>Ga0335069_10010884_pt1 | contig 12870 bp, 5 predicted proteins | sample Lox_Sample_11_FD_206714 | JGI IMG/M metagenome (GOLD analysis project Ga0335069, IMG submission 206714) | Soil microbial communities from Loxahatchee National Wildlife Refuge, Florida, United States - Lox_Sample_1.1 | ecosystem: Environmental > Terrestrial > Soil > Wetlands | place: USA: Florida... | reverse complement strand
CGTCGCGGTCAGTGTCGCCGGCGTCGGCCTGCAACTGCGCCCGCCGGTCTACGGCCAGGACTACGCCGGAAGCACCGCCGTCGTGCAGGCAACCGCCCCCGGCTGGCTAGCCGCGCTCAACACCGACCCGCGCCGCCGACTCGCCGCAGGGCTCGGGGCGTGGGCGGTCGCGGTCATGCGGGACGACCTGGCCGACCGCGCCTGGCAGCAGCTTCCCGCCGGCCTGGCCCAGCCGACCGCCGCTGACCCCGACCTGGCCGGCGCGCTGGGCGGCTCCCTGGCCGCTCGCACCGCCGGGACCGCAGCCGCCGTGCTGCCCGCCACGCTGGCCCGGCTCAGCCGCGCTGGCGGGCCGATCGCCCGGACCGGCACGGCCACATCGCACACCGCCCTGGCCGCGGCGGCGCCACCGCCGGCCACCAGCCCAGCGCCGGGCGGGTTCGCGCCGAGCTTCGACGACCCCGCCTGCACCTACCTAGCCGCGGTCTCGCCGGAGTGGCTGCTGCCAGGCGCCGGCGACATACCGGATGACTCGATCGTGGTCATGCAGACCAACCCGGCGTTCACCGAGGCGTACCTGGTCGGCCTCAACCACGCGCTGGCCCGCGAGCTGGCCTGGCGCCGGTTCCCGCTGGACCCGACCGCCACGATGTTCCGCCGGTTCTGGGCGGCCGCGCCCGGCACGCCGGACTCTGTCATCAAGCCGATCGGCCGGTGGGACGCCGGCGACGCGCTCGGTAGCCACAGCCCGGCCGCCGATCAGCTCGTCCTGCTGGTCCGCGGCGCGCTGCTGCGCCGCTTCCCGACCGCCGCGGTGTACCTGTCCGGCGCGCAGGCCGACGGCACCGAACGCCACCTGGTACCGATCATGGCCGCCACGCTGGGTGCCGGGACGACGTTCTTCGGTTTCGCCATCACCCCCGACCAGGCCCTGCACCCCGCACCGGACAGCGTGGTCACCGCCTGGTCGGTGGTGCTGCAGGAATCGGTCGATCACGTCCGCTACGGGCTCGGCGACACGCCGGCCGACGGCAGCACGGCGCCGGTCCGCAGCTGGCAGGACCTCGACTGGGCCAATCCGCACGCCGCCGGGCACGCCAACCTGCCGGTGGCCGGCCCGCTGGCCGGACTGTCCCGGCCGCTGACCGCGGCGGCCGGCCCGGTCACCGTGCCCACCGCGATCTGGGGCGCCGACTCGGGCCAGCTCGCCGCCGCGCTGACCCGCCCGGCGTTCCGGGTCCGCATCCCGGTCGACCTGTGGCTGGCCCCGCCCGCCACCGGAACGGGGGCATGATGTTCGACCACATCCGCGCCCAGCTAGCGCAGCAGCTTGCCCAGGCCCAGGCCGCCGCCCAGGCCGACGCGGCCGCGCTCCAGCAGGCCCAGGCGGCCCAGGCCCAGGCCGCCACAGCCGTATCTGCCGCACAGGCCAGCCTGCAGGCCGCCCGGACTAGCGCGGCCACCGCGCAGGCTGACGTCAACGCCGCCCAGGCCGACGTAACAGCCGACCAGGAAGCGGTCACCGACGCGCAGGAGCATCTCACCGACTACGAAAGCGAACGCCCGCAGAAACCACCCCCAGGGTGGGTGGACGGTCTGATAAGGCTCCAGGACGCACTCACCGCGGCGCGGGACGCCCTGACCACGGCCCAGGGCACGCTGGCCACCGCCCAGAACGCGCTCGCCACGGCCAACGCCCAGGTCGCTGCCGCGCAGCAGCAGCTCAGTGCCGCCCAGACCGCGCTGGCCGCCGCGCAGCCCCGGACCGCGCAAGCCCAGGCCGCGCTCACCGCCGCGCAGCAACAGGTCGTCACACTGCAGAACGAGGCCGCGACGCTCGATGCCGAACAGGCCCGGATCACCGCGGCCCCGCTGAACCGGCTCGATCTGCAGCAGGCCGCCGACGCGCAGACGGCGGCCGCGCTGGCCGCGCGCCAGGACCGGCACGACCGGCGCGCGCATCGCGCGGCCGCCGCCGCCGACCGGGCCGCCACCCTGTCAGCGCAGGACGCCGCGGTGGACGGCCTGGCCGGACTGCCTGCCGAGATCCGCGCGCTGACCTGGTTCAGTCACTCTCCCCGCCTGGCCGCAGTCGCCCACGGGCTGGACGCGATCGTCGCCGCGTCCGCCGCGCAGCGCGCCAAGCCGCCCGATCAGCGCACCGACGACGTCACCGCCACCGGGGCCATCCTCCAGGCGATGCTCAGCCAGCTGCAGACGACCCTAGCCGAGGCCGCCACTAGCCTGGCGACCGCGCAGGCCAGCCTGACCCAGGCCATTACCGACGTGGCCAACGCCAAGAAGGCGTGGCTCTGATGAGGGAGATTGGGGACTGGCGTCCGGGTGACGACGCGAACGAATGGAAACAGAGCCTCGAGGACTGGCAGCAAGCCGAGGCCGACGCCGTCACCGCCCAGAACGCGGCCCAGGCCGCAGTGCAGGATGCCCAGCAGGCGGTCTCATCCATCACCGCGTGGATCGGCTCGCTCACCCCGGCCGCGACCGGCACCCAGGCGCGGGGCGCCCGCCTGGACGCCCTGAACGCCGACCTCGCCGCCACCGACACAGCTATCACCGCGGACACCAGCGCGGTCGCCGACCGAGAGCAAGCCCGCGACATCGCCACCGCCCGGCTGCTTGACGGCCCGGCGACCAGCATGCCGGTAACGCTGCTGCCGATGAGCATGCACACCAGCTGGGCCGGCGGAACGCTGCAGGTGCGCATCTACCCGGACCAGATCTCCACGACCCACCACGACCCGGCGCTCACCCCGGCCGAGGCAACCGCGGCCGGCACCTACTGGGCCACCCGCGACGCCGGGCACGCCGACCAGGCCTGGGCCGACCTGGTCCGCCGCGCCGGGCCGCAGCGCGCAGCCTGGGTGGTGCAGGCCACCGACCCGGCCGGCCCGGCCCCAGCCAAAACCGACCGCTCGTGGACTGCCCTGTCCCCGCGCGCCGAGCTGCTGCCCGACCGGTTCGCGGTCGTAGCCTACGCCTCCGGCCAGCCCGTCAACGTCGCGCCAGCCGGAAGCCCGGCCCAGTACGTCACCTGGGGCAATCCCGTCCAGCCCGACCCGCTGGCCATCGCGGCCTGGGCCAGCCCCGCCGATCCCGACTGGACGACGGACTTCGCCAAGGCCCAAGCCGCCGGGATGGCCGTCACCATCCCGGTCCCCGCCGCCGCGCCCCCGATCGATCAGCTCATCGCCGTCGGCCTGCGCACCGGCGGCGGCAACCTGGCCGACCTGCTGGACGCGCAAGCCTACACGGCCGGCGTGGAGATCCTGGCCGACGGCACCACGACCAACAACACCGGCCAGGCCCGGGCCGGATTCAGCCCGGCCCGCGACGCCCAGGTCGCCGCCGACCTGATCGCTGGCGGCACGCCCGGCGCCCCGGCCGCCGGGTCGGCCGGCGCGCAACTGGCCCAGCTCCTCGGCATCCCCCCAGCCCGCCTCTCCCGCACGACGGGAGCGCACACGGCCCGGGCCGATGTCCCCGCGGCTGTCCGGCTCCTGGTCGGCCTAGCCGCCACCGGGCCGGTGGCGCAGGCCGCCGGGCCGGCCGCCGCCACGGCGTGGCCGCTGCTGACCCCGGGCGGCCCCGCTCCGGCACTGCGCATCGGACCGCAGCCGTACGGCCTCGCGCCGGCCACCGTCCCGGGCCGGTGGACCCCGGCCGCCGGCGAGGCAGGCGCGGCCGCGGCCCCGCTGCTGGCCCTATGGGCCAGCTGGCACACGGCCCCCCTCGACGTCGATCCCGCAGCCCCGCCGCCGGCCCCGCCGCCCGCCCGGCACGTCACGACCGACGATGAGTCGGCGCTGCTCGACCTGCTGAACGAAACGTCGAGCAGCCTGGCCTGGTCGGCCGACGCCACCATCTACACCGGTATCGACGGCCTGGTCGGGCCCGCCAGCGGGCCCCAGGCCGCCAGCGCCTACTTCGGCACGCTCGCCGCCGCGGCTCCGGCCGACCTGCCCGGCCTCGCCGCCACCCTGCCCAGCGTCCTGCTGGCCCGGATCGCGCTGATCGCGCGGCAATCCGCCGCGGCTGGCGACCAGGCAGCCGTCAGCGGCGCCCTGACCACGCTGGCCGCCGCCGCGCAGGCCGACGGGGGACGCGAGCAGCTGGCCGCCGCCCTGACCGGCCACCTGGACGCCCTGTCCCACCGGCCCGACGCCTGGATCACCGCCGTGGCCGCCGAGCGGCTGACCGTCCAGCGGGACGCGGCCGGCTCCGGCGGCCCGCCCGCGGCCGGCGCCTATGCCTACCTCACCAGCGTCGCCCCGCGGACCAGCACCCGCAGCTACGGGCACGTCCACGCCCCCTCCCTCGGGCAGGCGGCGACCGCCGCCGTGCTGCGCGCAGGCTACCTCGGGCAGCGCCTGACCACCCGGGCCGCGGCCACTGAAACGGCCACGGCGGCCCGTGACCAGGCGCGCGCCGCACTGGCCGGGTTCGACGCCGCACCCGGCGATCTCCCGCCCGCCACGGCCGCCCTGCGCCGCCGCGCCCTGACCACCGCCGCGGACCAGGCAGAGACCGCATTGGCGACCGAACGAACCGGGCTTACCGCAAACATCCCCCTCGACACGGCCAGCGAGGCGAGCCTCACCCTGGCCATCGACCTGTCCTCCAGGCGGGTGCGGGCCGCCCGGTGGGTGCTCGCCGCCGTCCGCGGCGGGCAAGCCCTGGGCGCCGTCCTCGGCTACCAGTTCGAACGGGACCTGACCGGTTCCGGACTGTCACAGGACCTGGCCGGTTCCGGGCTGACACGGTACCTGGCCGCGTTCCGCAAACTCACCCGCTTCCAGACCGGCACCGTACTGGAGCAGCTCGAGAACACCCGCCGCCAGGCCCAGCAGAACCTCGACGCCGCCACGGCTCAGCTGGCCAGCCTGACCGCCGCCGCGACCGCCGCCGGGCAAGCGGTCGACGCCGCCAGCACCGCGCTCCAGGCGGCCCAGGCCGCCCAGATCGCCGCCAGCAACCAGGCGGCGCCGTACGCCCAGATGCAGCAGACCCTGAACGCCGTGAACGCCCAGATACCGGGACTGCAGGCGGCCCTGGCCGCCATCGACGCCCGCCGGCCCGCACCCGCCGTCATCCACCGCAGTGTCCGCGGCCCCGACCGCAACTATGACATCGAGATCAGCGACCCGGCCGACGACACCGCAACAGCTCAGTGGGCCAGCCAGCGGGCCGCCGCAGCCCAGCAGCTGTCAGCGGCCCAGGCCAATGCCGCGCAGCTGACCGTCGCCCTAGCCGCCCCGGCCGCCATCGCTGCCCTCGACGCGGCTGCCAAGGCGCAGACGGCAACCGGCAACGCGCAGGGCGACGTCGGCCGCGCGGCACAAGCCCAGACCGCCGCCCAGGCCGCTGTCGCCCAGTTCAAGGCCAACGACCTGGCCAGCGCTCAAAGCGCCGTCGACGCCGCCACCAAGGCTGTCGCCGACCAGCTCGCCCTGCTGCTCAGCCAGGCCAGCACCTCCACCGCGCTGACCGCCACCGTCGACGGCCTGGCCCTGCGCCAGCGGTACCGCAGCGCGCTCGCCAGCCAGCCGCCGGTGTGGGACCTGGCCACGATCCCGTTCCGCGCGACGTCGTCATCTACCGCGCTGGATCCGGAGATCACCCTGCCGGCCGTAGGGGACACCGACTACGCCCCGCTCATCGCGGTCCTCGACCGGCTCGATGACCTCGTGGACGCCCTGGCCGACCTGATCACGGCCGAGGGAGTACACCACCTCGTCAACGGCAACTCCACCCGCTCCGGCGCCGCCCTGGACATCGCGGCCAGCGGCACGGTACCCGACGACCTCGACGTGATCCGCACACCGCTGACCGGCTACGACATCACCCACCGCGTCCTGGTGCTGGCACCAGCCGCCCCGGCGGCGGCATGGAAGGGTGCCACCGCCGGCGCCGCGGCCACAGCCGACCCGGCGCTGGACGCCTGGATCAGCACCTTGCTGCCCGACCCGGCCTCCGTCCACTTCACCGCCACCCGCCTCGATCCCGCCGACGGTACGCCCGGCCCGCCGCTGGCCCTGACCGCCGACGCCCTCGGACTCGGCCCGCTGGACTGGGTGCGGCTGTCCGCCGACCCGGCCGAGCTCGCCGCCCGGGTCGCCCGGGAGGCCCGCACCCGCTGGGCCGCGGCACTTGGCCCGGCCGCGTCCACCGGTGCGGTCATCATCGCCGCGCCCGAACCACCCGACCCCGCCATCACGACCCTGGCCGACCTGACCGCAGCCGCCGCGGCGGTCCGCGCTCTGGTCACGACCTCACGCGCGCTCACCCCTGCCGACCTGGCCGCGGCGGCTCAGGACGCCCAGCCCGGCAACGACGCGGCGGCGGCCGCCATGACCCGTGTCAGCGCGGTCGAACCGCTGGTCGCCGGCGTCCTGGCCGGCCTGGCCACGGCAGCGGTGCCGCCCGCCGCCCGAGCCAGCACCCCCAGCGCCGATTCGGTGCTGACCACGCTGCTGGCAGCCGCGGGGCTTGGCGTGGCCGAGGCCGTGCCCGCGCTGGACCAGGGCGTCCCCGCCCTCGACCTGCTCGCCGCCCAGGCGCAAGCCGCGCACGCCCGGCTCGCCGCCCGTCTCAGCGCCGGGCCGGTCACCGCCGCGCCGGGTGACCCGGCGACCACCCTGGCCCGGGTCCGGGAACGCGTCGCCGCGCTGTGCGGGTTCGCCCTGCCCGTGCTCGTCCCGGTTCCCGCGCCCGCCGACCAGAAGGTGACCGCCGATCTCGGCCCGGGCAACGTGCGCATACCGGGAGCCGGCCCGGCGCCGGTGCGGCAGTGGCTATACGACCATGCCCGGGTCCGGCCCGCCTGCGCCGCGCTGATCGTCGCCTATGACATCGCCCAGAGCCTCGGCACGCCAGCCGGGCTGGACGTACGGGCCACTCATCTCCCGGCCACCGGCGACACCGTCCGCTGGGCCGGCGACAGCGACACGGCGCCGGCCGCCGTCATCAACGTGGTCGCCGCCCGCCAGCCCGGCACCGACCCGAGCCAGCCCATCACCGGCCTGGCCGTCGATGCCTGGACGCAAACCATCCCCGACCAGCAAATACACACCGGGCTGGCGTTCCACTACGACCGGCCCACCGCCACCGCGCCGCAAGTGCTGCTTGTCGCCGTCGCCCCCGACATAACGGCGGGCCACCAGCCCGGCACCTGGGACCTGGACACGCTGCTCGACACTGTCACATCTGCCATCGCCCTGGCCAGCGACCGGGCCCGAGCCGCCGAACTCAACCCGGACGCCGCCGTCACCCTGCACGACACACCCTGACCCCGCGCTACCCTGCCGACCGAGCGGAGCCCCGATGCCCACCACGCTGCGTCCCCGCTCGACGGCCGCCTCGGCCGACGAGCAAGCCTCCGCCCTGTCCGCTCCGGTTCGCGACCCGTTCTGGTTCTTGGCCCGGCAGTGGCAGACCGGCGCCTTCGCCGCCGACGACGGCGGCGACCCGGTCCACGTCGCGCTGGCCACGACCACGGCGCCGATCACGCTCACCGACGCAACCGGCGGGACCCTGACCCAGCCCGGCATCGAGGCCGAACCGGCGCCCGCCGCGGCGGCCCTGGACACCGCGGCCCGCGCCGGCAGCGCCGCCGAACTGTTCCGGATCATGCGCGACCAGGGCATGACCGTCACCCGGGTGACCGCCGTCCGCACCGCACTAGCCGCCGCTTTCCCGCTGCACCCCGTCACCGCCGCATCCGCCGTCGCCCTGCACGCCGGCCGGCTACCCGACGCCGCCGCCCTCATCGGCTTCCTGGCCGGCACGCTCGCCCCGGACGGCACCGGTGCCCCCTTCCCGGCCGTGCCCGGCGTCAACCTGGCCAGCGACCCGCAGGCCGAGCCCGCCCTGCGGGCCTGGTACGCGTGGGCCCGGAGGCAAGCCACCGCGCAGGGCGGCACCGACGACAGCCACCCGCCGAGATGGGACGGCACCCACCTCGGGTACACCGCGCCGGCCCGGGCTCAGCTGCCGGCCGGACCCGTTGACCTGTTCCTGAACGGATACGACGGCACCGGCCTGGACTGGTACATCCTCGACCGCGGCGTGCTGCCACCGGCCACAGCTCCGGCGCCCGCCCCGGCGACTGTCCGGCCCGCGCCGGTCCGCTACGCGGGAATGCCCGAACCCCGGTTCTGGGCCTTCGAACGGGGCGACGTCAACCTCGACGTCATCGCCGGCGCCGATCCGGCCCACGCCCTGCTGGCCACCTTCGCCCACGCCTACTCAAACGACTGGTACATCGTCCCCGTCGACGTCCCCCCAGGAGCCACCGTGGTCAACCTGCTCCAGGTCACCGACTCGTTCGGCACCACCACCACGATCGCGGCGGCCGCCGCCCTCGACGCTCCGGACGGCTCATGGCGGATGTGGGAACTGACACCCCCGACGGTGACCGCCGGCGATCCCGCTTTGGGCATGCGCGTATTCCTGCCCCCCTGCGCGCCGCCGCTGGAGGGGCCAGCGCTCGACGACCTGCTCGTCGGCCGGGACGAACTGGCCAACCTCGGCTGGATCATCGAGCTGACCACCCGTGACGGGGACGGCGGTCCGGTGGACCGGAACCGGCGCTGGCTGCAGCTGCGGTCAGCCAGCGACCCTGCCTACAACCCGGCCACCGCCCAGGACGCGGCCACCTACCGCCTGGGCACCAGCCTGCCCGACTACTGGTATCCCCTGCTGGCGCGGACCGGTCCGGACGGCACCCCGCAGCTGGCGCTGGCCGCGCTGCCGCCGGGCGCGGCCGACGTCTCCGACGACGGCGTCGCCGGCCACGTCATCCCGCACGCCGCGCAGACGACCCTGGCCGATGAGGAAGCGGCCCGCACCGGCACCCGGGTCAGCCGCGTCAACCGGCTCGGCAGGATCGACGGCACTCGCACCGGCTGGCGAGCCCGGGTCCGCCGCCCCGGCACCGGCGAGGCCAGTTCCGGCCTGCGGTTCGACCTGCTCGGCTCTCCGGCCGCCGCACCCAACCTGGTCATCAACCCGGACTTCACCCAGGCCCGCCGCCAGCCGCCAGGCACACTGACCGGCAGCGCCGCCTCCGGCCAGGCCGCCGCCGAGAACTGGGGCCTGTGGAACAACCCCGCCACCAGCACCACCAGCCGCGTCGAACCCACCACCCGCCCCGGGGGCACCGGATGGATGCTACGCATCAGCACCGGCGCCGGCGGCTGCGGCCTCGTCCAGCAATGGGCCGCCACCGGCACCGGCCCGGCGGCCGCGACCGCCGAGGCATGGGTATACATCATCCGGGGGGGTGTCACCCTCGGCTCAGGCAACGGCGGCAACACCGGCGGGGATACGAGCAACCGTACGGCCGGCCGCTGGGAACAACTAGCGGCGCCGAGCGGGCACAGCCCGGTCAACGAAGTCATCCTCTACGCCGCCCCCGCCGATGGCGCGGAATTCCTGGTCGATTTCATCGCTGTGCGCCCCGCCGCCGGATAAGGCCAGGCGGCAGGGGCGTGAACGATGCGAGGCTTCGAAATTCTCTATCGGTCACTGGAGAACCTACCCTTCAGCTGACTCGCAAAGTCAATCACCACTCTTCACCGGAGCGAAAATTCCATGTCCGTCGATACCGCAGCGTCGAAGCCCATAGTCGGCACCGCCGCGTCACGATTCGCCGCAGAGCAGATCTGGGCTCTAGCCGTCGTCGTCGTTCTGCTGCTTCTGATGCTGATTCTCCGTCGTTACGCGGCGGCCCGGGAAACTCAGCGGCCAGCTCGGTATGCCCTGGGCTGGGCACTTCATGTAGACGACGCGCCGCCGAAGCGCATAGCCCCACCAGACGGGCAGGATGACTGGGCTGCGCCAACCAGTCGCGGCCTGCTTGTCGGCACCGATAACCGCCTGTCCACATCTAAGACCACCGCCGCTATGTGGAGTATTGTCGTAGCATATTTCATTCTTGCGCTCGGCCTTATCGCAGCGACGGATCGGGATAAATTCGCGGATCTCTTCCAGTCGTTCAGCCCGCTCTACCTCGTCTTCCTCGGCGGCCCTTTCGCAGCCGCCGTCCTCGCCAAGGCGCGGGTGAGCAGCGGAGTCAACAACGGCGAGCTGCAGAAGTCAACTGCGCCAGCACCGCGATTGGCCGATGTGTTCAGCGATGATGACGGCAACACGGACCTGGTAGATACCCAGTACATCGGCTTCAACTTCATCGTCGCCATCATCACCACGGTGTTCTTCGTGCGGGCGCCCGGCTTCGGCGCACCGCCAGTGCCAGGCTTCCTCGCCGGCCTGACCGGTGCCTCGGCGGCCACCTACGTCGGCAACAAGGCGCTGATCACCAGCAACGCCCCCACCCTCGACCGGGCCACGCCCAGCAAGGCCCGCCGCGGGCAGCTGATCACCATATACGGCTCCAACCTGCAACTTCCCGGAGATACGGAGACTCCATCCGCGACGATCGATGCGCAATCAGCCGAAGTCAGCGCCGCGGAACCAGACCGAGTTAAAGCTCGCGTTCCATTGGGTGCCCATATTGCTGCGGCCGGTGTCGATGTCGTCACTCCAGCCGGGAATGACGTGAGCAAGGACGGGCTGCTTACTGTCGTCGATGATTCAATAACAGTTACCGGAATCGACAGCGGCATCAAGTATCCAGGCGATGTCATGACGGTATTCGGCAGTGGCTTTTTCAATGCCTATAACATTGACGAGAATGGTCAGCCGAACCTGGACGAGAACGGCCAGCTAATAAGTGGGGTCTCTGGTGCACAAGTCATCCTTACCCAGACTTCACCGCCCGCAGACCCAGCGCAGCCGCAGCCGCAGCCGCACTACCTCATGCCGGACGCAAAGGCACATAATAACGATTCGAACCTAACCATACAGATTCCCGACGATTTCCCTGAAGGTCAGTGGAATATAAGCGCCGGGCGGGACGGTCTCGTTTCCCCGCAGAACAATCTTAATGTCCGTGTCATTCCCAAGCCCAGCATCGCAGGATAGCTCAGGTGCTGGCCAGGAGCGGACGTTGGGTACGGCAGCAACGACGGGCGCCAGGCATGGGACGGCATCGGCAACACGGAGCCGATGCCGGAGCAACTCGCCGCTCGAGGAGGCGCGCATGGCGAACGCGATCGCCGTCGCGTGCGACACCTTCGCGCAGGCGCGCCAGCGGCACGACCGCGCCATTCCCACCTTTTCGGCATCGTCGCCGAGATTCTGGACAACCCTACCGGCCGAACCGCAAACAAACTGAAGCTATTTCGCGCCCTCGGGGCCACGCTCCGCCTGCCCGGTCCAGTATGCGAAGTTGCCGCGTTCGCGCAGGGTGGCCGGGTGCTCCGGGCCGGAGACCCTCTCGCGCAGGGGCAGCAGCGCCGCGTACTGGTCGCGGGCACTGGCCGCATCTCCCGCCTCCCCGGTCCAGCGGGCGAGGTTAGCGCGGACGGTCAGCGTGTACGGATGCTCGGCGCCCAAGACCCGCTCGTACTCGGGCAGCAGGGCGGTGAGCTGGCCGCGGGCACTGGCCGCATCTCCCGCCTCGCCGGTCCAGCGGGCGAGGTCGGCGCGGACGGTCAGCGTGGCCGGGTGCTCCGGGCCAGACACCCGCTCGCGCACGGGCAGGAGCTCGGTGAGCTGGTCCCGGGCACCGGCCGCGTCTCCCGCCTCCCCGGTCCAGCGGGCGAGTTCGTGTCGGCCGGTTAGGGTCTCCGGATCCTCGGCGCCCAGAACCCGCTCGCCTACGGGCAGGAGCTCGGCGAACTGGTCGCGGGCTCCGGCCTGATCTCCCGCCTGCCCGGTCCAGTAGGCGAGGTAGCCCCGAGTGATCAGGGTGTCCGGGTGCTCGGCGCCCAGGACCCGCCCGCGTCCGGGCAGGAGCGCAGCGAGCTGGTCCCGGGCCGCGGCCGGATCTCCCGCCTGCCCGATCCAGTGGCCGAGGTAGTTTCGGGCGCTCAGGGTGTCCGCGTGCTCGGCGCCGAGCGACTGGGCCAGAGCGTCAAGGACTCGCTGCTGGAGTTCACGCGCGGAGGCGTAACTGCCCCGCTCACCGAGATACTTCGCGAGTCGGGCCATGCCGTCCCTGCCATCGGCAAGGGCTGCCCGAGCATGCGGCAGCAACGCCGCGCACGCGGGCCAGCACTCCGGTGGCGCCGTATCGCCGGGAATTGCGGCCTCGATCAGGGCAGCAGTGGCCTGCCGCCACGGCTTGGCCAAGTCATCGGGCATCTGATCGAGCGTAACGGCCTGCACCAGCCGGTGTACCGACACTGACCCATCGGCGGTCGGAGTGACCAGCGAATACCGACGCAGCGCCGCGATCGCGTCCCCTGCCGCAAGTTCGTCCTGCAGCAGCGGCGTCAGTACTGGAGCCACCTCGGGAGCGAGCTGCCCGGCGAGGTCGGGGCGGGGTTGCAGCAGCAGGCGCAGCGGGATTGCCTCGGGCGCGCAGAACGCTAGCAGGCGGAGCAGCCCGGCCGCGCCCGGCGCGGTGTGCTCCAAGTCCTCAAATGCCAGCGTCCAGGTGGTGGCCACCGTCTGGCGGTACCCGGTGGGCTCGCCGCGGCCCAGCATCTCCGGACGCCGGTGCAAGAACGAGGTCAGGTACTCGGCCAGGGTGCCCCCGGTGGCCTCGACGTACGCGGCGGCCTGCTCCAGCGCGAGCGGCAGCCCGCCCAGCTCTCCGGCTAGGTCCAGGCCCGCTTGACGATCCGCGTCGCCGGTCCGACTAGCCAGGAACTCAGCCGCCACCTGCGGGTCCAGCACCGGGACCTCCAGCGCCTGCCCGCCCGGCCAGATCTGGTTCCGGCTGGTGATCAGCACCCGGCCCGCACCGGCGGGGGGAACGAACGGCGCGACCGACGCACGGTC
>Ga0335069_10010882_pt1 | contig 12870 bp, 15 predicted proteins | sample Lox_Sample_11_FD_206714 | JGI IMG/M metagenome (GOLD analysis project Ga0335069, IMG submission 206714) | Soil microbial communities from Loxahatchee National Wildlife Refuge, Florida, United States - Lox_Sample_1.1 | ecosystem: Environmental > Terrestrial > Soil > Wetlands | place: USA... | reverse complement strand
ACTTGCCGCTGTCGCGCGTGCACGACATCCAGACCGCGGTGGAAGGCCGCTTCCGCCAGGAGGTGCCGGAGCTCTTCCGCGTGCTGATCCACCCCGAGCCGCAGACGGACAACCGGCGGTAGGGAAGCGGCTCAGTTGCGCGAAGTTTTCGCACGACCAGTAATGTCGGGTGCCCCATCCTTCTCCCCATCAGTTGGGGAGAGGATGGGCCCAGAGCCGTGAGCGTCGTCCCGCTCCCATCGGCCAAAAGCACAAATGCACGAATCAGGACACTGCCGTCCCGCCGTGCGGGACGACTCAGCTCAGCCCAGGACGGAGGTCGCCGCGGCGACCGGAGTCCTGGGTAGGCGGGTTATGAGGGGCCGGGGTCCCGGAAGGGACGCTATGCGAAAGCAAATCGCGCGTCCGGTTCTGGTCTTCTTCATCCGGCGGGCGTAGTGCGCGAGCGCGGGGGGCGGCGCACGCCACGGCCTCTCTCGATGAGTCCTGCGCAACGCGTGCGGTCCCTCCCGGGACACTTCTGCTAATTTGGCGTCGTACCAAGGACTCCGGTCGCCGCGGCGACCTCCGTCCTGGGCTGAACTGAGTCGTCCCGCACGCGGGACGGGGGGCGATCGCTGTTCAGAACATCCTTGCCTCGAGCCCGGTCTTGAAAGGCTGGGCTAAACTCTTTCGCGCCTGCGGCGCTGATGCGTCACCCGCGGCATTCAAATTCATTTCCCCGACGCAATCGTGCGCCGGCACCGGTTCACCCCGAACCAATACGCCAGCTCTCGATAATCCGTCGCATCGAAGACTGCGACATCCGCGTCCTTCCCAACTTCAATACTCCCTTTGCGTTTTTCGAGGAGCAGCGCGCAAGCCCCGTTATACGTCGCGGCGGTGATGGCCTCGGCGGGCGACATCTTCATGTGCGTGCAGGCGGCGGACAGGACGAACGGCATCGACGGCGTCGGCGCGGTGCCGGGGTTGTAGTCGGTGGCCAGCGCGACGGCGACGCCGGCGTCGATCAGCTTGCGCGCGGGAGGAAACGCCGTCAGCCCGAGAAAGTAATTCGCCGCCGGAAGCAGCGTCGCCACCGTATTGCTCTGAGCCAGCGCGGGAAGGTCGTCATCGCTGACGTGATCCATGTGGTCGAGCGACGCAGGGTCAAGCTCCATCAGCGGCGCGAGGTTCGCGGGCGTCAACTGGCAGACATGCGCCCGCACTCCCAGCTTGTGCTCACGGGCGGCGCGCAGGATGCGATGCGACTGCTCCGGGGTGAACGCTCCGCGCTCACAAAACACATCGACGAACTCCGCCAGCTTCGCCTCTGCCGCGCGCGGAATCATCTCGTCGCAGACGATGCGCACGTACTCCTCAGGATTGGGGCGGTATTCCGGCGGCACGACGTGCGCTCCCAGCAGCGTGGCGACGACCGTCCCATTCCACTGCCGGGCGGCCTCGCGAATCGCGCGCAGCGACTTCATCTCGGCATCGAGGCTCAGGCCATATCCCGACTTCGCCTCGACCGTCGTCGTGCCCTGCGACGCCATTTCCTGCAACGCGCGAAGCACATGCTCAGCCAGAGTGTCTTCTGATGAATTGCGAACTCCGCGCAAGCTGGCGCGAATCCCGCCGCCAGCCTCGGCGATCTCTTCGTAGCTCGCCCCGGACACGCGCTTCTCGAAATTGATGAGCCGCGGCGCGGTGAACACCGGATGGGTGTGCGAATCGACAAAGCCGGGCAGGACAATCTTGCCGCGGCAGTCGGTCTCTTCAACATTTGTGCCCGCCTGCCTCGCAACTTCATCGGTCGGGCCCACCGCGGCGATTTTGCCGTCGGCGATCAGCACTGCGCCGTCTTCGATGATGCCCAGCTCCCGCATCTGCGCCCCGCGTCTCGGCCCATTGCCCGATTGGCGCAAGGTGAGAAGCTGCGCGGCATGACTCAGCAGGATCGGCATGAATGTACAGAGTACATCCGGCTGGGCGCGATGTCTTGGCTATGGCCCGTTCGCAAGGCGGGACTGCCTAGGCTGTCCGTTGGATCACAATAGGCTGATGTAACCACTGCCGTTGGTGAATTTGGCGTCCCCAAACACCGCATCTCGTTCACTCCAGCGTAGCCCGATAAAGGGCTGCGGTGTGGAAACTCCTCCACTCAACCGGCCCAACCCCGTCCATTATGTGACGTATGTCACACCCTCTCGGGTATCCCTATGTTTTAATGGGTTGTTAACAAAATCAAAACTCATTTAGGGAGGCCCATAATGCCGAGCGGCACCGCGACAGCACCAGCTCGCAAGGTCGATTCAAAAGTCATGCCAACGAAGCAGCCAGTCACCCCAAGTTGGGTCGGTCGCGTTCCTCAACTGAAGCCCGGCACCTACGCCGACGGCATGCCCTATCACCAGGTGCAGTATCTCTGCTGCAAACTCATTCTGAAGCCCAACAAGTTCCACTCGCGTCAAAGCCTGTTTGATTTCGGCAAGGTAATGACCGAGCCCTGCAAGGAACACGGAGTGAAGTTCTCGGTCGCTGGCTTCGACGCTAAGCCGGTGAAGCTCCGGGAAGTGCTGTTTATCGACACCGAAGACTTTCGGCTCTACAACAACGCGTTCATTGGTCGGCGGAGAATCGCTTACAAGGACGGCTTCCCGGTCGGCGATCCGGAAATCGTGTTCAAATTTCGCCATCCGGATATGCAAAAGTGCGCCGAGACGGATGTCCGGCCGAATATTCTCGGCGACCACCAGGTAAAGTTCAAATGCCAGGCGATGCCCCTGAAGGAGAAGCTCGGCGGCATTCGCCTGCTGTTTTCTCATAACGTGCAGTTCTTCCGCTCTGCTATCGGGATGGGCAGAGAAAACCTGCGGGACATGGACCAGTTGATCGATTGGTTTCCCGTGCTGGAGTGCATCAGGAAGACTCCCAAAGAACCGCTCAAATTGGTCAGCAATACCATCATCGAGGAAGTTCTGCAGGACATCGGGGTACTCGACTTCGGCCAGGGCATGACGTGCAAAGCCAATGTGGCGATCTGGCGCACTCGCGGCGAGCACCGTCCGCTGATCGGGGAGTTCGCCTATCAGTTCAGGTTCCAGGACCGTTCAATGCTGGCAACCGAGGCATTGAAGAAGGCGGAGGCCTTCTTCCTGTCACTGCAGTACTCGGCCGAAGACTACATTGCGCTGAACTGCACCAAGACGGCCACCGTCTACCGCTTGCTGGGAAATGCGCCCAAGGCGCACGAATGATTCGGTGCAGGTGAGTCATCCTGACGGGCAGGAGCATCGTCGAACACAAGCAACTTCGTAGCGTAAACGTAACCGGCTGCCCGGGGCGTTTACGCTACGAGTGATTCCATCAACTGCGCTAAGCCTGTTGTTGGTAGATGTGCCAAGCAGCAGCTCTTCACCATAAGCGACAGGTTACATTCCTACTCGCGGCCATCTCAATCCACTCCCGGACCCTTATCACGCTTTTGCCAGGAGTCGACGGCAATGGCCGTTGTCTGGAGGAATGCCGCATTCTTGCCAACCATTTTTAGCCAGCAAGGGTAAGTCATATGCTGGCAAAGCCTTACATCGTAATCTCAAACTAAGTTGACCGCGAACTGCCATCGCGCGAGACTGCTGCCGCGGTTGCGACCGGCGCAAGACTTCATCGGAGCCCGCGGCCCAGTTTTTTGACATGAGCACTGGTCGATAACGACTCTCTTGTGGGAGAACAACGTGTTTCGTTCAGACGTCGGAAAACGCAAGGCCAGCGGAGTGAATCTTGCCATCGCCTTTGCGGCGCTCGCCAGCGCGTTGGTTTTGATCTTCGGCTCGGCACTATCGCAGGCGCAGAGCTTCACTGTTCTGCACAACTTTACTGGCGCCGGGGATGGGGCGAATCCAGTAGGCGGATTGATCGCGGATCGCGCAGGACGACTCTACGGATCGACCAGCGGGGTGTTCAGCGGCTACGGCTCGGTGTACCGGACCAACGAAGTGGGATCCAACTGGCTGTTTAACCCTCTCTATGACTTTGGCCCGGGGAATCTCTACGGCACCGCAAGCACGGAAGGTCCCGCTGGGTCCGGCACGGTCTTCGAGCTTTCGCCCTCGGGCGGAGGATGGACGTATACCGTTCTGTACAGTTTCCCGGCGGACGGCTATCCGCAAGGCAATCTCGTGATGGATTCTGCCGGCAGTCTTTACGGCGTCGCGGGCGGCTGCGGTCGTTACCGGGAAGGCTGCGTGTGGAAACTTACCCGCAGCGGGAACGGATGGATGTTCACCAGCCTCTACGACTTCACTGGTCGAGGAGACGGATGGGGTCCGGTTGGAGGCCCCGCTCTTGACGCCAGCGGCAATCTCTTTGGCACGACTGAATATGGAGGCCTGCAAGACCCCGCGTGTCCGCATGGTTGCGGCGTTGTGTGGGAAATTACGCGCTAGCGCAATTTTTCGTGCTGAACGCTGACCTTAACCGGCGATAAATCGCCATCGCACCTGATTGAGAGATGCTTCGGCCCCGGTAGCATCCGCGCAAGACGCTGCCGTTGATGGACGCCAAGAAGTAGCCTCTGTGCCGCGATTAGTACGGCACCGCAATCACCCTGTCGCAGACGTGCCAATTCTCCCATTTCTCCAGCGAGCCGTCGGTCGCCGACAGCAGCATCGCCATCCCGCAATTGTTGCAGGTGGTCTTGATGAGCAGCCGATCTCCGGCGCGCACCTCGGTGTGACTGTAGCGGATGTCTTCGATGGCACTCATATGCGTAAGCGAGAATAGCGCTTCTGTTTCCTGTTTTCCAGGCGCGATGAATTCGGTGACCCTTGTTTAAGATCATCCGATCAAATCGCGCGCTTTGGCTCTCATTTCATCCAGTTGTAACAGATTCGCTCCGGCTCACTTGCCTGCCTTCGCGCACGCCCTCTAGAATCGCTGTTTGCGCCTGAACAGAACGGAGGTTCGGATGGCGAGCTTGAACATCGGCGATGAAGTGCCGGACTTTGAACTCCCCGCGGTCGTGGGCAATATCAAGAGCCAGTTCCGGCTCAGCGACTATCGGGGAAAGAAGAATGTCGTGCTGGCGTTTTATCCGGCGGACTGGACCCCGGTTTGCGCCTCCCAGCTGCCCAGCATGAATGCGGATTTCGAGCGCTTTGGCGCTTACGATGCCGAGCTCGTCGGCATCAGCGTCGACTCCATTCCCAGCCACACCGCCTGGCAGAAGAAAGAAATTGGCGTGCTCAGTTTTCCCCTGGCCAGCGACTTCTATCCTCACGGCGAGGTGGCGAGGAAGTTCGGCATCCTGCGCGAAGGCGATCCCATCCCCGGGATCAACGAACGCGCCATCTTCATCGTGGACAAGAACGGCAAACTGGCCTTCAGCCGCATCTATCCCATCGGCCAGGTGCCCAGCAACGAAGATATTTTCGACGCGTTGCGCAAGCTGTAATCGCTGTCGTCAAGTTGCTTTAGGGTGTTGTCTCGTGCTCGCCGCGCGCGCTGGCGTAGAATGCTGTGTCGCGCTGACAGCAAGTCCTATGCGCTGTTCGTGCCCCCAGACTGAACTACACCCGGAGGAATGTTCGATGTCGTTTGAGAACGTAACCCGTCGCCGCACCTTCAGGCCGCATATCGCCTTGCTGTCCGCTATCTTCGCCCTGCTGATCCCGTTGGCTCCGAAGATGATCGCGGCGCCACAGGCCAAGCCGTCGGCGGGCAATGCGGAACAGATCGCCCGGGGCAAATACATCGTGGAGGACGTGGCGATGTGCGGGACATGCCATACGCCGCGCCTTGCCAATGGTCAGATGGACCGCAGTCGCTGGCTTCTCGGTGGGCCGGTGCCTTACCTTCCGGCTTGGTCAGATTCCAACTGGCCGCAGCTCGAGCCGCGTCTCGCGGGTAATCCTCCGGCGACGAACGAGCAGATGATCACCCTGCTGACCACCGCGGTCTGGATCGATGGCAAGCCCCTGCGCGACCCGATGCCGAAGTTCCACATGACCCGCGCCGATGCGGAGGCGGTCGTGGCGTATTTGCGGTCGCTGTGACCTAATGCGCGGCGACCACTTCGAGGCCCATCATCGCGTTATACATAGCGATGGCCTCTTCCGGACGGCTGTCGAGGATGATCGATCCCTGGTCCAGCAGCAGCACGCGCTCGCAATGCTCCTGGACGTCGGTCATCGCATGCGTGACGAACAGGATGGTCTTGCCTGACGCGCGGAATTTGCGGATGCGCTCGAAACATTTTTCCTTGAACCCCGCGTCGCCCACCGCGAGGATCTCGTCCACCAACAGGATATGCGGATCGACCTCGGTAGCGACTGCAAATGCCAGCCTCATGTACATGCCCGACGAATACTGCTTGACCGGTGCGTCGATGAAGTCTCCGATGTCGGCGAATTCGATGATGCTCTGCTGCCGCTCCAGCATCTCGCGCTTGGAGTAACCCATCAGCAGTCCGTTCAGCAGAATGTTCTCGCGTCCGGTCAGCTCATGATGAAATCCCGCGCCCAGCTCGATCAGCGGCGCCAGGGTTCCGTTGATCGTGACCTTGCCCTTCGTCGGCCGATAGACGCCGGCGATGATTTTCAGCAGCGTGCTCTTGCCCGACCCGTTGCGGCCGATGATCCCCAGCATCTGGCCTGACGGAACCTCGAAGGAGACGTTCTTTACCGCCTCAAAATCGTGATAGCTGGCTTCGTGGCGGAAGAGCTTGGAGAAGAGCTCGCGCACGGTGTCCGGACGCTCCTGGATCACGCGAAAGCGTTGCGTCACATTTTCCAGCCGGATTGTAAGCGCGTTGACAGACATAAACAGCTCAGACGTAGAAAACAAAATTGTCCTGATACTTGCGGAATAGCGAATATCCAATGAACAAGCTGATAAAGGCGCACACGAACGACGCGATGATGGACGGCGCCTTCGGCAGCTGACCGTAGTAAACCGCGAGGCGAAATCCGTTGATTACGTAAATAATCGGATTCATCTTGAAAAACCAGTGATACTTCTGCGGGATCGCGTCCAGCGGATAAATAATCGGCGTGAGGTAAAACCAGGCGGAAAGCACGATCTGCAGAATGTGCGCCACGTCGCGATAGAAAACATTCGCGACGGCGAAGAAGAACGTCATGCCAAGAGTGAAGATGGCAAGGGCAAGCAGCGGCACCGGAAGATAGATCCACGTCCAGTAGAACGGATGCCGCAGCAGGGGCACCAGAATTGCCAGCGGAATCAGCGACAGCAGCAGGTTGATGATGTTGGACACCAGCGCCGCCATGGGGAATACCAGCTTCGGCACCGCGACTTTCTTGATCAAATCGCCGTTGGTGACGATCGCCTCAACCGCGTACGACAGCGACTGCGAGAAGAACGTCCAGGGCAGCAGCACGCTGAGCAGGAAAACCGCATAATGCGGAATGTTGAAGCGCATGATCGTGGAGAACACCAGCGTCAAGACCACCATGAGCAGCGCGGGGTTGAGCAGCGCCCACATGAAGCCCAGCACTGAGCGCTTGTAGCGGATCTTCAGCTCCTTCAGCGCCAGCGCCCAGATCAGCTCCCAGTAGCGATAACTATCGCGGATCAATTCGGTCATACAGATGGTGTGGACACACGGAAAACAGCGGGCAAAGCCACTCTAGGATGTTAAATGATTCCGGACAGAGACGCAGGTGCCGGACTGAACAGGCGAAGTTGCAGAGAAGATAAGCCGGTCAAATCTGAGAATGAGTGATTGGATTTATCGTCCCGGCCCCACGTTCAAGTCGGACATGCCGCGCAGCAGTTCGCGCTGTTCCGGCGTGTAGTTGTTCTTGAATTCGTCGGAGTTCAGCAGCTCGTTGCGCGCCGACGGCGGCATTCCCCGCAGTCTGCGATAGGCCTGGGAAACCTTGCTCCTCTGGTCGTCGGGAAGGCTGTGGTAGCGCTGGAACAGACTACGGGCCTGCTGCTGCTGTTCCGGCGTCATGTGTTCAAACGTCTCCATCCGGTTCAGGATCTGCGCCTTCTTCTCCGGAGGCTGGCTGTTGAATTTGCGCAGCCTTTCCATCAGGTGATCCTGCTTTTCCGGCGGCAAGCTCCGGAAGGCGGGGTCGTGCTGCAAGCGCTGTTCTTGTTGATTAGGCGGCAGAGTCATGTACTTGCGCAGCCAGTCGCCACGATGAGGACCGGGTCCGTTCAAGTGGAGGTTGGGGGGCGGCTGAGCAGGAGGCGCACTTTGCGCAGGCGGAGGCGAGCTCTGATGCTGTGCCGGTGGCGGGGGCGGCGGCGCTGAGCCGCGATGTTGCCCCCATGGCGCCAAAGCGGCTAGGGGAAAGGAACTGGCCGTTAGCACCGCAACTAGCGAGATGGGCGTGGCCAGACGCACAGGTTTCTACTTACTCCGTGGAGGACTGCCCGTCGAGCGGCTCGAAGTCGGAAAACAAGTCGGCGTTCTTGTCCAGATATTGCAAATCGCTCACTGCAGTACCGGGAGTGCTCATGCGCACAGCCGGATCATTGGTGGCGAGCGTGTAATGGTCCTGGTTGAAGCGGTCCATTTCGAGCAAGCTGACGCCCAGGACAATCAATACCGCGGCGACCACCGCGGCAATGGGACGGCGGAGCCATCCGAACAGGTTGCGCGCCGGCTGAGCGGCTTCTTCCCGCACCCGCGCCATCACCCGAGTCGCGAAATACGGCGAGGGCTCCGGCGTCTGCCACTCGTCCAGCAGGGTCATCGTCTCACGGAACGATGCCAGCTCGCTGGCGCAGGAGGCGCAGGTCCGCAGATGCTCCTGCGCTTCGAGCGAAACCGTCTCCGGCCCGCTCAAGACCGCCTCCATGAATTCCTGACGAAGCTTTTCGCACATCATAACTGCACCCAAATCCTGACTAGATAAATTGCTTCAGTGTTTCCCGTAACGTCTCATAAGCACGAAACAGCAGCGACTTGGTCGCGGATTCGCTCAGCTTCAGCACCGCAGCGATCTGCTTGTAGTCCATGTTCTGGTACTTGTGCATCAGCACGGCCATACGCTGCCGTTCGGGCAAAGCTTCTACCTGGCGACGGATGGCGGTCAGCCGCTCCCGGCGCAAGATGTTCTGTTCAGCATTCAAGCCGGCGTCGGCGACATCCACCGTCATGCCGGTTTCGACATCAGGCTCATCGAGATTGACCGTGTTCTCCGGCCGCTCGTGCTTGGTGTCCCGCGCATGGTTCACCGCCAGATTGGTTGCGATACGATACAACCAGGTGGTGAACTTGGCGCTGGCCGCATAACCCTGCCGCGAGCGATAGACGCGCAGAAACACCTCCTGCGCCAACTCCTCCGCCACCGCCTGGTTGTGCGTCATGCGATACATGAAGCTGATCATCGGCCGGCGGTACTTCTCGACCAGATAATCGAAAGCGGTGTCGTCGCCGGCGGCCACGCGCAGCATGACCTCGGCGTCGCTCAGCATCTCTAAAACGACAGGTTCAGCCAATTCGCCCCGTATCGCGGCCGACGGCGACGGTACTCGTTGTACGCCGCCAGCCAGCATGACCCGATCTAGCGCGATGCTGCCCACATCGGCGTTAACCCTCGACGCTGGCGAAAGTTGCGCCGAAGCTGAGCCTTTCTCGCGCAAGCCGCAGCCGTATCTTTCCCGTTACCTGCCCGGAGCCGCCGCAACCCAATTCCGCGGTCCAACCGGGCCACCCACTCGCACGCAAGCCGCGTGCGCACCGACCGGCTTGACAAGTTTCCCGGGCGCTAAAGGAATCACTGCACGCCGCCGGCTAAACCAGTATTATGCACGAGAGGCCGCACGGCCCGCATCGCACAGTTATGGATTGGACGCGCAAATCCCTTATCTGCATCGCGTTGTTCACATCTCTGTTCACGGCCGCCTCGGCACAGCAGAAGGCTCCGCCAGGCTCGCCGCCCAGCCTGGGAGACCAGGTGATTAACCAGATTCTGGAGCCGCTTCAGTCCGGTATGCAAACCCAAAACATACAGCAGATCCTCTCCGTCTTCGACAAGAAGGAGTTGGACAGCTATTCCCAGTTGGAAGCTCAGCTACGAGCGTTCTTCCAGCAATATGACGAGATCAATTTCCGCTACCAGTTGCTGCAGGTTACAGCCACCGACGACGATCACGGCTCCGCAACAGCTGAGATGCAGATGGACGCCCTGCCGTACGGGGTGACGCAGGTCCCGGTGCGACGCAGCGTGCAGATGCGGCTTCGCCTTAAGCTGGGCCCGAAGGGCTGGAAGATCGCCGGCTTCACGCCGTCAGATTTTTTTGCGGTGGATTTTAATGGCGGGTGAAAGGAAGCAGTCAGCAGTCAGCACTCAGCAATCGGCAGTCGAGTTTGGGGGCAGCATTCCGCAATACTGAAATCGTCCATGAACCCACATTTGCTGAATGCTGAGTGCTGAGTGCTGCTTTTATGAAACGCGACTACCCCGAACGGCCGATTATCGGAGTCGGCGCCGTCATTGTGAGCGGCGGCCGGGCGCTGCTGGTGCGCCGCGATAGCGAGCCGCTGCGCGGAGAATGGTCGGTTCCCGGCGGCATGCTGGAACTGGGCGAACGTCTGCGCGACGGCGTGCGACGCGAAGCATTGGAAGAGACCGGGCTGCAGGTCGAGCCGGGCGAAGTGCTCGACGTCTTCGACAGCATCTTTACCGACGCGCTCGGCCGCACGCAATATCATTACGTGCTCATCGATTATCTCTGCCGTCCTGTTTCCGGCGAGGCCCACGCGGCCAGCGACGTCAGCGACGTACGCTGGGTCGGCTCTGAGGCCCTACCCGCTATGGGACTGCGTGACACCATCGAGCAGGTCGTGCGCAAGGGAATCGAGAGGGCTGAGAAGAAGTAAGATTTCGTTTCGTCGGTAAGCACGATTTGTGTTTCACGTCACTGCGGCACGTGATGTGCTGTAGAAAGGGTCCGAAATCTAGCCAATACGTGCCGGTTGATGAATGCGATTAGCCGATTTTTTCCGCAACTGGCAAAATTAATAGTTGACTCGCACTATCTTTAACAGAGAAGATTTCTATGCGGAGGGAGAACCCGGATGCGAGCTACCATCTTTGTGGTGATCTCAGTACTGATGTTGTCGGCGCTTGTAAGTGTTGCTGTGGCACAAACGTCGAGCACTGCTGCAGCGGTGACGTCCGAGGGTCCGAAAGCGACTGTCGCCCCTTCACCGAAAGTTGAGAATCCGTACGCCGCCGTTCACCGGAACGCTCCCGACATGGTTTGCTTCGGCTATTACCCGAACTGGAGCGTGCAGTTTGTCAACGGCGAAGCGCGATATCTGGCGGACAATCAGCCCGACCAGTATTTTCGTGGCGGATTCTATTACGTGTCGGAAGACAGCACCTGGGACTGGCATCGCGCCGACGGCCTGGCGCCTATGAATGGCAACTACGGCCTTTCGGCATCGGTCGACAAAACTGCTTGCCACGACCCTGTGCAGAAGACCACGTTTCCGTACAGCGCGCAGGTGTACCTGCCGACCGGCGACATGGTCAGCGGATGCTGCCGCAAGCTGAAGCCCGGCGAAGCTGCTGTCGGGCATCACGGGCTGCCGACCGATGAGGCAGGAGCCAATCCTCAGACGCCGCTACCCGGCACCTCGGCTGCTGCGAGCAACACTCGTCCGGCCACCAGCACGACGCAGGCGGGTCATCCGGTCGACCAGTACTGACGTTAAGCTGCAAGCTTCGAGCCGCGGGCCCCGATCATGAGGCACGCGGCCGCCGAGCTTTGCCGCGTTAAGACGGCGGCCCTCAGCTATGTCTGTCGCAGAAAGATCATGATCTCGTGATCTTTGTACTGCGTTCTTTGTTGTTCACGGAAGCCGCATTTTTCCGCGACCCGAATCGACGCCGCATTCCCCTCCTGGATCACGCACATCGTCTGCGAGCCCACGATGTACTCGTCGCGCCACGAAAGCGCGGCACGCACCGCCTCGGTTGCGTATCCCTTTCCATGAAAACGAGAAGCCAGAATCCAGCCCGCCTCCGGCACGCCTTCAATCGATGGCTGCATCTCACGCTTGAAATCGGCGAAGCCGACTTCACCCACCAAGTCGCCGCTGGATTTTTCTTCTACCGCCCAGTAACCAAAGCCAAGCAGTGGCCACAGGCCCGCATTGCGCAGCGTCCGCGCCCAGGTCTCCTCTTGCGTGAGGTCCCGGCCGGTGGTGTAGAGCTGGATGACGGGATCAGCCCAGATGGCGGAAATCGCGGCGAAGTCGTCTTTGCGATAGGGGCGCAGAATCAGGCGCTCGGTTTCAAGCGAGGGAGCTGCATTTACAGGCGAATCGCGCAAGAGGCTCCTTTCTCGGGTATGACATGAGTAAGGCAGGGGCAATCTCGTGTGCTTACTCATTGCCGTTCCACAAGGTAGTTTCTCAGCAGTCTCAAGCCTTTGCCCAAGAAACGGGTTTTCCCTTGAATAAATGAGCAGACGGCTTGATTGTTGGGCAAATCACGTCCCAGCCACAATATTATTGTCTCGACGCGGGATGCCTATGGGAGATAGTCTCCATTCGATATGGACAGCTCGAATGCAGGTTTTACACCCGAACAGATGAGCGCGATCATCAAACGCCTAACGGAGATGGCCAGCGATGTTTGTCCGAAATGTCGAAAAAATCGGATGTTGGTACTACCCGGAATAACTCTTCTGCCAATCACCTCTACACACAACCTCGTTTTCGCGAATCCGTCAGGGATAATCCCGTGCATCGCTGTGATGTGTGCAGACTGCGGATCCATGCAGTTTTTCAATGTTCACGTTTTGGGGCTCGCTCGGGAGTTAGGCGTTCCAGCCCCCGAAACCCCAATAGGCGCAACCTCATCATCGGAGAAATCGGAGAAAGTGGAGGAAAGCAATGGC
>Ga0335069_10010881_pt1 | contig 12872 bp, 10 predicted proteins | sample Lox_Sample_11_FD_206714 | JGI IMG/M metagenome (GOLD analysis project Ga0335069, IMG submission 206714) | Soil microbial communities from Loxahatchee National Wildlife Refuge, Florida, United States - Lox_Sample_1.1 | ecosystem: Environmental > Terrestrial > Soil > Wetlands | place: USA... | reverse complement strand
CAGTAGGAGCTTTCCGAGCAGGCCATGTGTCTCGCCGTCTGGCCCGGCAGAGAAGATCAGCTCGTTGGTCTTGGCGGCGTTCCCGTTGCCGAAACGCAGGCTCCACAGGCCTTCGATGGCGATCGGCCGGCCGTTGGGCCCGCGTAGCTGGCCCAGGTGCGCGCCGGTGACCGGGTTGTAAGCGTTGATGTGGCCATCGCCGAAGTTCCCGACGAGCAGCGCTCCGCTGAACCTGCCGAAGTCATCCGGGGCTAGGGCGAGCCCCCAGGGCGAGTTCAGCGCGCCCCGGGTGACCAGCCGGCGGACGAGCGCACCGTCGTTGGTGAAGACGTCCACGAATCCGTGGCCCGGCCCGGCCACGTCATCTTCGAGGGCTGCGTTCTGCTTGGCATAGGTCACGTAGAGTTTGCCCGCGAATTCCGCGATGTCGAATGGCGCGTAACCGGCCGGGAGCCGGCGGTCCACGAACAGGCCGCCGGGTAGTTCGACCGGCTTGAAGTCACTGTTATAGACCTCTACCCGCCTGGACCGGAAGTTGGTGGCGTACAGATAGGTCTTGCCGTCTGACGCCTGCGCCTGGGCCAGGCCCTTGTAGACCGCGTTGGCGCCGTTGTCCCGCGCGACCTCTGTCACCGTGGACGGCGGGTTGGCGCCTGGGGCCACGCCGACGCCGGGATTCCAGCCATCGATCCCGCCATTTTCCGAGACGAAAATGAAGGCCGCCGGACCCGAGTGGCCGGCCGCGTCATTCACGACGAAGTCGTTCGGGTTCGTGTCGCTGTTGGACACCTGGCCGGTCGGCGCGCCAGAGGTGATCGTGACGATCAGGCCAGCCTTGCTGACGGTGGTGCCGGTTCCCGCGGTGTAAAGGGTGGTCTTGTCCTTCGCGTTGTCCGACACCCACAGCGCTCCGCCCGGTGCCTGGTCGGTGCCCGCGGAGGCGGAAACTCCCCAGGAGTTCACCAGATCCGGGTCAGTCACGGCGGCCAGGCCGGGGATATCAGAGCGCAGGTTCACCTGCCGGTACGTCGAGTCCCGCACACCCGCCGAGGCGACGCCGGCCGTCACCGGCAGTACGGTCCCGGCCGCCACAAGCACAGCCAATGGCCATAGGCGCCGCGACCCTTGCGGACCCCGCGCGATGGCAATCCTCGGGGTTTTCACTCGCATCACTTGATGAGTCCTCCCACGTAAGCGTCCGGGAGGACGTATCGTGACCCCCCGTTGCGGTCGTTGTGCCGCCACGGTGGCACGCAGCGCTGGAACGGCGCTGGAACGCCACTAAAACCAGCGAACCGCACAGCGCGGGCGACTCCAGCCGTATCTGACTGCTCAGATCAGTCTGATCTGGCGCGCGAGATCGTTTGCGGGCGCGGTGAGACGATCGCTACTGCTCGACCGGAGCGCCGAGGGTCACGAATTACCTCGACGTCTCGGCGGCGCTTGGAGGAATGCCTCGAACTCCGGAAGCGCGGCCGGGTCCTGGAACAGGAACAGGTGCCCTCCTTCGTAGCCGCGCAGCTCGGCTCCGCTGATGCGCGATGCGATCGCGGTGCTGTTCGGGGCCGGCGCGATCCCGTCGTAGTTGCCGTAGCCGATCAGGGTCGGGCATGTGATCGCGTCGAGGCGATTCCACACGTCATGGCGTGCGCGCGCCTCGAGCTGGGCCTTCTGGGCGGCTGCGGCGGCTGGGTCCTGCTGATGCTGGCCGGTGACGGTCAGGGCTTCCGCCAGCGCGCGATCCGCTGGATGTGCCTCCAGCCAGCGCTCGTCCCATCGGCTGTCAGCCAGCTTGAGTTGCGCCGCGGTCCGCTCCTCAAACGGGAGCTCCTGCAGCTTCTGCAGCGGATAGGAGGATCCGCCGTCGCCGCCGGCGGCGGTGCAGGCGACCGCGAGGCGTTCTACCCGCTCCGGCCTGGTGACGGCGAGTTCCTGCGCCACCATTCCGCCGAAGCTCACTCCAAGCACCCGGCAGATATCCCAGCCGGCGATCTCCAGCAAGCCAACGGCGTCAGCTGCGAGATCGGCCATGGTGTAAGGACCCGTCAGAGGGACGCTGTTACCCAAGCCGCGGTAGTCCCACGCCAGCAGATCAAACGTGGCAGCAACCAGATCAAGCAATGGCCGAACGGCCCGCAAGGTCGTGCCCGACCCGTTGCAGAACAGCAACCGGGGACCACTGCCCATTCGCTCCCAATACAGCTCAACCCCATTTACATGATCAACCGGCATCTTGCTTCAACCCTATTCACCCTGGTCAACCGAACGACTTGCTCGCCGAGGCTACCTGCCTGCCGGCAGCCGCCAATCATCCACAGAGGATGATCCAGACCCGATATCCCGAGCCAGCGAGCGATGCCGCTGCGGCGCTTACTGTGGCGGTATGGACGATGAGCAGGGGTTCCCGGTCATCCGGCAGACGGTCCTGGATACCGCCGACCCGCGGCGCCTGGCTGAGTTCTACCGGCAGCTGTTCGGCCTGCGGTACTACCCGGGCGACGAGCCGCCCGGACATGGCCAGCCGGACCCGAAAGGGCAGGACTGGCTCATCCTGACGAGCCCGGCCGGCGGCCCGGTGCTGGCCTTTCAGAAGGTCGGTGAGCTGCCCAGGGCCACGTGGCCGGACGGCCCGGTGCCGCAGCAGTTGCACTTGGACGCCACGGTCCCCACCATGGCTGACCTCGACGTCGCGCATGAGCGGGCGCTCGCGCTGGGCGCCCGGCTGCTCCAGGACCGCTCGGATGACCCGGAGGAGCCGCTGCGGGTCTACGCCGATCCCGCGGGGCACCCGTTTTGCATCATCGCCGCTGTGTGATCAATGCCCGATCAGGCGGCACCACGGACGATGCCCGACACCGGGCAGACACCGAATCGCACGGCATCAGGCTCGGTTGGTGCCGCCTATATCGAGATCCTGGCTGACTGGCGGCGCTGCGGGTCGAGTGCCATGATCGCCAGAGCTGGCCCGGCAGCACGCTGCCCGGAGCGGGCGAACCTGGTAATGGCAGTACCGGTGAGCGTTACCTCCACGACGTGATCATGGCGGCCCGCCATCACCGGGCAGTCCCGCTCACGCACCCGCATCTGCATGCTCGCGATCACCACGCCCTCGGCGCCGGATCGCGTGACCTCACCTTCCAGCCGAGCCCTGGCGTCGTGCCGCGACCGGTTCACCAGCTCGGTCCAGCCGGCCACCTCGACGTTGCCTGACCATTGGCGCGTCTGGCGGGCGGTCGTCCGGTCATCGTGCCGCGACCCGATTGAGATGCCGGCCACGAGCCCGGCAGGTACCCAGCCCGCCGTGACGAGCCTGGCGAAATCCTGCCCGGACATGCCGCAGGTAAATGGCGCTCCCGGCCCGCTCCCGGCGCCTGGCGCGCGTACCGCGGTGCCGATGGCCGTAAACTCCAGCCCTCCGCGGGGAAATACCCCTCGGGACAGCCGGACGCCCACCACGCCGTGCCCGCCAAGACCAGCGCACTCCGCGGTCATCCGGTCGACGGCCGTACCCCTGGCCTGGTACATCGCCTCCACCAGCGGGCCGAACGATCCCCGGTCGCCCTGCCCGGATACCTGAGTGGCAGGCTGCGCAGGCGGCGCGACGCCGGAAGCCCCCCATGCCCCGGGACAGTCGTACCCGCGGGCGTCCCCGGCGGCGTAGACGGCGGCACCGAATACCTGGCCGACCGGCTCAAAGCCTACGCTACGGATGACGGCGAACTCTCGTGTGGTCAGCGCGGACCCCCACGTGCCGCCCGGCCGGGCTCCCGCCTCCCCGGCCCTGGCGACAGCGGACAGTTCGTCACTCACCTCCCCAGCCTAGGTCCGCTCCTTACCCGATACCGGCCCAGCTTTCCCGGCCGGGACAACGACCGATGGTGGCCAGGCTGGCGCTGCGTGGCCGGGGCCTTGCGGCTACCCTGACAGGGAATTGCGCGAGGCGGTCGTCGCCGAGCCGCCTGAGCGGGTCGGGCGCGTTCCGGATGACTGGCAGGCCGTCGCCGAGGTTCGCGCCGGAAGGTGCACATGGGCAACGATGTGTTGGGATTCGAGGAGATCGACCAGACGCAGGTCGCGCTGGTCGGGGGCAAGGGCGCGAGCCTCGGGGAGCTCACGCGGATCGATGGCATCCGGGTGCCGCGCGGCTTCTGCGTCACGACGGATGCGTTCCGGCGGATCATGGCGAGCGCGTCGGCGATCGACGAAGCGCTCGATCGACTGACGCAGCTGGACCCCGGCGACCGTGACGGGATCCGCACGCGCGCCGCGGAGCTCCGCAAGACCATCGAAGCGATCGCGATGCCTGACGATCTGGCCGCGGCGATCACCGGCGCGGTGGCGCGGCCCGACGAGCACGTTGCGTACGCGGTGCGGTCGAGCGCGACGGCGGAGGACCTGCCCACCGCATCCTTTGCTGGCCAGCAGGACACGTTCCTGAACGTTGCGGGGTCGGCGGCGATCCTCGAACACGTCAGCCGGTGCTGGGCCTCGCTTTTCACCGAGCGCGCCGTCACCTACCGCCTGCGCAACGGCATCGACCATCGGCAGGTGCACATGGCCGTGGTCATACAGCAGATGGTCATCCCGCGGGCGTCCGGCATCTTGTTCACGGCCGACCCTGTCAACGGCAACCGGAAGATCGAGACCGTGGACGCGAGCTTCGGCTTGGGCGAGGCGCTCGTGTCCGGTCGGGTGAACCCGGACGTGTACAAGGTGCGCGACGGCAAGATCGTCCAGAAGATCGTCGCGTCGAAGCAGCTCGCGATCGAAGCGCTCCCCGGAGGAGGCACGCAGCACCTCGCGATCGACCCGGCACGGCAGGCGCAACCTGCGCTCACGGACGCACAGGTGGTCGAGCTGGCGCGACTGGGCCGGAGGATCGAGGCGCACGTCGGGCGACCGCAGGACATCGAGTGGTGCCTGGCCGGTGACGACTTCTACATCGTGCAGAGCCGACCGATCACCACGCTGTTCCCCATCCCTGCCGCAGCCGACGACGCGCCCCGCGTGTACGTGTCCGTCGGCCACCAGCAGATGATGACCGACGCCATGAAACCCCTGGGCATTTCCGTGTGGCAGTTGACTGCTGCTGCGCCTATGCACCCGGCCGGCGGTCGCTTGTTCGTCGACGCCAGCCACCACCTCGCGTCGCCCGCCAACCGCGACCGCCTCGTCGCCGGCTTCGAGAAGTCCGACCCGCTGACCGGGGACGCGCTCCGCGCCATCGTCGAGCGCGCCTTCATCCCGCTGGTCCCCGACAACGGTCCGGTGTCACGATTTCTCGCGTCCCCCGACCCTATCGAGACCGATCCGGCGATCGTCGACGAGCTCATCGCCACCAACCGGGCGTCGGTCGCAGCCTTGCGGCGCGACATCGAGCCGAAGACCGGATCGGCGCTGATCGACACCATCCTCGAGGACATCCCGGAGATGAAGCGGATCCTGTTCGAGCCGCGCGGCCACCAGGTGTTCATGTTGGCGATGGAGGCCGCCGAGTGGCTCAACGAGCACCTGGAGGAGTGGCTCGGTGAGAAGAACGTGGCCGACACCCTCACGCAGTCCGTCCCCAACAACGTCACCTCCGAGATGGGCTTGGCCCTCTTGGACGTCGCCGACGCGATCCGCCCGCATCCCGACGTGATCGCGTTCCTGCAGCGCGTCGACGATGACGACTTTCTCGACGAGCTGCCGGCGCTCGAAGGCGGGCCGCAGGCGCAGGCCGCGATCCGGGCCTATCTCGACGAGTACGGCATGCGCTGCGTGGGCGAGATCGACATCACACGACCGCGCTGGAGCGAGCGGCCGTCCATGTTGGTGCCGGTGATCCTCGCCAACATCGAGAACTTCGAGGCGGGGGAGGGAACGCGGCGCTTCGAGCAAGGGCGCGTCGAGGCCGAGGCGAAGGAGCGCGAGGTACTCGAGCGCCTGCGGGCGTTGCCCGATGGCGCCGCCAAGGCCGACGAGACCAGGCAAATGATCGACCGGGTGCGGACCTTCATCGGCTATCGCGAGTATCCGAAGTACGGCATCGTCAGCCGCTACTTCGTGTACAAGCAGGCGTTGCTCGGCGAGGCCGAGCGGCTGGTGCGGGCCGGCGTGCTGCGCGAGGCGGAAGACGTGTTCTTCCTCACGTTCCCCGAGATCGAATACGTGGTGCGCACGCAGGAGGTCGACAGCGAGCTCATCCGCGAGCGCAAGGACGCGTTTGCGTCGTACCACGCGCTCACGCCCCCGCGCGTCCTCACCTCCGAAGGCGAAGCGGTCGCGGGCTCGTACCGGCGCAAGGACGTGCCGCCGGGCGCGCTGGTTGGCCTGCCGGTGTCCGCCGGGACGATCGAGGGGCGGGCCCGCGTGATCGTCGACATAGAGCAGGCCGACCTCAAGACGGGCGACATCCTGGTCACCGCGTTCACCGACCCGAGCTGGTCGCCGCTGTTCATCACCATCGAGGGCCTGGTGACCGAGGTCGGCGGACTGATGACCCATGGCGCCGTGATCGCTCGCGAGTACGGCCTCCCGGCGGTAGTGGGCGTGGAGCGCGCCACGCAACTGATCCCGGACGGGCAGATGATTCGCGTGCACGGCACCGAGGGCTACGTCGAGCTGTTGTCGTGAGGCATCGGTTGCCTACACCCCGCAGCGCGACCGCGGCCTGATCAGCGCCTGGATCGCCGTGGACGGCTGGCCCGGCTGGTTAGGGCGTGCGCGCCAGATAGCCGACCACGGCTATTTCGCCCCGCAGCGGGAGCCCGTCCCGGACGCGGGCCATCGCCTCGTGCTGTGCGGCGTCCGCGAAGGCAGCCTCACCGACGTTCTGGGTCGCCTCGTACCCCGGACCGGTCGACGCCAGCGCCCGGGCGTAGATCTCCGGGTCCGCGAATTCCGCCGCGAACGGCACGTCGATCCGTTCGATGCCGACAAAACCGTGCCGCGCCAGCAGGTCCTCACCGGCCCCAGGCCGACCCAGCGCCACCATGGCGGCCTGGTTCTCGACTTTCGGCGCGGCGGCGAGCGCGAACGGAGCCATCACCCAGGCGCCAGGCGAGGCCTTGATATGACCCCAGACGGTCAGCCCGATCCGCCCCCCGGGAACCAGCACCCGCCGGATCTCGCCCACCACATCGGCTGTCGTGCCCCAGACCCCGCGAAAGCTGGTCACTACATCGAAGGTGGCATCGTCCCACGGAAGGGCGTGCATGTCGCCAACCCGGATGTCCGCCGACGGGTTGCGATCGCGGGCCACCGCCACGAGCCGCCGCGAGGCATCGATGCCGGCGCAGGCAGCCCCGCGCAGACGGGCCAGCTCGAGCGCCAGGCCGCTCCCGCAAGCCACGTCGAGGAGCCGGTCGCCTTCGTCCACGCGGAGCCGGTGGTGGACCGCCACGTACTCCCGGCAGTGGTATGGCTCAGTCAGCGTCGCGAAGTCGGCCGCCCTGCGGCCCCATCCCTCGTCCGCGACTGTCCATGCCGCCCGAGGCGAACTGCTCTCGCCCATCCCAGCTGCCCTCCTCGGCGTGCTTCCCAGCGAAAGGCTGCCGACCGGCCTGATCTTATCCGGCATGCGGACGGCAGCCGCTGCCCCTCTGGCGCAGGCCGTTTCAGGTCCGCTTCAGCGTCGTTCCAACCCGGAATGCGATATTCCCCCGGAACGGATGGCGCGCAGCCGTGAAGCGCTGTCACCGGACATCCCAGGAGGACCGCAATGTTTCGCATTCACCCCAGAACGCTGCTGAAAGCAGCACTTGTGCCGGCGGCGCTGCTGATGGCCGTCGGCGTGTCGCCAGCGGCGTTCGCCGGCCAGGCTTCCGATCCGATCGGCACCTCCACGCCCCTTGGCCTCACGATCAGCGCGCCCTGACCTGGCCCCGCGTGGGCGTTCCGGGTAACGCACGCACTGCGGGCACCTGCGCTGCTGCTCGGGCCCGGGTCGGGGCTGCCCCAGGCAGCAGCGCCGACCAACGGATGCGCGCCTGCCTGGCTCGCTGCTGCCGTCAGCCTGGAGAGGTCCGGGTTTTACCGGCTGGTCAGATAGACCTTGGCTGAGAGCTGCCCAGCTGGGACAGCGCCGTCGGCGTCGACGGGCTCGATGATGACCAGGGCCTCGCTCAGGTGCAGGCTCTGGCCAGCCCCGCACGTGGCTGCCGACGCCCCTTTGGTGCCGGGCCGATCCTCAAGATCAACTCAAGCTGACCGGCATTGTGCGCCAGCAGCATCGCCGATGGCTCGTCAAGAGCATGTGCAGATCACCCTGCGCGAATTCAGCCGGAGCAAGCGTCGCGCGTAAGGGCACGCGACGTGAATTCAGGTCAGTCCCAGGTGCCGATCACTTAACGTGAGGCCGGCCGGAGAGCCGGATTTTCCGGGGTCGGCCGGGGAGCCAGCGGGACCTGGCAAGACTGAGCGCCGCTGCAATTATCCATATTTTCGTGGGGCCGGTTACCCGCAGCTCATGGGAGCTGACCAGCGATTTTGCCCGTTTTGTCCACAAATTTATGCACAGGAAGTTATTCTGGCTGGTCAGAAGGCTGTGGGCGAGTAATGAGTCAAGGGAGGACGCCCTGATATCGCGCGACGCGCTCCTGTCAGGTGGGTGGAAGGTGACCTTGATGCGCATCGCCTGCTAGCCAAGGCGGTCCCGGCCGGTGTTCGCAGCACGCGGCCGGGGCCTTGCGTCGGACCAAACCCTTAGGAGGAATCCCGACATGTTCAGTATGGCAGTTGTTGCCATGCGCAAGCACAGGTTTGCCGCAGCGGCCGCGCTCGTTGCCGTGCTGCTCGCCCCGGCCACGGTCGCGGCCACCGCAGCTGCTCCGGCGGCACAGGCCTCGGTCTCCCACTCCGCCGCCACCAGCGGCTACGGCAGGAGCCGAGCGGGCAACGCAGCCCTGAACTGGGCCGAACGGCACGCGGCAGGCTGCTGGTACTCCTACGGCGGATCCAGCTGTTCCCGGGGATTCGACTGCTCGGGCCTGGTGATGGAGGCCTTCGGCCACGGCGCCGGGATCTGGCTGCCGCACTCGACCTACGCGATGCTCGCCAGCAAGCACCTGCACCGGATCCCGCTGTCACAGGCCCGGCGCGGCGACCTGATGTTCTACGGCTCCGGGCACGTGGAAATAAACACGATCTGGTATCACCAGACGTTCGGGGCGCATAGCACCGGTCAGCGAGTCGGCTATATCAAATGGGGACCATGGTGGTATCCCACGGCCGCGTACCGGGTCTGGTGATCCCCTCAGCTGGCGGGGTCGGGTTCGCGGCTTGATTCCCGCGGTCCGCGCACGGTGATCAGCACTAGTCCGGCCGCGAGCACCAGGCAGGCACAGATCGCACCGCCGCGGTCGTGCGGCGGCCGGGTCGGCCAGACCCATGGCGTGGCCGACCGATGGGCCAGCGCTCCCTCGGTGATCAGCAGGTAGGCCATCGGCCCGGTCCAGCCGAACGCGCCGCCGAGCACGACCGCGGACAGCAAGCCGATGCCGGCCATGCCGCCGAAGTTGCGGAGCAGGGCGAAGCTCCCGCCCGGCATCCCGCCCGCGGCGGCCCCGGCGGCCAGCGCGCCGAACGCGACGGCGGTGAGCGCCATAGCCTCGCCCAGCCGCAGCCAGGGCAGCCACCGGCCGGCGGCCCGTTCTGGCTCGCCGAACGGCCCGTAGGTGGTAACCGCGATCACCGCCGCGGCCCCGGTCTGGATCGTCAGCGGGATGAACTGCCGCGCGGCGGCGCCGCCGGCGATGTTCCAGCGCCAGTGCAGCGCGGCCCACAGCAGTGCGCCGAGCCCGGCCAGCAGCACCAGTGCCATCGGCACCCGGCGGCTGACCAGGTACAGCCGCGCTAGCCGCCATCCGGCGGCCGCCCGGTCTCGCCGGGTCCCGGCCGCCGGAGGCGGGACGCTGCCCGGCGTCGGCCGGTGCAGCCCCACGGTGGTCATGGCAGGTCCTTGAGGGTGAGCCGGCCGGTCCGCAGCGCGGTCAGGTGAGCGGCGAGCCAGGCGTGCCAGCGCCAGGCCGGCCAGCGTGACGAGTGCGGCGGCGCGGCGCAGCCACGGGCCGCCGGCCCGGGCGGGCAGGCCGGTCAGGCCCAGTGCCGTGACGGCGATCCCGGCCAGGAACATGATCCGGGCGATCGGCAGGTCCGGCAGCCAGGGGTAAAAGATCCCGGAGTCGGTCTGAGCGCTGCTGTCGAAGGTGCCGCTGGAATTGGTCGGCAGGATCAGCGCCCATCCGCTGGTGTGGCTGAACCCGGTCTGGAACGACAGGAACATCGCCAGGAACCCGCCGAACGCGGCCACTGGCGCGGCGAACCGGCTCGGCCAGTAGGCCCCGATGGCGAAGCCTGCGGCGCTGAACGCGATCACCGCCATGCCGCCGACGGCGACCCACCACCACGGTGGCGTGCCGCCGACGCCCTGGTGGGCGTAAACCGCGAACATGACGCCCACGAAGACCAGGTAGGCCGCTACCGCCCAGATCGCGGTCGCGGCCCAGGTGGCGAGCTGGGCCGCCCAGCGCGGCCGGACTGTCGTGGTCACCAGGTCGGCCAGGCCGCGGCGGCCGTCGCGCGATCCCATCCAGGCGGCCACGCCGGCCACGAACGGCCCGAAGTCGAGGATCGTGTGTCCCTGGCCCATGTTCCAGTACGTGCGCAGCTCGTACAGCGGTGGCGTGCCGGTGCTGGGCCGGTAGGAGTCAAACCAGAACAGCGCGGCGATCAGCGGCAAGATCCACGGCATCGTATTGCGGCGCAACTCCACCCGCAGCAGCCGCGCGGCGTTGAGCGGGACCGCGCTGGCGGCGCGTGGTGTCCGGTGCCGTACCGAGACCGCGGCCACGGCGGTCATGACGCCGCCGCCGTGGCGGACCGGGCGGCCGCGAGCACCGCGCTGTAGCCGCGCTCCAGCGGCGCGTCGCCGGCCGCGCCGCTGCCCTCGCCGCGGGCGGTCAGCTCGCCCGGCGTGCCATGAAACACGATCTTCCCGGCGTCCATCAGCGCGACCTCGCTGCACGCGGCGCCGACGTCCTCGACTAGGTGGGTGGACACGATCACCGTGGCCTGGCCGCCGAGGTCGCGCAGCAGGGCGCGGAATGCCACCCGCTGCTCGGGGTCGAGGCCGGCGGTCGGCTCGTCCAGCAGCAGCAACTCGGGATCGTTGACGATCGCCTGCGCGATCCCAGCCCGGCGCAGCATGCCGCCGGACAGGGTGCGCAGCTTCGCTCTCGCCCTGGTCCCGAGGTCAACCCGCTCGATCGCGGTGGCTACCGCCTGCGGCACCCGGCCCGGTGGCATCTCCTTCAGCAGCGCGAAATACTCGACGAACTCGGCCACCGTGAAGCCCGGGTAGTAGCCCAGGTTCTGCGGCAGGTAACCGAGCCTGCGCCGGATCTCCCGCCGCGGCCCGTATCCGCTCGGGTCGCGGCCGAGCAGCCGTACGCGGCCGGTGCTCGGCGGGATCACCGTGGCCATCATCCGCAGCAGCGTGGTCTTGCCCGCGCCGTTCGGGCCCAGCAGCCCGAACACCCCCGGACCGGTCTCCAGGGTCACCCCAGCCACCGCCTGGGCGCGGCCGAACCGCCTGGTCACATCGTTGATCTCAACGTTCATGACATTCCTTCCGGAATACAGGTGGCCAGCCGCGCGCCGGTGGCGATCAGCTCATCGTCCATCGCTTCCCTATTGCGTTCCGGCGGCAACAGGTTCACCGACATGCCGGGGAAGCCGGGCCGGACTAGGAAGCCGGGACGGTCAGGCGGGCGGTGATCGCCGGGGCCGCGTCGCGCAGCCACGCCTCGGCGCGCGGCAGCTCGTCCTTGGCGCCGTTCTCCCATAGCTTGCGGAACACCGGGTCCAGCTCGGCCGATGCGCGGGAATCCTCGTGATAGCGGTGCGCCATGTCGACGGCAAACGGCGCCAGTTCCGCGCGCTGCCGCGCCGTCATGCCGTAGGCGTCCGCGAACACCGCGACCCGGTGCGGGATGTCGGCATCCGCGAACGCGGCCGCCCGGTCCCGCGGATCCCGCAGCGGCGCCCAGTACCACAACGCGTTCGCGATGTCGTAGAGCCGGGTGGTCGGCATGGCCAGGTCGAAATCGATCAGCGCGACGGGCAGCCCGTCGCGGAAGACCACGTTGCCCGGGTAGTAGTCGCGGTGGCTGACCAGCTCGGGCCGCCGGGCGACCGGTCCGGGGTTGGCCGGCGTCCCGCCCCAGACCGCGCCGGGCGGCGGCACCCACCCGGCCGACGCCTCGTGCAGCGCCCGGATCAGCCGGGCCAGGGCGACGACCACGTCGTCGCCCGCCGTCTCTGGCGGCAGCGGGTTACGCGGCACGTCACCGGGGACGAACGACAGCACCTCACGGCCCTGCTCGTCGACGCCGAGCGGTAGCGGCGCGCCGGTGAACCCGACGTCGCGCAGGTGGGCCAGGTAGGCCTGCACGGTCAGGCTGAACGGCCGCAATGGCCGCCGCACCGTGTCCCCGACCCGCACGATCCCCTGGGTGACGCCGTCTCCGGTCAGCAGCTCACCGTCGCTCATACCGCAGCAGCTAGGTCAGGACCAGAGATGTCGGCGAGTGCTCGAACGTGCTGGACCCCGCACACCAGCCGGCGTCATCGTGGCACACCGGCAGCACCGGAGACGAGACGGGCAGGTTCAGCCGGACCGGCCCCGAATCGCGAGGTGTGACGGCGGGGACGACAGCGAGGCGACCGTCGGGATCGTCGGGATGGCGGCGCTTCTCGGGGACTGCTTCCATCCAATCGGGCCGGGTCGGCCGCTCGATGCGAACCACAGTCTGCCGTTCTGCCCGCCACAGCACGCCGTCGCCGCGCCACTCGAAGACCAGCACCCGTCCGGACAGCGCCACGGTCAACCT
>Ga0335069_10010880_pt1 | contig 12873 bp, 9 predicted proteins | sample Lox_Sample_11_FD_206714 | JGI IMG/M metagenome (GOLD analysis project Ga0335069, IMG submission 206714) | Soil microbial communities from Loxahatchee National Wildlife Refuge, Florida, United States - Lox_Sample_1.1 | ecosystem: Environmental > Terrestrial > Soil > Wetlands | place: USA: Florida... | reverse complement strand
CCGCCGCGTCGCCGTTGTCGAACGCCTCGACGTACTCGGTCTTCGTCGCCGGGTCGATGCGGCTCACGACGAGCACGCCGCCCTTCGCGTACCGCGGCACCGTCCATCCCGTCGCGAGCGCGGCGTTCGACTGCCGCAGCGCGCCGAGCTGCTTCAGCTCCAGCTCGATCGGGTCGCTCACGACGTCGAAGGACGAGCCGGTCCCGATCGGCGGTGCGCCGAGGCGCGGCTGCGTCCGCCAGTCCGCCACCTGCGTCGGGAACATGTCCTGGCGCGCCTGCTGGTCGCCGCCGGTGCCGATCATCCCGACCTCGTCGCCGTACATCACCACGGGCGCGCCGCGCATGAGATAGAGCAGGTCGTAGCCGAGCTCGACGTGCCGCAGCAGCGCGTCGCCGCTCAGGCCGAGACCCTGCGTCTGGATCTGGAATGCCGCGCGTCCCATGTCGTGGTTGCCGAGGAACGTCGGCGGCGTCGGGTCGGAGCCGTCGGGCGTGCGGTAGTAGTCGTCGTCCTGCAGCCGGTGGAGCACGGCGACCGCGCTCGAGCCGCCGGAGGCGTAGCCGCTCGCCGCGGACTGGAACGGGAAGTCGAGCAGCGCCGGCATGCCGTCGTCGCGCACGTACTGCGACTGCTGGAGCGTGTCGGTCGTGTACGCCTCGCCGAAGACCTGGAAGTCGTCGATGCCGACCGACTTCGCCGCCGCGACCATCTTCGGGATCCACAGCCGCCAGAGGCCTGGGTTCACCTGCAGCACCGTGTCGATTCGGAAGCCGTCGAACCTGTAGGCGGTGATCCAGTCGGAGTAGATCTTCACGAGGCCGTTCACGACCGCCGGCTTCTCCGTGAAGAGGTCGTCGAGGCCGGCGAGGTCTCCCTGCGTCTGGCACTGCGCCGAGCAGCCGGAGCCGATGCCGCCGCGCTCGTGGTAGTTCGTGAGGTCGTTCATCCACGCGGGGGTCTTCACGTTCTGCTGCCCGGGGAAGACGTAGGGGAACTTCGGCAGGTACTTCACGCTCATGCACGGGAAGCTCGTCTTGCCGACGAAGCGCGCCGGGTCGAACGCCTTGCCGTGGCAGTCGCGGTACGGCGCGGACGAGTAGTCCGGCCCCCCCTCGTACTGGATGACGTCCCCGGTGTGGTTGACGACGACGTCGAGGATGACCTTCATCCCGAGCGAGTGCGCGCACGTGACGAGGTCGGTGAGGTCCTGCTGCGTCCCCAGGTGGGGGTCGACGTGGGTGAAGTCCAGGCCCCAGTAGCCGTGGTAGCCGCCCGAGTCCCCCTGGGTGATCTGGTTGACGACGACCGGCGTGATCCAGATCGCGTTGAAGCCGAGATCCTCGATCCGCTGCAGCCCGTGCACGGGATCGGTGCAGCCGCCGGTCAGGCCCTTCAGGTCGCCGCCGTGCCACCACGCGGTCGAGGCCGGGTCGTAGCCGGTGAAGTTGCGCGTGCCGGTGAGGCCGCCGGTGTCGTTCGCCGGGTCGCCGTCGGCGTACCGGTCCGTCATCACGAAGTAGATGCGGTCGGTCGCGAGCGAGGAGGCCGCCCCGGGGACCGCCAGCGCCGCGAGGCTCGGCCCGGACCCCGGCGCCGCCGCGGCACCGGCCGCGAGGACCAGCGCCGCGGCGAGCGCGCTAGCGCAGCGGCTCACCGGTCTCGCCGTCGAAGAAGTGCACCTGCGCGACGTCGACTGCGACCGGTACCTGCTCGGTGAGGCGGAGCACGGTGTGGGCTGGGAACTCGGCGACGAGGTTCGGGCGCGACGCGACGATCCCCTCCTGGCTCACCGGCGCCTCCTCGACCTCCTCGTGCTGGCCTTCGCGGATCGCGAACGCGTCGATGTGGAAGTACACCATCGACTCGGCGCCGAGCGCCTCGATGAGCTCCACCCTCGCCTCGATCGTCGGCAGATCCGGGCGATCGGCGGCCGGATGGAGGAACTGGCTGCGGATCCCCACGACCACCTTCCGCCCGTCGTACCCGCGGAGCTTCGGGTACGCCGCCAGTGCGGCTTCGGGGATCGCGATGCTCGCCTCGCCGAGCCCGAGCGACACGCCGCCGTTCACGGAGACCGTCGCCTCGAGGAGGTTCATCGGCGGCGTGCCGATGAAGCCGGCGACGAACTGGTTCGCCGGACGGTCGTACAGCTCCTGCGGCGAGCCGACCTGCTGCAGGAGGCCGTCGCGCATGACCGCCACGCGGTCGCCCATCGTCATCGCCTCGACCTGGTCGTGCGTGACGTAGATGGTCGTCGTCTCGAGGTCGTGCTGGAGCTTCGCGATGTCGGCGCGCATCTGCACGCGGAGCTTCGCGTCGAGGTTCGAGAGCGGCTCGTCCATGAGGAAGACCTGCGGCTGGCGCACGATCGCGCGGCCCATCGCGACGCGCTGCCGCTGTCCGCCGGAGAGCTGCTTCGGCTTCCGCTCGAGGTACGGGGTGAGGTCGAGCATCTGCGCCGCCCAGGTCACGCGGCGGTAGATCTCCTCCTTCGACTCCTTCCGCAGCCGGAGCCCGAACGCGATGTTCTCGTACACCGAGAGGTGCGGGTAGAGCGCATAGTTCTGGAACACCATCGCGACGTCGCGGTCCTTCGGCGTCAGCTTGTTCACCAGGCGTTCGCCGATGAACAGCTCGCCGTCGGAGATCTCCTCGAGCCCGGCGACCATGCGCAGCGCGGTCGTCTTCCCGCAGCCGGAGGGGCCGACGAGCACGAGGAACTCGCCGTCGGCGATGTCGAGCGACAGGTCGATGACGGCGTGGAAGCCGTTCTCGTAGACCTTGTCGATGTCCTTGAACACGACGTCAGCCATTGCTGATCCTCCAGACGTGAAAGGCAGGGCCGTCGGCGGGCAGCACGCCGTCGCGCGCGTCCTCGCCGTAGAGCGTGTCGAGCTGCGTGAAGGGAGTTGGGATCGGATCGTGCGGCGCTCGGGCCGCGAGGCAGACGAGCCGCTCCTCCCGTGACTCGCGCACGTACGCGATCGCGTCGTCGGAGACGTGCAGGTAGCGCAGGCCGCCGTACGCGAGCGCGCGGCTCGAGCGACGGAGCGCGATGAGCTCGCGGAAGGCGGCGAGGAGCTCGCTGTCCCACGTCTCGGGCCGGTCCCACGGCATCGTCCGCCGCGCGTCCTCGCCCCACTCGCCCTCGAGGCCGACCTCGTCGCCCGCGAACACCATCGGCACACCGGGCGTCGTCATCTGCAGGCCGATGCCGACGACGTGCCTCGCGCGCGAGCCGGTGACGGTCCGGAAGCGCGCGGTGTCGTGGCTGTCGAGGAGCGTCCACGAGTTCGCGATCGCGTCCCACGGAACACCGGCCCGGAAGCCGCACATCGCCGCCACCGCCTCCGGGCCCGAGTACGCCGGCGCCGGAGTGCGCGAGAAGACGTCCGTGTCGAGCGCCCCGCCGTACAGCCACCACCACGTCGGGCGGAGGAAGCCGGCGTAGTTCATGACGCCGTGCCAGCCGGTGCCGTCGAGGTCGGGCCGGTAGTCGTGCCCGTGCTCGGCGAGGAGCAGCCTGCCGCGCGTGAGGTCGTTCGCCCACGACGCCACCTCGTGGTTCACGTCGAGCGTGCGGTAGCGACCGACCATGTTCGCGACGTCGACCCGCCAGCCGTCGAGCCCCTCCTCGAGCCACCGGCTCATGACGCGCTCCATCCGGCGGCGGAGCTCCTGCGAGCCCCAGTTGAGGATCGGGAGCGAGCGCACACCGATCCAGCACGCGTAGCCGAGCGGCGGCGAGCCGTCGAAGAAGAACAGCTCGCGCTCGGGCGCATTCGGGCTCTTCTCGGCCGCGAGGAACCATTCGTGGCCCGAGCCGCAGTGGTTGAGGGTGATGTCGCCGACGACATGCATACCCCGCGCGTGCGCGGCGCGGAGCAGCGACCGGAGCGCACTGTCACCGCCGAGGAGGGGATCGACCTCGTCGAAGCTCGAGGCGTCGTAGCGGTGCGTGCTGCGCGCGGGGAAGAACGGGGTGAGGTAGAGGACGTTCGCGCCGAGCCCGTCGATGTGGTCGAGATGCGCTTCGATGCCCGGCAGGTCGCCGCCGTACAGCTCGCGCGGCGTGTTGCGGCCGCGGCCCTCGGGCAGCCGGTCCCACTCGCGCGGGACCACCCAGTCGGGCCGATGCGCCTTCGAGGTGGCGCCGCTCGTCGCGAACCGGTCCGGGAAGATCTCGTAGACGACCGAGCGCGCATGCCACGCCGGCGCGCCGCGGTCGACCGCGAGCACGAAGTCGTCGGCGCCGGCAACCTCGTGCGGGACCATGCCGATGCCGTTGACCCAGCGGTAGCCGGCGTCGCCGCCGTCGACGAGCCAGCGGTAGCGGACGGTCGGGTTCTGCACCGGCAGCTCGGCCCGCCACCACGTCTCGCCGTCCGAGTCCTCGTCGACGACCGCCTCGGCCGTACGCGGCTCCCCGTCGGCGACGAACCGCAGCCACACGTTCGTGGCTGCACCGCGCGGCGTGCGCAGCCGGACCACCGCCGTGCCGCCGATGTCGTCGGGACGGTCGACCACGTAGAGCTCCGATCCGTCGTGATGCGGCTCCGCCAGTGCGGAGGCGGCCTTCCCCGTCACGGCGACGCTCATCCCTTGACGGCGCCCTGCGTCAGACCGCCCACGATCCACTTCTGCAGCGACATGAACAGGATCGTCGGCGGTATCGCGGCGATCAGCGACCCGGCGGCGAAGGGGCCCCAGCGCTGGCCGTACTGCTGATCGATGAAGCCGCGCATGCCGATCGTCAGCGTGAACTGGTGGGTCGACTCGAGGATGGCGCTCGCGATCACGAACTCGTTGATGGCGGAGATGAACGAGATCAGTCCGACGACGGCGAGGATCGGCGCCGCGAGCGGCATCACGACTCCCCAGAAGATCTGCGCCGGCGTCGCACCGTCGACGCGGGCCGACTCGTCGAGCTCGACCGGGATGCTCTCGAAGAAGCCCCAGATCATCCACGTGTTCACACCCATCGCGCCGCCGAGGTACACGACGATCACCGCAAGCAGCGAGTTGAGGCCGAGGAACGGGAAGATCGATCCGACGTTGAGACAGATGAGGTAGATCGCGGTGAAGAGCAGCAGCTGCGGGAACATCTGCAACAACAGCAGCGTGAGGATCCCCGCGCGGCGCCCCTTGAAGCGCATGCGGCTGAAGACGTACGCCGAGAGGGCGGCGAGGATCACGGTGAAGAACGCCGCGCCGAACGAGACGAGGAGCGTGTTCAGCACCCAGCGCAGGAACGGTGCGTCGACCGTGCTGCCGCTGCTCTGGTCGATCACCCGGTTGTGCAGGATCTGGCTGAAGTTCCGCAACGTCCAGTGGGTCGGCAGGAAGCTCGTCCCCGACACCGACTGGTCGCGGTTGAACGCGGCCGAGACGACGAACCAGACCGGGAAGAGCGAGACGACGACCGCGAGGATGCCGACGAGGTGGCGCCACCAGGTCTCGCCGAGCTTCGGGCGCTTCGCCTTCGGCGCCTTGACGCCGACCTGTGCCGTTGCGGCTGTGGCCTCGTAGGTGCTCATGCGTTCGAGAGGACGCGCGTCCGCGCGAATCCGATGGTGGAGAGCGCCGCCGTGATGAAGAAGATGATGATCGTCATCGCGCTCGCGAGGGCGAAGTCGTTGCCCTTACCCGCGGCGAGAGCGAGCTTGTACGTGTAGCTGATGAGGATGTCGGTCGATCCCGCGATCGACGAGTTCGCCTGCGGCGGCCCGCCCGCGGTGAGGAAGTAGATGTTGTTGAAGTTGTTGAAGTTGAACGCGAACGACGAGACGAGCAGCGGGCCGACCGCTGCGAGCAGCAGGGGCAGCGTGACGCGGCGGAAGATCTGCAACGGCCCGCCGCCGTCCACGCGCGCCGCCTCGGTGAGCTCCTCGGGGATGGCCTGCAGGGCGCCCATGGACACGAGGAAGAAGTAGGGCACTGTCAGCCACGCGCTGACGAGGATGCACGACACCTTGGCCCAGTTCGCGTCGAACAGCCACGGGACGCTCGTGTGGAACAGCCGGTTGATGAGACCGAACTGGTCGTTGAGCAGTCCCGCCCAGACGAGGACGGAGAGGAACGCCGGGATCGCGTACGGGACGACGATGATCGACCGGTAGAACCGCTGGAAGCGCAGCCCCCGCTTGTCGAGCGCGACCGCGAGGAAGAGCCCGAGCGCGAACGAGAGGAAGACGGTTCCCGCGGCGAACGCGAACGTCCATACGAACACCCGGATGAACGGCTGCCGGACGAGCGGGTCGTGGGCGATCCGGGAGAAGTTCCGGAACCCGACGCCGGTCTTCCACCCCGGCTCGAGGGCCTCGCCGGCGCGCGCGTACTCGCCGCGGCCGTCGTCGCGGAAGACCGCGCCGTCGGAGATGCGGACGAAGACGTCGCGTCTCGCGTCGTAGCGGAGCGTCGGCTCGAGCTCGACCGCGGTCGTCGTCGTCTCGGGCCGGATCCCCGCCTTCCCGACCGGCACGACGAACGTCTGCAATGTCTTGTCCAGGTTGAAGAGCGCGAGCCCGTGCAGGATCGTGTAGCCCTTCGCCGCCGAGATCTGGCCGCTCGACACGGTGGCGGTGCCGGCCGGAAGCGGCGCCAGGCCCTTCGTCGTGCCGGCGTAGAGCTTGTGCGTCGCGTCGTCGGAGAGGAGCAGCGTCAACGTGCCGGATGCGCTCCGCGCGACGGCCATCGTGTACGTCTTCCCGTTCGCCGGCGGCTGGAGCGACGTCGTCTCGATCTGCTTGATCGCATCGGGCTTGGTGATGATGTGGCCGGTCGAGTAGTTCGTGAACGCGACCTCGACCGTGTAGATGATCGGGAAGACCTGGAACGCGACGAGGAAGATCGTCCCGGGGATCAGGAACTTGAGCGGCAGCGCGCGCGGCCCGAGATAGACGACGTCGATGCCGAGCGTCGCGACGAGGAGCAGCGCGGACGCGAGCCAGTGGTGGCGCGAGAGGAGCACGAACAGCGCCCACCCCGCGAACGCGTTCGACGCGCCGAGGCACACGAGCTTCAGCACGAGGCCCGTCGTGCCGGAGAAGGCCGAGATCAGGCGCGGCCCGATCGCGCCGCGGGGAATCGCGGCGGCCTGAGGAGCGGGGGCGGTGGTGGTTGCGCTCACGGAAGGAAGCGATGGAGCGGACGCCTCCCGGCGCCCGCTCCATCATCTGCTCTTCGACTAGCCGATCTTGTCCGCGATCGAGCGGGCCGCAGCGGTGAAGGCGACCGACGCCTTCGTCGCTCCTGCGCCCTTCGTCGCCTTGACCCAGGCGGCGCCGAGATCCGACCAGACGCTGTTCATCTGGGGGATGTTCGGCATCGGGACACCGCCTGCGCCCGCGGTCCCGAACTCGGCGAGGACCGGATCGTGCACCTGCTTGCCCGCGGTCGTGTTGGCCGGGTACCGGCCGTTCGCCAGCGCGAGCGCGAGCTGGGCCTGAGGCGTCGTCACGTAGTTCGAGACGAAGTCCTCGGCGAGCCCGCCGACGCCGTGCGGGTCCGCGTACTTCGTGACCATGAAGCCCTGGACGCCGAGGAACGGCACCGAGGCGGCGACGATCTTCGGCATCTGGACGACCTTGAACTTGAGGCCGCTCTGCTCGAGCAGCTGCGAGTTCCACGGGCCCGTGATCCAGAAGGCCGCCTGCTTCTTGAGGAAGGCGTTCTGCGCCGTCGAGGAGTCGACGGCCGAGTTGATGAGGCCCTCCTTGTTCCACTTGTCGACCAGCGGGGCGTTCTTCAGGAACGCCTTGTTCGCGACCCCGATGTTCGACGGGTCGAGGTTGCCGGCGCTGTTCGTGCCGAAGATGTAGCCGCCGAGGCCGGAGAAGAACGGGTACATGTGGTACGCGTCGCCGCCGGAGCCCTGCTGGACGGCGATGCCGACCGGGCCGTGCACCTTCTTCTTGTAGGCCAGCGCCTCCTGCTCGAGCTGCGCGAAGGTCGTCGGGACCTTGACGAGGCCCGTGTTGACGACGAGGCCGATGTTCTCGATCTGGGTCGGGACGCCGTAGAGCTTCTTCACGGCGACGCCGTACGAGAACGCGTTGAGCGTGTACGCCGGGAACTGCTTCTTCACGGCGGCGCTCAGGTAGATGGGCTCGACGAGGCCGTTGGCAGCGAGCTGTCCGGTCCAGTCGTGCGCGCCCACGATCACGTCGGGCGCGGTCGATGCGTCGACGGTCCCGAGGTTGTCACGGATGCTGCCGAAGTCCTTGACGACGACGTTGACCGTGACGCCTGTGTTCTTCGCGGCCCACTCGTTCGCGAGCTGGGTGACCGCGTCCTTGCGGTTCTGGTCGACCCAGATCGTGAGCGTGGGGCCGGCCGCCCGGGCGGAATGGATGCTGCCGGCGAGCACGGCGAGGAAGCCGGCGACGACGACAGTGAGAAGCGCGAGGATGCGCTTTCTCGAGCTCATGCTTGACCCTCCTGTGGTCCGACACGTCGCCCGGCGGGCGGCGAGCCTGTGTTGAAACACATACAAACCGGCATGTAACGCCGAGAACCTAAGGCGGTTACGAAATAAAGTCAAGGAGTCTCGGCGAGATTCAGTAATGGCCCGCAATGCGGGCGTTTGCGGTTGCGTAACTCCCCGAAACTTGTTACATACGCTCGGAACATGGCGAGCCTGCGTGAGGTAGCGAAGCGGGCCGGGGTGAGCGTCGCCACGGCGTCGCGCGTGGCCAACGGGAGCTTCGCCGTGCGACCCGAGACCCGTGAACGGGTCGAGCGCGCGATGCGCGAGCTCCTGTACGTGCCGCCCGGCCGCCGGCCGGAGACGGGGCTGATCGGCGTGCTCGTCCCCGAGCTCGCGAACCCGATCTTCCCCGCGCTCGCGCAGGCGATCGAGACCCGCGCGGCCCCCGCCGGCCTGGCGTCGATCCTCTGCAACACCCGCGAGTCGGCATTCCGCGAGATCGACTACGTCCACATGCTCCTCGACCGCCGCGTCGAGGGGATGATCTTCATCTCCTGCGAGATGACGAACCTCCGCGGCGACCACACGCCGTACCTCCGTCTCGCCGAGGAGGGCGCCCGCATCGTGTTCGTCAACGGCGCGATCCACTCCGTCGACGTTCCCTCGGTCGGCGTCGACGAGCGCGCGGCGGGCGAGATCGCGACGCAGCACCTGCTCGAGCTGGGGCACGAGCGGATCGGGTTCGTCGCCGGGCCGGAGCACTACCTGCCGACGCAGCTCAAGGCGGCCGGACGCGCCTCCGCGCTCGCCGCCGCCGGGATCGTCGACGAGGCGGCGCTCACCGCGCATGCAGACTTCAGCACCGAGGGCGGCGGCCGCGCGCTCGCGAAGCTCCTCGCGCTGCCCTCGCCGCCGACGGGCGTCATCTGCTCGAGCGACATGATGGCGATCGGCGCCCTCCACGCCGCCGCGCGACTCGGCGTGAGCGTCCCCGACGAGCTCTCGATCGTCGGCTTCGACGGCATCGACCCGGCGAAGTGGACGATCCCCGAGCTCACGACGGTCGAGCAGCCGATCTCGCGGATCGCCGACACCGCGGTGCAGACGCTGCAGACGCTCATCGAGCAGCCGGAGCGCGCGCTCCCGAGCTCGTACTTCCGCCCCATCCTCCGTGCCCGCGCTTCGAGCGCTTCGCCGGCCGGAGCCCGCCGTCCGCGCTCGCGGGCCGCGGTCGCAGGCTAGGCGGTCGACTTCGCGAGCGGCGCGCCGTCGAGGCAGCGCCCGTGCCTCACCTGCTCGAGGAACCGGCCGCCGAGGATCCACGCCCACCGCCCGTCGACCGCGACCGCGTGCAGGCGGTACGTCAGCGGGGCCTCTCCCGGGGTGCGGAAGGAGATGGTGACGAGCTTCGCCGTCTTCTGCGGGACGCCGGTGACGTCGATGGCCTCGTCGTCCACCGCCAGCACGTGGAAGACCTCCTTGCCGGTGGCGATGTCCGTGCCGATGCCGCGCGAGCACGCGACGTACTGCGCGCGCGAGATGAGCTGCTGGTGGCCGGGATGCAGCTCGGTCCACTGCTTCGCCCACTGCCCGTTGATCTCCTCGCGCAGGATCCGCGTGACGAAGACGCCCACGCTCTCCCGCGGTGCGCTCGACCCGCTTCCGCATCCCGCTACCACGACGGCGAGCGCGACGAGGGCGGCGGCGCGCCTCACAGGTGTGACGTCAGGCCGGCGTCCGACGGCGTGTCGGCGTTCGCGTACCAGGAGTTCCAGTAGCGCCCGTCGTCGAGATCGCGTGCGAACGTCGAGAGCTTGAGCGGGTGGAACGTGTCGCACATCACCGCGAGCTCGTGCGTCTCGTGCATGCCGATGCTCTTCTCCGCGAGGCCGGGCTGCGGCCCGTGCGGCAGGCCCGACGGATGGAGCGTGATCGACCCGACCTCGACGCCCTTGCGCGAGCCGAAGTTGCCGGAGACGTAATAGATCATCTCCTCCGACTGCAGGTTCGAGTGGTGGTACGGGATCGGGATCGCGTCCGGGTCGAAGTCGAGCTTGCGGGGACAGAACGAGCAGATGACGAAGTTCCGGCCCTGAAACGTCTGGTGCGAAGGCGGCGGCTGGTGGATGCGCCCGGTGATCGGCTCGAAGTCGTGGATCGAGAACGTCCACGGGAAGAGGTAGCCGTCCCAGCCCACGACGTCGAACGGGTGGTAGTCGACGACGTACGTCTGGTACCCGTCGCGCACGCGGACCTTCACCGGGAACTCGCCGCGCTCGCGCACCGTGTGCAGCTCCGTGGGCGGGTGGAGATCGCGGTGGTAGTACGGCGCGCCCTCCACGATCTGCCCGTACTGGTTCCGGTACCGGCGCGGGATCTCGATCAGCCCGGGGGTCTCGAACACGAGGTACCGCTGGTCGCCCTCGGCGCGGAAGCGGTACGTCGTCCCGCGCGGGATGACGACGTAGTCGCCTTCCTTGTACGGGAGGTCGCCGAAGATCGTCTCGAGCGTCCCCGAGCCCTCGTGGACGAAGACGACCTCGTCGCCCTCGCCGTTGCGGAAGAAGTAGTCCATGCGCTCGGACGGGCGGCACAGCGAGATCTCGACGTCGTTGTTCCACATCAGGACCTTGCGGCCCGTGATCTCGTCGCCGGCAGGCGGAACGTCGAAGGTCTTGAAGTGGCGGTGCGCGTGCGCCTCCGGCACCCACTCCTCGCGCACGACCGGCTCGAACGGGCCGAGCTCCATCACGCGGCACGGGGAGTACAGGTGGTACAGGATCGACTCGTTGCCGGTGAACCCCTCGAGCCCCATCACCTCCTCCGTGAGGAGCGTCCCGTTGTCGCGGAACTGGACGTGGCGCTTCCGCGGGACGTCGCCGAGGCGCTGGTAGAAGGGCATCGGCAGAGGATATCTAGGCGGCGAAGCGCCGCACCCACTCGGCGAGGAACGGCTCGGCGATGCGGTAGGCGCCCTGCCTCGACCTCGCGACCAGCTCCGAGCCGACGAGCTCGCCGGCCGCCCGCTGCACGCTCGACGCGGCGGGAAGCCCGTGGCGGGTGCGGTACTCCTCGCTGAGCAGCTGCGCCGCCGGGGCGGTCGCGAGCGCCTGCAGGACCAGTCGCTGCGTGCGCGGAATCGTGTCCCACACGTAGGTGAAGTGCGCGTTCTCGGCGCGGAGGACGCGGTCGATCGCTCTCTCCAGCGTGTCGCCGGTGACGCCGGTACCGTCGGGCGTCTCCTCCCAGAGCGCGTAGCAGAGCTCCTGCGTCCCGTACGGATGGCATCCCGTGATGGCGAGGACGCCGGCGATCGACTCGTCGTCGATTCGCTTTCCCGTGGAGTCGAACCGGCGGCGGATGAACGCGCCGAACTCGGCGGCGGGAATCGGTCCGAGCTCCATCTGCCGTGCGCTGCGCCAGAAGGGCTCGTTCACGTCGTTGACGTGGGGCTGCAGCTGGAACACCGACCGCATGACCGCCGGCAGCCGTGGGTCGAGGGCGACCACCTCCTGGAACTCGTCGAAGACGACCGCGACGCGCCTGCCGCGCTCGGCCGCGAGCTCCGCGGGCAGCTCGAACAGCCGCTCGAGGGTCGCGTCGATGTCGCCCGCGTCGTGACCGGCGGTGAAGCTGAAGCTGAAGTTGCCCGTCATCGGCTCGACGGTCACCATCGGCCGCACGCGCAGGCTCTCGAAGATCCGAGCCGCGCGGTCGCGCGCGCGGAGGAGCGGCGTGGCGATGCCCTCGTAGATGGCCTCCGACAACTTCGAGGCGAGCTGCTCCTTCGTCGTCACGCGCATCAGGTCGACCTGCGCGACGAGCGCCTCGTCGCTCGCCGCCAGCTCCTGGGCCGCCCTCCAGATGAGGGAGCTCTTGCCGTACCGCCGCGGCGCGAAGACGACGACGTTCTGGCCGTTGCGGATGTCCGCCTTGAGCTCGGCGAGGTCCTGCTCGCGGTCCGTGAAGCCCTCGTCGACGGCGACGTCCCCGAAGTTGAACGGGTTGGCCACGGCGTCAGTCTATTACGCCGACGTGCGTTACGCAAGATTGCGTTATGCAAAAATGCGTTACGCGCTCGTGGCCAGCTCGGCCAGCCGCCGCCCCACCGCCGGAGCGAACTTGAAGCCGTGGCCCGAGCACGCGGAGCCGACGACGACGCGCCCGCGGCGCTCGAGGACGAACGTCTGGTCGGGCGTGGTCGTGTAGACGCACGTGTCCGTCTCGACCGGCTCGGGATCGACGCCCGGGAACCGCTCGCCCACCCACGCCGCGATCCGGGCGACGACGGCCGGATCCGGAGCGCCGGTCTCGTCGGGATCCGCCTCGCCACCGGCATGGTGCGCGCCCGCCTTCAGCCCGTGCACCGGGTCGTGGAGCGCGTACATCTCGTGCCCGCCGCCGGCACCGATGTCGACGACCGACGGCAGCGCCGGTCCCGG
>Ga0335069_10010879_pt1 | contig 12873 bp, 11 predicted proteins | sample Lox_Sample_11_FD_206714 | JGI IMG/M metagenome (GOLD analysis project Ga0335069, IMG submission 206714) | Soil microbial communities from Loxahatchee National Wildlife Refuge, Florida, United States - Lox_Sample_1.1 | ecosystem: Environmental > Terrestrial > Soil > Wetlands | place: USA... | reverse complement strand
GACGCGCACCGCGTGTCCCTGAGCGTCCGCGAGGACCGCATTGTCCACGACGTCACCTGACGTCGCCCCCATCCCCCGGGTCCCGCCCTACGGTGCCGCCATCCTGAAGCTGGTGGAGGAGCAGGTCGCCCTGGGGCCGCGCGTCCCCGGCAGCGAGGCGCATGCAACCCTGGGGCAGATGCTCCGGGAGCGCCTGGAGGCCAGCGGCGCCGAGGTCACGGTGCAGGAGTTCTCCCTGGCATTCCGGGGGCGGGAGCTCGCCTGCCGCAACGTCGTGGGCGCGTTCCGCTCTCGGCATCCGGGGGCAGGGCCGCTGCTGCTGGGAACGCACTATGATTGCAGGTTCCGTGCAGATCGCGAACGCGACGCGTCGCGCCGGGAGCAGCCCATCCCCGGTGCAAACGACGGCGGTTCCGGCACGGCGGTGTTCCTGCACATGCTGCCAGGGCTCGCCGCGGAAGAGCTGGCGAGGGATCTCCTGGTGGCATTCCTGGACGCCGAGGACCTCGGCGCCATCGACGGCCTGGAGTTCGCCCTCGGCTCGGAGTGGCTGGCGGCTCACCCCCTGCCGGGCCTCGTGCCCTCCGAGGCGGTCGTACTGGACATGGTCGGCGGCAGGGACATGGTCCTGGACATCGACGCGCACATCCTGTCTTCCGAGGGCAGCCGCCGGCTCACCTCCGAGCTCTTTCGCCTTGGAATGGACCGCGGCTGGGCGCCCTTTGCGCGGGACAAGAAGGATCGGCTCAAGTATATCGTCTCGGACCATACGCCGTTTGCCCGGCGGCGAATCCCGAGCTGCATCCTGATCGACATCGACTATCCCGAGTGGCACACGCAGTCGGACCTGCCCGGGGCCATGTCGGCCGACAGCCTGGCCGTTATCGAAGAAGCTCTCTGGCTTTTCCTGCGAGGCTCGACGCGGCCAGGCCCTCGTAGCTCTCCCGCGTCGTGAGGTCCTTCAAGGTGACCGTCCCAGCCGCGGCCTCCTGCTCGCCGCAGACTACCGCCAGGCGGATGCCCCTCTTCTCCGCGTAGCTGAACTGCTGGGCGAGTTTCTTCTTCTCCGGGTATACCTCCGCCGCGAAGCCCTGGGCCCGAAGGTCCCGCGCGATGGCGTGGTAGGTGCCGATCAGCGCGTCATCCAGGTACAGAACCAGCACCGAGGCGCCGGCAGCGGCGCTTCCCGACAGGCCCAGCTCTTCCATGGCCGCCATGAGGCGATCCAGCCCGACCGAGGCGCCCACGCCCGGCAGGTGCTGCCGGGTGTACAGGGATGCGAGCTCGTTGTATCGGCCTCCCGAGCACACCGAGCCGATGTCGGGAAGGTCGCCGAGGAAGCTCTCGAACACCACGCCGGTGTAGTAGTCCAGCCCCCGCGTGATCGAGGGGTCCAGCACGAAGCTCTCCGACACCTGCAGGCGGTCCAGCGCCTCGGCGACCTGGGTGAGCCGGGTGATGCCCTCCACGCCGCCTCCCACGAGGCCCGCGAGCTTCTGAAGCGTTTGCGCGGGGGTGGCCTCGACCTGCACGAACCGCAGGATCTGCGCGGCTGCGGGCGCCCCGGCGATCTCCTCCAGGAGCCCGCGGGTCTTGTCGGTGCCGATCTTGCGCTGCTTGTCGATGGCGCGGAGCAGCTCCACCGACTTGCCCTGGAGCCCCAGGCGGGAGAGGAACGCATTGAACACGCCACGGTGCGCGTAGCGGATGGAGAACGCCTTCATGCCGAGGGCGGACAGGCTTTCCCGCATGAGGAGGAGGACTTCGAGGTCCGCGGAGGCGGAATCCACCCCCACCACGTCGAAATCCACCTGCATGAACTCGCGGTAACGGCCTCTCTGCGTGTTCTCCCCGCGCCAGACCTTGGCCGCGTGCCAGCGGCGGAAGGGCAGGCCGACCTCTTCCAGGTGCGCCGCCATGAACCGGGCGAACGGCACCGTGAGGTCGAAGCGCATGGCCACGTCGCGGCCACCGTGGTCGGTGAAGCGGTAGACCTCCTTGTCGGTCTCCCCGCCGCCCTTGCCCAGCAGCACCTCGGCGAACTCCAGGACCGGGGTGTCGATGGGAACGAAGCCGAAGCGCTCGAAGACGGCCTGCAGCCGGCGCACTATGGACAGGCGCTCGGCCTCCCGGGCGGGAAGGAAGTCGCGGAACCCCTTGGGAATGCGGGGTTCGATGAGGGCGGTGCGGGGTTCGGGGGATGCGTCGTCGTTGTGCACCAGCCAAGTAGAGTTCGGCGGGCGAACGCCTGTCAAGCTCGCGTGCGGGGATCGGCGCTCCCCGCGACCAGCTCACTTGACAATCGATGCGCGCGAGGTAGGATGGCGGCAGCTTGCTTTTCAGGTACGGCGCATCCGGAAGCGGAAACATCGAGAAGAAGGCTCACATCTACACCCGGGAGGAGCACGGGATCGATCTGCGCCTGGTGGACCCGGACGCGGTCTGGATCATACGCCGCCTGCGGGGTGCGCGGTTCCATGCCTACATCGTGGGCGGGGCCGTGCGGGACCTGATCGCGGGCCGCGTTCCCAAGGACTTCGACGTTGCCACGGACGCGCATCCCATGCAGATCCGCCGGCTGTTCCGCTCCGCGCGCGTGATCGGGCGGCGCTTCCGCCTGGTCCACGTGTACTGCTCTCGGGAAAAGTACATCGAGGTGAGCACCTTCCGGTCCCGCGTGGCCCCTGCCACCGCGGGCGAGCTGGGGAACCCGGACGCCAACAACTTCTTCGGCACCATAGAGGAGGACGCCCAGCGGCGGGACTTCACCATCAACGCGCTGTACTACTGCCCGGTAGACGAGCAGCTGCTGGACTACGTGGATGCGCTGCCGGACCTGCGCCAGCGCCGCCTGCGGACCCTGGACCGCGCGGACGCCTCCTTCGCCGAGGATCCGGTCCGAATGATCCGGGCGGTGAAGTATGCCGCGCTGCTGGACTTTCCCTTCCCCTTGCCCCTGGGAATGCTGGTCCGCCGGATGAGGGAATCCATCCTCAGCTGCTCGCGTGAGCGCGTCACGGAGGAGGTCCACAAGATCCTGGCCTCCGGTTCCTCCTTTGCCGTGCTCGAGCTCGCCAACAAGCTGCGACTGTTCGAGGTCATCTTCCCCGCCCACGCCGAGCAGCTTCGCAGCCGCCGGCTGCGGCTCCCGGACTCGCCGCTGGGCGAGCGGCTCCGCGCGCTCGACCAGGCTACTTCGGAGGGCACGCCGCTGCCCCGCGGGGAAATGTTCGGCTTCCTCTTCCTGGACCTCGCCCTGGAGAACAAGGACCTCCTCCAGGGACCCGAGCCCGAGCTCGCCCTGCAGCAGTTCATTCGCACGGCGTCCGCGCCCCTGTTCCCGTCCAAGAAGGACCTCGCACAGGCAGTCGAGCTGGTGCTTCACACGGCGCGGCCGCACGAGAAACGCCACGCCGGCCGGCGGCCCAGCCGCGGGCAGGCGCACGGCCAGCCACAGGGGCGGCAGGCCCATGGGCAGCAAGCCCCCGCGCAGCAGTCGCACGGGCAGGTCCCCGCACACGCCCCTGGCACCGAAGGAGGACCCGGCGCGGCGGGGAGGAAGCGACGCAGGAGGAGAGGGCGTCGCCGCGGCGCTCGCGGCGGGGGAGGGCAGGCCCGCGGACCGACGAATTAGCCGTCGGCCGCAGCGATGACCCGGCAACGGGCCGTGCCCGCTGCCCTGCGCATGCCTACTGGGCCGACGAGATCCGCTTCAGAAGGGCGTCCACGCGGTCGGCGTAGGCTGCGGCATCCGCCTGGCGGGCGAAGTTGAGGTATTTCACCGCGTCCGTGTTCTTTCCCGCGGCGAACGCGTTCACCCCGAGCGCGTAGTTGATGATCCCGGCGTTCGTGCCCAGCTGGAATGCCTTGAGGTACTGGTCCTCCGCCTGGGTGTAGTCCTTCCTGGCATAGGCGATGAGCCCCAGGTAGTAGCAGGCCGTGCCGGCTCCGCCGTCAAGGGCGAGCGCGCCGTTGAACGCATCCCGGGCGGCGTCCAGGTTGCCCGCCGTGTACTGGTCAATGCCGTCCTTCACGAGGTCGGTGGCCGTCTTGAGCGACAGGACGAAGCTCTTGAAGTCCGCCGCCAGTTTCTGGTCCGTGACCCAGGAGAATGCCCGCTTGCGGGCTTTCTGCGAGTTCTCGTCCAGGCTTGCCTTCGGGGCCAGTGCGCTGATGCCGTCCCACAAGGCCCGGCTGTAGGAGCGATCCGGCCCGGCCAGCAGGAACTGGACCAGCCCCCAGGACTCGGGGGCGAACACGTCCATCTGGGACTGGGCGGCGTCGCGGCTGATGGTGAGGAGGTCGGCAAACGAGATGGGCTTGGCCGGCGTCTCGCCCCTCAGCAGGGACTTCAGCGTCTCCAGCCACGCGTAGTTGGGCCGGAACGTGAACGACGCGGTGGAGGCGTCCCACGTGGACGCGTCCAGGTAGGTGGCAACCCCCTCCCGGATCCAGACCGGCGGGTTGTCGATGAAGCCCTTGATGAACTGGATGGTCCCCTGGTGCACCAGGGAGGCGGTGAACGCCGGCTCTTCCTTGGGGAAGCAGAGGAGCTCCGAGCGCTCCGCGTCCGACCAGGCCACGAAGACGAAATCGGAGCGCGTCTGGTTCAGGATCTTGCCCAGGTACGCGTTGAAGCTGTCCACGTCCTTGAACACGCGCACGCGGAACTTCGTCTGCAGTGTAGACAAGTCGAAATGGAAGATGTCGTTGTAGAGGGCGAGGGCGCCCTCCATGCGGTGCGCCACATCCTCCGCCTGTGCCTGGCTGATCTCGGAGAACACCCGGTAGTGGTCCGTTTCCGCGGTGAACTGGGCCGCCTCCTGCGAGAAGACGGCAAGGGGGATGCACAGCAAGAGCGCGAGCGCAAGGATAGTGCGCATACCACCTCCTGTCCACGATCATAGTTGCGGCGGGAACCGCTGTCAAATGGATCAGCCCGCCCGGGCTCCGCTGCCGGCCCGTGCGACGGTCGACGCCGTTCCCGGGGCATCCTTCGCGGCTGATCCCGCGGCTGATCCCGCGGCTGATCCCGTGGCTGATCCCGTGGCTGATCCCGTGGCTGATCCCGTGGCTGATCCCGTGGCTGATCCCGTGGCGGAGGTCGCGGCCGGTGCCGCGGCGGCGCTCGCCACGCCCGCCGGCGCAACCGCCACGGCCGGCGCGGAAGGACCGGCTTCCCGGCGGGCCTTGCCGTACTCCGGCCGCACCACGGTCTTTTCCACGATCTCCGCCTCGCTCTTGCGCAGGCCCTTGGGAGATTTCAGCAGGATCTTCACGGACTCGAAGAAGATGTGGGGGTAGTTGCGCTTGATCTCGACACCGGGCACCGGGATGATGTGCTTGCCCTGCTCGGCCCGGATGCGGAGGGCCAGCGCGATCTCCGCCCTCGTGGAGACCTCCTCGATGGTCACGGTCCGATGGATCGGGAGGAGGTCGAGCGTGCGGGCGATCCGGTTCACCATCTTGCGGGACGTCCCGATGATGAGCACGCGACCGGCAGGGTGGGCGGCCATTCCCAGCCGCACCTCCTCGATGTGCGCGGCGTTGGCGAACACCGCCGTCTTGATCGCGGTGAGGATTCCCTTCTCCCGCTTGGCGGACTTGCCCGCGATGATCTTCTGGCCCCGGATGAGCAGTCCGTCATCGATGATGAACTCCGCGCGGAATCGCCGTGCGACCTGGCGCGCCTTGAAGCTCTTGCCGGTGCCGCTCCTTCCCACCAGCGCGAAGACGCGCCGCCTGCGGGCAAGCCAGGGAAACCGTCGTGTCAGGTCAAGAAAGGGCTTCATGGCGCAACCGGCCTACCGGACAGTATACACCGGCCGGCGCCCCGCGTTGCGGGCACGCGCGTGGGCACGGCCCCGGGCGGGCCCGGACCCGGGGGACCGCCCCGGGCCCGCGCGCGGCCTACACGGTGGCAGGCGAGGCGACGCGCGTGCGCAGCGCCTTGAGGTAGTCCCGCTCGACCCGGCGCCAGCGCCGGTTCAGGGCCCACGCGTACATGCCCACGAAGAAGCCGCCGAGGCTTCCCCGCAGCAGGCGGGCCACGACGTGCCAGGGCGCGTAGAACCGCGCGTGGGCCATGATCTGGGCGCGCTGCAGCTCCCAGGGGCTGAACCGGCGGGGCCAGAACTTGACGTGGTGCGCGTCATAGGCTCCCCAGGAGGTGTCCAGCAAGCGCCCCTCGTCCTTCATGCGTGTGTAGAATCCAGTTCCCGGCAGGGGTGTGAGGATCAGGAACTGCGCCGTGTCGATCTTTTCTCGAAGGGCGAACCGCACCGTGGCCTTGGTGGTGGCGGGGGTGTCGGAATCGAACCCGAAAACGAACATCCCGTGGACATGGATCTTTCGGGCGCGGATCTCGTGGATCGCGTGCCGGATCTCATCTACCGACTGGTTCTTCTTCATCTCCCGCAGCGCCTGCGGATCCACCGATTCGAACCCGATGTAGAGGGACATGCAGCCGGCTTCCTTCATGAGGTCCAGCATCTCGGGGTCCCGGGCGATGTCACTCCGGACCTGGGTGGACCAATGGAAGCCGAGACCGAGCCGGATCATCTCCCGCAGGAGCTCCTTGGTCGCGCGGGGGTTGGCCGCGAAATTGTCGTCATAGAAGAAGATGTCGCAGGCCCCCGGATCGTAGCGCGCGAGCTCCGCCAGGACGTTCGCCGTGGAGCGATGTCGATAGTGCCGTCCGAACATGCCGGTGACCGAGCAGAAGGTGCAGTCGAACGGGCACCCGCGGGAAGTCTGCACCGGGACCGTGGGCCGGGCCAGGCCCTGGGCCCCGATCCTGCGGTTGCCGCCCATCTCCAGCAGGCCGAGGTCGGGGAACGGAAGCCGGTCGAGGTCCTCGATCGGGGCGGGCACCGGGTTGCGACGTATGGTTCCCTTTTCCTTCCAGACGAGCCCTGGAACGGCGTCCAGCGCCGTGCCCTTGTTCAGCGCATCCACCAGCATGGGAAGACTCTCCTCTCCCTCGCCGGTGAGGCAGTAATCGCCATGTTCCAGCGCCTCCTCGGGAAGGAAGCTCACGTGCGGACCCCCGAAGACCACCGGGATTCCGCGCGCGCGAAAGTGGTCGCCCAGCGCGTACGCGCCGGGTGCCGTGGCGGTGATCGTGGAGATCCCGACGAGGTCCGCATCCAGCCGCCGGGCCGCCGCCTCACGTGCCGGCATGAAGCAGGTGCGAGCGGCAAATCCTCGGTCACGCATGATCGTGGCCAGGAGGATCGTTCCCAGCCGCGGAAGGACGAACTTGGAAAAGATGTGCAGGTTCTCGTTCTCGGGTTCGACGAACGTGATGCGACGGATCATTCCGACCTCCCAGATCCAATCCTATTCGATTGGTGTCGATTTCTGAACAACATATACGTATACGTACACTTTGTCAACCAGGCCAGTGAATGGCGCGCCCGGGGGTCGGCCGCGGGCTGGAGAGCTGCGAGAATGGACGTGGGAGGAGCGGTTCGGAAGGCCGGGGTGCTACTTCTGGGGCGCGGTGGTTCCCTGGTCGAAGATCGTGCTCACGCCGGAGACGACCTTCTGCGCGTCCTGGGTCACCGTGAGGAGGTTCCTGGACACCTCCTCCAGGTTCTTCACGGTGGCCTCGAGGCTGCGCGCGGTCTCCGCCGAGCCCATGGTGGAAATCACGGTGTTCTGCGCCGTGAGCTGGTCCACGGACTTCTGGATGGTCTCGCTGCTCTTGCGGATGGCCTTCATGGAGGCGGCAAGGTCGTCCGAGCTCGAGGTCAGGTTGCCCTCCAGCTTGGACATCAGCCGCTCCGTGCCCGACGACACGTCCGAGGCGGCGGCCTGAAGCTGGCTCACCGAGGAGGTGATCTGCTGGGTGATCTCCGGCATGGACTTGGTGACCTCCACCGCGCGGTCGGTCACGATGCGCACGTTCTGCGCGGTCTTGGCGATGTCCTTGAGCGAAGAGTCCAGCGACTTCTCGTTGTTTTTCAGTATCTCCACGATCCCCTTCAGGCTGCCGGCGAGGTCCGTGATCGTGCCCATGGTGTCCCCGGTCAGCAGGTCCGTGATGTTGAACGCGGGTATGCCCTCGAAGAGATAGTCGTTGGGTGCCTGCGGCGAGTCCGGCGCCCCTGGCTTCTGCTCGATATAGATGTCCCCGAGGATGCCCTTGGTGACGAGCGCGAACTGGTCGCCCTCGCGGGCAGACTTGCCCGCCTCGAAGGTGACCGTCACGATGGTGGACTTCTCGTCCGGCGCCGGCTCGATCCGGGTCACCGAGCCGACCTTCACGCCCGCGCGGCGCACGAACGATCCCTTGTTGAGGTCCCCGATGGAAGAGAAGTGGATCCTCACCGAGTGCCCGTGCACGAACTGGAAGTTGTTGATCAGCAGGTACAAGAGCAGCGACGCCGCGAGCGCGAAGACCACGATGACGACGACCCGCACGATCCGGTTAGCCCTGACTGCCATTTTCCGCTCGGATCCTTTCTCTGTTCTCGATGAAGTGCTCGTAGATCGCCGAAGCCTCGGCGAACGCTTCCTCGCGGGCCGCGTGCGCGCTGATGCGCCCGTCTTCCATCAGCGCGATGTGGTCGGCGATGTACTTGGTCAGGTCGATGTCGTGGGTCACCACGAGTGACGTGATGGCCCGCTCGCGCTGCAGCCGGCGGATCATGGACTCCACGACCGCGGAGCTGGAGGGATCCAGTCCCGCGGTGGGCTCGTCGTACAGCAGGTAGCGCGGCTCCAGGATCATGGCGCGTGCCACGGCCACCTTGCGCTTCATCCCGCCGGACAGCTCCTGCGGCGTGGCGCGGGCATACTCGCGCAGGCCCACCAGGTCCAGGTACGCCATGACCCTCCGGTCGATCTCCCGGGCGGAAGCGAGCTTGTGATAGACCAGCGGGAACGCGACGTTCTCGTAGACCGTCATGGAGTCGAAGAGCGCCCCTTCCTGGAACAGCATGCCGATGCGCCGCCGGATGGCCAGGATCCTGGGCTTCGAGGCCCCGACGACCTCTTCTCCATCTATGGTAATGCTGCCGGCCTGGGGCCGAAGGAGTCCGGTGATGCACTTCAGGAACACGGACTTTCCGATGCCGCTCCGGCCCACGATGACGGTGGTGAGGGATTCCTCGATGTCGATGGTGACGTCTTCCAGCACGGTGCGCCCCGGGAAAGCAAAGCGCACGCCGCGGGCCCGGATCACAGCGTGCTCCAGCCGAAGACCGAATCCATGACGCCGTAGACGGTGTCGATGATCAACACGCAGATGAGATTGATCACCACCGACTTGGTGGTGGTGCGCCCCAGCTCGATGGCGCCGCCTTCGAAGTAGAAGCCCAGGCCGCAGGCGTTGACCGAGATGAAGAATGCGTGCAAGGCGCAGCGGATGTAGGACGTGGTGAGGATGGTGTGCTTCAGCACGAGCTGGGCGTGCTGCAGGAACACCGGCACCGAGATGTCGAACCACAGGCGGGACAGCAGGATCGCGGCGGCGATGGCGCACACGTCGCTGATGGCCTTCAGGAGCGGGAACGACAGGATGGAGGCGAGCACGCGAGGGATCACGATGTACTGCGTGGGCTCCACGGCCATGAGGCGCAGCGCATCCAGCTGGCCGCTCATCTGCATGGAGCCGATCTCCACCGTGAACGCGGTGCCCAGCTTGGCGGCGAACATCATGGCGCCGATGAGGGTGGTGGCCGCGGAGAGCAGCAGGTAGAGGCTTGCCGCGCCGGACCAGTTGATCACGCTGAACTTGGTCCCGTACCAGCCGGCGAGCCACGCGAACATGGCTCCTTCCACGATGCCCGCCACGGCGAGGATTCCGAAGCCGTCCAGGATGACACGGACGAATTGCTGCCCGAGCTGGCGCGTCGGGAATGGCTCGCGGAAGAGCCAGAAGAAGAAGTTGGCGTACATGCTGGCCGTGGATGCGCCCGCATGCCGCCATTCCCTGGCGGCCTCGCTGGATGGGCGTGACATGCTTGCACCGGATAGTAGTGACGATGCCCCGGCGGTGTCAAGGATAAACGCGCCGGAGCGCGGCAGATGCAGGCCCGCGAACATGCCGCGCCTTGACAATCGAGGTGCCCCGCGTGAAACTCTGCCGATGCTCGCCCCCCGCGCCGTCAACCTGCTGACGAGGATCTTGGAGAACCCGGTGTTCCTCTCGGCGCTGGCGAGCTGGTTCCTGGCACAGATCCTCAAGAGCCTCATCATGCTGCTTCGAAACCGGCCCCGCACGGCGCGCGAGATCCTGGTGAACCTCTTCTGGACCACCGGCGGGATGCCCAGCAGTCACTCCGCCGTGGTCGCGTCCCTGGCCACTTCCGCCGGGTTCGTGGAGGGGCCGGATTCCACGCTGTTCTTCGTCACGTTGTTCTATGCCATCCTCACCTTCCGAGATGCGCTGGGGGTGCGCCGGGCGGCGGGCGCGCAGGCGCGCGCGCTCAACCAGCTGATCCGCGGCCTCTCGCGCCGCGTCTCCCTCAGGGTCCGGCCGGTCAAGGAGGTCCACGGCCACACCCTCCCCGAGGTCTTTGTCGGTTCGCTGCTGGGCTTCTTCATCGCGGTCGCGTTCTGCACGCTGTGATGAAGGGACGCGGGAAAACCGCGCGGGCATCGGGCCCGCGCCCACGGCTCGTCGCGGCCGGCATCCTCGCGCTGGCATGCGCGGCGGCCTGGCTGCCCAGCTTCCCCGGGACCACGGGCCGCGCCACGCGGGTCTGGAGAGGATACGAGACGCTGCTGCTCGGTCCGGATGCCGCCCGCGCGGGACGGCTGGCGCGGCTGGTGCGGGAGATGGGACCCGGCGTGGTGAGCGAGCTCACGTCCCCGGTGTCGTTCTGGGACTTCACCGGCGTGGACCACGTGCCGGTTGCCGGGCTGGACGCGCGTATCGACCCGAGTGATCCGCGCCACGACCGCGTCATGGACGATCTCGCCGGGTACTTCCGGGCCCCCGCGGGCCGGGGCGCGCCGTGGACCGTCGTGTACCTCCCCGCGCGACGCGCACCGGTATTCGACTACGTCCGCGTGGCCGGGATACTTGGCGCGGGGGCCGGTGCCTGGCGCCTGCTCGAGTTCGACCCGGTGGAAGCCATCGCCGCCCTCGCCGGTCTCGCGGCTTTCGCGATGTTCCTGGCCGGGGCGTCGCCGCGCGGGGGAAGGCTCACCCGGGCGGCGGCCGGCGCCTCGGCCGCCGCGCTGTGGATCCCGTTCGTCCTTGGCGGGGGGCTGGCGCGGCTGGCGCTGTCCCTGCTCATGCTCTTCACGTGGTTCCGGGCGGCGGATGTCGTCATCGCCCTGCATGGATGGGACGCGCGCGTGGCACGGGATGCACGCGGACCGCTGGCGGCGTTCGCGGCCTCCACCGGGGCGGGCCTCGTGCTGCTCGTTCCGGCCGGGGGATTTGCCGCCGGTGCCCTCTCGGCTTTTGCAGGCCCGGCCGCCGCATCGGTCCTGCTGCTCGTCGCGCTGGGGCTGTACTGGGGCCGCGCCCGGCGTCCTCGCGCACCGCGGCGAACTCGGTTCACCCCGGTGCCCATCGTGAAGCCCGCGGCCTCCGCCGGGCCGGGACCCGTGGGGGCGCTGCTCGCCCTGGCCGCGCTGACCGTGGCCGCGGTGATCCCGCTCGCGCGGACGGTGCCGGTGCCCACGCCGATCGCGCTCCTTGGCGTGAGGGACTACTCGTGGCAGGCGCTCGCCACGCTGGACCGTTCGGCTCGTTCTCCCCGGCTGCCGGACCTGGGAGACCTCGTGACCCACGAGGCGTTCCAGGAGACGATCGCGTTCGGGCGGCCCTGGGGGCTGCCGCGCCCGGGCGAGCACGTCGCGGTGCGGGGATTCCTCGTGGACCCTTCGGACGGCACCGTCGTGGCGGTGGAGCGCCGCGTGAAGGTATTCGATGACGCCTGGCTGGCCTCGTGCCTGCAAGGGGCGCCCCGCGGGAGCATCGAGGCCCTGCTGGTGGCGCAGGGCCGGGCCGTGGCCGTGGGCCTGCGCGGCAGCGCCCGCCCGCTTGCACGCGAGCTGCCCGTGGCGGTCATCGTCATCGCGCTGTTCCTTGTGTCAATGGCGCGGACGCCGCAGGCCGCGCGCGCGGGGCTGCGCCCCGTGCTCTTGATGAAGGGCATGCTTCTGCGCTTAAATGGCGCAGCGCGGCGCAACCAGATCCAATGACCGACACCACCAAGCTGCCCAAGGGCGGGGTGAACCCGCCGTCAGAATTGCCGGGTCCGCCGGACCACGCCATCGTCAATGCGGCGCTGCCCAACCGGGCGATCATCCCCATGCTGCAGCACCGCGGCCGGCCGGCCCTCCGCACGGTCAGGCCCGGGGACGCGGTGTCCGAGGGCATGCTGATCGGCAGGGCGGACGGTCCCCAGTCCGCCAACGTGCACGCCTCGGTGCCGGGCGTGGTGGCCGCCGTCACGGAGATCACGCTCGCCTCCGGGGAACGCTGTGAAGCGGTGCACGTGGACCTGGGTGGATCGTTCGAGACTTCCGGGAAGCCGCGGACGCCGCGGCCGTGGAAGAGCCTGGGTGCCCCCGAGCTGCTGGAACGAATCCGCGTGGCGGGGGTGGTCGGGCTCGGGGGTGGAGCCTTCCCGACGCACCTGAAGCTGGCCCGCGCGCCCGGGTCGTGCACTCTGCTCGCCGCCAATGGGCTGGACTGCGAGCCCTCGCTGGGCGCGGACGACGCGTTGCTGCGCGAGAAGGCGGCGGAGATCGTGGAGGGTATCCACATCTGCCAGGCGCTGCTCTCGCCGGGCCGCACGGTCCTCGCGGTGAGCCAGCAGTCCGCGGACCTCGTGCCCGAGCTCGATCGCATCATCCGCGATGCGGGAGTGCAGGCGCAGGTGGTCGTGCTGCCGGCGCGTTATC
>Ga0335069_10010878_pt1 | contig 12875 bp, 9 predicted proteins | sample Lox_Sample_11_FD_206714 | JGI IMG/M metagenome (GOLD analysis project Ga0335069, IMG submission 206714) | Soil microbial communities from Loxahatchee National Wildlife Refuge, Florida, United States - Lox_Sample_1.1 | ecosystem: Environmental > Terrestrial > Soil > Wetlands | place: USA: Florida... | reverse complement strand
GCGCTCGAACGCCGGCTACCACGTGCTCGTCGGGCTCGCGCGCGAACCGGGCGACGTCCCGCCGATGGACGAGATCCGCGAGCCGCTGCGCGCGGAGATGCGCCGGCGCGCCGGTGACGCGGCGCTGCGCGCGTATCTCGACGACCTGCGCCGCCGCGCCGACGTGCGCACGGTCGACGCACTTCCGTGACGCCCCGCCGCACGCTCGCGGCGTTCTGCGCGGGGCTCGCGCTCGTTGCGGTCGCGCCCGCGAGCGCGCCCGCGCACACGCGCAGCGCTTCGTACTCGAGCTGGAGCTTCGATGCCGACGGCGCGCAGGTGGAGCTGCGCATCCCGCTGCTCGAGCTGACGCGCCTGCCGGTCGACCCGGCGCGCGACCTCGGCAGCGGCGGACCGGTCGCGCTCTACTTCGCGGATCACCTCGTGCTGCTGCAAGGCGCGTCGCGCTGTCTTCCCGAGTCGCCGCCCGTCGCGCAGCAGGCGCCGCGCGGGTGGGTGGCGTACCGCTGGAGGCTTCGCTGTCCCGCCTCGGGTCCGCGAGTCATCGAGAGCCGCGTGCTGCTCGAGGAGGCGCCCTCGCACCTCCACTTCGCGCGCGTCGCGGCGGACGCCGTGCAGGAGCGCGTGCTGACCGAGGCGGATCCGCGCTGGCCGCTCGACACGAGCGACGGCGCGAAGTCGCGTCCGACCCTCGAGGGCACCGGGCTCCTCGGCTACGTGCGGCTCGGCGTGCTCCACATCCTCTCCGGCTACGACCACCTCGCCTTCCTGCTGGCGCTGCTGCTGTTGGCGTCGACCTTGCGCGAGGTCGCCTACCTGGTCACGGCCTTCACGCTCGCGCACAGCATCACGCTCGCGCTCGCCGTGCTCGGCGTGCTGCGGCCGGACGCCGCGGCCGTCGAGTCGCTGATCGGCTTCTCGATCGCGCTCGTCGCCGCCGAGAACGGCTGGCTGCTCTCCGGGCGTGGCGTCGCGGTTCCGGTCGTCGCGACGTCCGCGCTCTGCGCGCTCGCGGCGCTCGCGGCCGCCGGCATCGGCGCGGTCCCGGCCGGCGCGCTGCTCGGGCTCGCGCTCTTCTCGCTCTGCCACTTCGGCCTGCTGGCGCGCGCTTCGCTTCCGGCGCGGCTGCGCGCCGCCGTGGCCTTCGCCTTCGGGCTCGTGCACGGGTTCGGATTCGCGGGCGTGCTAGCCGAGATGGAGCTGCCGCCGCAGCGCGTCGCGCACGCCCTCTTCGGATTCAATGTGGGGGTCGAGCTCGGTCAGCTCGGCGTCGTCGCGCTGATCTGGCCCGCGCTGCGTGGGCTCGAGCGACGCAGCCCGCAGGGGCTCTACCGCAAGGTCGCCGAGATCGGGTCCGCCGCGATCTGCGCGCTCGGCCTCTACTGGTTCCTGGCGCGCGCGCTCGCGACGTCCTGATCTCGCAGGCGCGGCGGCGAACCCGGCCGCCGCCGTGACTTGATCGCGTTCGCGCGCGGATGGAATACTGCACAGCGTGTCGCGCGCCCCGGCGAGTCTCTGGCTGATCGGCCCCGCCGCGGACCTGCTCTTCGGCTGCGGGCTCCTCTACATCTTCGTCTTCGCCGCCTTCATGGGGTTCGGCGAGTCGCTGCGCGCGGCGCAGCCCGCGTACCTCGTGCCGATCCTGCTGACGTTGCTGAGCCTGCCCCACTACGGCGCGACCTTGGTGCGCGTCTACGAGCAGCGCGCCGACCGACACCGCTATGCGCTGTTCGCCGTGTGGGCCACCTTGGCGGTGGTGGCGGTCTTCGTGCTCTCCGTCTACGACCGGCTCGTCGCCTCGCTCTTCCTGACGGTCTACCTGACGTGGAGCCCGTGGCACTACACCGGCCAGAACTACGGCCTCGCGGTGATGTTCCTGCGCCGCGCGGGGATCTCGCTCGAGCCGCCGCTCAAGCGCTGGCTCCATGCCTCCTTCGTGCTCTCGTACGCGCTGGTCTTCCTGTCCTTCCACAAGGAGGCCGGGCCCGGCGTGCCGCAGTTCAACGCCGCGCTCGGCGGAGGCACGGCGATCGCGTTCTGGCCGATCGGCATCCCGACTCGCGTGGCCGACGCCGCCTTCGCGATCGCGCTGTCGCTCTACCTGGTGACGCTCGGACTCTGCGCGGTGTCGCTGCTGCGGCTCGTGCCGGCGCGGCGTCTGCTGCCCGCCGGCCTGCTGGTCTTGACGCAGGCGCTCTGGTTCTCGATCCCGATCGCCTTCCGACTGGCGAGCGCCCACAGCGGCATCACGCCGATCGACTTCTACGGCGGCGTGCTCGACTGGGTCGCGCTCGGGCACGCGACGCAATACCTGTGGGTGACCTCGTACTACGCGCGCGCCTCGCCGACCTGGCACGGCGCGGCCGCATACTTCGGCAAGGTCGCGGTCGCCGGGATCGCGATCTGGACCTTGCCCGTCCTGCTCTTCTCTCCCGATCTCCTCGGCCCCGCGTCGTCCGTGGCCGCCGTCTCGATGCTGGTCGCGACGGCCGTCAACGTGCACCACTTCATCCTCGATGGCGCGATCTGGAAGCTGCGCGACGGCCGCATCGCATCGGTCCTGCTGCGCGCGGTCCCCGCCTCGGCGCGCGCGGCCGAGCCGCGCTCCTGGCTCCGCCGCGGCGTCTGGGCGACGGCTGCGGCCTGGGTGGTGCTCTACCTCTTCGGCTCCGTCGATCTCGCGCTGCGGCGCGGCCGCCACCCCGGCGATCTCGCGGGCATGCGCGACGCCGTCGCGCGTCTGCGCTGGCTCGGCCTCGACGACTCCGCCACGCACGTCGCGCTCGGTGTCGACGCGGGCTCGCGCGGCGATCTCGAGGGCGCACGCCGCGAGTTCCTGCGCAGCCTGGAGCTTCAGGAGAGCTCGCGCGGCTGGGTGGGTCTCGCGCACGCCGAGTTCCACCAGGGACACCGCGAGGCGGCCCACGCCGCGCTGCTCCACGCCGTGAACACCGAGCCGAACGATCCGGAGACCTGGTCGCAGGCGTCGAGCGTCTGGGCGGCGCTCGGAGACGTGTCGCGCGCGCACGCGGCCCTGGTCCGGGCGATCGAGCTCGCCCCCGAGCGCGGCGAGCTCGCGCAGCGTCTGCGCGCGATCGACAGCCAGGCCGCCGCCCAGGTCGAGCTTCCGGCGAACTAGAGGGGCTCCGCTCGGCTACGCCTCGCTGCGCGCGCCTTCGGCGCTTGCGGCGCGCTCCGCGCGCGATGTTCTTCAAAGCTTCGTCCTTCGTCCTCTTAGCATTCGCCTTACGGAGCGCTGGCCTTCTCGACCGTCGCCAGTCGGGCATGCCGTTCCCGGTCGAATGTCGGCTCGGGGTCGGGCCCCGTCGCGGTCACGCTCCGGTCGCGATCCGCCGATGAGTCGGCGGGGGACCATGGCGGTCAGCGACTTCGGCCTGCTGCTCGTGCTCGACAGCGCGAAGTGCTCGCTCGGGGAGGCGGCGCTCGCGCTGGTGCGCCTCGGAGTCGAGGCGCTCTACGCCAACGATGTGGACGAGGCGGCGCTGCTGGCCCGGCAGGAGGGCGCGCGCGTGCGGGGCGCGCTCGCGCCGTCCGCGCTCTCGCCGGACGAGGCGGCGGAGGTCCTCGAGATGCTCGTGCCTCGCACCAGCATCCGGCCCGCCTCGCTGGTGCTCGCGGGTCCTCGGCCGGACGACGCGGCGATCGAGGCTCTGCGCGCAGCGGGACTCCGCTGGTGCGTGTGGGATCCCTTCGATCCCGAGGAGCTCCGCTTCCTCGCCACGCTCGCGGTCTGGGAGGGCAGCGACTCCGAGCTGCGGATCGAGCCGCGCGTGCCGACCTCGCTGCGCGCCTCCGTCACCAGCGGAGGTCGCACGCGACCGGTGGTCGTGCGCGATCTGACCACCAGCGGCGCCTTCCTCGAGATGGATTCACCACCGCCTTCCGGGCGCAACGTCGGCCTCGAGATCGCGCTGCCTTCGGGCTCGATCCAGATCGTCGCCAGCGTGCGCTGGGTGCGCGCGACCGCGCAGACGAAGCCCGTCGAGCGGCCGGCCGGCGCGGGCGTCGAGTTCGCGCCGCCGCGACCCGCCGAGGCCGAGGCGCTGCGCGCGCAGATGATCGCCGGCATGTCGCGGTTTCAGCTGCGTTAGCAAGCGCCGGCTCGGACTGCGCTGGCGCGCACACGACCCTCACACCTTCGTCTTCTTCCGCGGCAGGTACAGATCCGTGACGGTGCCCGTCGCCACCTCCGCCGCGAGGCCGATCGTCTCCGAGAGCGTCGGGTGCGCGTGTACGGTCAGCGCGACGTCCTCGACGTCGGCGCCGAGCTCGAGCGCGAGCGTCGCCTCGGCGACGAGCTCGCCGGCTCCGGCGCCGACCATGCCCGCGCCGAGCAACCGACGCGTGTCGGGCGCGTAGAGCAGCTTCGTGAGCCCTTCGGCGCGGTCGATGCCGACCGCTCGCCCCGACACGCTCCACGGGAGCAGGGCCTTCTCGAACGCGATGCCTTCAGCCTTCGCGCGCTCCTCCGTGAGGCCGACCCACGCGACTTCCGGATCGGTGTAGGCCACCGACGGCACCTCCGCGTCGAAGGCCGCGGGCAGCCCCGCGATCACCTCGGCCGCGACCTTTGCCTGGTGGCTCGCGCGGTGCGCGAGGAGCGGCGGTCCGCACACGTCTCCGATGGCGAAGACGTGCGGGACGTTCGTCCGCTGCGAGGCGTCGACGGGGACGAATCCCTTCGCGTCGACGCGCACGCCCGCACGCTCCGCCCCGATCTGCGCGCCGTTCGGCGCGCGCCCGACGGCGACGAGCACGCGGTCGAAGATGGCGGGCGCGGGCGCCTTCTCGCCGGCGAAGTGCGCGCGCAGGCCCTCGGGCTCTGCCTCGATGCGCAGGGCGCGCGTCCCGACGTGGATGCCCGCATAGCGCGACTCGATGCGGCGTCGCAGCGGCCGCACGAGATCGGGGTCGGCGCCGGACATCAGCGCCGGCAGCAGCTCGACGATCGTCACCTCGGATCCGAGCGCGTGGTAGACCGCCGCGAGCTCGAGACCGATGATGCCGCCGCCGATCACGAGCAATCGCCGCGCGGCGCCGTCGACCTCGAGCGCGGAGGTCGAGTCGAGGATGCGCGGGTCGTCCGGCAGGCCGGGCAGGCGCACGGCGTGCGAGCCCGCGGCGATGATCGCGTGCTCGAACTCGAGTGTGCGCTCGCCGCCCTGCGTGGCCACGGTGAGGTGGTTCGCGTCGGCGAAGCGACCCGTTCCGGTGACGACCTCCACGCGGCGCTGCTTCGCCATCTGCGCGAGCCCGCCGGTGAGCTTCCGCACCACCGCGTCCTTGAAGGCGCGGAGCTTCTGGAAGTCGAGCTTCGGCGTGCCGAACTCCACGCCGTGCGGCGCGAGGTCGCCCGCGGCCTCGATCACCTGCGCGACGTGGAGCAGCGCCTTCGACGGGATGCAGCCGACGTTCAGGCAGACGCCTCCGAGCGAGGCGTAGCGCTCGACGAGCACGACGCGCTTGCCGAGGTCTGCCGCGCGGAACGCGGCGGTGTAGCCGCCGGGGCCCGACCCGAGCACCAGCACGTCGGCGCGCGCGGGGGCGTCGTCCATGGTCAGAGGATCAGCCGGCGCAAGTCGGAGAGGATCTGCGAGAGCCGCGTCGCGAAGCGCGCGCCGTCGGCGCCGTCGATCACGCGGTGGTCGTAGGAGAGCGAGAGCGGCAGCAGCAGGCGCGGGATGAAGGCGCCGTCCCGCCAGACGGGCCGCCAGTCCATGCGGCCGACGCCGAGGATCGCGACCTCCGGATGGTTCACGATCGGCGTGAAGAAGGTGCCGCCGATGCCGCCGAGGCTCGAGATGCTGAAGCTGCCGCCCTGCAGGTCGCCGGGCCGGAGCTTGCGCTCGCGCGCGCGCGACGAGATGTCCATCAGCTCGGCCGCGATCTCGTAGAGGCCCTTCTGGTCGGCGTCGCGCACGACCGGCACGACCAGGCCGTTCGGCGTGTCGACCGCGACGCCGACGTTCACGTAGCGCTTCAGGATCAGGTTCTCGCCGAGGTGGTCGAGCGAGGCGTTGAAGTGCGGCAGCTCCTTCAAGAGATGCGCGCAGGCCTTCAGCACGAAGGGCAGGAAGGTCAGCTTGATGCCGCGCGCCTCGGCCTCGGCCTTCATCTCGCGGCGGAAGCCGTCGAGCTCGGTGATGTCGGCCTCCTCGAACTGCGTGACGTGCGGGACCGACACCCAGCTGCGATGCAGGTTCGCGGCCGAGAGCTTGCGGATGCGGTTCAGCGGCTCGACCTCCGTCGGGCCGAACTGCGAGAAGTCGAACTTCAGCGGCGCGGCCACCGCCACGCCCGCGATCGGCACGCCCGCCGACGTGCCCTTCACGATCATGCTCTTGACGTAGCCCTGGACGTCCTCCTTCTGGATGCGCGCCTTGCGGCCGGTGCCGGCGACGAGTCGTAGATCGACGCCGAGCTCGCGCGCGAGGCGGCGCACGGAGGGGCTCGCGTGGGCGCGCAGCTCGGCCGCGGGCACGAGCGCGGCGGGCAGCGGCACGACCTCGACGCCCTCGCGGTCCTCGACGACCGACGAGGTGATCGGCGCGACGGTGCCCTGGTGGTCCTCCATCACCGAAGGTGCGATCGGCGCGGCGGGGGCGCGCCTCGGCGCCGGCGGGGGTGCCGGCGCGGGCGCCGGCTTCGCGACCGGAGGCGCCTCCTCCTTCGCGTCCGGCGCCTTCGCCGGCGCTTCGGACGGTCCGGCTGCCGCGGTCTGCTCCACTTCGATCCGCGCGATCAGCGCGCCCTCGCTCACCTGGTCGCCCACCGAGACCTTCATCTCGACGACGCGGCCCGCGAAGGGCGACGGGATCTCCATGCTGGCCTTGTCGCTCTCGAGCACGATCAGCGACTGCTCGGCCGCGACCACGTCGCCGACTTTGACGAGCACCTCGGCGACGTCGACGTTCTCGAAATCGCCGATGTCCGGCAGCTGGACGTCGCGCGTCGCCACGGTCAGGCCTTCGAGGGGTCGATGCGCTCGGGATCGATGTCGTACTTCTCGATCGCCTGTCTCACGACCTCCGGGCGCAGCGCGCCGTCGTCGGCAAGCGCCTTCAGCGCGGCAACCACGATCGAGTGTCGGTCGACCTCGAAGTGCTGCCGCAGCACCGCGCGCAGATCCGAGCGCCCGTAGCCGTCCGTGCCGAGCGCGACGTAGCGACCCGGCACGAAGGCCCGGATCTGATCGGCGAAGGTCTTCATGTAGTCGCTCGCCGCGACGACCGGTCCGCGACGCGCGCCGAGCTGCGCCGCGACGTAGCTCTGGCGCGGCGTCTCCTCCGGGTGGAGCCGGTTCCAGCGCGAGGTTGCGAGCCCTTCGCGGCGAAGCTCGGTGAAGCTGGTCGCGCTCCACACGTCGCCCGCGACGCCCCAGTCCGAGTGCAGCAGCTCCGCGGCCGCGATCACCTCGCGCAGGATGGTGCCCGAGCCGAGCAGCTGCACGCGCTGACGCGCATCGGCGGGGCCCTGCGAGAGCGGGTAGAGGCCCTTCAGGATGCCGGGGATCGCGTCCTCCGGCAGCGGCGGGTGGTGGTAGTTCTCGTTCATCACGGTGATGTAGTAGAAGACGTCCTCCCGCTCCGAGCACATCCGCCGCAGTCCGTCGTGGACGATCACCGCGAGCTCGTAGGCGAAGGTCGGGTCGTACGCGACGCAGTTCGCGACGGTCGACGCCAGCAGGTGGCTGTGTCCGTCCTGGTGCTGGAGCCCTTCACCCGAGAGTGTCGTGCGGCCGGAGGTGCCGCCGAGCAGGAAGCCGCGCGTGCGCGAGTCGCCCGCGGCCCAGATCAGGTCGCCGACGCGCTGGAAGCCGAACATCGAGTAGAAGATGAAGAAGGGGATCATCTGGATGCCGTGGTTCGCGTACGAAGTGCCGGCGGCGATGAACGACGAGAGCCCGCCGGCCTCGTTGATCCCCTCCTGCAGGATCTGCCCCTTGCGGTCCTCGCGGTAGTACATGACCTGGTCGTGGTCGACCGGCTCGTAGAGCTGACCCTCGGCGGCGTAGATGCCGAGCTGGCGGAAGAGGCCCTCCATGCCGAACGTGCGCGCCTCGTCCGGAACGATCGGCACCACGCGCGGGCCGAGGTTCTTGTCGCGACACAGGGCGGTCAGCAGGCGCACGAAGGCCATGGTCGTGGAGATGTCTCGCTTGCCGGAGCCCTCGGTCAGCGTCTTGAAGGCGTCGAGCGGCGGGATCTCGAGCGAGGTCGCGACCGGCGCGCGCGTCGGCAGGTAGCCGCCGAGCGCCTTGCGACGCTCGTGCATGTAGCGGATCTCCGGGCTGTCGGGGGAGGGCGTGTAGAAGGGCGCGTCCGCGAGCTGCTCGTCCGGGATCGGGATGCGGTAGCGGTCGCGGAAGACCCGCAGCGACTCCTCGCCCATCTTCTTCTGCTGGTGGGTGATGTTCTGGCCCTCGCCGGCCTCGCCCATGCCGTAGCCCTTGACCGTCTTGGCGAGGATCACGGTCGGCTGGCCCTCGTGGCGCGTCGCGGCGGCGTAGGCGGCGTAGATCTTTTGCGGGTCGTGGCCGCCGCGGTTCAGCTGCCAGATGTCGTCGTCGGTCATGTTGGCGACCATCTCGAGCAGCTCGGGGTACTTCCCGAAGAAGTGCTCCCGCGTGTAGGCCCCGCCACGCACCTTGTAGTTCTGGTAGTCGCCGTCGACCGCCTCCTCCATGCGGCGCAGCAGCAGGCCCTTCTTGTCCTTGGCCAGCAGCGGATCCCAGCGGTCGCCCCAGATCACCTTGATCACGTTCCAGCCGGCGCCGCGGAACGTCCCCTCGAGCTCCTGGATGATCTTGCCGTTGCCGCGCACGGGCCCGTCGAGGCGCTGGAGGTTGCAGTTCACGACGAAGATCAGGTTGTCGAGCTTCTCGCGCGCGGCGAGCCCGATCGCGCCGAGCGACTCCGGCTCGTCCATCTCGCCGTCGCCGACGAACGCCCACACGTGTCGGTCGGTCGCGTCGATCAGGCCGCGGTTGTGCAGGTATTGCATGAAGCGCGCCTGGTAGATCGCGAGGATCGGGCCGAGTCCCATCGACACCGTCGGGAACTGCCAGAAGTCGGGCATCAGCCAGGGGTGCGGATACGACGAGAGACCGCCGCCGCCGACCTCGCGCCGGAAGCGGCGCAGCCGCGCCTCGTCGAGACGGCCCTCGAGGAAGGCGCGCGCGTAGATGCCCGGCGAGGAGTGGCCCTGGATGTAGACGAGGTCGCCGCCGAAGTCCTCCGTCGGCGCGTGGAAGAAGTGGTTGAAGCCGACGTCGTAGAGTGTCGCGGCGCTGGCGAAGCTCGCGATGTGGCCGCCGAGCTCGGAGCTCCTCGCGTTGGCCTGCACCACCATCGCGAGCGCGTTCCAGCGGATGATCGAGCGGATGCGGTACTCGAGGCCGGGCTCGCCGGGCGCCTTCTCCTCGTCGGTCGGGTGGATCGTGTTGAGGTAGGCGGTGGTCGCGCGGTGCGGCAGGTGCACGCCCTTGCGCCGCGCCTTGTCGATCAGCGCCTCGATCAGGAAGTGCGCGCGCTCGGCGCCTTCCTGCTCGAGCACGGACTCGAGCGCATCGAGCCACTCGCGCGTCTCGTCGGGGTCGACGTCGTCGATCTCGTCGCTCATGTCGGACTCGCGGCCTCCGCCGGCGGCGCATCGAGGCGGGCGCGCGCGCTCCGCAGGCGTTGGAAATCCCTATCGGCGTGGTACGAGGAGCGCGTGAGCGGAGAGGAGGCCACGAGCAGGAAGCCCCGTGCGCGCGCCTCGGACGCCAACGCTTCGAACTCGTCCGGAGTCACGTAGCGCACGACCTCCGCGTGGCGCGGAGTCGGGCGGAGATACTGGCCGATGGTCAGGAAGTCGACGTCGGCCTCGCGCAGCGCGTCCATCACGCGCAGCACCTCGTCCGGCTCCTCGCCGAGCCCGACCATGAGTCCCGACTTCGTGAAGCTCCGCGGCGCGAGCTCCTTCACGCGCGCGAGAAGCTGAACCGAGTGTTCGAAGCTCGCGCCCGGCCGGATGCGGCGGTACAGGCGCGGAACCGTCTCGATGTTGTGGTTGTAGACGTCGGGCCCGGCGGCGACGACCGTCTCGATCGCGCCCGGCTTGTGGCGGAAGTCCGGCGTCAGCACCTCGATCGTGGCGCGCGGCGCGGCCGTGCGGATCGCCTCGATGCAGGCCGCGAAATGCGAGGCGCCGCCGTCGGCGAGGTCGTCGCGGTCGACCGAGGTGACGACCACGTGGCGCAGGCCGAGTGCGGCGACCGCGTCGGCGAGCCGCGCGGGCTCTCCTGCATCGACCGCCTGCGGTCGCCCGGTCGCGACGTTGCAGAATGCGCAGGCGCGCGTGCACACGGAGCCGAGCACCATCACCGTCGCGTGGCGCTGCGACCAGCACTCGTGGAGGTTCGGGCACGCGGCCTCCTCGCACACCGTCGCGAGGCGGAGGCGCCGCATCAGCGCGCGCGTCTGCTGCAGCTCCGGCGTCTCGGCGAAGCGGACGCGCAGCCAATCGGGCTTGCGTGCGGGCGCCGACGCCCTGTCGTCGCGTGCCATGACTTCCGCGAGTCTTCCCGCGCCTCGCGGGCGCGTCAACCAGCGCCCTCGCGCGCGCCGAGGAGTCCCGAGGCTCGCACGGCCTCGGCGATCGCCTCGTTGCCTGCGGCGTCGGGATGCCCGTTCCAGTCGCCGAGGTAGGGATTGCGTCCGGCGGCAAGCTCGGCGCGCAGTCGCGGCAAGGTGTCGACCAGCGGAATTCGGTCGCTCTCGAGCGCGCGGCGCACGCGCTCCCACAGCAGGTTCTCGCGCAAGGTGAGCTCCGCGAACGCGCGCGGCAGCGCCGCGCCGCTCGCGTGGAGGAAGGCGGCGAAGACGCGCTCCTTGGTCGGGATCGCCACGACCGCCAGGCGGCAACGTCCCGCGCACTGCTCCGCCATGCGCCGGATCTCCTGCAGCGCGATGCGCACGCCCTCCTCGATGCGCGCGTCGCTCGTGTCGACCAGCGCGAGGCGCGCGGCGGGCGTGAACACGGTCGAGAGATCGCCGCGCGCGAAGGGCAGCAGCCAGTGCGCGCCGGCCGCCTCGGCGCGCGCGCGCAAGGTGTCGAAGTCGACGCGTTCCGGTGCTTGCTGCGGCTCTCTCGCGAAGAGCGCGCTTCCTGCGGCGCCGAAGAGCGCGACGAGGCGCGAGCGCTCTCCGATCGGCTCGAGCCAGCGCGAGAGAAGCGGGAAGCGCCGCGCCTTCACCAGATCCTGCGTGTGCTCCCACGCGTCCTTCAGCTCGCCGCGCCGCTCGAGCGCGTCGCAGCGCGCGACGACCGCGGCGTCCTCGCTGCGAAGCTCCGGCGCGAGCGCGCGCGGATAGGCGCTCAGATACGCATCGGCGAAGTCGTTCCCCGCGTAGAGCCCGACGAGCACGAGCTGCGGCGAGAGCGCGAGCGCCTCGGGCATCAGGCGCTCGTACTCGACGGGCCCGTAGCCGCCGAGCGCCATGCTGTAGACGCTGCGGCCGGTGAGCGCGGCCAGGCGTTGCGGCCACGCCTCGTCGCGCGCGACTTCGTCGCCGTACGTCTGCGAGTCGCCGATTGCGACGGTGAAGACCTGCGCCGGTCGCGCGGCGTTGCGCCAGCCCGCGGCGTCGGCGTCGGGGAGCGCGGGGTTCGGCCGCGAGCCGAGCCGCGCGTCGGGCAGCGCCCGCGACGTGCCGTGCAACAGCGCGGCGACGCGACCGCTCGCGCGCTCCGCGGCGAAGAGCAGCAGCTCGATGGAGACGAGCGTGGCGACCGCGGTGGCGAGGGCCGCGAGCGCGCGGCGCGCCGCCATCAGGCGCGGCGCGCGAGCGGCACCGAGTGCTCCCAGTCCGCGAACAGCGTGCGCAGCCCGGTCACGAGCAGCAGCGGCTGGTCCAGCATCATGTGATGCCAGGCCTCGGGGATCTCGATCACGGGCGCGTTGCGCCCGAGCAGCTCGTACATGAATTCACCGATGTCGGGCGTGACGAGCCCGTGCTCGCTGCGGAAGAGTGCGACGCGGCAGCGCACCTGCGGCAGCAACTCGTGCGAGGCGCGCGGGGTCTCGCGCCGGAAGATCAGCGGATCGAACTTCCAGGTGAAGCCGCCCGGCACGCGCATCAGCGAGCGGCGCGCGACGTAGTCGAGGATGAACGGCAGCGACGACGGCTGATCCGGCACGGTGCGGAAGTGCTTCAGCGCGGTGTCGACGTCCGGGTAGATCTTCGGGTTGCGGAACGACTTTCCGTGCGCTCCCTCGACGGCCTCGGGGTCGGGGCGACGCACGGGCGAGTCGAGGATCACGGCGCCCGCGAGCTGCTCGCCGAAGGCGGCCGCCGCGGTGATCGCGACGAAGCCTCCCATGCTGTGGCCGACCACGATGGGCGGCCCGTCGAAGCCGGCGTCGGTCGCGACGGCGCGCACCTCGCGGGCCCACGTCTCGCGCGGGTAGCCGCCCTCGCGCCGGCCGCTGTCGCCGTGTCCCGAGAGGTCGAGCGCCGCGACACGGTACTCCGACAGGAAGAGCGGTGCGACGAAGCTCCACCAGTGGGCGTGGGCGGCGCCGCCGTGGACGAAGACGAGCCCCGGGCGGCCGCTCGCGCCCCAGGCGAGGTAGTGGATCCGGCAGCCCTCGACCTCGATCTCGCGATCTTCGGCCGGAACCGCGATCGCGTCGCGGAACCAACGCGGCACGGTGTCGACGCGGTCGCTCACGCGCTCCTCTCCTCGAGCAAGCGCGGCGACTTCTAGCGCAAGCCGCCTCCGGCGGCTGCGGAGTGACTGCGGTCGAGGCAGAGGCGCCTGCGGCGGCCATCTGGTCCTCCGCGGCGCCTCTGCCACGCCCGCGTCCA
>Ga0335069_10010877_pt1 | contig 12875 bp, 8 predicted proteins | sample Lox_Sample_11_FD_206714 | JGI IMG/M metagenome (GOLD analysis project Ga0335069, IMG submission 206714) | Soil microbial communities from Loxahatchee National Wildlife Refuge, Florida, United States - Lox_Sample_1.1 | ecosystem: Environmental > Terrestrial > Soil > Wetlands | place: USA: Florida... | reverse complement strand
CCCTAGATTAGGGACGAGCCGTGGTCGTCGATGCAGAGGGTCAAAGAACAACGGGGAAGACCACTCTTCGGAGTGCATGGAGCAGTCTGCTCAAAAAGTGTTTGACAGGGCCGACATTGTTAGAGATGTCCGGTTACCCGAACAAATCAGGAGTTAGGGATTCGAGTGAATGAACGGCTGCTCCGTGCAGAAGTCTCCTGGCAGTTTTTTCGGCAATCTCCTTGGCTTTCTCGATGGTAAGCCAGACCCCGGCACCAGTCACATTGGCCGCACCATCCCCAGCGTAACGGATGCTTAGGAGAAACCCGCCAGACACAAAAGGTTCGACGGTGAAGACGAAAGTCTCACGGTCGTCTGTTGCCTTTCCTGTGACGATGACCTTGCTCATTTCAAATGCAGAATAGGTGATTCCTTTTCGGATGTGAAGTGCACAAGGTCCTGATAGAACGCGCTTACCGGACTCGTGTCCGGTTACCCGACGCAATCAGGACTTAGCCTTCATCGAGCGTGAACTGGAGGACGATTTCGTGCGTGCAACTAACAAGGCCTTATCTAATTACCAAGTTGCATCAGAGCGGCACGCAGCGGTGCGCTCGATATCTTAATTATTCCTCCGTATGGCGAATAAAGCTCCAGGATCAAGAGAACCGCGCCCGATACCGACAGCGCGGAAACCAACAAAGCAGTGACCGCGGTCCAATTCGCAGGGGCAAAGAGCCCAAAACTAATAAACAGGGTGACGAGCCAGGAAACTAGGATAAGCAGCATCGGCATGGAAATAGACGTAGACTCGTGCTCATAAACCAACCACCGAGTTTCTTGGAGCGAAACCAGAATTCCCAAAGCGCGGCCCTGGATTGAACGCTGTCTGTCGTCCTTCGGCGAGAGCCCCTGAATCTGTTCGTACACTTCGTCTACCTCTCGGTTTGTTGCCCTCACTTGCGATGGCTTTGAGGATTTTTTCATTTCCATGCGATCGACTATACCCGCAACGCCACTGCGGAGCAGATCGCGCACTTCCTTCGTTTCCGGGCCATAGAGCGCCAATGTTCGGTCCAGCAGGATGACCTTAGAAGCCGCTCCTGTCAATTCACCGCTCAGCGCGTCAAACGAATTTTTTGCCGATGAGATCAGCAGGCCGAGGATAAGCGCAGACATCGTGGCAACCAATCCCATTCCCATCTTCACAACATCTTTCGTCTCATCACTTAGATGGTGCCGTGGCAAAACAGCGCGAAGAAGCATTCCAACCATCGCGCCCCCGAGCACAATCGCGAATACAATCGAACTGATTGCAAGGGAACTCATGGTAACTCCGTCTCCGGCCACATTAGGCGATTCGTAGGAAAACCGGTGCAATCAGGTTCGCTACTGAACTGCCAGCCTAAGCTTACTCAATATGGGAATTTGTCGTCGAGGCCAAAGAATGGAGTTGTAAAACTAAGAAGTAGAGCGCTCGGCCAAACAATCTAGGTCAGGCGTTCACTCAACTAATTGAGACAGTGCCTGGTTAGCCGAAACCGGAAACTGGGGGCTAGTACTCGTTTGGATGGGCTGACGCTCAGCGCCTTTTCGTCCGGGGGGTGCATCTAGCCATGAACCACGATTGCGGCATACACTCCCCATATCTTCAATTGCAACGCGATTCCACCAACCCAAGAAAACATGCTTCAGGAGGTGCAGAATGAAGAAAAAACTCTGGCAGGTAGTCGTTGCAACAGTCCTTGGTGGCTCCTGCTGTTTTGCACAAACGCCGGTACAGCACGTCGATAGGATCTTTGTAAATGGAAAGATTTGGACTGAGGACGAAACGCGGCCACAAGCGCAGGCGCTTGCGGTGAGCGGCGACAAGATCATCGCGGTCGGCAGTGATCAAGAGATCAAAGCTCTGGCTGCCCCCGATACCGCGATTCTCGATCTTCGGGGGCGCCTCGTGGTCCCTGGTTTTCAGGACTCTCATCTCCATTTCCCTGGAAGATCGATCAATGAAATTGATCTGCACGGTGTGGAAACTCTAAAGGATTTTCAGCAGCGTCTTTCGGAATTTGCCAAAGCCCATCCCTCGTTACCTTGGATAACGGGACACGGATGGGGCTACTCGGCCTTTCCCAACGATAGAGTCGACAAGAGATACGTAGACGAAGTGATTTCAGACCGTCCTGTGTACTTGCTCGAACGAGACGGCCACATGGGATTGGCAAATTCCAAGGCTCTCCAGATTGCCGGCATCACGAGCGCCACACCCGATCCGCCGAATGGCCACATCATGAAAGAGAAGAATGGCGAGCCGACCGGTGAACTCAAGGAAGCAGCGGAGGGTTTGATGTTCAGAAAAATTCCTCCCCCAACACTCGACGATCAGTATCAGTCGCTTCTTTCGCATATGGATGAGGCCGCCGCGGCGGGTCTCACTGCCGCGCAGGATGCCTATACCAATCTTGAGGTTCTTCCGGTCTATGAGCGGGCCGCTGCCGCCAATACTTTGAAGCTGCGCATCCACCTTGCACCGCCACTTTTGCCAAACGTAGCTGAGGCCGCTCCGCCAAACCACAAGCTGGAAAAGTTTCTCACCGAGGCCGATTTAGAGACGTACAAGAAACTACGTGACACCTATCGGGGTCCCATGCTGAAAATGGTCGCGGTCAAGGGCGTGCTGGATGGCACCGTCGACGCCAGAACCGCAGCCATGTTCGCGCCCTATGCTGGCGGCGGCACCGGCATTCCGTTCTGGGAGCAAGATGACTTAAACAAAACGGTCACTCTCCTTGACAAGGAAGGCTTTCAGGTTCTCTTGCATGCGATTGGCGACAAGGCCATCAACATGGCCTTGAATTCCTTTGAATATGCTGCCAAAACAAATGGCACGACCGGGCGGCGACATCGCGTGGAGCATGCCGAGGTTCCGTTACTTTCCGATCTACCTCGTTTCAAGCAACTGGGCGTGATTGCTTCGACACAAGCAATGTTCGCAAATCCGGATGCGACGGTGTTGGAAAACTTCGCCGTTTTGCTCGGCCCCGAACGTGCTTCGCATGCGGATTCTTTTAAGATTTTCGATGATGCCGGCGCCGTGCAGGCATTCGGCAGCGATTGGGGTGTATTTCCGTTCGAGCCTTTGCCGGCGATCTACTGCGCGGTCACCCGGATGACGCCGCAAGGAACGCCGCCCGGCGGCTGGTATCCGGAGGGACGCATCGCTGTCGAAGCGGCGCTTCGCCACTTCACGCGGGACGGCGCCTATGCCACCTTTGACGAAAATACGCGCGGCACTCTTTCGCCTGGCAAGTTGGCGGATTTTGTCGTCCTCTCGAAAGACATTCTGACCATTCCACCAGCAGAAATTCTTACCACCAAAGTGCTTCTTACCGTTATGGGCGGCGAAGACACCTATCGGGATAGGACTCTCCCGTAGAAAGAGAACCGCGTGGCGCTGGAACTGTTGTGGCAGAAGTCGGGCTAGGTCCCGGTAAACGCCGTTACCGGAAAGGTACGTACTAGACCCCATGTTTCCGGTAGCGGAGTCTGACATCAGAAGGTTGTAAAATTTAGCCCGACCCGGGAAACTTGGGGACGGAAACTTGGGGACAGACGGGACGTTTCCCAGTCAAACGAGCTATCCTAGATCCAGCACCGACGCCGCCCAACAAGAAAAGTTCTAAAATCGTCCCCTAGGGCGCGCCACTTTATTTGCCAAACTCCCGAAACCCATGGAAACGTCCCGTCTGTCCCCGGGGATTTGTCCCCGGGGATTCGAAGGTGGCGAAAGTCCGGCGGCCGTTGGAAACCCTGGTGCAACTGAACTGGGGCAAGAGCAACCCGTCGTTCTTCCAGCTGGTAACGAATCTCTACATTCCGGAAAATACCAGCGAGGAAGAACAAGACTGGTTCAAAGAGCTGCAGTTGATCTCCGTGTCCAACGTGAATCTAGTGCGATTCATGCGCGGCTGCGACGCGATTGACGTGCGCGCGCTGTTGCCCTCCGTGCGCGTTCCCACGATCGTGTTTCACAGCGAGAAGGACCGCATCGCCCCGCCGGAGGAAAGCCGCATCCTGGCGGCGGAAATCCCCGGCGCGAAATTCGTGCCGCTTTCGAGCGGCAACCACATTCTTGTGGCCGCGGAACCCGCGTGGGAAGTTTTCCGCTCGGAACTTGCCGCGTTCCTTCAGAGCGGCCGCGCTCGGGTCCTTCCACCAACTAGCTCACGGCTGGGTCAGCGTCTCCAGATAGGTGCACTGCGGAGTGTGAAAGCCGTTGACGGGCACAAAGGTGTCGTCGAGTTGCAGCATGCCTTCGGTGTTTGCGTCGTATTGCGGCCACGCCACCGCGCCTGCTCCGTTGGGATCTCCCGTTGCCGCGAAGCGCGTCCAATAGCCCATCAGTACCTGCGAAAACGTCAACTCCGCGGGCGTCGGCATGTAGTTGGGTATCGGGCCCACAGGGTTGAAGTTCCCAAAAATGAAGTACAGATCGCAGGTATGGCACGCGCGCAGGCCACTCAGGCTGGGATCGTTCTCATAACGATGGGTGTAAATGTATCGATAAACTGGTTTGCGGTTTGCACCGACTGTCGCTCGAGCCGTTCCGCGCGTTTCACACGTGATTTGGTAGTCGGAATCCACCGCCACCAGGGCCCAGAATGGTGAGTCATAAGAAGCTGCCGGGTAAAGCGACAGCACCTGGTTCGCCACCCCCGCTCCCACGGCATCGAATCTCTGGTGAATCGCGGTCATGTAGCCCGCCAAGTCCAGATTGCCCAGGATATCCGGACCGTCACGCACTGCCGTATACTCCTCACTCGCGGATCCGATCAGCAACGGAACCGGAGAACCGTGCTGCTGAAGGTAGGCAAAGCTGTCGATGGGCAAAAAGGGTGTGCCAAACCCCGGGCCGCCACCAAAGTTTGTCCCGTAATTCAAGATAGTCGTCACGGGAACGCCGCGAAGGCAGGCGAGAACATCGGCGGCGTTGCTGCAGCCCATGGCGGAGATGAAAGGGCCGCTTGCCGCCTGAGCCTCCGAGGCGGAGACCAACCACGTGGTCATGCTCGCAAGCGGGACGGCGCCACTGATCATGCCGGCGGCGGAGAACAGGCCCTGTGCCGGGGGCGCCGCCAGCAACATCTGGATGTTGAACGACCCCGCCGATTGCCCGAATAGCAAGACGCGCGTGGGATCACCGCCGAACGCGGCAATATTTTGTTGCACCCATTTGAGCGCCTCAATCATGTCGAGCAGTGCATAGGCGCCCGCAGAGCCGGCGTCCTCCGTGGCTAGCTGGGGAGTCGTCAAAAACCCCAGAGCTCCCAGGCGATATTGCGCGGTCACTACCACCACTCCCTGACTCGCAAGGGGCGGCAGATCGAGTTGCGTGGGAGAGGAGTGCGCGTTTCCAAAAACGTTTCCCCCGCCGTGAAAGAAAACCATCACCGACTGCGGTTGCTTTGCCGGAGTCTGCGAAATGAAGATGTTGAGCGTCAGACAGTCTTCGTCGCCTCCGAACTGTCCGGAGGCGGGCTCGATTTGCGGGCACTCATTGCCGAACGCGGAGGCGTCACGAACCCCCGTCCAACTCGCGGGCAGCTGCGGCGCTTTCCAACGCAGATTACCCACGGGCGGGGCGGTGTAGGGAATTCCCCGGAACGCGATCAGATTATTCGCTTCCACTCCTCGCAAGGCTCCATATTTTGTCTGGACCACCGTCGGCGTGCTCAGGATATTCACGGTGTATGATTGCGAAGCGGTCTGGCCTCTGGCGTCTTTTACTCCAATCGAGAACTTTACGCCGTTTTGCACCATGTCGGGTGTTCCGTAAATCGATGCCGCGACTGGCGGATTGGATTGCAAAATCAGATTGTCCGGCAGGGTGCCGGAGGTAATCGACCATGTGTACGGTGCCGTTCCGCCTGTAATCTGGATTTCTTGGGAATAAATAGTGCCGATCGTGCCGTCGGGCAAAGAGGAAGTTGTGATGGCCAAGGGAGGAGGCCCGGAAGCCCCGCCGCAGCCCGCGATGTAGCTGACGCAGAGAACGGTGAAGACCGCCAATAAGAATTTTTCTCGCAAAGATCGCGTATCTTCGACCTTGAGATAGTTTAGGTTTTGGCAGCCGGAACTTCCGCGCATAGTTCATCTCCTATCACTCGTTGGCTTGCGCAACTTCGCCGCAAACGGCGAGTAGGGAGGCAAGAAAAAGTCCCGCGAATATGCGTCGCTGCATGAAAGCACCTCCATTCATAGTTAGACGCACACTACCAAACTGGGCGCTAACAGCCAAGGGGCCTTTAGGCGACCTCAAAAAGCCGCGTACTGATACCTATTTGGAAGGTAAGCGCTGCCGGCTCAGATGGTCGATGCAACACTGGCTTGGAGTTTACTCGCCGGAGTCTCGAAGCCTAAGGTTTTTCTTGCACGTTGATTCAAGCGCAGCGAGACCTGGTCGAGCTGTGCTTGAGAGATGGGGGCCAGGTCGGTTCCTTGCGGGAAGTATTGCCGCAGCAGCAGATTCGTATTCTCGTTTGTTCCACGCTGCCAGGGACTTTGTGGATCGCAGAAGTAAACCTGCACATCCGTCGCGACCGTGAACTCCTTATGCTTGGCCATCTCTAGCCCGCGATCCCAGGTCAGGGAGAGGCGCAGCGTCGCCGGAAGTTTACGGACATGCTCACTCAATGCAGCAACCACTGCTTCCGTTTCTTTGCTCGGCACTTTGACCAGCATGAGGAAGCGTGAATGCCGTTCCACCAAGGTCGCCTTCCCAGTGACCGGGGATTGCTCGATCTTCGGCCTCCGCAGGTCTTTCTCGAATGGAAATGGCGTCGACGATCTGTCCGCGCGAGTGTCCATGTTCGCTGGCGTGACGCGAGCGGCGCATGCGCCGTTTTGACCGCAACTGGTCCATCAGCTCCTTTTTCCGCACTCCCCGCGCTTGAATAAAGAGGCTGCGGTAGACATGCAGGTGTCCCAAGGTTCGCGGTCCATTGGCTAAACCAGGAGCAAGATGAGGCTGTCCGCGCTGAGCCACGCAAGGCGACACCGCCAAAGCCAAGGCGGCCTATCAGGATTTCCTCACGCTCTGGAAAGACGCTGACCCTGACATTCCTATTTTCATCGCTGCGAAAGCAGAGTACGCAAAGCTTCAATAGTCCCGAGGCGAGTTACGAGTTGTAGTGGACGATTGCTGGAGAAGTAAAGTGCTTGAAGGTAAGCGGCGGACCGCTGACCCGATCGACTAGCAAATCGACGGTCACCTCAACGCGCCGGGCGGCCATTGAGCGATAACCATGATTAACTGCAAGGTCAGCTGGTTGCGGGCCTCAGCTCCATGATCTGCGAGCAATCAAGACCAAGGCTACGCCAAAGGCAAGCAGCAAAAGGCTGGCTGGTTCCGGGGTGGCCGTCACAGTCCCAACGGTAACGGACGCATCCTTCATTAAGTAGTTTCCCACCGATTCCGTGTCTGCGATCGGGTCAAAATTTTCGGACAACGGATCTAGGCTAAAAAGATCGTAGGTCAGGACGATTTGGCCAAAGACCGTGCCGACCGAAGAAGGATTGATGAAAAAACTGCCGATTCCCTGCTGCGTGGCATTATCGAAGGCTTGCGTGAATGTACTATTCTCCGGCGACGGACCGACAAGAATGAATTGCGGCCCTGCGAAATCGGTGTACGTGCCGAAAGAGTTGGAACACGGGGATGTAATCACCCCCACACAGAAATCAGTGCTTGTGACCACGGCCCAGTTTGAGCCGAGATTCGTGATCATGAATCCCCAACCGACAGTCGAGTTTGCGGACCCGGTGATGGCACCATTGAGCGGATCGAGTGTCAGCGTCGGCAAAGTATCGGCACTAACCACGGTGCAGAGGGTCAAAATGCAAATTGCAACGATTCCGATGCTAATGGACATCCTCGTTTTCATGATCTGATCCTCATTTCTTCGACTACTGCGTCTGGTTGTAGCGAACCACGTAACCTGAGACGGCACCGTTGTTTGCGGAAAATAAAAATTTGGCCGTGAAGCGCGCAGATGCGGCGCAGCCTGTGAAGTCGATTGGTAGTGTAGTTGTTCCGGTCTGCAGCGGAGCAACGTTACCGACCGATAGAGGAAATGCCGGGCCGTTGAGCACCGGCGTGCACGCTGCGCCGAAAGTTTGCGTCAGCGTGAAACTATTGATGAGCACTGCATTTGCGGCACCAGGACCGTTGTCGAGCAAGGACAGAGTCCATACTCGAGCGTTGGGGGGGCCTGTCTTCGCGATGATGTTGCCAGCCATGGAGGTATCTAATTCGACGAAGTTTGCAGTAACGGTTTCGGAGTCTGTCATGACGACGGACGTAGATGAGCTGTTCGGGTTGACGACAAGTCCGGACCAATTCACGAAAGAATAGCCAGGCTTCGCTGTAGCGGTTAAGGGGACGACGGAGCCGGGAGTTTCGGAATGTTGACCTTCTGTCGGATTGGTAGTTCCGGCGCCGAAAGGAGAAACGTGGACGGTCAGAGTTTTGGAAATGGCGACGAAATTGGCGGTGACAGTCTCATCGCTGGACATCAGTACGGAGGTGGAAGCGCTGTTTGGATCGCCGACCGGTCCGGTCCAGCCAATGAAGGAAAAGCCCTGATTTGCAGTGACTGTAAGCGCGACTAGCGACCCGGGGAGTTCACCATGGATTCCCTCGGCGGGACTCGTCACGCCCGCACCTGAGGGCGAGACTTGAATGGTCAAATTGTTTGCTTCGGGCCGACCGGTGTTTTCACAGTGGCGGTCAAACGGGCCTTGGTCATCGAAACAAAGTTCGTACGCGCCGATATCGAAACCGCCGCCCTGTGGACGGGGGATGCCGCGCTCGTCGGTGGAGAGTCCGCCAGCGGCTGAGTTAAAGGCAGGATCGCTGACGCCATCGAGGATTGCCAGCGTCGGAACGATACCGGGCAGATTGATTTGAAGAGGGCCCAGAAAAGGAGACTGGTTCGTAACGATGCCCGGGCATTCGAGGAAATTGCTGTGATTGTTGGTGTTGTCGCTCACAATGAGGTTCCCATCTCCCATTGAAGTGATATGTTCGTCGTAAAAGCACTCGCGAGCGCTAGGATTCGAAACGATGGTGTTGAAAAGATTGAAGGAAACAGGGGGAAAGAATGTGAAGGGCACGCCGTTTTGGATTGCAGTGATCGGATTGACGTCGACGACGATGCCCGCGCCTTCTCCGGTACTCGTGTTTCCGACTATAGTCGAATTCTCCACGGTCAAATTACTGTCGACCGCAAAGATGGCGCCGCCTTCGTCCTGGCCATTGTCTGCAGCGATGCAGCTAGAATCGCACGTGGCTGGGAGCGTTGCTCCGTTTCCTCGAATGACAGAGTTTTTGAAAAAGGTTGAGTTCTGAATCGTGATAGCCCCGCTGTGGCTAAAAACTGCACCGCCTAAACCTGCGCCGCCACCGCCGACTTCGGGATTTCCGCCACGCCCAGCGAACCGTCCTGCTGCGCCCCCGGCAAACTTCGTCGAGGTAAATAACGAGACCCCGCTGCTGGCGCCACCGCCACCGCCATACCCGCCCGCGCCACCACGATTCGATACATCACCTCCGTCACTTCCGCCACCTCCGCCGAAACCACCTACTCCTCCATCGTGGTCGTCCCCACCACCGCCACCACCGCCGCCATAACCGCCATGACCTCCACCGCCTCCGCCTTGTCCAAGTAAACCGCTCCCACCGCCACCACCGCCGCCATCGCAACCCCCGTGACCATCATCTGGAAAATCTCCAAAATCTCCTCCACTGCCTCCGCAGGCGACCCCTCCCGGTCCACCTATTTCAGTTCGCACTGTGTCCGCGCCATCGGTTAGGGTTCCACCCCCCCCAGCACCGCCGCCAAAACCGCCTGCATTTCCTCCAGCCCCTCGTGCGCCCCCTCCGCCACCGCCACCTGCCCCTGCCGCGCCAAGTCCGCCGTTCCCAGAGATTCCGCCACCGCCACCGCCACCTTCTCTCCTAGGGCTTCCACTCCCACCGACCGCTGCGTTGCGGTCGAAAGTGGAGGCAATCACAGTAAGAGATCCGCCTTCGACATAGATGGCGCCTCCGGCACCCATTCCGCCACCACCGCCACCTGCGCCATCGCCGCCCTTGGCGACGAAACCGGTAACAAACAAATGGCTGAGAGTGAGATTCCCGCCCGTACCGACAGCGAAGGCCCGCGCGTTGAGATTTGCATTGACCCATTGAAGAGTGGCGCCGTTGCCTTGGATTGTGATTGTCGAAGTAATGATGGGTGTGGCTGTGGGACCGGTGGGATTGTTGGCATCGTCGATGATCGCGTTCATCAGGAAGAGAGCACCGCCGGTGGGGAGAACGATGATGTCGTCACCGCTGCCCGCAGTGCACGCGGAGTTTATGAGTACCTCATTGCCAGTCGGACCGAATGCCAAGAACGCGCTGGTGTCCTGATTCGCGGAAAGAATTGCTTCTTGAAGCGAGCAGCCGCCGGGTCCCCCGATCTTCTGCTGCAAGGTCGTAACGAAGATGACGTTCGCCTCCGTGGGGGGAGCGGCCAAAATAGTAAAAAACGATGACAGCAGCAGAAGTACGGAACGAGCGAGCCGGGCCGCGGGCATGAAGATCCTCCCTTCAATGAACAAATGCGAACGCTCGCTCTCTCGCAGCGTTCTGCGGGGACGTATCAGGAGAGTCGATAGCTGGCGAGCACTCTCAGTTTTAAGCCTCGAAAGGTCAATGCAAATTGGGTAGGAAGGGAAAAAGATTTGGGTATAAGCCCAATTGCTAGATTCCAGGAAATTTAGCTTGAAAACAACCTGTAGCTCAAGCAAACTGTGCGGCAAGTCCCGCGTTTTTGCTCGTGTGTTGCTATGCCTAGCTTGGCGAATACCTACCGGTTCGGCCCATTCGAACTTCGCCCGAGGACCCGAGAGCTCTACAAGAATGGCATCAAACTGAAACTGCGTCCGCAATCGTTCCGGGTTCTTCAAATGATGGTGGAGCGGCGCGGCGACGTTGTTACGCGAGGCGAACTCCATGCAGGGCTCTGGCCGGACAAACCGTTCGTTGATTTCGAGCACGGAATCAACAATTCGATCAAGGATCTGCGAGGAGTGCTGGCCGACTCCGCGAGTGAACCCTGTTACATTGAAACACTACCTCGCGTCGGCTACCGGATTATCGTGCCGGTTAAAGAGATCCCGGCAACACCGCCATTGGCAACAGTGCCGGTTGCCGTCGAAGAGATCGGCCCGGCAGGCTCCACTCGCGGAACCGGCAAGGTGGTATGGAAGAGGCTTCTAGCGGTTTCCATTGCGCTCGGCGCGGCCGCAGTCTTTTACCAGGAGTGGCCGCGTCTAAAAAACACGACGCAGTTGAGAGCCGCCAGCAATAAAAGTGAAATTCGCTCTGCATCGGGTGGTGAAGACGCAGACAGGGCCAGGAAGCAGCCTGCATCGCCGGTAAACTCCGCCGAGGCTCATGAGTTTTATCTTAAAGGCATTTATTTCTGGAACCAGCGGAGCTTGGACGGATTTCGGCAGGCCATCCAATATTTTCAGCGCGCCACGAAAGCAGACCCCACTTACGCATTAGCTTATGCCGGCCTTGCAAATTCCTACACTTTGCTGACCGCCTACTCTGGCGCTTCTGCGGCTCTTTACATGCCCCAAGCGCGCGCGGCTGCTTTACGCGCCTTAGAGTTGGACGAAAATTCGGCGGAAGCGCACACGGCCCTGGCCTTGATTGTCCAGAATCAGGATTGGGATTGGCAAACGTCAGAAAAGGAATTCCGGCGGGCTGTCGAATTGAATCCCAACTATGCGACGGCTCACCATTGGTACGCCGAGCATCTAATGTGGATGGGGCGCTTCGATGAGGCACTAAAAGAGAGTGAAAAGGCGCGCCAGCTGGATCCCCTTTCGCTAATCATCGCTGCCGACAATGGCGCGATTCTTTACTTCTCGAGACAGGGTGATCGAGCCATCGAGCAGTTTCGAAGCGTACTTCGGAGAGATCCGAACTCTAGCCGGGCAGGACTGATCTTTTTTGCGTATGTGGAAAAGAAACAGTTCTCCCAGGCCCTGACCGAGGCGAATAGAGTGAGCCGCATCTATGGGGATGGACCCTGGTATTGGTCGCGGCTGGCCTACATGTATGGCCGGGCGGGTAAGCCGGAACTGGCTCGACGGGAGTTGAAAAAACTGGAACACGCAAGCCGACATGAGCAGCCGGACGCTGCAGTCATGATTTGGGCACATCTAGGCGTGAGCGACAAAGAAGAGGCATTGGCCGACCTGGAAAAGGCTTATTCCGAGAACCACAACATTCTGACAAGCATCAGGGTGGAACCCGCTTTTGATCCCTTGCGAAGCGACCCACGGTTTCAGGATCTGCTACGGCGAGTAGGTTTATCCGAATGAGACAACTCATGAGGATCCAACTGGAGAGCTATTCCGGTTGATGTCATAACGAGGTCGGCCTCACGAGAAGCGCGCTCGCGCGTCGCGCCAAGCCTGTTCCCGGTCGAGCCAACTCGCTAGCACACGGCTGAAGTCGTCCGGCTGCCGAACGGCATCTAGCAATACATCGGCGCAGTGTGGCTTCTCCGCTCCAAGGCGTTTTTCCCGTTTCGGCAGCATACTCCAGTAGGTGTTGAGAACGACGGAACTTTGTTGAGCGGATTCAAGGGTGACGTTTATGGCGACGAGGTTCTGCGGACGTCCTGCCAGAATTTCCAAAAATCTGACTAGAAGCTATTGGGCTCTGTTGACATCCTCGCTACAACCATGAGAATTCGCAATCGCAAGTTCTTGAGAATCGTTGTCTGCTACGGAGGCAGGAGGTGCGATGGCCGAAGTCGGACTCCTGCCCTTCG
>Ga0335069_10010876_pt1 | contig 12875 bp, 9 predicted proteins | sample Lox_Sample_11_FD_206714 | JGI IMG/M metagenome (GOLD analysis project Ga0335069, IMG submission 206714) | Soil microbial communities from Loxahatchee National Wildlife Refuge, Florida, United States - Lox_Sample_1.1 | ecosystem: Environmental > Terrestrial > Soil > Wetlands | place: USA: Florida... | reverse complement strand
GCGCTTCACCGTCGCCAGCACCTCGAGTTGCGGCCGCGACATGCGCGCGCTGGCGGCGCGCGGCTGCTCCACCGGGCCGGAATATTTGAGCGGCAGGTAGAGGGTGAAGGTGCTGCCCTGGCCCGGCGCGCTCCGGAGCTGGATCTCGCCGCCGAGCAGGGTTGAGAGCTCGCGGCTGATGGCGAGGCCGAGGCCGGTGCCGCCGAACTTGCGGCTGGTGGAGGCGTCGGCCTGCTGGAACGCTTCGAAGATGATCTTCTGCTTCTCCGCCGGGATGCCGACGCCGGTATCCGCAACCTCGAAGGCGACCACGCCGGAGGCGAGGTTCAGTACGGGATGATCGGGAGTCCAGCCCGACGCCACCGCGGAGATCGAGAGCCGCACGCCGCCATGCTCGGTGAACTTGAAGGCGTTGGAGAGCAGGTTCTTCAGCACCTGCTGCAGCCGCTTTGCGTCGGTGATCATGCTGCGGCCGAGATTGGGATCGATCGTGGCGTCGAAGGTGAGCTTGCGGTTCTCCGCCTGGTGCCGGAACGGCCGCACCACCGTATCGAACAGATTGTTGAACAGCACCTCACCGGCATCGACCGAGACCGTGCCGGATTCGATCTTCGAAAGATCGAGAATGTCGGTGATCAGGTTGAGGAGGTCGGTGCCGGCGCCATGGATGGTGCGGGCGAACTCCACCTGCTTCGGCGTGAGGTTGGTATCCGGGTTCTCGGCCAGCTGCTGGCCGAGGATCAGGATGTTGTTCAATGGCGTGCGCAGCTCGTGCGACATGTTCGCCAGGAACTCGGACTTGTATTTGGAGGTGAGGGCCAGCTCCGCGGCCTTCTCCTCGACCGCGCGGCGGGCCTGCTCGATCTCCTGGTTCTTGCGCTCGACCTCGACGTTGCGCTCGGCGAGCTGCTGTGCCTTCTGCTCCAGCTGCTCGTTGGTCTGCTGCAGCTCCTTCTGCTGGGCCTGGAGCTCGCCGGCGAGCTGCTGCGACTGGGTCAGCAGGCCCTCGGTCTGCATCGTGGCCTCGATCGAGTTCAAGACGATGCCGATGCTGGCGGTCAGCTGGTCGAGGAACGAGATCTGCAGCTCGGTGAAGGCGTTCAGCGAAGCGAGCTCGATCACCGCCTTCACCTGGCCCTCGAACAGGACCGGGAGGACGATGTCGTTCCGCGGCAGCGCCTTGAAGAGGCCGGATCCGATCGGGACGACGTTGCCCGGCATCTCGGTAATGAGGATGCGGTTGCCGTCGGCGGCGCATTGCCCGATCAGTCCCTCGCCCGGGCTGAGGCGCTCGCGGTGGCCGTCGAGGCCCTGGTCGGAATAGGCGGAGAGCCGGCGCAGGCCCTGCGCCTCGTTGCTCTCGACGAGGTAGATGACGCCGTTCTGCGCCCCCACCAGCGGCGCCAGCTCGGAAAGCAGCATGCGGCCGACTGTGGTGAGATCCCGCTGGCCCTGCAGCATGTTGGTGAAGCGGGCGAGGTTGGTCTTCAGCCAGTCCTGCTCGGTGTTGCGCTCCGTCGTCAGGCGGAGGTTGTCGATCATGGTGTTGATGTTGTCCTTCAGCTCCGCCACCTCGCCGCGGGCATCGACCTGGATCGAGCGCGTCAAGTCGCCCTTGGTGACGGCGGTCGCCACCTCGGCGATGGCGCGCACCTGGGTCGTCAGGTTCGCGGCCAGCAGGTTCACGTTGCCGGTCAGGTCCTTCCAGGTACCGGCGGCGCCCGGCACGTTGGCCTGGCCGCCGAGGCGCCCTTCGACGCCGACCTCGCGGGCGACCGAGGTCACCTGGTCGGCGAAGGTCGCCAGCGTGTCGGTCATGTTGTTGATGGTCTCCGCGAGGGCCGCGACCTCGCCCTTGGACTTCACCGTGAGGTTCTGCTTCAGGTCGCCGTCGGCGACCGCGGTCACCACCTTCACGATGCCGCGCACCTGCTCGGTGAGGTTCGCCGCCATGACGTTGACGGTGTCGGTCAAGTCCTTCCAGGTGCCGGCGACACCAGGCACCTGCGCCTGGCCGCCGAGCCGCCCCTCGGTGCCGACCTCGCGGGCGACGCGGGTCACCTCGGAGGCGAAGGCGTTCAGCTGGTCCACCATGGTGTTGATGGTGTTCTTCAGCTCCAGGATCTCGCCCTTCACATCGACGGTGATCTTGCGCGAGAGATCGCCGCGCGCGACCGCGGTCGTCACCTCGGCGATGTTGCGCACCTGGGTCGTCAGGTTCGCAGCCAGCAGGTTCACGTTGTCGGTCAGGTCCTTCCAGGTGCCGCCGACGCCGGGCACCACCGCCTGCACGCCGAGCCGGCCCTCGGTCGCGACCTCGCGGGCGACGCGGGTCACCTCCGCCGCGAAGGAGCGGAGCTGCTCGACCATGGTGTTCAAGGTTTCCTTGAGGAGCAGGATCTCGCCGCGCACGTCGACCGTGATCTTCTTGGAAAGATCGCCGCCGGCGATGGCGGTCGCGACCTCGGCGATGTTGCGCACCTGGCCGGTCAGGTTCGAGGCCATGAAGTTGACGTTGTCGGTCAAGTCCTTCCAGGTGCCGGCGACGCCCGGCACCGCCGCCTGGCCGCCGAGCTTGCCCTCGGTGCCGACCTCGCGGGCGACGCGGGTCACTTCCGAGGCGAAGGCGTTCAGCTGGTCCACCATGGTGTTGATGGTGTTCTTCAGCTCCAGGATCTCGCCCTTCACATCGACCGTGATCTTGCGGGAAAGGTCGCCGCGGGCGACCGCGGTCGTCACCTCGGCGATGTTGCGCACCTGGGCCGTCAGGTTGCCGGCCATGGAGTTGACGTTGTCGGTCAAGTCCTTCCAGGTCCCGGCGACGCCCGGCACCTGCGCCTGGCCGCCGAGCCGCCCTTCGGTACCGACTTCGCGGGCGACGCGGGTCACCTCGGAGGCGAAGGCGTTCAGCTGATCCAGCATGGTGTTCAAGGTTTCCTTGAGCTGCAGGATCTCGCCGCGCACGTTGACCGTGATCTTGCGCGAGAGATCGCCGTTGGCGATGGCGGTCGCCACCTCGGCGATGTTGCGCACCTGGCCGGTCAAATTGCCGGCCATGGAGTTCACGCTGTCGGTCAGGTCCTTCCAGGTGCCGGCGACGCCGGGCACCTGCGCCTGGCCGCCGAGCCGTCCCTCGGTGCCGACCTCGCGGGCCACGCGGGTCACCTCGCCGGCGAAGGCGTTCAGCTGGTCCACCATGGTGTTGATGGTTTCCTTCAGCTGCAGGATTTCGCCGGAGACGTTGACGGTGATCTTCTTCGAAAGATCGCCCTCGGCGACCGCGGTCGCCACCTCGGCGATGTTGCGGACCTGCGCCGTCAAATTCGAGGCCATCGAGTTCACGGAATCCGTGAGGTGCTTCCAGGTGCCGGCGACACCCTTCACCTCGGCCTGGCCGCCGAGCTTGCCTTCGGTGCCGACTTCGCGGGCGACGCGCGTCACCTCCGAGGCGAAGGCGTTCAGCTGGTCCACCATGGTGTTGATGGTGTCCTTCAGCTCCAGGATCTCGCCGCGCACGTTGACGGTGATCTTGCGCGAAAGGTCGCCGCTGGCGATCGCGGTCGCGACCTCGGCGATGTTGCGCACCTGGCCGGTCAGGTTGCCGGCCATCGAGTTCACGCTGTCGGTCAGGTCCTTCCAGGTGCCGGCGACGCCCGGGACCTGCGCCTGGCCGCCCAAGCGTCCGTCGGTGCCGACCTCGCGCGCCACGCGGGTCACCTCGCCGGCGAAGGCGTTCAGCTGATCGACCATGGTGTTGATGGTCTCTTTCAGCTGCAGCATCTCGCCGGAGACGTTGACGGTGATCTTCTTGGAAAGATCGCCGCCGGCGATGGCGGTCGCCACCTCGGCGATGTTGCGCACCTGGCCGGTGAGGTTCCCGGCCATGGAGTTGACGTTGTCGGTCAGGTCCTTCCAGGTGCCGGCGACGCCCGGCACCTGCGCCTGGCCGCCGAGCCGGCCCTCGGTGCCGACCTCGCGGGCGACGCGGGTCACTTCGGAAGCGAAGGAGTTCAGCTGGTCGACCATCGTGTTGATGGTCTCCTTCAGCTGCAGGATCTCGCCGCTGACATCGACGGTGATCTTGCGCGAGAGGTCGCCGCGGGCGACCGCGGTCGTTACCTGGGCGATGTTGCGCACCTGGTCGGTCAGGTTGCCGCACATGGCGTTGACGGAATCGGTCAGGTCCTTCCAGGTGCCGGCGACGCCGGGCACCAGGGCCTGGCCGCCGAGCTTCCCTTCCGTGCCGACCTCGCGGGCGACGCGGGTCACCTCCGAGGCGAAGGAGCGCAGCTGATCGACCATCGTGTTGATGGCCTCCTTCAGCTGCAGGATCTCGCCGCGCACGTCGACGGTGATCTTCTTGGAGAGATCGCCGTTGGCGACGGCGATGGTGACGTCGGAGATGTTGCGCACCTGCGCCGTCAGGTTGTTCGCCATGAAGTTCACGGACTCGGTCAGGTCCTTCCAGACGCCGGTGACATCGGTCACCTGCGCCTGGCCGCCGAGCTTGCCGTCGGTGCCGACCTCGCGGGCGACGCGGGTCACCTCCGAGGTGAAGACCGAGAGCTGCTTGATCATGGTGTTGACGATGTTGGCCGAGCGCAGGAACTCGCCCTTCAGCGGCCGGCCATCGACCTCGAGCTGGACGGTCTGCAGCAGGTCGCCCTTGGCGACCGCGGTGATGGCACGGGTCACGGCAGTGGTCGGCCAGAGCAGATCGTCGATCAGCCCGTTGACCGATGCCTCCATCTCGGACCACGCGCCGTATTGCAGCCCGTACTTGACCCGCTTCGAGGTCTTGCCCTCGCGGCCGACCACCTGGCCGACCTGCTCGAGCTGCTGCGCCATCTGCTCGTTGGCGGCGACGATCTCGTTGAAGAGGTCGGAAATCTTGCCGGCGATGCCGATCTGGTCCTTGGGCAGGCGCACCGAGAAGTCGCCCATGCGCATGGCCTGCAGCGCCTGGAGCAGCGGCCGCAGGAAGGGATCGCTCGCCTGCGCGCTGGTGTCGACGGAGTGACCGTTGGATTTGGCCGTCTTGGCCCGGATCGGGGTCTTCGGGGGCGGGGCTTTTGCCGGCTTCGCTGCTGTGCCCTGCCGCATGACCTTGGCTTGCGCCATGATGACCCCTCCCGGTTTCCAGCAGGGGTACCGCCATGACGGAGCGGGTGATCTCGGAGCAGTCGGTGGAGTAAACTAAGTACCTGACTGACCCAGATATTCTCGCCGGCTCAACCCCCGAAGCGCAACGCGCCGTTTACGCAAACACATGATCGCAGGGAGAGTTCCCTGCCGCCGAAGCGATGTGGGGTGAGTCCGAGAAGCCGGGCCTTCGCCCGGGTCAGGCGTTATTTGGCGGCGATCTCCGCCAGCACTTCCGCCGTGGTGCGCTGCCGGCAATAGCCTTTGATCGCGCGGAGCGAGGCGTCGTGGCGTTCCTGAGTATAGGTCGTGCAGGCGTCGGTCACCTGGGTCACGAGATAGCCGAGGTCGCAGGCGTCGCGGATCGCGCTCTCCACGCACTGGTCGGTGACGATGCCGGAGAGGATGAGCTGCCGCACGCCCAGATTCCTAAGAATATAGTCGATGTGGGTGGAGACGAAGACGCTGCTGGAGGTCTTCGGCAGCCAGATCTCGTCCGCGGCGGGTTCGAGCTCGTCGATCACCTGGCCGTCCCAGGAACCCTTCGGCACATGAAAGCCGGTGATCTTGTAGTCGAGGCTGCGGTCGCGCCCGTCGAGCGTCAGGCTCTCGATCGTCGTGTACATGACCTCGATGCCGGCCCGGCGCGCCGCCTGCTGCAGCTTCTGCATGTTGGGGACGACGCGGGTCTCGAGCTGCTCGAAGTACCAGCCGCATTTCTGCGCGACCTCGGCCGGCGTCATCTCCTTGAACTCGCCGCCGTTGCGCTTCGCTGCGAAGTTCTGCACGTCGATGAAGAGCAGGACGGAGTGCTTGGGTTCGATGGCGACGTCCCGGCTGAGGACCGGGTTGGTACTGGTCATGGAAATTCCTCAAAGGTTCGGATAGATGCGCCGCGCGTTCTCGGTGGCGACCAGGCGGATCAGCTCCTCGGCGTCGGCGAGGCTGCAGAAGTCCTCGGCGAGCCAGCGGTCGAGGGTCTTCTTCAGGGCGCGGCGGAACAGCAGGGCGCCGAGGTAATAGAGCTCGCTCAAGCCGAAGGCGTCCGAGCTGTAGAGCAGCTTCGAGAACTTCCCCATCTCCAGCGCCTCGCCCAGGATGTCGGCGGACATCGGCGCCGCGTAATTCAGGATCACGCCGACGTCATAGTAGACGTTCTGGAACACTTCCGAGAGCCAGGCCGCCTCGCGCTGGAACGGGTAGTTGTGGAGCAGCGTCACCGGCACGTCCCACTTCTCCATCGCGGCGATGAAGTCGGTGAAATGCGTGGGATCGCAGGCGTGCATATAGATGTCGGGATCGCCGAAGCCGACATGGACCTGCAGCGGATAGCCGTGCTGCCGGCAGAGCTCGGCGCCGATCCAGAGGCCGTGCCGCACCACGCTCGGCTCCTCCAGCCGCCACTTGCCGGTGACGTCGGCCTTGCGGAACCAGCGGTCGACGGCGCCGACCACCTCGCCGCGCATCGGCGCGGTCTGGTCGATCTTGAAGGTGCAGCGATAGGCGACGATGGTCTTGAGGCCGATCGCCGTCCGGGCGCGCGCCGCCAGGCGCTCGGCGAAGGCCTCGGGGAAATCGGAGGCGGCAATCCCGCTCTGTGCCACTTCCTCCGCCACCGCCTCGATCCGCACCACCTCGCGGGCGGGCCGTCCTGACGCCTCGGCCATGCCGGCGACGCCGAGGATCTGGCTGCTGCGGTGGCCGCTGTCGATCAGCAGGGAATCGAGGCCGCTGGCGCGCAGGAACCGCTTGTTGACTTCCTCCGCCCCGAGCTTCCGCCGGCGCTCCACATAGGCTTCGGCGGGGCAGGAGGGGTCGAGGTCGAGCACCGGCGCGCAGAAGCGGCGGATCGCGAGCCCCAGCGGCTTCTGGAACTCGGTGGTGCCTTTCGGCGCCGGGCGATAGCTCTCGCTGAACAGGGCCTGGAACCCGGCGAAGTCCAGCGCCGACGGCGAGACGCCGTGGCAGTGGTGGTCGATCAGCGGCGTATCGACCGCGCCGGCGAGGACGTCGTCAGTAAGCGTCATGATAGCGCCTGCAGATTTCGGTGGGATCGACGCCGCGGGTGAGCTCGATCTCCTTGCGCTTCACCGCCACGTAGGACTCGTACATGACGGGCGGCAGCCAGGCGCGGGCGACGGGGTCGGCGTCGAGGCTGGCCAGCGCCTCATCCAGCGTGGAGGGCAGCGGCACGATGCCGAGCCGGCTCCGCTCGGCCTCGCTGAGGTCGGCGGGATCGCCGTCGCATATGGCCGGCAAGGGCAGCTTGGCACGGATGCCCTCGAGGCCGGCGCGCACCAGGGCGCCGATCACCATATAAGGGCTGGCGGTGGCGTCCGGCGCCCGGAGCTCCATGTTGAAGGCGCGGCCGCGCTTCTTCGGGTCGCGCTCCGGTGAGGGGCAGATGCGCACCGCCGCCTCGCGGTTCTGGATGCCGAAGCTCGCATAACCGCAGCTCCAGTGATGCGGCCCCAGGCGGAAATAGGAGGCCGGGCTCGGCGCCACCAGCGCCGCCATCGCCGGCATGTGCCGGACCACCCCGGCGATGAAGTGCTGGGCGACCGCGCTCGCTTCGCCGGGGCCGGCGGGATCGTAAGCGGCGTTGGCGCCGGTCTTGTCCTGGAAGCTGAAATGCACATGGGCGCCGTTGCCGACCCGGTCCGGCCCCGGCTTCGGCGTGAAGCTGGCGCGATAGCCGAGGCGCCGCGCCGCCTCGCGGATCACCTCGCGGGCGATGACGGCGCGGTCGCCCGCCATGGCGCCCGGTGCCGGCCCGCAGGAGACCTCGAACTGGCAGGAGCCGTATTCCGGCTCGACGGTCTCGAGGCCGACATCAGCTTGTTGCAGCGCGCGGGTCAGGTCGCGGATGAAGGGCGCCATCGCCCGCACCGCCTCCAGCGAGAACGGCGTCAGCTTGCCGATGCCGGGGCCGGAGAGCAGGAACTCGTGCTCGAACGCGGCCACGAACCGGAGGCCGGTCTCGTGCTCGAAGTCGGCGAGCGCCGCCAGCATGAAGCCGCGGGTGCAGCAGTCCCAGTTCTTGCCGTCGGCGGTCTTCGAATCGCAGAGGAAGAAGTGGAGGGCGGGGGCGTCCTCCCAGATGTCGACCCGGGTCTCGGTCTCCTTGACCGGGGTCTGGCGCACCTCCAGCATCGGGCCCCAGGGATTGGGGGCGATGTCCTCGAACGGCGTCAGCGCCTGGCCGGCGACCGCCCAGCCGAGACCGTAGGCCATGCGCCGGCCGACGTCGGCTGCGGGAATGCCCCGGCAGCGCGTGATCCCGACATAGTCGTTCCACGCGAGATAGACGACCTCACCCTCGGCCATAGTCCCCCTCGGCCCGATCGCGGGGCGCATGATGGACGAGAACGGTGGTCGATTTCAATCGAGCGGGATGGGGTAAGCTTCAGCGAAGCGGACAGGAGGGATGATGCCAGGGGAGAACCGAGGGGAGAACCCCGGGGAGAGTGCCGACCGGCAGGATGGGAAGCCGTTCCAGGTGATCGACGGCGATTTCGGCCGCGGCCTCGTGGTGATCTGCGACCATGCCAGCAATCGCATCCCGCCGGCGCTCGACGCTCTCGGCCTTCCCGAGGCGGAGCTTCGGCGCCACATCGCCTGGGATATCGGCGCCGCGCGCATCGCCGGCTTGCTCGCCGCGCGCTTCCGGGCGCCGGCCGTGCTCTGCGGCACGTCGCGCCTGGTGATCGACTGCAACCGCGATCCCGCCGATCCGGCATCGATCCCCACGGCCAGCGATGGGACTGTGATCCCGGGCAATCGCCATCTGACGGTGTGGGACCGCACCGAGCGGGTCGCCCGCTGGTTCGTGTCCTATCACGCCGCGATCGACGACATGATGCTGCGGGCGCTGGCGGCGCGGCCGGACCTGGTCCTGGTCTCCGTCCATTCCATGACGGAGGCGATGAAAGGCATCGCGCGGCCCTGGCCGGTGGCGCTCTCCTGGCATGAGGACCGCCGGCTCTCCGATCCCATGCTGGCGGCGCTCCGGCGGCGGATCGGCGAGAGCGTCGGCGACAACCAGCCCTACGGCCTCGATCCTGCCGAGGATTACAGCGTGCCGGTCCATGCCATGCGACGCGGCCTCCGCCACCTGCAGGTCGAGTTCCGCCAGGACCTGGTCGGCGAGGAGGCCGGCGCGGCGCATTGGGCGGCGCTGTTCGGCGACGCGCTCGCCGAAGTGCTGGGAGCGACAGTCAACACATAGATTGACTATCAACTGAACGGTTGATAATTTGCGCGCCATGATGAAGGCGCAACCGATGCGGCTGGCGGCGGAAGGCGAGGCGACGGAGGAAGCCGTGCTCGACGCCGTCTTCTTCGCGCTCTCCGACCCCGTCCGCCGGCGGATCCTGGAGCGGCTGGACGAGCAGCCGCTGCTGGTCTCGGAGCTCGCCGAACCCTTCGCGATCTCGCTGCAGGCGGTCTCCCGGCATATCCAGGTGCTGGTGCGGGCGGGTCTCGTGAAGCAGGAGCGCAGCGGCCGGATCAGCCGCTGCACGCTGGAGGCCGGGCCGATCTACGCCGCGGCGCTCTGGATCAATCGCTACAGCAAGTATTGGCAGGGCCAGTTCGATCTGCTGGCGGCGCTGCTCGTTCCGGACGACAAGCCCGAAAAGCCCAAGAAGAAGCGCGCAAGGAAGGAGAGAGCATGACCGATCACAGCATCGTCTCCCATGCCGACTGGCTGGCCGCCCGGCAGAAGCTGCTCGCCCGCGAGAAGGACTTCAACCGCCTGCGGGACGAGCTCAGCCAGGCGCGGCGCGACCTTCCCTGGGAGCGGGTCGAGAAGGACTACGTGTTCGACGGGCCGGACGGGAAGGAGAGCCTCGTCGACCTCTTCGCCGGGAAGAGCCAGCTCATCGTCTATCACTTCATGTTCGCGCCGGAATGGGACGCCGCCTGCAAGAGCTGCTCGTTCTGGGCCGACAACTTCAACGGCATCGATGTGCATCTCCGGCACCGCGACATCGCCTTCGTCGCGATCTCGCGCGCCGCCTACGACAAGATCGGCGCCTATGAGAAGCGCATGGGATGGAGCTTCAAGTGGCTCTCCTCCGCCTCGAACAGCTTCAACTTCGACTACGCCGTCTCGTTTCCGCCGGAGGACGTGGCCAAGGGCGAGATCGGCTACAACTACCGCCGGATCAAGAGCTCCATGACCGACCTGGTCGGGGTCAGCGTCTTTGCCAGGGAAGGCGACGCCGTCTACCACACCTATTCCACCTATTCCCGCGGCGTCGACATGCTGAACGGCGCCTATCACTACATCGATCTGACTCCGAAGGGCCGGGACGAGGGCGGGAAGACCCAGTTCTGGGTGCGCCGCCACGACGAATACGCCGACTGAGCGGGACGGCCATGAAATACCAGGAGACGACGAAGAAGGTCGCGGCCTACCGCCAGGAGATCGCCGCCTTGCGCGAGAAGATCCGTGCGGCGCAAGGGGAGGCCGAACCCCAGGCGGTCGAGGATTATGTCTTCCAGACGACCGAGGGCGAGGTCCGGCTGTCCGCACTGTTCGGCGACAAGCCCGACCTGATCGTCATCCACAACATGGGGACGGGCTGCTCCAGCTGCACCATGTGGGCCGACGGCTTCAACGGCCTCTACCCGCACCTCGCGAGCCGCGCCGCCTTCGTGGTCATCAGCCCGGACGCGCCCGAGGTGCAGCGGAAGTTCGCCGCCGGGCGGGGCTGGCGCTTCCCGATGGTGAGTCACGCCGGCAGCAGCTTCGCCGCCGACATGGGCTATCGCAGCGCCAAGGGCGGCTGGATGCCGGGCGTCTCCGCCTTCCGCAAGGAGGGCAGCCGCATCCTCCGCGTGGCCGATACCGGCTTCCATCCGGTGGACGAGTTCTGCCCGGTCTGGCGGCTGTTCGACCTGCTGCCGGACGGCAGCGAGGGCTGGCGGCCGCGCTTCAGCTACGACTGAGTGATCGCTTCCGGAAGGCCAGGACCTGCGCCGGCTGGCGCGGCGCCGGGAGGACGGGTAGCAGGTCGTCGGCGGTGACCGTGACGCGCAGACCCGGCAAAGCCAGCCGGACGGTCGGCACGTCGCCCGAGGCAAGCGCCGCGAGCGCCGCCGGCTCCAGCCGGAGGGCGTCGCCCTGGCCCGGCAGATCGGTCAGCGTCAGCGCACCGTCATCCTGCAGCGTCGCCGTCATCGGCATGCAGGCCGAGCGGCGCACGTCGAGCTCGCCGCGGCGCCAGCTCTCGCGGGCCGGCGCGATCCATTCGACCAGCGCGTAAATCTCCGCGGCAGGCGCGGAGCGCTGCGGCCGGAGGGCGCGGTGGGCGGCAAGGCTCACCGTGCCGGCGAGCGCGACGGCCCCGACCGAGACACCGGCGAGCGCGACAGCCTCGACCGGCTTCGGCGCAGCCTTCTTGGCCGCGGGCTTCTTCGCCGGGCTCTTCCTGGATTGGGTTCGCTTTTGGGGGAGTCGTGCGCGGGTAGCGTGCATCGGTTCCCGTCTCTCCTCGAGTCTCTCAGGCGCGGACGGGAAGCGGGTTGGGCGCCGCGCCGCGCTCCATCCCGCGTTTCGGTATATGCGGCCAGTCGACTTCGCCTGCAAGAGTTTTTTTGCCGCGCGGGCGGTTCCAGCCTGTGCGCTCGCGCACATCACGGCGCGAGCGACGATGCGAGGGTCGCCTCGGGTCGTGTCCCCGGTCGCGCGATGCGCGGGCGCGGCGTGCGCAATGTGGCGAAGTCGAGGCGAGGCTGTGTTCGGACGGAAGCACAGCGGAGCGTGCCGGAACCGGCGCCGGTCGCAGGCGCGTGATCTCGCCGATCGGGATGGTTTTCTCTCGGAACAATGTCGTCCGGCGCGCCTTGATCAAGTATCTGCGGCCCGAACGCGGGGTCGCGTATGCGCATGCTCGGCGCGCCGCGACGGCAGATCCCAAGGGCCGCTCAGAGTTATAAGGAGACAGGAAATGATGAAGCGCCTGTTAATGACCACCGCGGCGGCCTCGCTTCTGGCGCTCGGCTCCGCGGCCTATGCGCAGAACGCGACGACCACCCCGCAGCCGGCCCAGCCGCCGGTGACCACCCCGCAGCCGCCGGCCTCGAACAGCGGCGGGGCGGATATGAACTCCCAGACTACGACCCCGGCGCCCGACGCCTCGGCGAACGCCACGCCGGCGACGCCGCCGCCGAGCGACGCCGTGATCTCCGCCCAGAGCGACAACGAGGTCAGCGCCAACAAGCTGATCGGCATGAACGTCTACAACGCCCAGGGCGACAAGATCGGCACCGTGCATGACATCCTGCTCGACAAGGACGGCAAGGCGACCGGCGTCGTGCTCTCGGTCGGCGGCCTGCTCGGCGTCGGCGCGAAGTCGGTGGGTCTCACCTGGAAGGAGATCGACGTGAAGCCGGAGCAGCAGCAGGTCCAGGTCAGCTATACCAAGGACCAGCTGGAAGCGGCGCCGGACTTCAAGACCTCGGACCAGATCAACTCGGAGATGAACCAGCAGCAACAGCCGGCCACTCCGACCGCCCCCAGCGGCGGAACGTCGGGGGGCTCGACCTCGCAGCCCTGATCGCCGCGAGACAGCTAGAGTATAAGAGAGAGGCGGCGGGCCGGTGCCCGCCGCCTCTTGCTTTGCGAGCGGCGCCGATCGGTCCAGGCATCGGGATAGCTAATTATTCCTATCTACCGGCTTCGGCATCCACGCGGGGCGGCGCAAGCGGGGGATTTCCGGTCGCTG
>Ga0335069_10010875_pt1 | contig 12876 bp, 15 predicted proteins | sample Lox_Sample_11_FD_206714 | JGI IMG/M metagenome (GOLD analysis project Ga0335069, IMG submission 206714) | Soil microbial communities from Loxahatchee National Wildlife Refuge, Florida, United States - Lox_Sample_1.1 | ecosystem: Environmental > Terrestrial > Soil > Wetlands | place: USA... | reverse complement strand
GCCGATGGAACTGCGCTCTTCGACAGTTCGGTGCGCGATGCTGGAGGTCAGAAAGCTGATCGGAACGCGAACCGATCGAGAGGCGACAAATCATGACCGGACCACACTCCGAGACCGAGAGCCCCGGCACCCGGCCGATCTCGGTGGCCGAATTGCTGGCCAGGAATGGGACGGTCGGCGCCCCGGCGGTCACCCGGCGGCGCCGCCGTCGGCGCGGCGACAGCGACGCGGTCACGGTCGCCGAGCTCACCGGTGAGATTCCGGCCATCCGTGACGACGACCACCACGTAACCGACGAGGCCGCCACCGGGACGATCCAGGTCGCCGAGCCGGCCACCGAGCAGGCCGCCGAGGACCGGCGCACGACCGCGTACTGGTCCGAACCCGAGCCCCGCTGGCCCAAGTCACCCCCCCAACCCAAACGTTTGTCGGGCCCGGAGCGCAGCGCCTACCCGCGGCCCCTGCCGCACGCCGAGGCCCCCGTCGATGCCGCCCAGTCCGGCGCCGAGGACATGAGCCCGGACCCGCTGGACCATTACGCCGACCTCCCCGTGGACGTGACGGACTCCGAGGTGCTCGACGCCGAATCCGAGTCCGAGGATTCGGCCTTCGTCCGCTCCTTCTTGTCGGATTCCACGCTGTTCGGCGGGCAGACGCTCGCCGACGAGGTGGCCCGGCGGCGCGGCGCGGAGCCTCCCGCGGACTCGCTGACGGAAGAGCTCGACGACGACCACCTCGGCATCGGCGAGCGCGCCGACACGGAGTTGCACGAGGGGCCCGGCCGGCTCGAGGCGCTGTGGCGCGGCTGCCTGGTCGTGCTGCAGTCGATCCTGGCCGTCGCGTTCGGCGCCGGGCTGTTCGTCGCGTTCGACGAGCTGTGGCGCTGGAACAGCATCGTGGCATTGGTGCTGTCGGTGCTGGTCATCCTCGGCCTGGTGGTGGGGGTCCGCGTGGTGCGCAAAACCGAGGACATCGCGAGCACGTTGATCGCCGTTGCGGTTGGGGCGCTGATCACCCTGGGGCCGTTGGCCCTGTCGTTGCAGTCGGGCTAGCCGGATCCATTCAGAGCTCACACAGACCATTGCGCCCAGCAATCAAAGTCGGCCTGTCGACGGCCTCGGTGTATCCACTGCGCGCCGAGGCCGCCTTCGAGTATGCGGCCAGGCTCGGCTACGACGGGGTCGAGCTGATGGTGTGGAGCGAGTCGGTCAGCCAGGACATCGACGCCGTCAAGAAGCTGTCGCGGCGCTATCGCGTCCCGGTGCTGTCCGTCCACGCGCCCTGCCTGCTGATCTCGCAGCGGGTGTGGGGCGCCAACCCGATTCCCAAGCTGGACCGCAGCGTGCGCGCCGCCGAACAGCTCGACGCGCAGACCGTCGTCGTGCATCCGCCGTTTCGCTGGCAACGTCGCTATGCCGAGGGGTTCAGCGACCAGGTCGCGGCCCTGGAAGCGTCCAGCGACGTAAAAGTCGCCGTGGAGAACATGTTCCCGTTCCGGGCGGACCGGTTCTTCGGGTCCGGCCAGTCCCGGGAACGGATGCGCAAGCGCGGCGGCGGACCGGGGCCGGCGATCTCGGCGTTCTCACCGTCCTACGACCCGTTGGACGGCGACCACGCGCACTACACGCTCGACCTGTCCCACACGGCGACCGCGGGCACGGACTCGCTGGACATGGCCCAGCGGATGGGCGAGGGCCTGACCCACCTGCACCTCTGCGACGGCAGCGGCCTGCCCGCCGACGAGCACCTGGTGCCGGGGCGCGGCACCCAACCCACCGCCGAGGTGTGCCAGCTGCTGGCCGGCGGCCGCTTCGCCGGCCACGTGATCCTCGAGGTGTCCACGTCGAGCGCGCGCAGCGCCAGTGAGCGCGAAAGCATGCTGGCCGAATCGTTGCAGTTCGCGCGCACACACCTGCTGCGCTGACAGCCCCCGAAGACCCAGGAGAACCTTGAACGCGTTGTTCACCGCCGCAATGACCTTGCGGGAGGTCGGCTCGGGCGTGCATGACGGCGTCTTTGAGGGCGAGCTCGACAAGCACTGGACCATCGGGCCCAAGGTGCACGGTGGGGCGATGCTGGCGCTGTGCGCCAACGCCGCGCGCACCGCGTGCGGCGGGCAACCGGACGGGCCCGGGCCGGTCCTGGAACCGGTCGCCGTATCGGCGAGCTTCCTGTGGGCGCCCGATCCGGGGCCGATGCGGCTGGTGACCTCCTTCCGCAAGCGCGGCCGCCGGATCAGCGTCGTCGACGTCGAGCTCATGCAGGGCGAGCGCACCGCCGTGCACGCCGTGGTCAACCTCGGGCAGCCGGAGCACTATCCCCCTTGTGGCGCCTCCGGCGCCGCAGCCACGCCGCTGCTGTCGGCGAACCCGGTCGCCGACCTGATGGCACCCGAACCGCCCGACGACGCCGAGCCCATCGGGCCCGGCCACCCCTTGGCCGGGCTGGTGCACCTGGGCGAGGGCTGCGACGTGCGACCGCTGCTGTCGACGATGCGGCCCAGCAACGGGCACCCGCCGATGATCCAGATGTGGGCGCGCCCCCGGGGCGTGGCCCCCGACGCGTTGTTCGCGCTCATGTGCGGCGACCTGTCGGCGCCGGTGACCTTCGCCGTGGACCGCACGGGGTGGGCGCCCACGATCCAGCTGACGGCCTTCCTGCGCGCCCTGCCGGCCGACGGCTGGTTGCGGATCATCGCGACCTGCATGGAGATCGGCCACGACTGGTTCGACGAGGACCACATCGTCGTCGATCACCTGGGCCGCCTGGTGGTGCAGGCACGGCAGCTGGCGATGGTGCCCGCCGCTCGCTGACGGGCGGTGTCTGGAATGCTTTCCGGCATGGCACGAATCGCGATCATCGGCGGCGGCAGCATCGGCGAGGCATTGCTGTCGGGCCTGCTGCGCGCGGGCCGGCAGGTCAAAGACCTGGTGGTGGCCGAACGGATGCCCGAGCGCGCCGAGTACCTGGCGGAGACCTATTCGGTGCGCGTGGCATCGGTTAGCGACGCGGTGGACAACGCGACGTTCGTCGTCGTGGCGGTGAAGCCCGCCGACATCGAGACCGTGATGGGGGAGTTGGCCCGCGCCGCCGCCGAAGCCGAGACCGACAGCGCCGAACAGGTTTTCGTCACCGTCGCGGCGGGCATCACGATCGGCTACTTCGAATCCAGGCTGCCGGCCGGAACCCCGGTGGTCCGGGCGATGCCCAACGCCGCGGCGTTGGTGGGCGCGGGGGTGACCGCGCTGGCCAAGGGCCGCTTCGTCACCGAACCACAGCTGGAAGAGGTCTCGGCCCTGTTCGACTCGGTCGGCGGGGTGCTGACCGTCCCGGAATCCCAGATGGACGCCGTGACGGCATTGTCGGGATCCGGTCCGGCCTATTTTTTCTTGATGGTCGAGGCGCTGGTGGACGCCGGCGTCGCCGCGGGTCTGAGCCGCCAGGTCGCCACCGACCTGACGGCGCAGACGATGGCCGGCTCGGCGGCGATGCTGCTCGAACGGATGGATTCCGACCCATCGGCCGGGCGGGAGGCGCTGGGGGTGCGCGCGGACGCCACTGCCGCACAGCTGCGGGCGACGGTCACCTCGCCCGGCGGCACCACCGCCGCCGCGCTGCGCGAACTGGAACGAGGCGGTTTGCGGGTGGCCGTCGACGCGGCCGTTCAGGCCGCGAAAAGGCGCTCTGAGCAGCTAAGAATTACATCCGAATAATTCGAGATTTCCGGACGGATTGTCCCTCACCAGTACCATTAACCCCACTAGTCCCGCTATTCTCCTCATTGTATGCACGTGTGGGTGCCAGCGGAGGGGAAGCCGCTGGCATTGCGCGAGCCTGACACGATTGGGTTGCGATGACGTCTACGAACGGGCCATCGGCACGAGATTCCGCTGGTAAGGGGCGGGACTCCGGTTCCGGCGATGGCCAGCAGGCCAGGACACAATTTCTCACCGTCGCGGAGGTGGCAGCACTGATGCGCGTCTCCAAGATGACGGTGTACCGGTTGGTGCACAACGGCGAGCTGCCCGCGGTTCGGGTCGGGCGGTCCTTCCGGGTGCACGCCAAGGCCGTCCACGACATGCTGGAGACTTCGTACTTCGACGCGGGCTGACCTACTACCTGCCGCGCCGGGCGCCGGCGGGTCGTCACGCGCCGCCGGTTTGGTGTTCCACGCTGACAGCCGGGTAAAGTGTCCGGGTCAAGTAGGAGCAGGTCACCGGTCAGATAGCGGAGTTCATGGGTTCAGTAATCAAAAAGCGGCGCAAGCGTATGTCGAAGAAGAAGCACCGCAAGCTGCTGCGTCGCACGCGGGTGCAGCGCAGAAAACTTGGCAAGTAAGCCCAGTCGACCGTCGCGTCGCCGTAATGCCCGCCCGTTAAGCTGTTCAGGTGGATCAGTCGAGTGGGGAAGGTGCCGGCACAGGCGGCACCGTGCACTACCCCAAAGTTGTGCTCGTCACCGGTGCGTGCCGGTTTCTGGGCGGCTATCTGACTGCCCGGCTCGCGCAGAACCCGTTGATCAAAGGGGTCATCGCGGTGGATGCGATCGCCCCCAGCAAGGACATGCTGCGCCGCATGGGGCGCGCCGAGTTCGTTCGTGCCGACATTCGAAATCCCTTCATTGCCAAGGTGATTCGCAACGGAGACGTCGACACGGTGGTGCATGCCGCGGCGGCGTCGTATGCGCCGCGATCCGGCGGCAGCGCGGCGCTGAAGGAAATCAACGTGATGGGCGCGATGCAGCTTTTCGCGGCGTGCCAGAAGGCGCCCTCGGTGCGCCGCGTCGTGTTGAAGTCGACCTCCGAGGTGTACGGCTCGAGCGCGCACGATCCCGTCATGTTCACCGAGGACAGCAGCAGCCGTCGGCCCTTCCGCGACGGTTTCGCCAAGGACAGCCTCGACATCGAGGGTTACGTGCGCGGGCTGGGCCGGCGGCGCCCCGACATCGCGGTGACGATTCTGCGGCTGGCCAACATGATCGGCCCGGCGATGGACACCACGCTGTCGCGGTATCTGGCCGGGCCGCTGGTCCCGACGATGTTCGGCCGCGACGCGCGGTTGCAGCTGCTGCACGAGCAGGACGCGCTGGGCGCACTGGAGCGTGCGGCGATGGCGGGCAAGGCCGGCACGTTCAACATCGGCGCCGACGGCATCATCATGCTCTCGCAGGCGATCCGGCGGGCCGGCCGAATCCCGTTGCCCGTGCCCGGGTTTGGCGTATGGGCGCTGGATTCGCTGCGACGGGCCAATCGTTACACCGAGATCACTCGCGATCAGTTTGATTATTTGAGTTACGGCCGCGTCATGGACACCACGAGAATGCGGACGGAGCTCGGCTACCATCCGAAATGGACGACGGCCGAGGCGTTCGACGACTACGTGCGCGGCCGCGGCCTGACTCCCATAATCGACCCTGATCGGGTACGCTCCGTGGAGGGTCGCGCCGTAGCGTTAGCGCAGCGTTGGGGAAGCCGAAATCCAATTCCATGGGGTGGGGGCAGGTAGGTATCGTGGCTGGCGAAACCAGAGCGAACGTCATACCACTACATACCAATCGGGGTCGGGTAGCAGCGCGCCGGAAAGCCGATCAACGGGCGGAGTCGTCCCGTCAACATCCCTCGTTGCTTTCTGATCCGCGCGGTCGGGCGTCGGCCGAACAGATCGCCGCGGTGGTTCGCGAAATCGACGAGCACCGTCGCGCCGCGGGCGCGGGCGGCATGTCACGGACCGGCGAGGCACCGCTCAACGAGCTCGCGCAGCGGGTCGCCGCGGTCGCGGGCTTCCTGCGGCAGCGGTTCATGGGCGACTACACCGTCGACGAGTTCGGGTTCGACCCGCACTTCAACAGCGCGATCGTTCGGCCTTTGCTGCGGCTCTTCTTCCGGTCGTGGTTCCGGGTCGAGGTCAGCGGCATCGAGAACCTGCCGAGCGAGGGTGCCGCCCTGGTGGTGGCCAATCACGCCGGGGTGTTGCCGTTCGACGGGCTGATGCTGTCGGTGGCGGTCCACGATGAGCACCCCGCGCAGCGGGACCTGCGGCTGCTGGCCGCCGACATGGTCTTCGACCTGCCCGTGGTCGGCGAAGCCGCCCGCAAGGCCGGCCACACCATGGCCTGCACAACCGACGCGCACCGCCTGCTGGCCGCCGGCGAGCTCACCGCCGTTTTCCCGGAGGGCTACAAGGGGCTGGGCAAGCGCTTCGAGGACCGCTACCGCTTGCAGCGGTTCGGGCGCGGCGGCTTCGTGACGGCGGCGCTGCGCACCAAGGCCCCGATCGTGCCGTGCTCGATCATCGGATCCGAAGAGATCTACCCGATGCTCACCGACGTCAAGCTGCTGGCGCGGCTGTTCGGGCTGCCCTACTTCCCGATCACCCCGCTGTTCCCGCTGGCCGGGCCCGCGGGACTGGTGCCGCTGCCGTCCAAGTGGCGCATCGCGTTCGGTGAACCGATTTACACGAACGACTACGCCGCGTCCGACGCCGAGGACCCGATGGTCACCTTCGAGTTGACCGACCAGGTGCGCGAGACCATCCAGCAGACGCTGTACCGCCTGCTGGCCGGGCGCCGCAACATCTTCTTCGGCTGAGCCACGGGTTAATTCGCCGCGAGCGTAACGCAACGGCGAAAAAGCGCGCGATTTTTGGCCGTGCGGTTACGCTCGCGAACTAGCAGCAAGAACGCAGCGGCCCCGGTGCCTCGTGGTTAGAGACACCGGGGCGCTTTGCGTGCAAGCCGCTGGGGCCTACTTGACCAGAGTGAACTGGCAGACGTCCGTGTAGTGGTCGCGGAACAGGTCCGAGCAGCCCCTCAGGTAGTGCATGTAGATGTCGTATGTCTCCTGCCCCTTCAGGGCGATCGCCTCGTCCTTGTGGGCCTCGAGCGCATCCGCCCAGGCGTTCAGCGTCGGCACATAGTTCTTGCCGATGCGGTGGTAGCGCTCGACCTTCCAGCCCGCGTTGGACGAGTAGTGGTCGACCTGCGAGATCCGCGGCAGCCGCCCGCCCGGGAAGATCTCCGTCAGGATGAACTTGATGAAGCGCAGCAGGCTCATCGGTGACGTCAGGCCGAGCTGCTCGGCCTCTTCCTTGTCCGGGATGATGATCGTGTGCAGCAGCATCCGGCCGTCGTCGGGCGTCAAGCTGTAGAACTTCTTGAAGAAGGTGTCGTAGCGCTCGAACCCGGCGTCACCGGCGCCGTCGGCGAAGTGCTCGAACGCGCCGAGTGACACGATGCGGTCCACCGGCTCGTCGAATTCCTCCCAGCCCTGGATTCGCACCTCCTTGCGGCGGGGGCTGTCCATCTCCTCGAACTTGGCCTTGTCGTGGGCGTACTGATTCTCGCTCAGCGTCAGGCCGATCACGTTGACGTCGTACTCGGCCACCGCGTGCCGCATGGTCGCGCCCCAGCCGCAGCCGATGTCGAGCAGCGTCATGCCCGGCTCGAGGTTGAGCTTGTCCAGCGCGAGCTTGCGCTTGGCGTACTGGGCCTCTTCCAGCGTCATGTTGGGGCGTTCTTCGAAGTAGGCACAGCTGTAGGTCATCGACGGGTCAAGCCACAGCTTGAAAAACTCGTTCGATTTGTCGTAGTGGGACCGGACTGCCTCGACCGGCGGCTTCAGCTGGGTGCCACCCGTTTCCCCTTGTGACATTGGAATCGCCCCTACTTTCCGGCTGATATCGATGCGATCGCGGCGACGGTTTCTTCAGCGCCAGCGTCCTGGTGTGCGGCTTCCCCCAGCATCGTAACCACGCTGGTGACAACCGGATTGCCCTCGGCGTCTGTGACTTCGCTGCGGATCTCAGCGACGACCGCGCCGTGGGACTCGATCACCGAGTCTAGATAGGTGTCGAAGTAGAGCTTATCGTGCGCCAGGATCGGGCGGTGAAACTGGAATTTCTGGTCGCGGTGCATGACGCGGGCGATGTTGATCGGGATCTCGAACTTGGTGAAAATCTCCAATTGCACGCGTCGCCCCGCGATGGCCAGGAACGTCAGCGGCGCCACCAGCGCGTGGTACCCGGCGGCGGCGGCGTCGGCCTCGCTGTAGTGCGTCGGGTGGTCGTCTTTGACCGCCTGCGCGAACTCGCGGATCTTCTCGCGCCCGACCTGGAAGTAGTCGGGTGCCCGGTAATGGCTGCCGATGATCCCTTGGGCCGATTCTGGGACTGTCATGCCGCTGTGCTCTCCGCTCGCTTACGTCTCAGCGGCGCAGCTTATCAGCGCGATTGGCGCCTGGACGCCAGTGCCGCCAGCGCGCCGCCGGCCGCGCCCAGGGCCAGCGCCGAGGGCACCCCGATCCGGGCGGCCTTGCGGGCGGTGCGGAAGTCGCGGATCTCCCAGCCTCGTTCGCGGGCCAGGGCCCGCAGGCGGGCGTCGGGATTGATGGCCACCGCCGTGCCGACCAGCGACAGCATGGGCACGTCGTTGTAGCTGTCGGAATAGGCCGTGCAGCGTTTGAGGTTGAGGCCCTCCCGGATGGCCAGCGAGCGCACCGCGTGCGCCTTGCCGGGGCCGTGCAGGATCTCGCCGACCAGCCTGCCGGTGAATACGCCGTCGACCGACTCCGCGACCGTGCCCAGCGCGCCGGTCAGCCCCAGCCGCCGCGCGATCGTCGCCGCGAGTTCGTAGGGCGTGGCGGTGATCAGCCACACCTGCTGGCCGGCGTCAAGGTGCATCTGGGTGAGCTCGCGGGTGCCGGGCCAGATCTTGTCGGCGATGATCTCGTCGTAGACCTCCTCGCCCAGCGCGACCAGCTGCTCGACCGAGCGGCCCTCGATGAAGGCGAGGGCCTTGCGCCGGCCGGCGGCCACGTCGTCGCTGTTCTCCTTGCCGAGCCACTGAAACTTGGCCTGGGCGTAGATGAATCCGAGCACATCGCGGTAGGTGAAGTAGTTGCGGGCGGCCAGGCCGCGGCCGAAATGCACGGCCGAGGAGCCCTGCACCAAGGTGTTGTCCACGTCGAAGAATGCGGCCGCGGTCAGGTCGATTGGTGGCTGCGGGCGGCCCTCTTCGGGGGCCGCCGCAGCCAGGTCCTCCAGCGCGCGTTCCGCGCTCGCGTTGTCGACCAGCGCATCCAGGTCGGCGCGGCCGGCGGGGCCCGCGCCGCCCGACTCAGAGGAAGCCGATGAAGCCAAGGCTCAACCTCCTAGATCGCTGTGCCCGGTAATCCATGGGATGACCGGTATCAACCCTATCCGGCGGGGGTTCGGTGCGGTTTGCGTGCCTGAGCCCTCAGGTCAGGACCACATGGCCAAATTCGTCGACATCGCGCCGGTGTAGTTGCCGTGCGCCGTGTCGCCCGCGGCCCGCAATCGGGCCAGGGCCTCGCACATCATCGCCTCGCCGCGGGCCCAGTGCCGATGCGCCTCGGCGTGGGCCGCCGCGCCGCTGCCCGTCCAGGTCGAGTGCACGTTGCCTACCAGCGAATCGATTTCGGCCAGCATGTCTTCGGCGTAGCGGGCAAACTCCGCCATCCGACGCACGGCGTCGGCCAGCGCCTGCGGATCCACGCGAAACGCCTCAGCCACGGTGCACCCCGCGCAGCGCGTGTGCGGATGCCGCGTCGTTCGCCTGGTAGAGCCCGCCGGCCCCGTCCACCAACCGGGCCAGCATCGACAGGCCCGCCTCGACCTCGCCGGCCCCGCGGTGCCACAGCTCCCATGCGGAGGCGTAGGCACTTCCCGATGTCCCGCGCCAACCGCCCAGCATGTCGCCGACCTGAGCGTTGAGCTCCGCGAACCGGGCCCGCAGCTCCTCGGCGCGACCGGACAGCGCCTCGGCGCAGCCCCGCATCGCCAGCGGGTCGACCCGCACCGCGTCCCCGGAAGCCACAGCGGCAACCTAACCGCCGCGGCGCGGCCCCACAATTCACCCGATGCCACACTGGTCGGCATGACCGAGCGCACCGGCCGGGCGCGGGTGGAGCTGCTGACTCGCGACGGCTGCACGATCTGCGACCGGGTGCACGCCCGGCTGGCCGAACTGGCCGCCGAGCTGGGCTTCGAGCTGGTCACGACCGACGTCGACGCCGCCGCGGCGGCGGGCAACCCGGGTTTGCGGGCCGAGTTCGGCGATCGGCTGCCGGTGATCCTGCTCGACGGGCGCGAGCACAGCTACTGGGAGGTCGACGAGCCGCGGCTGCGCGCCGATCTGGCCCGGTAGCGCGCAATCACTTATTTGGTAGCCCAGCTGATCAACGATTACCGTGGACAGCAGTTCAGTTACTGGAGGAAGCAAGGGAGCTGGCCAGGTGATGCTGCCGTGAGCGTCCTGCTCTTCGGGGTTTCGCACCGCAGTGCGCCGGTCTCCGTCCTGGAACAACTCAGCATCGACGAATCCGATCAGGTCAAGATCGTCGATCGGGTGTTGCAGTCACCGCTGGTGACCGAGGCGATGGTGCTCTCGACCTGCAACCGGGTCGAGGTGTACGCCGTCGTCGACGCGTTCCACGGTGGGTTGGCGGTGGTCGGGCAGGTGCTGTCGGAACACTCCGGGATGTCGATGGGGGACCTGACCAAGTACGCCTACGTGCGCTACAGCGAGGCCGCCGTCGAGCACCTGTTCGCGGTGGCCAGCGGCCTGGATTCCGCGGTCATCGGCGAGCAGCAGGTGCTGGGCCAGGTGCGCCGCGCCTACGCCGCCGCCGAGGCGAACCGCACGGTCGGCCGGGTGCTGCATGAGCTGGCCCAGCGGGCGCTGTCGGTGGGCAAGCGGGTGCACTCCGAAACCGCCATCGACGCCGCCGGCGCCTCGGTGGTGTCGGTCGCCCTGGGCATGGCCGAACGCAGGCTGGGCGGGCTGGCGGGCAAGACCGCCGTGGTCATCGGCGCCGGGGCGATGGGCGCGCTGTCGTCGGCGCACCTGATCCGGGCCGGCATCGAGCATGTGGCGGTGGTCAACCGGTCTGCGTCCCGGGCTCAGCGGCTGGCCCGCAAGATCCGCGAATCCGGCGTGCGGGCCGAGGCGCTCACCCTGGACCGTTTGCCCGACGCGCTGGCGGACGCCGACGCCGTCGTCAGCTGCACGGGCGCGGTCAGCCCGGTCGTCTCGCTGGCCGACGTGCACCACGCGCTGGCCGCGGCCCGTCGGGACGAGGCGGCACACCCGCTGGTGATCTGCGACCTGGGCATGCCACGCGACGTCGACCCGGCGGTGGCCGGGCTGCCGGGTGTCTGGGTCGTCGACGTGGACCGCGTGCAGCACGAGCCGTCGGCCCACGCCGCGGCCGCCGACGTCGACGCCGCCCGCCACATCGTGGCGGTCGAGGTCGCCACCTACCTGGCGGGGCAGCGGATGGCCGAGGTCACCCCGACGGTGACCGCGCTGCGCCAGCGGGCCGCCGACGTCGTCGAGGCCGAGCTGCTGCGCCTCGACAACCGGTTGCCCGGCCTGGAAACCGCCCACCGCGAGGAGGTGGCGCGCACCGTGCGGCGGGTGGTGGACAAGCTGCTGCACGCGCCCACCGTGCGGATCAAACAGCTCGCCAGCGCCCCGGGCGGCGACAGCTACGCCGAGGCGCTGCGCGAACTCTTCGAACTTGACCAGACCGCTGTCGACGCCGTCGCCGCTGGTGAATTGCCAGTCGTGCCGACCGGATTCGACCCCGGCACGCCGCAACCATCCGCCGAGTAGCCGATTGGCGCACGTGATCCGGATAGGCACCCGGGGCAGCCTGTTGGCCACCACCCAGGCCGGTGTCGTCAGAGACGCCCTGATCGCCAACGGCCATCCCGCCGAACTGGTGACCATCGCCACGGCCGGCGACCGGTCGTCGGCCCCGATCCAGAGCCTGGGCGTGGGCGCCTTCACCACCGCGCTGCGGGAGGCGATCGAAGACGGCCGCGTCGACGCCGCGGTGCACTCGCACAAGGATTTGCCGACGGCCGACGACCCGCGGTTCACCGTCGCCGCGATACCGCCGCGCAACGACCCCCGGGACGCGCTGGTCGCCCGCGACGGCCTGGTGCTCGGGGAGTTGCCGGCGGGTTCGCTGGTGGGCACGTCGTCGCCGCGCAGGGCCGCACAGCTTAGAGCATTGGGTCTCGGTTTGGAAATCCGCCCCCTACGAGGCAACCTAGATACCAGGTTGAACAGGGTAAGCAGTGGTGATCTTGACGCGATTGTGGTCGCCCGGGCCGGTCTCGCCCGGCTGGGCCGCCTCGACGATGTCACCGAGACGCTAGAGCCGGTGCAGATGTTGCCAGCACCGGCTCAGGGCGCGCTCGCCGTCGAGTGCCGCGCCGGTGCCGAGTTGGCCGCGGTGCTGGCGGAGTTGGACGACGCCGACACGCGCGCGGCGGTCACCGCGGAGCGGGCCCTGCTGGCCGAACTGGAGGCCGGTTGCTCTGCACCAGTGGGCGCGATCGCCGAGGTGGTCGAGTCCATCGATGAGGAGGGCCGCGTCTTCGAAGAGCTGTCGCTGCGCGGCTGCGTGGCGGCGCTGGACGGGTCCGACGTGATCCGCGCGTCCGGCATCGGCACTCCCGGTCGGGCACGGGAGCTGGGGCTCTCTGTCGCCGGCGAGCTACTCGAGCTGGGGGCCGGAGAGCTGATTGGCGGAGCGCGGCAAGACCCCGCACGAGGAAGATAACTGAAATTGAACTGGGAGCGACAATGACGCGCCAACCAAGCATGCGAGGGCGTAAGCCGAGACCGGGCCACATCACGTTCGTGGGCTCCGGCCCCGGCGACCCGGGACTGTTGACGACGCGGGCCGCCACGGTGCTGGCCAACGCCGCCCTGGTGTTCACCGACCCCGATGTGCCCGAGCCCGTGCTCGCGCTGATCGGCAAGGAGCTGCCGCCGGTCTCCGGCCCCGCGCCGGCCGGACCGGAGGCCAACGCCGACGGCAATGGCCGAGGGGCGGGCGAGGATGGC
>Ga0335069_10010874_pt1 | contig 12876 bp, 16 predicted proteins | sample Lox_Sample_11_FD_206714 | JGI IMG/M metagenome (GOLD analysis project Ga0335069, IMG submission 206714) | Soil microbial communities from Loxahatchee National Wildlife Refuge, Florida, United States - Lox_Sample_1.1 | ecosystem: Environmental > Terrestrial > Soil > Wetlands | place: USA... | reverse complement strand
TCCTCTCGCAGCAGGCATCAATACGACTACCAGCCACGAGCACCACAGCCCGGGAGATCTGTTGCAGAACCGACTTGTGTCGCCGGTCTATGCAACGTCACACAACAGGTCGGCTAACCCCAGAAAAGGCCGGTCTTGCTTGTACCAGGCCACCCAACTGGCGGTGGCCAGCTCGACGTTCGTCGATGCGGCGGTGAGCACCGTGCGTTCTTCGTGCACCACCACCCGGTGCCCGTCCTCGTCAATCAGGTGGCAGTGCGCGTCAATGTAGACGGCGACCTCGGCACTCGACTACGGCGCCCAGTATGCACACACCGCCAAACGCGTTTGACCCACACCAAAGTCACCGCTCCGAGGAGAGCAGGGGCGGGCCTGTGACCTATTCAGACGCGGGTTAGGCCAGTCCGGTTCCCGATCAGGTCGGCCACCTCGACGAGACGGCCGACGAGTTCTCGCGCTTCAACTCCGGTGAGCCTGACGGATACGGCTAGCCGCATATTCGGCTCGTGTTGGTGGCATTCTCGCCCAGGGACCAGTGAAGCGTTACAGGACGACGAGCTCCGCACCGTATGTGAACTGGCGCATGAGCCTCATGGGCCGATGCGGTTATACCCAGGTTGTTCACGAGCTGCCGCTCCTCTAACACCGCCGAGCTGCTCACGGACGGCGCGGGTGCGCCTGGAGCGTCGGGAACTCCTGCGTCAGCGAGCCAGGCGCCAGTGGCCTATCCCGCGTCGAATTACAGCAGTGTAGTTTCGCCGCATACTCTGGTCTTCGGGAGTCGACTTTGAGTCAGCGTCAGCCGTATCGGAGATGGGGCATGTCCTGGGAAACGATGACCGAGACGCCGCGGAGCAGGCGGCCGCATTCCTCATCGGCAAAGTGTGGGACCCAGCCCCCGGAGGCGATCGTCAAGATGATTAGCACGCCTAATGTGTCCAAATCCGTGTCCAACGGGCATGAAAACGGCCCCCGGAGAGTCCTCCGGGGGCCGTTTTGCCTGGTAGCGGGGACAGGATTCAAACCTGCGACCTCTGGGATGTGTAACCGGTCGCCGTCTTCCCCACCACGCTCGGTCTCATAAGTCCAGGTCATCGACGTTCAGCCGTCCAAGCTGTCTCGCCCCGTCCCGCTTGTTCGCATCGGTTGCACCGTGTTCCGTGTCCAAATCCGTGACCACCAACCGAGCGGCTAGTGCAACCGCCTCGCCGTCTCAGGCGCGTTTTCATCGTCACTATCCATGAACGGACCATCCATGAAGGGCTGTTTCGCCGGGTTTGGCCGGGATGAGCTAACGGGCTGGCGTGGGGTCAAACGGCGCGTCTCGGTGTAAGCCGCTGTGCCCCGGAACCGCAGGACACCACTCGTGCGCTCCGGATCTGACCGCCGTGGCGCGCCTGCGCTTGAATTATTATGCCTACTGGCTACAGTTGCATTATGCAATAATTGCAGTCACCTACCGTACCGGAGTCGGTACATACGGTGCGCTGGGCCGCGGTGACCGCTTGCGGGAAGGGGAGGCACAGTAGACCGTTGACAACGCAACGGCGGAGTCGGTGGATGTGATCACCGACGCGTTGTTGACCGCGTCGCGGTTACTGGTCGCTGTCTCGGCTCGTTCGATCGCCTTGGTCGATGAGACGATCACCATTCCACAGTTCCGGACCTTGGTGATCTTGTCCAATCGAGGTCGGGTCAATCTAGCCACGCTGGCCGGTTGGCTGGATGTGGGGCCGTCGACCACCGGTCGGATGGTCGACCGGCTGGCGAGCGCTGGGTTGATCGACCGCCGGCCACACCCCCACTCCCGCCGCGACCTGGTGGCCGAACTGACCCCACACGGGCGCGAGATCGTGCAGCAGGTGACCGCACATCGGCGCCGCGAGATCGCTCGCATCGTGCATAAGATGCCGTCGCGCCAACGGCGCGGGCTGGTGCGGGCGCTGACCGCGTTCACCACCGCCGGGGATGAGCCTCACGCCCATTTCGGCACGGACTTATAGGTCCGCTCGTTGTACACCTACATTTCGCACCTGTCGTTGATCCACGGGTGGCTATCGGTGGCGGTGCAGGCGATCACCGCGGTGGTGCTGGTGGGCGCGATCGGCTGGCGCTCGCCGCGCTGGCGGCTGCTGTGGCTGCCGGTGATGGTGGCCAGTGGGATTGCGGTGGCGGTAACTGGTACCTCGGCTCTTTGGGGGTGGCCGGTGATCCAGCGCCGCCGCTGCTATGGGTCTGGATCACCGCGGCCGGGCTCGCGACAGGGGTGGTGGTGCTGGGCTGGCGCGGCGCGCGGTGGTGGCGACGCGGCGCGGCGGTGCTGGCGGTGCCGTTGTGTGTGCTCCGCGTTGTGCTCGCGGTCAACGTGTGGGTGGGCTATCTCCCCACCGTGGACACCGCCTGGAATCAGCTCACCGCCGGCCCACTGCCAGACCAGACCGATCGCGCCGCAGTAACCCGGCGGCAGCTGGCGGATGCGCGGCTGGCCAACGGGGTTGTCCTGCCGGTCAGCATCCCAGCCGATGCGTCGAAGTTCGCCCACCGCCGCGAACTGGTGTACCTGCCGCCAGCCTGGTTCGCCAGCAGCCCCCCTCCCCGGCTGCCGACCGTGATGATGATCGGCGCAGACTTCAACACCCCCGCCGACTGGCTGCGCACCGGCCACGCAATCCACACCATCGACGACTTCGCCTCCACGCACCACGGCTACGCGCCGCTGCTGGTGTTTGTCGACGCCACCAGGGCGTTTGACAACGACACCGAATGCGTCAACGGTCCCCGCGGCAACGCCGCCGGCCATCTGACCAAAGACGTGGTGCCCTACATGATCTCCAACTTCTCGGTCAGCGCCGACCCGGCCAATTGGGGCATTGTCGGCTTCTCGATGGGCGGCACCTGCGCCGTCGACCTGACAGTGATGCACCCAGACATCTTCAGCGCCTTTGTCGACATCGCCGGCGACGCCGGCCCCAACACGGGAACCAGGTCGCACACCATCGCCACGCTGTTCGGCGGCAACGCCAACGCCTACGCCGCGTTCGACCCGACCACCGCAATCATCAGACACCGGCGCTACGGCGGGGTATACGGCTGGTTCGACATCCCCGGCGCTTCCCACGCCCAGCACCGCTACATCACCGCGGCCGGCATCGGCGCGGTTGCGCTGGGCGCCCACGACCCCGTCGCCAATCCCGAAGGCCAAGACTTCGCCGCCAACTCGCTGTGCACGGTCGGCAGCGCACACGGCATCCGATGCGCCGTCGTGACTCAACCGGGCAGGCACGACTGGCCGTTTGCGGCCCAAGCGTTCGCTGACGCCTTGCCGTGGCTGGCCGGACGGCTGGGCACCCCGGGAGTGCCCCGGGTTCCGTTGCCAGGACTCAAGCCGGAGTTGGTCTCACCCACCCCGAAGGCCTCCGCAACACCGGCCGCGCACACCCCTGAGGGAACGCCGTTGCCCGATAACCAACGCACCCAGCAGTCGACGTTTCAGTTCAGCCGCTGACCGGGCAGCCCGCCCGGCGACGAAAAGGAGGAGGTAACCAATCGTGAAGATCGTCAAGAACGTTCAGGCACCGGCCGGATTAACCCGGTTCCTGTTTCGGATTCCTATCCACCTGTATCGGCTCAGGCTCGGGTGGCTGTTCGGGAGCCGCCTGCTGCTGCTCAACCACATTGGCCGCGTCTCCGGCAAGCCCCGGCAGACCATCCTCGAAGTCGCCGAGCACGACGGCGACAGCTATGTCGTCGCCTCGGGGTGGGGACCTACTGCCGCGTGGTACCGCAACATTGTGCACACCCCCGACGTCACCATCCAGGTGGGAATGCGGACGATACCCGTGACGGCCATGCCGCTCGACAAGGACGAAGGAGCACAAGTCTTTGTACGGTACGGGTCGCGGCATCGGACTGCGGCCAAGTACGTGCTTCCTCGCGTACTCGGATTCTCCGTCGACGGATCAGACGCCGACTTCCGCGCCGTCGGACAACAGTTGCCCTTCATCCGGTTCGTCCCTCGGGCACAAATTTAAGGTCAGACCGCTATGCCGCCAGGACCGTCGCGACGACGTAGCGAACAGGTGACGGTAATAAGCATGGCCTCGAACCGCTTTCGCGCATCGGGAGACGATCGGTGCTGTTACCACGCGAGCCTCCTCGGCTCACCAAGGTCCGCAGGCAGGACAAGAGCCGAATCGCCGGCCCGAAGCCGAAGGAGCTAGCGGTGCGGACTAATGACGAATTGGTGAGCATGCCGCTGCTACGGGCGTTGATCGAGCTGAACAGCTCGGCGCAGGGATTGACGTCGGCGCAGGCGCGATCGCGGCTACAGCGCTACGGGCCCAACGAGATCGTTGAGCAGCATCACAACCCGCTACTGGTGTTGTTGGGCTATTTCTGGGCGCCGATCCCGTGGATGATCGAGGTCGCGCTGGTGTTATCGCTGGCCGCCCGGCATTGGACCGTCGCGCTGATCATCGCGGTGCTGCTGGCGATGAACGGGCTGGTGGCCTTTTCGAGGAACACCAGGCCGCCAACGCGATCGCTGCGCTCAAGCAGCGGCTGGCGTCGGAGGCGCGGGTATTGCGTGATGGCGCGTGGGTGACGGTGGCGGTGCGCGAGTTGGTGCCCGGCGACGTGGTGCGGGTGCGCCTCGGTGATGTGGTGCCCGCCGATCTGCGGGTGCTCAACGACGCCACGCCGGAGGTGGATCAGTCGGCGCTGACCGGCGAATCGCTGGCCGTCAGCCGCGGGCACGGCCAGAGCTTGTATTCGGGCTCGGTGCTGGTGCGCGGCGAGGCCGACGCGCTGGTGTGTGCCACCGGGGCGTCGTCCTATATGGGCAAGACCACCGCGCTGGTGCAGACCGCGGGCACCGTCAGCCATTTCCAGCGCGCGGTGTTGCGCATCGCCAATTATCTGATCGTGATCGCGGTCGCCCTGGTCACGTTGACGGTCGCGGTCTCGCTGGTCCGGGGGAATCCGGTGCTGCAGACCCTGGAGTTCGCGCTAGTGGTCACCATCGCCTCGATCCCAGTCGCCCTTCCGGCGGTGCTGTCGGTGACCATGGCCATCGGTGCCCGCCAGCTGGCGCGCCAGCAGGCCGTGGTCAGCCACCTGCCCGCGGTCGAGGAACTCGGCGGCATCGACCTGTTGTGCTCGGACAAAACCGGCACCCTGACCCAGAACCGTCTCGCGGTCGCCGCCCGCTGGACCGCCCACGGCATCACCGACGACGAGCTGCCCATGGTCGCCGCGTTGGCCTCACGCGCCGAAGACAACGACCTCATCGATCGGGCGGTAATTGCTGCCGCAGGTCAACGGCCGGCCATGCGGGTGGGCCAGTTTATCCCGTTCGACCCGGTCAGCAAACGCACCGAAGCGCTGGTGCGCGACTTCGACGGTCGAACGTTTCGGGTCAGCAAGGGCGCACCGCAGGTCACCGCCGCCTTGTGCAGCGGTGACGGCGCCGCCACCCAGGTTGACGCGGTGGTCGAACGCTTCGCCACTCACGGGCACCGATCCCTCGCTGTGGCCAGGACTCACGGCGAGGGCTCCTGGCGGCTGATGGGCGTGCTGGGGTTGGCCGACCCACCCCGCGAGGACTCCGCGGCCACCATCACCGCCGCCAAGGAACTCGGCATCGACGTCAAGATGGTCACCGGCGACCAAGTCGCCATCGGCCGCGAGACCGCCCGCCAGGTCGGCCTGGGCGAGCAGATCCTCGATGCCGCCACCCTTGACGGCGCCGCTGACGACGACGATTTTGGCGCCCGAGTCGAAGCCACCACGGGTTCGCGCAGGTCTTTCCCGAACACAAATACCGCATCGTGCGGCTGCTGCAAGCCCGCGGGCACATCGTCGGAATGACCGGCGACGGCGTCAACGACGCGCCCGCGCTCAAACAGGCCGACGCCGGCATCGCCGTGGCCGGAGCCACCGATGCCGCTCGCGCGGCCGCCGACGTCGTCTTGCTGGCACCCGGGCTGTCGGTGATCGTGGCCGCGATCGGGCAAGCCCGCGAAATCTTTGCCCGGCTGACCAGTTACGCCACCTACCGCATCGCCGAAACCATCCGGGTGCTGCTGCTGATCACCCTGGCGATCGTGGTCATGAACTTCTTCCCGGTCACCGCCGTGATGATCGTGTTCTTGGCGCTGCTCAACGACGGCGCGATCCTGTCCATCGCCTCACACCAACGGAACGCAAAGCTGCAGTTGACGGTGTTGCTGGCTCCGCCGGAAGCGGTGCCCGGGCTGTATCTGCATCCTGATCACCGTCGCCGGCGCTTGCGCCCAGCCGTCCGGAGCGAGTTCGATGTCTAGTATTTACCGCCGCATATCTAGGATTAGTTGCCGCATTGTTCACAGTATTAGCGTCATCACAGCTTGTTTGGTGCTGATGTTGGGAAGAAGACGTAGACACGCGGCAGTAAATAATCGACACATATGGAGGTGTGGCTTAGGCTCTGGTGTGGGAGGTGAGACCGGTGAGCGATACGACACGGCTTCGGGCGTTGACCGCGGCAGGTCTGCTGCATCCCAATCCCAACGAAGTGTTAGCGCCGTTGTTCACCGGCGAGTCGAGATTCTTTCTGGCTTCCGACAAGGTGCAGGTGAAGTACGAGATGTTGCGGGCGCATCTGGTCGACGGCCTGCCTGTTTCGGAAGCTGCTGCGGCACACGGCTATTCGCGGGCAGCGTACTATCTGGTGGCTGCGGCGTTCGACCAGTCGGGGATGGCTGGGCTGCTCGACGAGCGGCGCGGCCGCCGCGGACCGATAAAGCTGCGACCAGAGATCGTGGACTTTATCCGCGCCGACACCGGGTCAAGGGCGCAGATCGCCGAGCAGGTGGCCCAGAGGTTCGGGGTGTTGTTGCACCGGCGCACCATCGAGCGGGTCCGCTCTCGGTGAGCGCCCGGTCGTTCTGGCCGCCCGTCGAGGCGGCGCAGGTCGACTACGAAGCCCTGCGCGCAGACGCGCTTGAACCCTGCGGGCCCCTGGAGGGGCTGGCCGCGGCCCGGTTCGCCCGTCGCGGGCTGGCCGGGTTGATCGCGTGGCCGAGCGCCGAGCCGGTGTTTGTCGGCGACCTTGTCGCCGCTGCCCGTCCGGCATGGACACCGCATGAGGATCCCCGCGTGGCCGCGCTGGCCGCGGGCTATGAGTTCCTGCTTGACCTGGCCGCCGACCGGGAACGTGCCGCGGTGATGCCGGTGCGGGGGCTGCGGTGAGAGCGGGGCTGTATGCGCGGGTGTCCACCGAGCGAAAAGCCGAACGCGGCACCATCGGCTCGCAGCTGGCGCTGCTGCGCGAACACATCGCCGCCGCCGGTGACGAGCTGGTCGGCGAGTATGTCGACGACGGGCATTCCGGTGCCCGACTGGACCGGCCCGGCCTGGATGCGTTGCGTGACGCCGCCGAGGCCGGGCTGATCGAACGGGTGTGGTGCCTGTCGCCGGACCGGCTCGCCCGCGCCTACGCCTACCAGGTGCTGGTGCTCGACGAGCTGGCCCGGTTCGGGGTCGCGGTGGCGTTCACCGATTCCCCGGGGCTGGCCGCCGACGACCCGCAAGCCACCTTGCTCACCCAGGTGCAGGGTGTGATCGCCGAGTACGAGAAGGCCAAGATCGCCGAACGCTACCGGCGCGGCAAGCTGTTTCGGGCCCGCGCCGGGGAGATCGTCACCTGGAAAGCCCCGTACGGCTACCGTCGCATTCCCCGTAGCGCCGCCACCGGCCAAGCGCACCACGAGATCTATGAACCCGAGGCCGCGGTGGTGCGGCGGATATTTTCCGACCGCGCCGCCGGCATCACCGTGCTCGAGATCTGCCGCCGTCTTAACGCCGACGGGGTGCCCTCCCCGACCGGCAAACCCACCTGGGGCACCTCCACGCTCGGTCGGCTGCTGTGCAACGAGGCCTACATCGGCCGGGTCTACTACAACCGCACCGAATCGGTGCCCGACCGGCGCCCCACCCGCCATAACCGTCAGGTGCCGCGTAATCGGGATGAATGGATCCCGATCGACTGCCCCCGCATCATCTCCGACGAGCTGTTCGAGGCCGCCGGCCGTGTCTCCACCGACAACACCAAGTGGAGCCCGCGCCGCGCCGAACCCGGCGCCTGGCTGCTCAAAGGCCTTGTCAAATGCGGTGTTTGCGGGGTGGGCACCAGATGCCACAAGATGCGCGGCCGCAACGGCACTTGGCACCGCTACTACCACTGCCGCAACCATGACCCCCTGCGCGCTGGCGGGGAATCCCGCCGCTGTCCCGAACGCAACATCCGCGCCGATGCCCTCGACGCGTTCGTGTTCGAGCAGATCCGCGCCGCGATGACCCACCCCGACCAGCTACTGGCCGGCAAACAAGCGGTCGCCCTACGCGCCCCAATTCCCGACGATGAACTCCTTGGCGCCGAACTGGCTCGGCTGGACCGCAAGATCGACGCCGCCGACACCGAACAGCGCCGCCTCATCGACCTCTACCAGGGCGGGTTCATCGAACTCCCCGAACTGCAGCGGCGTGCCACCGAAGTCGCTTCCCGCCAAAAAGCGCTGCAGCACAAGAGAACCAGCCTCGCCGAGGAACGAACCGCGCTGGCCCGTGACAATCAACTGCGCCGACGCGTGGGTGACTTCGCCGCCCGCATCCACGCCGTCATCGACACCCTCGATCACACCCAAAAACAACAGCTGCTGCGCCTACTCATCGAAGACGTCCGCGTCACCGGCTGGCACGTCCAGATCCGGCTCCGCATCGCCCTCAACCCGCCACCACAACACCCAACCGACCCAACAGCCCCAACAGGCCCACCGCCACCACACCCGGAACCCGTGTCAACCAAAGACGGTTTGCGTTCCATTGGTGATGACGATCGTGGTGTAGGAGGCGGTCGACGATGCTGTCGGCGGTGGTGTGTTCGGGGAGGAAGCGTCCCCCATTGTTCGAAGAGCCAGTGGGATGCGATGGCCAACGATCGGCGTTCGTAGCCCTTGGGCGACGTCCGAACTCCCTACCCAGTGTTTGAGCACGGCCATGACCGCGGCCAGAACGCGAAAACGGCTTCTGAGCCGTTGCATTTTGGTTAACTGAGCGCAGGGAATCGTCAGAGACACCGAGTGGCGCTGACTGGAAGGGATTGATGGTGGGACAGGCGAACACTGTCAGCATCCCAACGCTGGCGGTCGAAATTATCGACGAATGGCCAAGACCGCTAGGGCCGGCCGCGCTCGACACATTGTCCCGATTGTCGGCCGAGCAAGCCCATTTGTTGGTCCACCAGATGATTGCTTGCTTGCCGCGCGGCCCATTCGGAGCAACAGAAGCCAGTCGCTTACGCAAGCTTGTTGCGGTCGCTCAAGCTTTGTCGTCGCCGCCAGACGCCACGGCCGTCGACGGCCTGTACCAGCGCTACCGATCCGCGGGACGCCTTCCTGCCACCGTCGAGCGGCTACTCGACGAGCTGCTGAGGCTGTCCGTGCCCGAGGCCGTTACGGCTAAGGGCTGGCCGGGAGTGCTCGGGACGGAATCCAGCGCCGAGGAGGGCGGATTCGAACCTGGCGGATTCGAACCTGGCGGATTGGAATCTGAGGCCCCGACAAGAAGGCAGTGGCGAGAACCGCCGCGGCCACGACCAGCGCCCCGAAATCGAAGACGGTCGACAAGGTTGCCGGGGCAGCGGCAAGAACCGCCGCGGCCACCGGGTCCGCTGGGCGCTGGTCCCCTTGGGGGTCGATTTGCGCCGGACACGGTTGAGCCGGTCAACGTGGATCTCGACGCGTTGACCCAGCATCGGGCGGCTGCCGGGTCCGGCGAGGCGGATCGTTTCTTTCGGGCCGACATCGAGGACCACGACCGTGTGCAACCGCTCCAACTCGACGAGGTCTACACGATCGCGTTCGATGTCGGGAAATCTTCGACGTCGGCGGACGCGTTAGGACCGTTTCCCCTAGACGCATTCGCCGGCACGGACAGCGCCGTTGACATATTCGAGCTCACTGTGCAGCTCGACTCCACTGATGTGGAAATCCTGGGTGATCGCAGCCGGCCACTTCGCGTGCCACGAACCGGACCGTCACGCGGCAAAGCCCGCTTCGAGATCAAGGCGCTTCACACCGGCCGCTGTCTGGTGACCGCCAGCATCCACCTTCAGGGCAATTTCTTGACGCAGATGAAGTTGACCCTGCAGGTGGGCGGGACCGGCGATGCTGTGTTCGACGTGACCATGATCGGCAGTCCGCCGGGTTCTGTCGTAGCGCGCGAACCTCGAGATATCGGCTTGGTCATTGAACCCGCCGCCGGGGGTGGATTCACCTGTACCGCACTTGGATCGGTCGGCAACCGGGCCGTCCTGCCGATCACCGTCGACGAGTTGACCGGGGCCGTGGAAGACGCGCGTCAAGCGCTCCTTGACGTGGTCGGGATCGTCCACGACGGGGATCTCGTGTTCCAGCACCAGCTCGACATCCCCGAGCCTGCGCTGCAGAAGGCCCTGCGGATTCTGGCCCCGGCGGGCGCTCGGCTGTTCCAGCGTACTTTCTTGCATCCCCTTGCCGGTGAGGACGCGAAAGCGGTAGGAGCCTGGTTGCGCGACTATGCCACCGACCCGACGCTGCAACTGACGATTCAGGTGCTTGCTGAACGCATGCCGTTGCCGTGGTCGATCCTTTATCTCGGCAACGCCGGTGAGGGCGCACAACTTGATTGGGATTTGTTCTTGGGCATGCGTCACATTATCGAGCAGCTGCCCCTGCAGAACTTGGCGGGAACGAAGACCAATGAGATCGCCAGCCAACCCGCGCTGTCGGTGAGCACCAACGTCAATCAGACGATTGACGCGAAGTCGGGACTCCACCTGGTGGCCGACCATGAGCGGTACTGGGCGGCTGCCGCTGCCGCCCGGCCGGGGCTACAGCTGGTGCCCCGGTCGACCCGCGCTGAAGTTCTGCGGGCGCTGCAGGATCCGCAGAACCACGACCAGCTAATCTACTTCTACTGTCATGCGACCTCGGCCGGTGACGAATTCCATCGTGACGATGATGCCGCCATCATCATGGGCGATAACGATGCCGCGACCGTTGGCTATCTGAATCTGAACGCCTCGACCGAAACCCGGCTCACCGAGCGGCCGTTGGTGTTCATCAACGCATGCGATTCGGCGAATCTTTCCCCGCGATTCTACGACGGCTTCGTCCCGTATTTCATGGCGAAGGGTGCGCGCGGCGTTATCGGTACCGAGTGTAAAACGCCGGTGCTGTTTGCGATTCGGTGGGCCGAGGCGTTCTTGGACCGGTTCCTCGGCGGTGCCGCGCTCGGCGAAACCGTTCTCGCCCTTCGCCGGGAGTTCCTGCACGAGCACCGCAACCCGCTCGGCCTTCTCTACGCCGTTCACTGCGACGCCGAGACCCAGATCGCCCCGCCGCTTGTGCCGGCTGAGCAGCGCACCGGGGCCAACGCCTGAAGGAGACCAGATGCCGCAGCGGCGGCTCGCCGATACCTCCGTGCACTACTACCTGATCCTTTTCGACAAGGACGGCAAGGAACGCAAGGAGGCGGACGGCACGCTGCTGAGCGCCACGATCCTCGACGCTGTGGGCGAGGGTACGACCGACGTCTTCGTCGCCAGCCACGGATGGCAGGGTGACATTCCGGCGGCGATCAGCCAGTACGACCGCTGGGTCAAGGTAATGGCCGATCAACACCGCGACGCGGAACGCGAGCGCGCTCTGTTGGGCGACTTCCGCCCTATGACGATCGGCATACACTGGCCAAGTCGGCCATGGGGGGTTGAAGACGTCGGCGCCGCATTGTTGGCCGGATCGGCGGATGCATCCCGCGACGATGAATTCGCCGGCGAACGCGAGCTGGGCTGGCCGCAGCTGGTCGAGAGTTACGCCGACCGCATCGCCGACACATCGGCCTCCCGGGCGGCTTTAGAGCTGATCATGCGGGCCGCCGACGACGCCGGTGACGAGCCGGCGACTGCTACGCGTGTGGAGTTTTCGCCCGAATTGGGTGCGGCGTATCAGACGTTGTTCACCGAGGCTGGGCTGGGCGCCGGCGGGGTGTGCGCCCCACCAGGGGCCGATCAGGGCGGGTTCGCGCCCGCTGATATGGCGAGGGAGTGGATGGAAGCGCTGACTTCTCCTGGCTGTATAAGTGGCTGGGTCATGAGCCTACTGAGCGCCAGTGCCGGCGTGCGGCGTTGGACAAGCGGGTGGGTGAGCTGTTCGAGCGCTCCCAGCGCACCTACGGTTCGCCGCGGGTGCACGCTGACCTGCTCGACGAGGGCTGGCGGATCAGCGTGAACACCGTGGCTGACTCGATGAGCCGGCAAGGCCTGCAAGGGCGCAAACCCAAGCGGCCCAGGGGATTGACCAAGCAGGACAAGAAGGCGCCCAAGTTTCCGGACTTGCTGCGCCGTGACTTCACCGCCTCGGCGCCCAACCGCAAGTGGTGCGGCGACATCACCGAAATCCCCACCGACGAGGGCAAGCTGTATTTGGCCTCCGTCCTGGATCTGTGTGGTCGGCGTTTGCTGGCCTGCCCGATGTCGGAGCATCCGGACGCCGAGCTGGCCGGCGATGCGATCAAGATGGCCACCACGGTGCGCGGTGGAAAGAACGCAGTCGATGGCGTGATCTTCCACACCGATTATGCCGAGGTCTGCGTTAAGCCGAGGATCGGTGGGGATGGCCTGTTCCGGGGTGGGTTGCTGGTGGATTCCTCGGCTTAACGCTTCCGGTTTATCGCAGGCTGTAGAGGGTGTGGAGTTGGTCGTCGGTGAGTGGTTCGGGGTCCGTGGTGTTGATGGCGGGGGTGGCGGCGTTGATCGCTTGGCGCATCATGTCCAGGGTGGCAAAGGCGTAGAAAGCT
>Ga0335069_10010873_pt1 | contig 12877 bp, 10 predicted proteins | sample Lox_Sample_11_FD_206714 | JGI IMG/M metagenome (GOLD analysis project Ga0335069, IMG submission 206714) | Soil microbial communities from Loxahatchee National Wildlife Refuge, Florida, United States - Lox_Sample_1.1 | ecosystem: Environmental > Terrestrial > Soil > Wetlands | place: USA... | reverse complement strand
ATCGGCTCCTCCGCGCGGTAGCGGTTGAGCCCGATGACCGGGCGCTCGCCGGAATAGATCTGGGTCTCGATCCGGTGACCCGACTCCTGGATCTTGCTGCGCTGGTAGCGCTGTTCCTGCGCGGCCAGCACCCCGCCGAGGGTGTCCATCTCGCGGAACACTTCGAGGATGGCCTGCTCCACGCGGCGCTCGAGCAGCAGCAGGCCGGGGCTGCCGGCGAGGAGGTTCATCGTGTGTTTGAACAGCCCCGACTCCTCGAGGATGATCGACTGGCCATGGGAGGCGAGCTTGGCGTACTTCTCGGTCGGCGTGGTGAAGGGCTCGTCGGCGGAGTTGGAGTGGCAGGAATTCGTTCCGTTCAGGTACGCCAGCACCAGTTCCACCGCGGTGCGCGTCAGGTTGTTCTGGAACTCGGCGGCAATGAGCGAGCGGCCGGAGGTCTGCGTGTGCAGCTTCAGCACCTGGGCCTTCGGTCCGGCGCCGAAGACCTCCTTCATGCCGATCGCCCAGATGCGGCGGCAGACGCGGCCGAGCACGAGGTATTCGACGTCCAGCCCGCAATCGAGGAAGAAGGACAGCCGCGGGCCGAACTGGTTGACGTCGGCTCCGCGCTGGCGGAGCAGCTCGACATAGGTGAAGCCGTTCGAGAGCGTGAACGCCGCCTGCTGCACCGGCGTGGCCCCGGCCTCGGCGATGTGGTAGCCGGAGATGCTGATGGGATACCACCGCGGCAGGTTCGGCACGCACCATTCGATCATGTCGCAGAGAAACCGCAGGGAGGCGTCGATCGGGAAGATGACTTCGTTCTGCGCCTGCACCTCCTTCAGCATGTCGGCCTGGATCGTGCCGCGGAGGTTGGGCACGCAATCCGGCCCGAAGCGGCGCTTCGCGGCGGCGATGAACATCGCGAGGATGACCGGCGCCGGCGCGTTCATCGTCATCGAGACCGAGGCGTCCTTTCGCGTGAGGTCGAAGCCCGCGAACAGGCGCTCCATGTCCTCCACCGTGTCGATCGCCACGCCGCCCTCGCCGACCTTGCCCAGCACGCCCTCGTGGTCGGAGTCCAGCCCGTAGAGCGTGGGGCCGTCGAAGGCGGTCGAGAGCCGGAGACTCCGCTGGTGCCGGCTGAGGTAGTGGAAGCGCCGGTTCGTGTCCTCCGCCAGGCCCAGTCCGGCGAACAGCCGCATCGGTTCCTCGGCCGTCCCCGAATTCCGGTCGAGATACATCTCACCGTACGCGCCGTTGGCGAAGGGGAACTCACCCGGCAGGCCCTGGCCGTAGAGGTACTCCGCGATCGCCCCGGGCTCGTCGGTCTGCGGCAGCGCCAGCCGCGGCAGCGGCGTGCCCGTGTGCGAATGCGTCGACTCCACGTCGCGTTGCAGCTTCTCCCAGCGCGAACGCAGCACGGCGCCCAACTTCCGGTCGGTTCGGGCGCGCGCGACCTCCGCCGCCACGTGGGCGTTGTAGGCGTCGACGGAATCAGCGATGCGGCCGAGGGAGCTCACGGGAGGCGGGAAGTTGCGGGCATCAAGAGGCGAGGAGCGAGCAGGCAAGCTGGGGCGGGCGAGGGGCGTCGGGGTTTAGGCGGTAGGCAACAGGCGCGAGGCTAGAGAATGCGGGCCGGAGGCGTCAGGGGGATAGGGGTCGCATCCAGTAGTCCGTAGTGTGTCGTCGTTTGTGGGTCCGGAGCGCTCAACGCTCAACCTCCTTCATCGAACAAGGCTTCTCCCCACCGCGGGACGTCGCCAATCCGCCGAGGTCGGCGATGGCGTCGAAGAGCCGGTCGACGCCGGCGTCGAAGTGCCGGGCGGCGATGGTGGCGTGGAGCTGCTGGCCGTGTCCGTTCCGGTCGAGCCGGGCCTGGATCTCGGCGCGGGCGGTGTGGGCCATCGGGTGATCGCACTTGTTCAGCGCGACCAGGTCCGCCCCGGTGAGCAGCGCAATCTTCTGCAGCTGGATCAGGCCGCCGTAATGGGGCGGCAGGACGAAGAGCACGGCGTCGGTCAGCCGGCCGCCAGGGCGGAACGTGCCGAAGGGATCGCTCTCCTGGCCGACGCCCACCGACTCGACGAGGATCAGGTCAAACTCGCCGCTGGCGCGCAGGATCTCGATGGCGGCGGGGGCAGCGGCCGAAATGCCGGTGAGATGACCTCGCGTGGCGAGCGAGCGGAAGAACACGCGGTCGTCCTGGGCGTAGATGGCCGACACCCGGTCGCCCAGGATGGCGCCGCCCGAGCCCGGGTGGGAGGGGTCGTTGGCCAGCACGGCGATCCGGCCGCCCGGACCGCGGCGCAGGAAGCGCGAGGTCAGCTCGTCGATCAAGGTCGACTTGCCCGCGCCGCCGGGTCCGGCGATGCCGACGACGAAGGACTTGCCGGGGTTGGCGCGGGGGGTCCTTGACGCACGCTTCTTTGACGCACCCGGAGGCCGCGTCCCACCGGAGAATTGGGCCTCCGCCAGCGTGATGGCCCGCGCGAGCGCACGGTCGCCGCGCAGCCGGGAATCGGCCTTCAGCGGCCGGCCGAAATCGCGCTTGATCTCCGCCATCATCGCGTCGAGCGGCGTGCCGGCGAAATAGATGCGGTCGGTGCCCTGCCGCCTCATCACCCGGGCGTCGGCCGCCGTGATCGTGCCGCCGCCGCCGCCGAACACGGGAATGTCGCCGTTGCCGCCGGCCCGGAGGCGGGCGACGACCTCCTGGAAGAACACGAGGTGGCCGCCGTTATAGGAGGAGAGGCCGACGACATGCACATCCTCCTGCACCGCCGCCCGGGCGATGGCCGTGGCCGACTGGTGGTAGCCGAGGTAAATCACCTCGCAGCCATGGCGGGCGAATTCGAGATTGATCGTGGTGACGGCGCTGTCGTGCCCGTCGCATAGCGGCACCGCGGTGAGCACGCGGAGCGGCGCGGCGGTCGCGGAGGTTCGTGGGGCGGCGGCCATCGGGAAACATCGATAGGCATGGAACCGGCCGGCGCAACCCATGAGCGATGCGCCAAAGGAATTAAACACTCGGTTTTCCCGGGCGGACGAGCTCGCGGTCACTGGTCGCGCTTGCGGAAGCCGGCCGGCCGCCTAGCCTCGGGCCACCCGAAGGACGTCTGACCACGGACGACGGACCTCTGACTGTTGGAGGCCGCTGACGTCCTAACGCCTTCCGCCTAAAGCCCAACGCTTGCCGCCCCTGCCCCCATGCTGCACCCCCATTCGCTGTACTACGACCACCTGAAGCCCGAGGAGCTCGAGTTCCTCAAATCCGTCACCGATTTCTGCGCCCGCGAGATCGCGCCCCACGCTGCGGAGTGGGAGGAAAACGAGGAGCTCCCGCGCGCGCTCTTCACCAAGGCCGGGCGCGCCGGCCTGATGGGTGTGCTCGCCCCGCGCGCGCTCGGCGGCCGGGAGCTTTCCGGGCTCTGCTTCTGCCTGGCCATCGAGGAGGTCGCGCGGCACTGCGGCGCGTTCGCCATGAACCTGGCGGCGCACAACGCGCTGTGCGTCGGCCATCCGCTCGGCTACGCGAGCGAGGAGCTGAAGCGGAAGATCTTCCCCAAGGTGCTCAACGGCGACTGGATGGTGGCGTGGGCGCTGACCGAGCCCGGCGCCGGCTCGGACACCGGCGGCGTCGAGACCACGGCCGCGCTCCGACCGGACGGCACCTGGGAGCTCAACGGCCACAAGACCTACATCACGATGGGCCTGCACTCCGACCGGATGATCGTGCTGGCGGTGTCCGGCCGCGATGAGAAGGGCAAGAAGGAGTTCTCCGCCTATTGGATCGAAACGGCGCGGATCGAGCCGGTGCGCAAGGTGCCGACCGCGGGCGTGCGGGCAAGCAACACGAGCGAATTTCACCTCAGGCATGTGCCGGCCGAACTCATCGGCCAGCGCGGCAAGGGCCAGCACGCCGCGCTCGCCTGCCTTGATGCCGGCCGGCTCGGCATCGCCGCGATGGCGCTCGGACTCGGCCGCGGGGCGCTGGAGATCGCCAAGCAGCGGATGCTCACCCGCCGCCAGTTCAACAAGCGCATCGCCGAGTTCCAGGCGCTGCAGTTCATGCTCGCCGACAGCGAGGTCGGGCTGCGGGCGGCCGAGGCGCTGCTGCTCCAGCCGTGCGTGATGCACGCGCGCGGCCAGAAGTTCACCCTCGAGGCCTCGATCGCCAAGCTCCACGCGAGCGAGGCCGCCTCGCACGCCTGCAACCGCGCCCTGCAGATCTGCGGCGGTTGGGGCTACACCCGCGACACCGGGGTCGAGCGGATGTGGCGCGATGCGCGGCTGACCGAGATCGGCGAGGGCTCAAGCGAGATCCAGCGGCTGATCATCAGCCGGGCGCTGCTGCGCGAGGCCGAGGAGAAATACGGGCTGGCCGAACCGGCCCGGTGATGGCATTGAGGCGGGATGAACGCTTCCCGCTGGACCCGATTCTCCACCGCCTTGCTGGTCACCGGTCTGCTCACGGCGACCGCGGCCCTGGCCTCGCCGGGCGAACCGTTCGCCGGACGCTGGGCGCTGACCATTCCCGGCGGACACGCGGGCTGGCTCGAGATCAAGGCCGAAAACGGCTGGTACGACGGCTCGATGCTCTGGGGCTGGGGCAGCGTGCTGCCGCTCGCAAGCGTGACGATCGCCGATGGCGTCCTGACCGTCACGCGCGTGCACGAGGTGGAGCGCAAGGACGCCGCCGGCCAGGTGGTGCGCCAACAGCAGCTCACCGAGACCATCACGGCCCGGGTCGAGGGCGACAAGCTGAAGCTCACGCGGACGGCGCCGCGCGAGGACGGCAGCGGATTCGTGAGCGAGGAGTTCACCGGCTTTCGGATTCCGCCGCTCCCGCCGGCGCCGGATTTGCAGCGCGTGCACTTCGGCGAGCCGATCACGCTCTTCAACGGCCGCGATCTTTCCGGCTGGCACCTGCTCGAGCCCAACGCGGAGAACGGCTGGGCGGCCGAGGGCGGCGTGCTGGTCAACCACGCGATCGAACCCAGCGAGGGCGGGGAGTCGCACCGCCACTTCGGCAATCTCCGGACCGACGCGACATTCTCCGATTTCCGGCTGACGCTCGAGGTCAATGTACCCGCCAAGAGCAACAGCGGCGTCTACCTCCGCGGCATTTACGAGGTGCAGGTGCTGGACTCGTACGGCCACCCGGTCGACTCGCACAACATGGGCGCGCTCTACAGCCGGATCACGCCGTCGGTCGCCGCCGAGAAGCCGGCCGGCGAGTGGCAGACACTCGACATCACGCTCGTCGACCGCCACGTGACCGTGATCCTGAATGGCACAACGATCATCGACAACCAGCCGGTGCTCGGGTGCACCGGCGGCGCGATGACCTCGGACGAGTCGCTGCCCGGCCCGATCTACCTGCAGGGCGACCACGGCACCGTGAGCTTCCGGAATCTCGTGCTGCGGCCGGTGGTGAAGTGATGCCGAGCCGCCGAATTCGGACGACAGACTGCAGACGACGGACTTCGGACCGCAGACCACAGTTATCAGACCAACGACGACGGACGAGGGACTAACTCCGACCGCCTGTCGCCGATCGCCGACCGCCTCACCGCCCCCCGCCATGAACGAACACCCCGTCACCCGTCGCCGATTCATCAGTCAGCTTTCCGCCGCCGCGGCGGCGTTGACGCTGCTCCCTCGACCGCTCCGCGCCGCCCCGGCCGGGCCCGGCCGCCGTCTCGGCATCGTGCTCGTGGGCCTGGGCAACTACAGCGAAAATCACCTGGCACCCGCGATCCGGGAGTCGAAGTATTGGAAGCTCGCCGGCGTCGTCACTGGCGATGCCGCCAAGGGCCGGCGCTGGGCGCGGGAGCACGGCTTCCCGGCAACGAACATCTGGCACTACGACACGATGAACCGGATCGCCGGCCACCCGGAGGTCGAGGTCGTGTATGTGGTCACGCCGAATGGTCTCCACGCCGCGCACGCGATCGCGGCGGCGCGCGCCGGCAAGCACGTGATCTGCGAGAAGCCGATGGCCAACACGGTGGAGGAGTGCGACGCGATCATCGCGGCGTGCGACAAGGCGCGGGTCGAGCTCTTCCTCGGCTACCGGCTGCACTACGAGCCGCATCACGTTGCCTTTGCGGAAATCGGCCGCAGCCAGGAATTCGGCCCCTTCCAGCGGATGAAGGGGGCGAACGGCTTCCGCATGGGCGACGGACACGGCTGGCGGCTCAACGCGAAGCTGGCCGGCGGCGGACCGCTGATGGACATGGGGGTCTACGTCATTCAGGCCGCCTGCATGGCGAAGGCCGAGGCGGCGCCGGTCGCGATCACGGCGAAGTTTGGTCCGGTCGAGCGTCCGGAGATCTTCAAGGAGGTTGAGGAATCCGTGAGCTGGACGGCCGAGTTCGCCGACGGGTCCACGGCCGAATGCCTGGCGACCTACGCGAAGAACGTCAGCTACCTGCGCGCCGAGGCCGCCCGCGGCTGGGCGCAGGTCGACAGTTTCTATTACGAGGGGCAGCGGCTGACGACCTCGGCCGGAGAGCGGAAATATCCGCCGGTGAACCACCAGCTCGTGCAGATGGACGGAATCGCCGGGAGCCTGCTCGAGGGAAAGCCGAACATCGTGCCCGGCTCGATGGGCCGGCGCGACCTGACCATCGTCGAGGCGATTTACGCGTCGGCCCGCGCGGGTGGGCAGCGCGTGGCGGTGCGGGCGTAGGCGAGTCGCGGCAGGTCAGGTTTGCCGACCCCGGCGGTGAATCGCCGCGGGCCCGCTGGCGTTTATGCGGCCAAGCGGGAGGGTCCGGCTGCGGCCGGACCGCAGCTTGGCGCGGGAGAAACCGCCCGCTGCCCCCCCTCGGACTTCGGGCGCGCACCAGGCGCGCCCTGCAGCGGCAGCGGTGGAGCCGGCGCAGGAGGCCAACCCTTGGGGGGCTCAGAAATCGGCCGAGCCGGGGGTGCGGGCGAAGGGAATCACGTCGCGGATGTTGCCGACGCCGGTGACGAACATCAGCATCCGCTCGAAGCCGAGGCCGAAGCCGGAGTGCGGCACGGTGCCGTAGCGGCGCAGGTCGAGATACCACCAATAATCCTTCTCGTTGAGCTGGTGCAGCGCCATGCCGGCCCGCAGCTTGTCGAGCCGCTCCTCGCGCTGGCTGCCGCCAATGATCTCGCCGATGCCGGGCACCAGCAGATCCATCGCGGCGACGGTCTCGCGGTCCTGTGCGCAGCCGTCGTTGGCGCGCATGTAGAACGCCTTGATCGCGCGCGGGTAGTTGTAGACCGTGACCGGGCACTTGAAGTGCTCCTCGGTCAGGTAGCGCTCGTGTTCGGCCTGAAGGTTGGCGCCCCAGCTGATCGGATGCTCCCAGGTGCGGCCGCTCTTCTCGAGGATCTCGACCGCCTCGGTGTAGCTGCAGCGCTGGAACGGGCGCTCGAGCACGAAGTCGAGCCGTGCCATGAGGTCCTTGTCGATGAACTTGGCAAAAAACTCGAGGTCGGCGGCGCAATGCTGCTTGGCGTCGCGGAGGAGGTGCTTCACGAAATCCTCCGCCAGCGCCATGTTGCCCTGGAGGTCGCAGAACGCCACCTCGGGCTCGATCATCCAGAATTCGGCGGCGTGGCGCGACGTGTTGGAGTTCTCGGCCCGGAAGGTCGGGCCGAAGGTGTAGACGTTCGACAACGCCGTGGCGAAGATCTCCGCCTCGAGCTGTCCCGAGACGGTGAGAAAGGTCTTCTTGCCGAAAAAATCCTTCGCGGTGTCGACGGCGCCATCGGGCGCGCGCGGCGGCTGGCCGACGTCGAGGGTCGTCACCCGGAACATGTCGCCCGCGCCCTCGGCGTCGCTGGCCGTGATGATCGGCGTGTGGACGTAGAGGAAGCCGCGCTCCTGGAAGAATTGGTGCACGGCGTAGGCCAGCCGGCTGCGCACGCGGAAGACCGCGCCGAAGAGGTTCGAGCGCGGGCGCAGGTGGGCGATCTCGCGCAGAAACTCCAGCGTATGCCCCTTCTTCTGGAGCGGGTAGGTGGCGTCGGCCCCGCCGACGACGGTGAACTTCTCCGCCACCACCTCCCATTTCTGACCCTGGCCCTTGGACTCGACCAGCCGGCCCAGGACCTCGACCGACGCGCCGGTGTGGGCGTGTGCGACGGCGGCGTAGTCGGGGAGCGAGGCGTCGACGATCACCTGCAGACCCTTGAGGCAGGAGCCGTCGTTCAGCTCGATGAAGGAGAAGGTCTTGGCGTCCCGGCGCGTGCGGATCCAGCCCTGAAGCAGGATGGCGGCGCGCGGCTCGGTGGCGTGGAGGGCGTCCTTGACGAGAGTACGTTGCATGGGGTTTTTGCCCAGCGAAGCCGGCCGCGGGCGGAGTGGCAAATCCAAGATTCGGCGGGGCGCGGTTTGTCGTTTGCCTGCGGGCGCCACATAAGATTTGCTGCTGGCTCTGACCGGCCATGAATGCGGATCTCAATGTCACCGTCTGGAGCGAATTCCGTCACGAAAAGGAAAATCCCCGCGTCGCCGCGGTCTACCCTCACGGCCTCCACGAGGTCATTGCCGGCTTCCTGCGCGCTGCGGGCGGGCTGACCGTCCGGACGGCCACGCTGGACGAGCCCGAGCACGGGCTGACGGAGGAGGTGGTGGCCGGCACGGACGTGCTGGTCTGGTGGGGGCACAAGGCGCACGGCGAGGTGCGGGACGAGATCGTGGCGCGCGTGCACCGGCGGGTGCTGGAGGGCATGGGGTTGGTGGCGCTGCACTCGGCGCACTACTCGAAGATCTTCAAGGCGCTGATGGGCACGACGTGCTCGCTGAAGTGGCGCGAGTCCGATGACCGCGAACGGCTGTGGAATGTCTGTCCCTCGCACCCCATCGCGGAGGGCCTGGGCGAGCACTTCACCCTCGAGGCGGAGGAGATGTACGGCGAGCCGTTCGGCATCCCCACGCCCGACGAGCTCATCTTCATCTCGTGGTTCACGGGCGGCGAGGTCTTTCGCAGCGGTGCCACCTGGCGGCGCGGGCACGGCAAGGTGTTCTATTTTCGGCCGGGTCACGAGACCTACCCGACCTACCGGCACCCGCAGGTGCAGCGCGTGATCACGAACGCCGTCCGCTGGGCGCGGCCCACGGTGCGCATTCCCGACGCCGCCCCCAACACCCCGCCGCTGGAGCAGCCGCGATCCTAGGCGCGGCTGACGCTTTGCCGCGGGCGGCCCGAGGCTTAACCTGCATTCAACCACGCGGAGGATTTCCATGAAAAACACGAGGCTCGCCATGGGGTCGAAGAAGCGGATCGCGCTCGTCGCGCACGACGGCAAGAAGCAGGACCTGGTCGAGTGGGCCCGGTTCAACCGCGACCTGCTCGCGGCGCACGAGGTCTGGGCCACCGGCACCACCGGCGGGATGCTGGAGCAGGTGCTGAACATCCCGATCAGCAAGCTGCAGAGCGGCCCGCTCGGCGGCGACCAGCAGATCGGGGCGATGATCGTCGAGGGCAGGATCGACTTCCTGATCTTCTTCTGGGATCCGCTCGAGCCGCAGCCGCACGATCCCGACGTAAAGGCGCTGCTGCGCATGGCGGTGGTGTGGAACGTGCCGGTCGCCTGCGACCGGTCGACCGCGGACTTTGTCATCTCGTCGCCGCTGATGCAGACCGCCTACGAGCGGCTGGTGCCGGATTACGAGGAGTACCGGCGACGTCACGCCGCCGGCGGCAAGCGCGCCGCGCGCACCGCCGCGGGCGGCAAAATCCCGACCATGGTCGCGGCGCCGGTGCCGCCAAAGGCCTGAACACCGCCGCTGGCCCCGGCCGCCCGGCGAAGATCCTCCCCAAGGTGAACCTTCCGCTCAAGTCGCTGGTCCTGTTCCCGGTGCTGGCCTCGGTCCTGGCGGCGGGTCCCGCGGTGGCTTCGCCGACTGAACGGCTCGGCTCGGTCGTGATCGATTGGAGCGGACTCCCTGTGCGCCCGACCGGCGTGGGGCAGCGTCGGGATGTGGCCGACCGGCCGACGGCGACGCTCGTTAGGCTGGAGAGTCACGTGACCACGCTCAACGCGGGCGCGACCTCGCATCCGCCGCACCGGCATCCGCAGGAGGAGCTGATTTTTGTGCGAGACGGAACCGTCGACGTGCGGATCAACGACCGGGTGCAGCGCGCCGGGCCGGGAGCCCTCCTTTTCTTCGCGTCGAACGATCTGCACAACCTGGCCAATGTCGGCGACCGGCCCGTGACGTACGTCGTGATTCAGTTCACCACGGCGGCTACGCAGGCGGTCGGCGCACCCGCGGCGGCCCCGACCTCCGGCCTCCTGCGCTCGGCGGTGTTCGACTGGAGTGCGCTGACGGTGAAGCCCACGCAGACCGGCGAACGGCGCGAACTCTTCAATTCGCCGACCGCGACTTTCGCGAACCTCGAGTGTCACGCCACCACGGTCAATCCCGGCGAGGCGCCGCACGCGCCGCACCGCCACGCGGACGAGGAGATCCTCGTGATGAAGCAGGGGACGATTCAGGTGGAAATCAACGGCGTGACCCGGGCCGCGGGTCCGGATTCGGTGGTGTTCTTTGCGTCCGGGGAGCGGCACGGCGTGCGAAACGCCGGAAGTAAGCCGGCGACCTACTACGTGATCCGCCTGGTCACCGCGGCGACACCCGAAAAGCGAACGCCGGCGGGATTTTATCCGGGTCCGAACGGATTCAAATTGTCTCCTGCGCCGGACCGGTGCTGCATCGAAGCTGATCGAAACAGGAATTCTCAAAGCTGAAGCATCCATGAACGCCAAGAATCGCCCAGGAGTTGGTTCGATGAATTCGGTCCGCCTTGCGCTCGTTGTGCCGGGCCTGTGGTTCCTCGGAGGCTGTGTGGTCGAGCAAGGCCCGGTCACGTCGGTGCAACCCGCGCCGGCCGCCGAGGTGGTGGTCGAGTCCGCGCCGCCGCCGATGCAGGAGGAGGTGATCGTCGCCGCGCCGTCGGCGAATCACGTCTGGGTCCGCGGCTACTGGCTGTGGCGCGGCACCCACTATGTCTGGATCGCGGGTCATTGGGAGGTTCCCCCGCACCGGGAATATGTCTGGGTGGAACCACGTTGGGAGCGTCGCGAGCACGGCTACGTTTTTGTCGCCGGGTCCTGGATTCGCGGCACCGGCGTGACGGTCAGCGCCGCGCCGGCCCCGGGAGTCCGGCTGAATTTCGTCGCAGTGGCACCGCCGCCGGTGCGGCACGAGGTGATCGTGGAACGCGAGCGTCCGTCGCGGGAGCATGTCTGGATCGGCGGCTATTGGGTGTGGCGCAACGGCCGGCACGAATGGATCGCCGGCCACTGGGCCAAGCCTCCGCGGCCGCATGCCGTCTGGGTCGAGCCCCGCTGGGAACGTCACCGCGAAGGCTACGTCTTCATCGAGGGCTTCTGGCGCTGAGCGCTTCGGCCGCCCGCTGAGGACGGCCGGAAAGATCGGAGCGCCCGCGGTCGTGACGGCCCTCGTTCGCCGACGAGCCGACACCGGCCCCTGAGCGGCTGGCCGGAAATCGTTCGGGGGCGCGTTTTCCTTGGTGAACCGTCGGGGGATTTGGTGCGGCTTCGTCCGCCGGCCTTAGGCCGGTTTCGGTGCGCCGGGCCTGAAGTCCTCGAACTGGGCCAGCAGGTCGAACATCGAGGACGGGATGACGAAGTCGCCGGTGAGAAACTTGGAGGTTTCCTGAACCTTGCCCTTCTTGTCGGTGCGCCGGGTCACCCGGATCACGCACAGCGTGCAGAATGAGGTGGGCTGCTTCGCCCGCTTGAGGCAGAGGCGGGTGAACACCCGCGCGCCGTCCGCCCGTGGCTTGGCGTCGAGCACCGGCTGCAGGTTTCCGGTCTGGAGCAGCGCGACCTGGGCGGTGTCATCGATGCTTTCGAGCGTGTCGATCTTCTTGGCCTGGTCGAGCCACGCACCCGACTTCTCGCAGTAGGGGGTGGAGGAGATGTAGCTGTAGGGAATGAAGGCGGACGCGCCCACGATGACGCCGGCCTCGGCCAGCCACACCGCAGCGAGGAAGAGGCCGGTGACCGGTTCGCCCCCCTCCGAGCCGTGCGAGGAGATCGTCCACGAACCGTGGTCGTAGAGGTAGGCCATGGCCTGGCCGATCTGGTCGGGACGGAAGAACCAGATCGTGTCCTTGAACAGCACGTGGAGATGACCGTTCCAGTTCCAATAAAGCCCGATGAGACCCGCGAGGGTGCCGCAGATTCCGGCGAGCACCTTGTTGCGAACCCGGCCTGACTTGAGCAGCCGCTGGGTCAGCCAGCCGAAGACGAAGCCGTAGCCGAACGTGACCAGCAGGTTGATGTACGCGATGGGAATCCAGCGGATGAGGTAGGCGTAGGCCAGGCCGAGGGGATAACCCACGGTCACGGCCGCCGCGAGCGGCAGCAGCAGGCCCGAGGTCGTGTATTTCCCCGAATGACGGTAAACTTCCAGCGTGTCGGAGCTCATGGGAACAGCGCGGATGCCCGGGGTGACCCGCGGGCGAGCTAGACAGAGATCAGACCCGGGGTAAAGCCTCGCGGCGGCTCGAGTCAGCGCTCCTGTTCTTGCCGGAGGACGCGGGGGCGCCGGGGATGAACCGGAGTCGGATCAACGCCGTTGAACCCGGCGTCTCGCTACCGTTTCACCAGCCCGTCCACGAATTCGTGCACCGGCATCGCCTCGAGCCGCTTGCGGTCCGAGAACAGGGCCATGAGCTTGGCGGCGCGGTCGCGTCCGTAGGCCGCAGTGAACGCGGCCTGCGCCTTTTGCTGGAGCAGCGGAATGCCCTCCGCGCGCCGGCGCCGGTGGCCGACGGGGTACTCGACCGCGATCTTGGCGGTCTTGGTGCCGTCGGCGAAAAACACCTGCACCGCATTCGCGATCGAGCGCTTCTCCGGATCGAGGTAGTCCTTG
>Ga0335069_10010872_pt1 | contig 12877 bp, 7 predicted proteins | sample Lox_Sample_11_FD_206714 | JGI IMG/M metagenome (GOLD analysis project Ga0335069, IMG submission 206714) | Soil microbial communities from Loxahatchee National Wildlife Refuge, Florida, United States - Lox_Sample_1.1 | ecosystem: Environmental > Terrestrial > Soil > Wetlands | place: USA: Florida... | reverse complement strand
TTCCATCCTGGCTGAACCCAGCGGGAAAGGTTTGGGAAAACACCGGGCCCTCCTGGCCGTCCACGACCACTCTCCAGCCACTTTCCTTGGAGAGAACTCGACCCGCTGCATAGGCGACGTGGCTGCTATCGGGACTGAAGACCGGGGAGGCGACCTGGGTGTATCCTTCGCCATCCTTGCCATCCACCACCATCACCCAGTTACCGCTCCGCTTGGCCACATACGCCAACCGTTTGCTGTCGGGGCTGAAGGCGACCGCTCCATACCGCTGAAGGGCAAGCTTCGCAAGGCCCCAGCCGCTCTCAATCATTCCGTCGTAGTCTGGACCCGCCTTGCCATCCAGGACCATAAACCATCTCTTGCCCTCCCGCGCTGCGAAGCCAACGTGATTGCTATCGGGGCTAAAGAACGGGCCGTAGACTTCGTCATAGGCCGCGCTGGGATGGCCATCGACCACTACCGCCCATTGCTTTCCCGTCTTGGCCGCATAGGCCAGGCGTTTGCTATCGGGGCTGAAGCTCAAGTTGAAAACTTGCGCATATTCCGGGCTTGGCACGCCGTCAACCACGGCCAGTTGCCGGTAATGCCTTGGATCGTCACCCGCAGTTGTATAGGCAAGCCGTTTGCCGTCCGGGCTGAAGGTCAGGCCGCCTGGGATCGCACGATAACCCTGGTCGTTATGCTTTGGACCCGCATGACCATCAACGACGATCCAATACACTCCACTCTTATCGGCTGCGTACGCTAGGTGCTGTCCATCCGTGCTCAAGGCCAGCGTACCAATCAACGCGATGGCGCCTTCATCTGTCGGGGTCGGCTGGCCGTCAAGGATCAGGCATTCGCCCGGCGCCTCACAACCGCTCTTGCCGAGGAATGAATAGACGACGTGGCGTCCGTCGGCACTTATTACGGGGAGAGAAGCGGGGATGAGGTAGCCGAGATAGTCGCTGTTTCCCTCCCCATCCTCCCAATCAAACCTTCCGAGCCGGATCTCCTCGACCCTATAACTGCCGACGGTTCCTGATGCCGTCTGGGCCGGCGCGGGCGTCGTCTGAGCCAAGCCCATCGTCGTCGAACCGGTAATGACCATCGACCAGAAGGCCGTTCCAACCATGGCGTTAACCCAAGAAATCCGCCCGAAGCTCCAGCCGCTCAAGACAATCATGAAAACTCCTTAATCGTGGGAGGCGACAAGTATATCTGGCCGGTCTTGCTCCTGCATCCGGAACTACGGCGAAGAGAGAAACTCTCCGCCTCTTGACGCACAATAGCGGTATGAGCGGCACAATCAGCGATAGCGGGCACGTGATCGAGGGGGTGCAGGTGCTCGACGGCGGCCTGGCGTCGGAGCTTGAGTACCAGGGAGCGAACATCGGCACTCCGCTCTGGTCGGCGCAGGTCCTGGAGGACGAGCCGGAAAAGGTTGCGGCTGTGCATCGTGCCTACATCGCAGCCGGCGCGCAGGCGATCGCCACGTGCAGCTACCAGGTTTCGCGGATGGGCTACGTAGAGGTCGGTCTGACGGCGGCAGAGGCCGATGCCGCGCTGCTGCGATCGGTGGAGATTGCGCGATCGGTGGTCAGCGAGTTTCCAGAGCGCCGCGTATTGGTTGCGGGTTCACTGGGGCCGTATGGCGCGGCGTTGCACAATGGCGCCGAATATCACGGCAACTACGATTGCTCTTATGCGGATCTGGTTCGCTTCCACCGCGAGCGGGTCGAGATTTTCGCGCGCGCTACCGGAGCGCAGCGTCCCGATCTGCTCGCCTTTGAAACCTTCCCTTCGTTCGAAGAGGTGCGTGCGGTGGGCGAAGTGCTGAGCCCGTGGCCTGAGTTACGCGCATGGTTCAGCTTTTCGTGCCGTGATTCGGGGCACGTTTCGCACGGTGAGGGCGTGGGCGATTGCGCGGCACTGGTCGCCTCGTTTCCGCAGACAGTCGCGGTCGGCGTCAACTGCGTTCCACCGAAGTGGATTCCCGCGCTGATTGCGGAATTGCGGACGGCGTCGGATTTGCCCGTAATGGTATATCCGAATTCCGGCGAGGGGTGGGACGCCGCGAATCGCTGCTGGACGGGCGTATCCGACCCCGCAGACTTCGGCGCGCGTGCGGCGGAGTGGTTCAGTCTGGGTGCGCAGATCGTAGGGGGATGCTGCAGAACGAGGCCCGCGCATATTCGGGAAGTCGCGTTGGCGGCAGGACAATGCTTCTAGAACCCGTTGCACAAATGATTTGAGGCAGTTCGAAAGCACCCCTCAGGGGCTGAAGCCCCGCCATCGATGAGGTCTTTTACGGCACGACTGAAGTCGTGCCCCTTCAAGGCTCTATTTATTCGACCAGTTCTAGGGATTCGCCGGGGATCGCACGGCAACGGAGCGCGGGTTATTCCAGACCTCGCCGAGGATGCCGTAAAGGTAGCTGACGTCGCCCGGCATCGAAGTCTCCCATAAAGGCTTTGGCTTCTTCGGAGCGAGCAACCACCATGCCATCGGCGCCTGATTGATGTCGTAGCCGGCATCTTGAAGCAGGCCGAGGCTGACGCGGAGGTTCTGCTCTTGAGGTGCCCACAGATCGGGCCAGCCTACTGAAGCCGCCAGAGTGGCGCCCGCGAGGGAAGCTATGAGCGCGCCGGAACCCGCGATCTCTGTGGCATAGGCAGCGGCCCTGAGTTTGGCCTTCGTTGGTGACCAGTTATAGGCTTCTTTTTCGATGACGCTCGCAATAGCGTCTGCCAGGATAGCCGCGAGCTGCGCGTCATTTTGCATGCGCTCAACGACCTGATGCGGGACAAGGATGACGCCACTCGCCAGGGGCAATGCGTAGCGAAAAAATTTGCTGTCGACGAGCTGAAACCGGAAGTGAATCTTTTCCGGATCGGAAGCGGGCATCTCGCGCTGGTAAGCCGGAACGAGCTTGTTGCCGATTTCGTCGAGACGCGCCTGCATCGCCGGATCCTGATACGGGGCAAGCTTCTTAGGGTTCATTCCCTCTATGCCGAGGCTCAACCTGCTCTGCCTGGCCGACTGCGGCACCGACGAGGGATCGAACTCCGTATTGGCGCGTTGCTTTTCCTCTCGTTTGCGAACGATGTCCGGGCCGATTCTCACCCACGAGGCGACCAGCACGCGGGACTCGCTCACTTTGCTCCTGTAGTCGATCCAGTCGCCGGCCTTCACATCGGCGAGCGACTGGCGCGGGGCGACCCAGGCGATTTCAGTCTTCTGCGAAATCTGGATGGGATAGCCGTCAGCCCTGAGCAAGAGGATTTTCCGCTGCGGATCGGACGAGTTCTCAGAAGGCACGGCATCTATCACGGCCGACCCGGAAGTGTCGTCGCCAAATTGGGGCATCGCAAACCCGATCCAGCTCGCTTCGATGGCCTGTTTCTTCTTCCACTCGGATTTGTAGAGCTGCACGACCTCCCCGACAAAGACCGGAATCTGAGAACAACCTTGGGTCGAGATGGTCTTGTAGTCATCAATTTCCTGGACCCGCGTCTTTTCATCGCAAAGAATATGGACGCCATTCACATCGAAATCAGTGTTGGAATCCGCTCGCGTAACGTAGCCATCCACAGTAGGCGCCAGCTGCTCCTGAGCTGCAACCGGGCACACGGCCAGCAGGGCGCAGGAGAGCAGAAATGCCTGGGATTGCATGGCACGGATTATACGCCGGGAGTTTTCAAGGCCTGAGCGTCAGACGAGCTCCAGCTCGGCCTTTCCTTTGCACCGCGGAATGAAACCCTTCGCGCGTGCTGCGACCTTCAGTCCTTCGCGATCCAGCAGCTTGCGAATCTGGCTGTGGGCGTGGTCGGCCCAGGGGCCGCGGTTGTCGAGCCTGACATATGCCTGCCAGTGGCGAAGGGCGTCGCGCGGGCGGCTGCAGCGCTCGTAGGCGAGCGCCAGGTTGTAGTGCGCATCGGCGTAGCGTGGCGAGAGGGCAACCGCCTTGCAGTAGGCGGCGATGGATTCGTCGAGCCGGCCGAGCTCGTCGAGCACGTTGCCCAGGTCGAAGTAGGCCAGAACGTATTCCGGGTCGGCTTCGGTTGCGTGCCGGTAGAGCTCTTCGGCGCGGCCGTACTGGCGCAGATGAAAGTAAACGGTGCCGAGGTTGATGCAAGCCGCCGCATAGTCGGGATCGATGGCCAGGATCTCCTGGTAGAGGGTGATGGCGCGTTGCTTGTCGCCAGTCTCCTCGGCGTAAACCGCGGCCTGAAAGCGCTCCTGAATCCCGTTATCGGTGCGGACGCCCGGGCGGCGCAACGGGGAGGGCGCGGCGAGACTGGGCGCGCGCTCCGGCTCGAAGTCGAAGAGCAACTGGCGGCTGATGGGGTCGACCATGGCGCCGCGATGGCGGAACGCGAGGCGGGTCCCGGTGCGCACCACGCGTGCTTCGAGAAGTGGATTGACCATGCCGGCAACCGCCTTCATGGCGAGAATAGATTCGCGAATCGACGACGAGGGCACAGCGTCTTCGCGAAGGGCGCGCAGAGTGCGCAACTGTCCGAGGTCCTGAAAGCTGTAGCTTTCCAGTTTGGGAATCAGACCGGCTCGTTCCCAGGCTTGTAACTGGCGGGAACTAATTTGGAAGATGCGCAGAACGTCCTGACGGCGATAGCTGGTCAATGCGGTTTGCTCCAGGCCTTGCACGCGGTGCGTTCGCTCTCATTCGGATTATGCCAAGAGTGAGCGTGAATAAGTGGATAGGAAACTGCGCGGGAACAAAAAACAAGTGGATAACGGGTGCATGATTGGGTACCCGGCATCAGCGGCGACAACAGTATGAGGAACGGTTAATTACTCAGATTCCCCTGACGACGATTCGGCCCATTGCGTGGTGCGGATGAGGTGTTTGTCCTGTTGCAACAACTGACTGCGGCACGGTTGAGGAATCGATCCCAAATCAGGCCAATGCCCCGCGGCAGTTGCACTCCCGGAAAGTTGTACACCTGCGCGAGTGGATGGGCGATGAACCGCACTACCGACATCCCTTACGATTTCCTTTGCCTGCGGAAAATTCACTATGGTAACCTGCGTTGCGCATGGTTGGACCGACGCAGGGAAGCTGGGCCCTATGTCGTACGTCGCTTTCCGCATCGTGCTGCAAGACCTCCCACGAGTTGTGGCGCTGGACGGGGATGTGGAAGCACTGCTCGGTTTCACCGCGCAGGATTTTCTTGAAGCCCGAGTCAGTCTCAGAGAGCGCATTCACCACGCCGACGCTGCCCTCGCCGATTCCCTGTTTTCTGCCGATTCTCAGCAGCCATCCGGACGGGTCAATCTGCGATTGCGGCTGCGCGATGGAAAGATCGCCTGCGCCTGTGGACAGTTCAAGAAGGAATCTTCGCGCGACGGAACGGCGACGCTGGAATTAAGTCTTGCCGACGCGCGCACAGTAACGGAACCCGGCGACGCGACGCTCGTCCGCAGCTTCAAGAGCATCATCGAGCACACCGACGACTTTATCTATGTCAAGAATCGCAACCATGTGATTCTGGCAGCGAGCCGCAGTCTCTCGAGCTTGATTGAATCCAACGGCGGCCGCACCGAACTGGTGGGCACAACCGACTACGACAATCATCCCGAAGCGTCCGCCGACATCTTCTACGCCCTTGAGGAAGAGGCGATCGCCAAGCGGCAGCGGGTCGATCTGATCCACAAAGTAGCTGTGAAGGGCGGAGAGACGCGCTGGATCGACAATCGCAAGTACCCGATCAACGGGGCGGACGGCGAGATCATCGGCGTCTTCGGAGTCGCTCCGGACATCACCGACAAAATCGAGACACGAGATAAGCTGCGCGAGAGCGAGGAACTGCTGCGCGATGCCGAAGCAATCGCCGGGCTGGGCAGTTATGCGCTCGATCTCAAGGAAAAAGTCTGGCATCGGTCGCCAGGAGTCGAGCGGTTGCTGGGAATCGGGGAAGACTACAATCCCGGACTCGAATACTTCCTGCCGCTCGTCCATCCCGATGACCGGCCGGGGATGGCAGAGCGCCTGGAAAGCTATTTTCATAGCGCGCGCGCAGAGTACGACACTGAATACCGCATTTTGCGGCAGACGGATGGCGCCATCCGGTGGCTTCACGCCCGCGGCAGGCTGGGCAAGGACGCGGAAGGCAAACCGCGCTATCTTCGTGGGACGGTGCAGGACATCACGGAACAGAAGGAGGCAGAGGCAGCACTCCGCGAAAACGACGAAGCCTTGCGCGAGGCGCAAAGGATGGCCGGTTTAGGCATCCACTTTCAGGATTTCTCGACCGGCGCGTGGAGCGCTTCCGAGATCCTCAGGGAGATCCTCGGGGTCGGCCCCGACGAAGACCTCTCTTCCGGTCGGTGGATGGCATTTGTTCACCCGGAAGATCGCGCGGCTGTCGAGGCATGTTTTGCCGAAAATGGGTTGCGGGGCAATCCGCGGTTCGATCTTGAACATCGCATTGTTCGCAAGTCCGACCAGGCTGTGCGTTGGGTTCACGCACGCGGATACGCTGAGTTCGATCAAGAGGGAAGGCCTGCGCGGCTCCGGGGCATCGTGCGAGACATCACGGACGAAAAGCTGGCGGGAGCGGCGCTGCGCGAGAGCAAAGAGCTGTTGCAGCTCTTCGTCGAGCACGCGCCGGTTGCTCTCGCCATGTTCGACCGGGAGATGCGCTACCTCGCGGTAAGCCAGCGCTGGGCTCAGGATCACTCAATCGAGATCGAGAAGATCATCGGACGATCTCACTACGAGATCAACACTGAGGTCCCGGAGCGTTGGCGGGAGACGCATCGCCGTGGTCTCGCCGGCGAAATACAGAGAGAAGAAGAGGACATATGGGATCGCCGGGACGGCAGCAGGCAATGGATCAGGTGGGAAATCATGCCCTGGCGCGCCGACGACGGTTCTGTGGGTGGAATCGTGATGTCTTACGAGGACATCACAGAGCGCAAGCATGCAGAGGCTGCTCTGCGGGAGAGCCAGGAACTCCTGCGGCTCTTCGTCGATCGCGCGCCCGCAGGTCTCGCCATGTTCGACCACGACATGCGCTACCTGGCGGTGAGCCGGCGCTGGATCGAGATGCACTCACTCGAAGGAACCGAGATCATCGGGCGTTCGCACTATGAGATCTTCCCTGAACTGCCCGATCAATGGCGCGAAGAGCATCAACGGGCACTGGCCGGCGAAAGTGTCCAGAACCTCGAAGACCGGCTCGACCGCGGCGACGGGCGCATCCAGTGGCTGCGCCGCGAGATTCTTCCCTGGCGCAAAGGCGATGGTTCAATTGGCGGAGTCATTATTTTCTCTGAAGATGTCACGGCACAGAAAGAATCAGAGAACCGGCTGCGGCTGGCCGCCAGCGTTTTTACCGGTGCTCGCGAAGGCATCACCATCACCGACGAAAAGGGATTGATCCTGGATGTGAATGCCGCATTCAGCCGGATCACCGGATACTCGCGGGAAGAAGCTCTCGGGCGCAATCCGAGCCTTCTTAAATCGGGGCTGCAGAGCCGCGAGTTTTACGAAAACATGTGGAAGTGCCTGATCCGCGATGGCCATTGGTCGGGCGAAATCTGGAACCGGTCAAAGTGCGGAGACATCTTCCCCGAGGCCATCACCATCAACGCCATCCGCGATGCGAATGGCAAGACCATCCATTATGTGGGCCTGTTTTCAGATATTTCAGAGGTCAAGGAGCACGAACTCCAGCTGGAGCACATCGCTCACTTCGATGCTCTGACGGGGCTTCCGAACCGGACGCTGTTCGCCGATCGACTGCGCCAGGCGATGGGCCAGTCGCATCGCAGCAAGCATACGCTGGCGGTGGTGCACATCGATCTCGACGGCTTTAAAGCCATCAACGACCGGTATGGGCACTCGGTCGGCGACGGTTTGCTGACGGCGGTCGCTTTCCGCATGAAGCGGGCCCTGCGCGATGGCGATACGCTGGCACGTCTCGGCGGCGATGAGTTTGCCGTTGTGATGCTCGAGCTGGATGACCAGGACGCCGTTGCTCCGGCTCTGAACCGCCTGCTGCAAACCACGGTCGAAGAAGCCCAGATCGGCAACGCCAGGATTCGCATCTCGGCCAGCGCGGGCGTCACCTTCTATCCGCAGGCGGAAGAGGTTGACGCCGACGTGTTGCTGCGCCAGGCGGGGCAGGCGATGTACCAGGCCAAGCTGGCCGGCGGAAACCGCTTCCACCAGTTCGATCCCGGCGAGGATCTGATTGCTCGCAGCCGGCACGAGAACCTGGAACATATCCGCAGGGCCCTGGCGCATCGCGAATTCGTGCTGCATTACCAACCCACAGTGAACATGCGCACGGGAAAAGTGGTGGGGGCAGAGGCACTGGTCCGCTGGCAACACCCGGAGCGCGGCCTGCTGCCGCCCGGGATGTTCCTGCCCGTGATCGAGAACCATCCGCTGCAGGTGGAACTGGGCGAGTGGGCGATGGAAACAGCGCTGGCCCAGTTGGAGAGGTGGAAATCGGCAGGCCTGGACCTGTGGCTCAGCGTCAACGTCAGCGCCATCGAATTGCAGCAGCCCGGTTTTGCCGACCGGTTGCGCGCGAATCTCGATGCGCATCCCCTGGTCGAACCCTCGAACCTGGCGCTGGAGGTGGTGGAAACCACGGCGTTGGATGACGTGATGCAAACCTCGCACGTGTTGAATGACTGCCGCAAGATCGGCGTGTCCATCGCGCTCGACGATTTCGGGATCGGGTACTCTTCATTGACTTATCTGCGGCGCCTGCCGGCAAACATTCTCAAGATCGATCAGAGCTTCGTGAGGGACATGCTCGAGGAGCCGGACAACCTCAACATCCTGGAGGGCGTGATGGGCCTGGCCTCGGCCTTTCGCCGCGAAGTCATCGTGGAGGGGGTGGAAACGGTGGAGCATGGGCTGATGCTGCTGCAGATGGGATGCGAGATCGCGCAAGGATACGGAATTGCGCGACCGATGCCGGCCAGCGACCTGCCTGGCTGGATTGCCGCATGGCGCCCCGATCCGCGGTGGGACGAGGTGCCCCCGGTGCACGCAAACAACAGGCCGCTCCTGTACGCCTGCGTGGAGCACCGCGCCTGGTTGTCGGCATTTGAGGCTTGTCTGCAGGGCAGGCGCACGGCGCCGCCATCTCTTGACGAGAGCCACTGCCGCATCAGCGCATGGATCGACGCCGAAAAACGCTCCGCGCGTGGAACCTTCGCGACCATCCAGGCGATCGACTCGCTTCATCGCCAGCTTCATGGCCTGGCTGCCGACATTCTTGAGTCGCAGGCCGAGGGCAGAAATCCCGAGGGTCTTGCACGACTCGAACAACTTCACTTTCTGCATGACAAATACCTGAATCGGCTGCGAGTTTTCACCCGGATCAGCCGCGGCGGGCGCAGAAAGAAAAGTGGAGTGGCTGCGCCCACCCAGGCGAAGCAAGACTAGCCCAACTCAGGTCAGTGATGTGCCGCGGCGGCTTCATCCTTCAGATGATCGGGGGCTGGGTGCGGCTCGCGAAGGGTGAGAACAGGGCAACGTGCGTGCGCCAGCACGCGATACACGGTTCGATCGCGGGTCAGATTCTGAAATGCCGAACGATCGGTTGCGGCGAGCACAATCAGGCCTGCGTGGCGTTCCTGCGCCAGGGCAAGGATTTCGATGGCCGGATTACCGTGAGCCACCACCGGCTCAACCTGCGAGCAGCAACCGGCGCCGGTTTCAGCGGCAAGCCGGCGCAAGTCCTGCATAGCGGCTGAGTCCATTCCGGTCGGCAGACCCTTGCGCTGCATCTCAGGAACCGGCGGCAATACATGAAGCAGCACCAGCCTCGCGTTTTGTGCTGATGCGATCTGACAGGCAAGCGCTGCGCTCGGGCGAGAGGTCTCTCTAAGCGTGGTGGCGTGCAGGACGACACGCTCCGTGTCCTTCGCCACCGGGAGATGAGCCTCGGGTCCCACGGTTATGACCGGGAGGTAAACCGAGCGCAGCACTTGTTCTGCCACTGAGCCGATGAGCAACTTGCCTACTTTGCTCCGGCTCCGTGTTCCAACGAGCACGCGGTCCGGCTGGAATTGACGGACAGCGGCTGCAATTTGATCTTTGGGATGGCCTTCGCGCGCCAGTGCATCGCATCGGATGCCCTTCTGGGCGGCAAGGTCGCACCACGGTCTCATCATTTGCCCGGAGGTTTCCAGTGCGCCTGCCGAGTCGTAGTAGGGCATTCCCGAGGCATCGGCCGTGATGGCTGCCGAGGCCGGAAGGACGTGGAGGAGGATCAGCCGCGCACCCGTTTCGCCTGCCTGCTCGAGCGCAAACGGCATCAGGTGATCGAGATCGCTCAGGTCTGTAGCGACCAGGATCGTGGCTGGATGCGTCCAGCGGTGGGGATCTGATTCCCGCATGATGGACACCCCTTAGCTGAGAGGGTGTCACCGAAAGGGGGCCAGTGATGTGCCGGAAAGCACCCCGCAGAGTGATTTGGATCACCTTGAGCAAGGGAATTTGCACCACTCGCGGTGAGGCTGCGATGATCGCTGCGCACCTTGAGGGAGGATTTTCGCGTATGGAGAAGGTCAAATTGATCTGGTTGACAGCGGCTGCGATAACGACGGGCGCCTGGGGACAGTTGGCAGCACAATCGCTGCCACAATCATCGACCTGGCCGCCATCGCCTGAACACCCGACAATCCAGGTGTGGCCGGGAACGGCACCGGGTGCGAGGACGGATCTGCCCGCGGAAGGAAACCAGACGAAACCCGGAGACGGCTTGGTCGCCGGCCGTCCGGTGGCGCGCATCGGCAATGTCACCGTGCCCACCATGACGCTTTATTCGCCCCGGGGCATCAACTCCGGCGTGGCGATCCTGGTGTTTCCCGGAGGCGGCTACCACTACGACTCGATCGACCTGGAAGGCACGGAGGTCTGCGACTGGCTGAGCAAGATCGGCGTGACCTGCGCGTTGCTGAAGTATCGGGTGCCCGACAGCGGGCCGTATCCGAAGTCCGCCGCGGCCTTGCAGGATGCGCAGCGCGCCATGGGCCTGATCCGCCAGCACGCGGACGAGTGGGGCGTCGATCCGCACCGCGTGGGGGTGCTGGGATTTTCCGCAGGCGGCCATCTCGGCGCGGCCATCAGCAACATCTACGAGAAGCGCGTTTACGACCCCATCGACGCCGCCGACCAGTTGAGCTGCCGCCCGGATTTTACGGTGTTGATCTATCCCGGCTATCTGGCGATGGCCGACCAGAATTTTGCGCCCAATCCCGACATTCATCCCACCGCCAACACGCCGCCTACATTCATCCTGCAGGCCGAGGATGACCCTGCGGCGGTGCCGGAAAATGCCGTGACGTATTTCATGGAACTGAAAAATGCCAAGGTTCCCGCCGAGCTGCACATCTACGCGGAAGGCGGCCACGGGTTCGGGCTTCGGCCGAGAGATTTTCCCATAATGGGCTGGCCGCGGCTGGTGGAAACCTGGCTGCACACCATCAAAGTGTTGCCCCGGCAATAAGCGCAAGATCGAAAGCGGAAATTCACGGCACGGCGGCAGGTGCGACCACATATTCGTACCGCAGCGGCCCGCTGCCCGTGTTTTCAATGTTGTGGCGGGTCGCAGGCGGGATATAGACGAGAGCAGGAGCAGCAAACGGCAGACCCGGCCGCCCCTCGATCAGAGCTGTGCCCTTTCCCCGCAGCACAACCAGGGCTTCCTCATTCTGGCCGGTGGTGTGCCAGCCCACGGCCTGTCCCGGTTTGAGCTGCACAAAGCCGCTGCGCAAACCCGCGGTTTGCGGCGCTCCGTTGAGCACAGTGCAATCGCGCTGTGCGCAAGCTAGCGGTACGGCGAGCGGCTGCGGCGTTTGTGAACGAAGGGCTGCGGTGGCGATCAACCAGCCGACGGCAACGGCCGGCCTGAGTGCGGCGAAGAATCGGCGCATTTCTTCTCCTCCATGGCGGATCCTGACATCTCGAGTTCTATAGAGATTCAGGCCTATACAAAGTGATAGGTAGCACGAATCACAATGTCGTGCTACTATTATCCCGATTGCGTAGCACGAATTCTATAATCGTGTGACCGAAATCACAATTCACCGGGCGAACGCACACATATGGTAGGGCTCATGCGCAGCACCAGTTCAGGGTTCGTAATGATAGGCCTTCTTGCGCTCCTGCTGGTGCTGCTGGCCCGTTTGCCCCAGGTTGCCGCGCAGGAAAGTGCCCCTGGCTCCATCAGTGATAGGACCTTCTCGGGAACGGTAGTCGACTCCTCCGGCGCTGTGATCGCAGGAGCTACCGTGCATCTTCGAAACGCGGACGGCTCTTTGGACGGGACGACACAGTCGGAGATGAGCGGCTCCTTCATTCTTTCTGGTCTCGCGGCAGGTGATTATCGGCTCGTCGTATCGAAGCCCGGGTTTGAAACCAGAGAAATCCTTGTCACCATAGGGAATACAGGGATGCCTGCCCCGCTGCGCATCTCCCTGGCTATGGCCCCGGTGAGTACCACCATTAACGTTGAGGGGCGCGCGGACGATCTGATTGGAATCGCCTCTTCTGCCGGCCAGGTAACGGTGGGCGCAGAGGAACTCAAGAACCGTCCTCTGCTTCGCTCGGGAGAGATTCTGGAGACGCTTCCCGGCCTGATCATCACGCAGCACGCCGGCGGCGGCAAGGCCAACCAGTATTTCATGCGCGGCTTCAATCTGGACCACGGCACGGATTTCGCAATCTTCATCGACGGCATGCCGCTGAACCTGCCGTCGCATGCGCACGGCGAAGGGTACTCGGACATGAACACCGTCATTCCTGAGTTCGTCGAGCGGGTGGATGCCCAGAAGGGCCCCTATTACGCCGAAGTTGGCGATTTCGGCTCGGCTGGCAATGCGCAGGTGGTGATGTACAAGACGC
>Ga0335069_10010871_pt1 | contig 12878 bp, 12 predicted proteins | sample Lox_Sample_11_FD_206714 | JGI IMG/M metagenome (GOLD analysis project Ga0335069, IMG submission 206714) | Soil microbial communities from Loxahatchee National Wildlife Refuge, Florida, United States - Lox_Sample_1.1 | ecosystem: Environmental > Terrestrial > Soil > Wetlands | place: USA... | reverse complement strand
CGCCTCGCGCTCGGCGGGATTTCCGGGCGTCGCCGCCGAGTCGTCGACGACAATCACTACCCAGCGGGGTCCGGTGCCGAGGTATTCGGCACCGATCTCGATTCGTCTGCCCGCGAGCCGTTTCTTCGCGCGACGCACGACGGCGAGACTCCATGGCAGCGTCGCGTCCTCGCGGAATGCGATCAGCGCACCGGGGAGCGCTGGATTCGAAATGAGCGCGGCCCCTTGCAACCGGCAACCGGAATCGCTCTGGTCGACCATCGTCAGCAGCGGAGCGCCGGTCGAAGACTGCATCACCGAATAGGCGCCTTGCCCCGTCGTATCGCCGAATGCACCGATCGTGACTCCCTCGCTGGTCCGCGGCGACGGAATCGGAACAGCGGCAATGACGTCCTCCGGCCTGTTGCGCACGCGCCGCAGCACTTCCACCAGGCCGACGGCGACTTCGACGGTCACCGCCGTCGGCTTGCGCTCCCCGCGGCGCGTGATGACCGGACGCTCCGCCGAGCAAAGCGCGTTCACTTTTTGCAATACCTTGAGCTGTCGCGCCCGCCTCAGCGTGCTTCCTTGCGGCGGACGCTCCGTCGCGTCGCGGAGCGAAGCGATCTGGGCGCTCAGCGATTTGAGGACCGGCGTCATGTCGAGGCGCAGCCAGGTCTCCACAGGTTCGCCATTGGATCGCACGAGCCCGACATCGCTTCCCGGATCGACGACGAATCGGTTCGCGCCCGCGGGGGACTCGTCGCGCACGAGCGTCATCGCGAGGCACCATCGCGGGAGGTGGCGATTTATCCAGGACGCTTCGTGCGGCGGGAACTGCCCGCTGCTGAGCAATTCCTGCATGAGCACGACCACATACTCGCGCTCCAGGCGCACTTCGACCGTGGCCGACGACTGCTCGCGCTTCACAGGGATGGGCTCGCGGTGCAGCCAACGCGATTGCGCGAGCACGTAGGCGTCGTGGATCTCTTTCCAGGCAAAGGCCGGAGCTCGCTCGTCGGTGAACGGTCTCAGCAGCAACTCGAGCTGTCGCTGCCGGAAAAAGCGCAACAGCACGAGCGATTGCAAGTCACGCCGGTTCTCGAACTCGCCGTTGTCGCGAATCGACCGCACGAGCATGCCGTAGGCGCGCCCGAACGACCTGCAAAGCTCGAAGGCGCCTTGCCACGAGCGACTCGCGGTCGTCTTGGCCGAAGGGCGCGCCCCGCCCTCGTTCGTGAGCAGCGAGTCGACGAGTGCGCGCGCGCGCTGATCGAGCACGAGCAGCGCCTGCAGCCGGTGGGTGCTCGGGATTCCGCGCGGAACCTGCTCCGCGAGTACCTTGCATATCGCGCTTTGCGCGGCGATTGCGTCGTCTTTGGGCAGCGCCTGCCAATACGATAGCGCCGCGTCCGCGTCGGTCAGCGGATAGCTCGCGTCGCTGCGTACGGGAGTCAAGAAGCCGAACATCGAGGCCCCTGCGTATTCATGGTCAAGCGAGACGTAGCACACATCGTGCCAACCTTTGATCGGGGACAGGGGCAAAAACGCGGATGGGGTGTTCGCCCCGCCCCGAGCATCGGACGCTCTCGGCGTTGTAGACGACACGGCCGAGCCACGACCGCCCTCAGCCTGCGCGCCGCGCGAGCCATCCTGCATCGCGGCCCGAGCAGTCGATCGCCTACGCTGGCGTGCGAGAAAACAACGAGGCCGCGAGGGCCCCGTTGTCATCGATGGTGAGCCGGCTTTAGGCCGAAAACGACGAGCCGCAGCCGCAGGTCGATTGCGCGTTCGGGTTCTTGATCACGAACTGCGCGCCCTCGAGTCCTTCCTGGTAATCGATTTCGGCACCGACGAGGTACTGGTAGCTCATCGGGTCGATCAGCAGCGTCACGCCGTTCTTCACCATCGTGGTATCGTCGTCGTTGATCGCTTCGTCGAACGTGAAGCCGTACTGGAATCCCGAGCAGCCGCCGCCGGTGACGAATACGCGGAGCTTGAGGTCGGGATTGCCTTCCTCGTCGATGAGGGACTTCACCTTGTTCGCGGCGCTATCCGAAAAGACCAGCGGCGCGGGCATGTCTGTCACGGCATTCATTGCAGCTCCTGTGGTTCACGCCTGGTGTCGATTATCGATCGCCCCCCCGACCTACCGCAACCCTGCCGCCGATAGGGGCTGGTCAGGGTTGCGGCCGAGGTTCATCACCCCTCGGTCGGACGCGATCGCTGCTCGACGCAGCGCGCAGCGCAACTCTTCGTTCCTTCGTTCGACTTCCCACATGGGTCCGGGTTCGCGACTGCGCAATGGGACGCGCTTACCCGATTGTCCCGCAACCCATGATACTACTCGCCTCGGGATCGATCCGCCCGCATCCTGCCGGCAGGCCGCTCCGGGGCCCCGGTGCCCTGCAGCGTCATGTCCGATCCGCCTCACGGGAGCACTGGAGCTGAAGTCAGGCCCGTTGCCTCCGGAAGATCGAACATCAGATTCATGTTCTGGATCGCTTGGCCTGCGGCGCCCTTGACGAGGTTGTCTTCGACGGCGAGGACCACCGCCATGTCCCCGCCCTCGGGGCGATGGACGGCGATGCGGCAGACGTTGCCGGCGCGCACCGAGCGCGTGTCCGGCGCGGACCCCGGAGGCATGACGTCGACGAAAGGCTCGTCCGCGTAGCGCCTTTCGAAGAGCGCCTGCAGGTCGGCGCGCGGGTCGGTGAGCCTCGCATAAAGCGTCGCGCAAATGCCGCGAATCATCGGGACGAGATGCGGCGTGAAGACCAGGCTCACCGGCGATTTGCTCGCTGCGGCGAGCCCCTGGACGATCTCGGGGTGATGGCGGTGTCCCTTGACGCCGTAGGCCTTGAAATTGTCGGAAGCCTCCGAGAAGAGGAGACCCATCTCCTCCTTGCGCCCCGCGCCGGACACGCCGGACTTGCAATCGGCGACGAGATGCCCGGCGTCGACGACCCCTGCCTCCAGCAGGGGCATGAAACCGAGCTGCACCGCGGTCGGATAACACCCGGGGTTGCCGACGATGCGCGCGCGCCGGATCTTCGCCCGATTGACTTCCGGCAGTCCGTAAACCGATTCCTCGAGAAGATCGATGCAGGCGTGCGGCATCCCGTACCATTTCTCGAAGACCGCAGGATCCTTGAGCCGGAAATCCGCGGCGAGGTCGATGATCTTCACGCCGGCACCCACGAGCTCGCGCGCCTGCGCCATCGCCACACCGTGAGGTGTGGCGAAGAATACGACGTTGCACGACGTGAGCCCCGCTTCCGCGGGACCCACGAACGCGAGGTCGTAGATGCCGCGCAGGCTGGGAAACATTTCGGCGACCTTCGTGCCGGCGTCTTTCCGCGAGGTGATCGCCCGGACTTCGACGTTCGGATGCGCGGCGAGGAGGCGCAGGAGCTCGACGCCCGTGTAGCCCGTGCCGCCGACGATGCCGACCTTGATCATCGCTTCCTCGCTTGCCTTGGCCCGAACCCGTTCGATTCTAACAGCCGCCCGAGAAGCGCGAAGGCCGCCCGCGGGCGGCCTTCGGACGGAGCGGGTCGAAGCCGGTCAGCGCTTCGAGAACTGCTTGCGCTTGCGCGCCTTGTGCAGCCCGACCTTCTTGCGCTCGACTTCGCGGGCGTCGCGGGTGACGAGCCCTGCCTTCGACAGCGCGGGCTTGAGCGCGGCGTCGTAATCGATCAACGCCCGCGTGATGCCGTGGCGGACGGCGCCGGCCTGTCCGGATTCGCCGCCGCCTTCGACGTTGATCATGATGTCGAACGTCGCTTCGTGGTTTGTAATCTTCAGCGGCTGGCGGATCACCATCCGTCCGGTGTCGCGCGAGAAAAACTCGTCGGCCGGCTTTTCGTTGACGACGATGCTGCCCGTTCCCTTCTTGAGGAAGACGCGAGCCACCGCGCTCTTGCGACGTCCGGTGCCGTAGTAGTAGTTGCCGATCATGGGCGAGTCAGAGGTCCAGTGTCTTGGGTTGCTGCGCGGCGTGCGGGTGCGCGGCGCCGGCGTAGCACTTGAGCTTCTTCAGCATCTTGTAGCCGAGGGGCCCTTTCGGGAGCATTCCCTTGACCGCCTTTTCCAACGCACGGCCCGGGAAGCGCCGCTGCATCTTCGCGAAATTCGTTGTCGAGATGCCGCCGGGGTAGGTGCTATGGCGGTGGTACAGCTTGTCGTCCGCCTTGTTGCCGGTAACGCGAAGCTTCTCGACGTTCGTCACGACGACGAAGTCGCCGGTGTCGACGTGGGGCGTGAAGATCGGCTTGTGCTTGCCGCGCAGGCGCAGCGCGATCTGGCTTGCGAGCCGGCCGAGGACCTTGTCGGTCGCATCGACCACGTACCAATCCCGCGCGACGTCCTGCGGCTTGGCGGAGAAGGTTTTCATTGAAAATCCAAGGGTTGTGGCCGATGCTGCGCCGGCCCAGCAAAGTTTTCAATCTTAAATCATGCCGGATGCGCGGTCAACCCGCCGCCGGTCGTCAGCCAGAGACGGAACAGGGATTAAAAAAGAGCGCGGCCATCTTGGGGGGGCCGCGCTCCAAGCATTCCACCCTAGGAGGAGGAAGGGGGAACATCCCGCGGCGGAGAGAGGGGGAACTCTTCCTGGCGGGTAGTTATGATGATGGCATAGAGCTCATCGCTAGGCAAGCGGCTGTTGCGGCGCGGCGCCGCCGCGAGGTCCGCGTGTCGCAAAAGATCCACACCAAGTAAGCGCACACTGGCCAAGGTCCCACCCGAATGGGGGAGAATTTGGCGGTGACCTGGCCGAATCTGGCCGAAGCGCGAAGGGGACGGGTTCCGGATGAAGGCAAGGGTGAAGTGGGTGGAGGGCGTGAGCTTCGTCGGCGAATCGGCGTCCGGTCATGCAATGGTGATCGACGGCGCGCCGGAATACGGTGGTCGGAATCGCGGGATGCGACCCATGGAGGCCGTTCTGCTGGGTGCGGCTGCGTGCACGGCATTCGACGTCGTGCTGATCCTGAAGAAGGCGCGGCAGCCGATCGCCGATTGCGTCGTCGATGCCGAAGCCGAGCGCGCGCCGATCGAGCCGAAGGTGTTCACGAAGATCCACCTGCGCTACACCGTCGCCGGACGCGGACTCGATCCGAAGCAGGTCGAACGCGCGGTCAAGCTCTCGAAGGAGAAGTATTGCTCGGCGACGATCATGCTCGCGAAGACCGCCGAGGTGAGCTACGACATCGAGATCGTCGAGGGCGATCGGATTCCGGCGCCTCCAACGTGAGCCGCCGCCCGCGGGGGCAACCCGCTGGCTTATTGTGCGGCATGCGGTGCGGCATGCGCCAGCAGGCCGCTCCCGGCAGTCCGCGCTGGCCAATGCGCGACGCACGAGGACCGCGAAGGGCACATGCCGAAGGGCGCCCGGTTCTCGCGGAGCCCGGCGTGTCTGCCCTTCGCGACGCTCGCAACCAAAGGGGCGGTCCCCGCGAAGTAGCTAGCGTGGATTGCGCAGCACTCGAATGAGGCTCGACGAGTCCCAGCGCCCGCCGCCTTGCGCCTGCACGCGCGCGTAGAACTGATCGACGAGCGCGGTGGCGGGCAGCGCTACGCCGTTCGCGCGCGCCTCGTTGAGGCAGAGCGCGAGATCCTTCCTCATCCAGTCGACGGCGAACCCGAAGTCGAACTTGTCGGCGAGCATCGTGCGGCCGCGATTGTCCATCTGCCACGACTGTGCGGCGCCCTTGCCGATCACGTCCAGCGCGCGCTCGACGTCGAGCCCGGCGTTCTCGGCGAACACGATGCCTTCCGCGAGCGCCTGGACGAGCCCCGCGATGCAGATCTGGTTGAACATCTTGGTGAGCTGGCCGCTGCCCGGTCCGCCCATCAGCGTGACAGCGCGGCTGTAGTTGCGCAGCACGGGCTCTGCGGTGGCGAAAGCGTCGGCATCGCCGCCGGCCATGATCGTGAGCTTCCCGTTCTCCGCCCCAGCCTGGCCGCCCGAGACAGGCGCATCGAGGAACGCGACGCCCTGTGTCTTCGCTTTCGCATGGATCTCGCGGGCAATCTCGGCGGAGGCGGTTGTGTGGTCGACGAGGATCGAGCCTGCGCGCATTGTCGAGAGCGCGCCGTCCGGGCCAAGCGCGACCGAGCGGACATCGTGGTCGTTGCCGACGCACATCATCACGATCGCTGCGCCTTTCGCCGCTGCGGCCGGAGTGGGGGCGGCCGCGCCGCCGTATTGCTCGACCCAGCCGCTCGCCTTGTCGGCGCTGCGGTTGTAGACGGTGACGTCGAGTCCTGCGCGGGCGAGGTGCCGGGCCATCGGGTGGCCCATCACACCGAGGCCAAGAAATGCGACGCGAGTTGTGGTCATGGCGGTTTCAGATTCCTCGAATGGGGAGCGTAGCGGCTACGCGGCAGCGTTCTTCTCCGCGGCGAGCCGCGCGCGCGCCGTGACGACCGCTTCGCGCACTCGCGCCGGCGCCGTTCCGCCCGGATGGTTGCGTCTCGCCACCGACCCCTCGAGCGTCAGCGAGCCGAGGACGTCGTCGCCGATCTCGGGCGAAAAGCCCCGCAGCTCGGCAAGCGGAAGATCGGCGAGCTCGCTGCCGCGCTCGTCGGCGCGCCGCACCGCGCGCGCGACGACCTCGTGGGCATCGCGAAACGGCACACCCTTGCGCACCAGGTAGTCGGCGAGATCGGTGGCGGTCGCGTGACCTTCGGCGGCAGCCGCGCGCATCCGTGCCGTGTCTGCGGTGATGCCATTCGCGACGAGGTCCGCGACGATCGCGAGCGTGTCTGCGAGCGTGTCGACGATGTCGAACAGCGGCTGCTTGTCCTCCTGGTTGTCGCGGTTGTAGGCGAGCGGCTGTCCCTTCATCAGCGTGAGCAGGGCGACCAGGTGTCCGCTCACGCGCCCCGTCTTCCCGCGCGCGAGCTCGGCGACGTCGGGATTCTTCTTCTGCGGCATGATCGAGGAGCCCGTGCAGAACCTGTCGGCGAGCGTCAGGAACGCGAAGCGGGGGTTCGTCCACCAGACGAGCTCTTCGGAGAAGCGCGACACGTGCGTCATTGCGATCGCCGCGGCCGCCGCGAACTCGATGGCGAAGTCGCGATCGGACACGGCGTCGAGCGAGTTTTCGCAGAGGCCTTCGAAGCCGAGCTCGCGCGCGACCCGCGCGCGGTCGATCGGGAACGTCGTCCCGGCGAGCGCCGCGCTGCCGAGCGGAAGGCGGTTGACGCGGCGGCGAGCATCGCGCAACCGCTCGGCGTCCCGCGCGAACATCGCCTCGTAGGCAAGCAGGTGGTGGCCGAAAGTGACCGGCTGCGCGACCTGCACGTGCGTATAACCGGGCATGATCGTCTCGGCGTGCCGCTCGGCCAGCGCGATTAACGCCCCCCGGAGCGCGGCGAGCGTTTCGACCAGGGCGTCGATTTCGCCGCGGAGCCACAGCCGCATGTCGGTCGCGACCTGGTCGTTGCGCGAGCGCCCGGTGTGCAGGCGCTTGCCGGCATCGCCGACGAGCGCGGTCAGGCGTTTCTCGATGTTGAAATGGACGTCTTCGAGGTCGCGCGACCAGGGGAATTCGCCGCGCGCGATTTCGTCGCGTATCGTCTGCATTCCCCGTTCGATGGCGGCGAGATCGTCGGCCCGCAGCACGCCGACCGCTTGCAGCATGCGCGCGTGAGCGAGGGAGCCCGCAATGTCGGCGTCCGCCAGTCGGCGATCGAACTCCACCGACGACGTGTAGCGCATCACCCGATCGGAGACGGGCTCGCTGAACCGGCCGGACCAGCCGGCGGCGGGAGCGTCGCGAGGTTCCTTGGACTCGGCCATGGCAACGAGGGTAGCGAATGTCCCGCGCGTCGAGCGGGAAGTGCAAAAATCCCCACACCTTTCGATCGTGGCGGCGGGAATTCAACGCCGGTGCGCGGTTCGGCTTGCCTCGACGTCGGGGCTTGCCGACAATATCCGATGGTGCGCTCGCGCCGAAATCGATCCGCCGCACCATCCCGGCACGATGCTTGCATGCCGGGCCCGATTATCCGGTCGATTATAGGGTAAATCGCCATCGCTCCCGCGCTGCCGGACTTCCGCAACCTGGGCACGATCCTGCGCATCGTGCTTGCCGTGAACGCGCTCGCCGCGGTCGCGGCGATCGTGCGCGAGCCGGCACCCGAGCTGTGGATCGACCAGTGGCTGCCGATGATGGCGTTCGTCGAGCCCCACCTGATCCTGGAACTCGCAGTCCTCTACGCGGTCGCTCCGTGGATCATGCGGCTCACCTACCCGACAGGCATCTTGCTCGCCGGCGCACTGACGATCGGCGCCGGCGTCGCCGTCCACGTCCTGGTCGCGCGCGATTTGCCGCAATCGCCGCATTCGCTCGCGCGCTACCTGTTGCTCACGCTCCTCGTCTTCGGCGTGCTCGTCGGCTACTTCGGCCTCCGCGCGAAGGCGCTCTCCCCGGCGATCACCGAGTCGCGTCTGCAGGCGCTGCAGGCGCGCATCCGCCCGCACTTCCTCTTCAACAGCATCAACGCGGTGCTGTCGCTGGTGCGCAAGGATCCGAAGCGGGCCGAGAACGCGCTGCTCGACATGGCCGATCTCTTCCGCGTGCTGATGCGCGACAACCGCGACCTCGTGCCCCTCAACGACGAGATCGAGCTCTGCCAGCAATACCTCGCGCTCGAGAAGCTGCGCCTCGGCGATCGGCTGCAGGTCGATTGGCACCTGAACAGCATGCCGAGCGACGCGCTCGTTCCCCCGCTCTTCATGCAGCCGCTGCTCGAGAACGCCGTCTACCACGGCATCGAGCCGTCGAGCGCGCCCGGCGTGATCTCGATCAATATCTTCTATCGCGGCGGCGAGGTGCATGCGATCCTGCGCAATCCCTACCAGTCGAACGGCGAGAGTCACCATGCGGGAAACAGGATGGCGGTCGGCAACATCCGCGAGCGGCTGAAGCTCCACTTCGATGCGGAGGCCTCGCTCGAGTCGCGCGTCCGCGATTCGACCTACGAGGTCCACATTCGCGTGCCGTACCGCTCGATTCGCGACGTGCGCAAGCTGGAAGCCGAGGCGGCGGCGCGCGGCGAGCGCGAGAACGGCGAGCGCCGCGGCCCCGATACACGCACCGGCGCCGAAGGCCCGCGGACGATCGCCGGCGGCGGCGCGGGAGCCTCGCGTGGCTGACGCGCCGCTTCGCGTGCTGATCGTCGACGACGAAGCGCCGGCACGGCGCCGGCTGCGCGAGCTCCTCGACGACTGCGCCGCGGCGCTGCCGCTCGCGATCGTCGGCGAGGCGGCCAACGGCCGCGAAGCGCTGGACGTGCTGCACACGGTGAGCGCCGACCTGCTGCTCGTCGACATCAACATGCCCGAAATGGGCGGAATCGAGCTCGCGCGGCACGTGCTGAAGCTCGCGCAGCCGCCGCTCGTGATCTTCACGACTGCGCACGACGAGCACGCGCTGCAGGCCTTCGAAGTGAACGCCGTCGACTACCTGATGAAGCCGGTGCGCGTGCAGCGGCTCGTCGCCGCCCTGCAAAAGGTCCCGCGTCTGAAGCCATTGTCGGCGACGAGGCTCGATCAGCTGCAGTCGACGGCGCGCCGCTTCCTCTCGGTGACCGAACGCTCGCGCGTCGTGCTGGTTCCGGTCGAAGACATCGTCTACCTCAAGGCCGAGCTCAAGTACATCACGATCCGCACCGCGCAGCGCGAATATCTGCTCGAGGAATCGCTGACGAAGCTGGAGGAGGAGTTCGGGTCGCGTTTTGTCCGCGTCCATCGCAACTGCCTCGTTGCGCGCGACTTCATCCGCGGTTTCGAGCGCCGCGTCGGCGACGAAGGCGACGCGCATTGGGAAGTGCTGCTGCAGGACGTTCCCGAAACGCTGCCCGTGTCGCGCCGCCAGCAGTCGATCGTCCGCGAGATCGGCCGCGAGAGCAAACGCGGCAGCGAAGACGCGGGACCGTGACGAACCCTCGCCGCCGCACTCCTCGACAGTAGACCACTCGCCGGCTCAACCACGGATGCGCCACGCATGTCCAGACGTACGCTGATCTGCGGCTCGCTCGCCTACGACACCATCATGGTGTTCCCGGATCGCTTCGCCCGCCACATCCTCCCGGGCGAGACGCATGTGCTCTCCGTCTCGTTCCAGATCGCCGAGATGCGGCGCGAGTGGGGCGGCTGCGCCGGCAACATCGGCTACAACCTCAAGGCGCTGGGCGGAGAGCCCGTGGTGATGGCCACGCTCGGCGACGACGGAGGCGCGTATCGCGAGAGAATCGCCGTGTTGGGGATGACGTGCGAAGGCGTGCGCTCGGTGGCGGGAACGTTCACGGCGCAGGCGTTCATCATCACCGACCTCGACGACAACCAGATCACCGCGTTTCATCCCGGCGCGATGAATTCTTCGCACCAGAATCGCGTCGGCGACGTTGCGGATATCGCGCTCGGCATCGTCGCCCCTGACGGTCGCGACGGGATGCGCGCGCACGTGGAGCAGTTCGCGGCGGCGCGGATTCCGTTCGTCTTCGATCCGGGGCAGGGGTTGCCGCTGTTCTCCGGCGCCGAGCTGGCCGAGATGATCGACGCGGCGAGCTTCGTCGCCGTCAATGACTACGAGGGACGTCTGCTTGCGGAGCGGACCGGGCTCGCGCTCGAGGCGATCGCCTCGAGCGTCGACGCGCTGATCGTCACCCATGGCGGCGAGGGTTCGCGCATCTACACCGCAGGGCGCGCGATCGACCTGCCCGCCGTCAAGCCGTCAGCGCTCGTCGATCCGACCGGTTGCGGCGATGCGTATCGCGCAGGGCTGCTCTACGGGATCGCCCACGGCTGGGACTGGGAGCGCACGGGGCGTCTCGCCGCAACGCTCGGATCGATCAAGATCGCGAGTCGCGGCGGCCAGAACCATCGGATCGATCGCGACATCGTCGGCGAGCGCTACCGCGAGGCCTTCGGCAGCTACCCATGGTGACCGAATCGGCCGCGACGCTGCTGCCGTACTGTCGGCCGACGCCGGCATGGACGCGGATCGCGCGCTTCTGCCGAGTCCTCGCGCATCTCGCCGGCGGCCTCGCGACGACCGTGTTCGTCTTCCCGTGGATCGGACCTTCGCGCAAGCGGGCTCTGATCCGAAGGTGGTCGCGGCAGCTCCTGCAGATGCTCAACGTCAGGCGTCGCGTGAATTGGCGCCACGAGGGCGGGATGCGCGGCCACGTGCTGATCGTCGCCAATCACGTCTCGTGGCTCGACATCTTCGTGCTGAACGCGCAGCAGCCGGCACGGTTCATCGCGAAGGCGGAGCTCGCCCGCCTTCCGGTGATCGGAAGCCTGTGTCGCAACGCCGGCACGTTGTTCATCGAGCGCGAGCGGCGGCGCGACACGCACGCAGTCAATCGCCATACCGTAGAGGCGCTCACGCGCGGCGATCTCGTCGCCGTGTTCCCGGAGGGCACGACGAGCGACGGAACGCGCCTGCTGAAATTCCACAGCTCGCTGCTGCAGCCGATCGTCGATGCGCGAGGCGTCGTCCAGCCGATCGCGATCCGCTACCGCACGCCGGACGACGAATACAGCGATGCACCCGCATTCGTCGGCGACCTGACGATGGTCGGATCGCTGTGGCGGTTGACCGGCGAGCGCTCGCTCGTCGCCGAGATCACGATCCTGCCGCAGCTCCCCGCGGCCGATCGCGCGCGCCGCGACCTCTCGAATGCCGCGGCCGCGGCTATCCAAACGGTTTTGGCGTCACCGGCGCGCGCGATGGCACTTGATAGACGCGGCGATCGTCGAGCTTGATCGCCGTGAGCGTGCCGCCCCAGAGACAGCCCGAATCGAGCATCAGCAGGTTCGGCGCGAGCGTCAACTCGAGCGTCGACCAGTGGCCGCAGACGATCGTCTTCGCGGCCGAGCGCCGATTGTCATGCTCGAACCACGGCCGATACCCATCGGGCGCGGAGCCCGGGCCGCGCTTCTCCTGGAACTGCATCGCGCCGTCGGCGGTACAGAAGCGCAACCGGGTGCACGCGTTGACGACGACCCGCAGCCGGTCGAAGCCGGCGAGGTCGTCGCGCCAGGCGCGCGGCTCGTCGCCGTAGAGGCACTTCAAGAATTCGTCGGCGCGCTCGCTCGCGAGCATCGTCTCGACTTCGCGCGACAGGAGAAGCGCGGCCTCCGGCGTCCATGCGGGCAACAGCCCGGCGTGGACCATCAGCAGCCCGCCCTCGACGACGACCAGCGGCCGGCGCTGCAGCCAGTGGAGGAGCTCGTCGCGGTCGGGTGCCGAGAGGATCGGCCCGAGCGTATCCCGCCGGTGCGCCTTCGTGTGCCCCGCGGCGACGGTGAGCAGGTGGAAGTCGTGGTTGCCGAGAACAGTGGTTGCCGCGTCGCCGAGCGCCTTGACCTCGCGCAGCACGGCCAGCGACTCGGGCCCGCGGTTGACGAGATCTCCGACAAGCCAGAGATTGTCCGTGCGCTGGGAGAACGCGAGAAGCTCGAGAAGCTGGCAGAGCTCCGCGTGGCAGCCCTGGATGTCGCCGATCGCGTAGTGGCTCATGAAAGGCGGAACGACTTCACGCGTGCGCGCGGTCGCGGGACGTGACGCACCAAGTGCGCGCGATCCGATGCCGGCGTCCTGCTAGAATCCACGCCGATTCTAGCACCCGCAAGCCCGCTCCCTCGCTCGATCCCGGTGATGTCGCCCCCGCTGAATCCCGCGCAGCGCGAAGCGGTGCGCTATCTCGACGGTCCGCTGCTCGTGCTCGCCGGTGCCGGCAGCGGCAAGACGCGCGTCATCGCCGCGAAGATCGCCTTCCTGATCGAGCGCGGCCTCGATCCGGCGCACGTCATTGCGATCACGTTCACGAATCGGGCGGCGCGGGAAATGCGCGAGCGTACTGCCGCGCTACTCGCCGGC
>Ga0335069_10010870_pt1 | contig 12878 bp, 16 predicted proteins | sample Lox_Sample_11_FD_206714 | JGI IMG/M metagenome (GOLD analysis project Ga0335069, IMG submission 206714) | Soil microbial communities from Loxahatchee National Wildlife Refuge, Florida, United States - Lox_Sample_1.1 | ecosystem: Environmental > Terrestrial > Soil > Wetlands | place: USA... | reverse complement strand
GGACAGCCACAGCATTGGGTCGGCTCCTGGTCTGCGGCACAGCAAATTCCCGAGCCCCGAGATGCGCTGCCGCCCGAGGGCACTGTCCGACGCAACCCTGCGGCAGGTCGCGCACCTTTCGCTCGGCGGACGGACGCTCCGGCCCCACCTGACGAACGTGATCGCCGGGCGCTCAGCCCGGCCGAGCGGTGAATGCCTGGATCCGTGCGCCGGGGCATTTTGACGCCGTCATCGATTTCGACGCCGCAGTGCACGCTCCAGCTGCACCGAGCTATATGTTGCCGGCCCTCGGACACCGGCGACCACCGACATCTCAATCCGAAAGGCTACCAGACGATGGCAGAGGCCATTCCGCTCGCATTGTTCGCTGCGCCGGCCCGGCGCCGCCGCGCACGGCCAACACCGGAAATGAAGGCTGTCCTCGTCGCACTTCTCTGGATCTGGGCACTTGCGCTGCCCGCCGCGGCGCAGCAGCAGATAGCCATCACCTTCGACGATTTGCCATCGCACAGCGCGCTCCCCGCGGACACTACGCGCGTCGATATCGCGAAACAAATCATCGCGGCGCTGAAGGACGCAAATGTGCCGGCATACGGCTTCATGAATGGACTGCGGCTGGTGGACGAGCCGCTCTCGGCGCCGGTGCTTCAACTCTGGCGCGATGCAGGCTTTCCGATCGGAAATCACACCTACTCGCACATGAACCTCAACCGCGTGCCACTCGCGGACTGGGAGGACGACGTCGTCAGGAACGAGGGCGTGCTCGCACCGCTGATGTCCGGCGGCGACTGGCGTTGGCTGAGGTTTCCCTTTCTTGCCGAGGGCGACACGCTTGCGAAGCATGACGCGGTCCGCGCCTTCCTGGCCGGGCGCGGCTACCGCATCGCCGCCGTGACGCTGAGTTTTGACGACTATCTCTGGAATGAGCCCTATGCGCGCTGCGTCGCAAAGGGGGACAAGGCCACGATCGCGGCGATGGAAACCGCCTATCTCGATGCCGCGCAGACGAGCCTGTTCTATTACCACGCGCTGTCGCAGGAGCTTTATGGCCGCGATATCCCCTATGTCCTGCTGATGCATCTGGGAGCATTCGACGCACGGATGCTGGCGCGCCTGCTCGCACTCTACCTAGCGAAAGGCGTGACCTTCGTGTCGCTCGACCAGGCCGAGGCCGACCCGTTTTATCGCGTGGACAGCGATCCCAGGTTGCCGGCCGGTCCGGTGACTCTGGAGCAGGCGATGGCCGCGCATGGCATGGCCTACTATCCCGCGCGCGTCGCGCAGGTCATGTCCTTCGACACGCTCTGCCGCTAGATGGTCCTGAACTTCCCGGTCAGCCGCATCACGTAACCGATTACCTGCGCCACCGCCTTGTAGTGTTCGGTCGGGATCGCCTCGTCGACCTCGACGGTGGCATGCAGCGCACGCGCCAGCGGCGGGTTCTCGACGATCGGAACGTCGTGCTCCTTCGCGACCTCGCGGATCCTGAGCGCGAGCGCGTCCACACCCTTGGCGACACAGACCGGCGCGGCCATCTGGCCGCTCTCGTACTTCAAGGCCACCGCATAGTGCGTCGGGTTCGTGATGACCACGGTTGCTTCCGGGACCGCCGCTATCATGCGCTTCCTGGCGCGCTCCTGGCGGATCTGGCGGATCTTCGCCTTGATCTGCGGGTCGCCTTCGTTCTGACGATACTCTTCCTTGACCTCCTGCTTGGACATGCGGTTGCGTTGCATGAAGCGGTAGCGCTGGACGACGTAGTCCGCTGCCGCGACAACCGCGAGCACGGCGAGTGCCGCGACGAGCACCTTGTAAAGCAGGTGGCTCATGTCGCCGACCACGCCCATCGGCGACTGATCCATCATCGACTCGAGCATCGTCCGCTCGGGCCAGATTTGGGTCCAGACGGCGATGCCGACGACGGCGATCTTGAGCACGCCCCTGGCAAGGTTCATCAGCCCCTCGACGCCGAACATGCGCTTCAGGCCGGTGGCGATGTTCAGCTTCGACAGGTCAGGCTTGAGCTTTTCGACCGTGAAGGTGGGTCGGGCCTGCAGGAAATGTCCAGCGGCAGCCGCCACCATGAGCAGCGCGAAGACCGGCGCGAGGATTCCGCCGAGCAGCAGGAGCATCTCGCGCGCCAGCACGATTATCCCTCCGGAATCGACTGCAATCTGGTCTGGCTGCTCGAGGAAGATGCGCAGCGAAGCGGCCAGGCTTTTAAGGGTTGAGCTGCCGAGCGCCATCACTGCGATCGTGCCGCCCAGGAGGAGAATGAACGTGCTGAGTTCGGCACTCTTGATGATGTCGCCATGCTCGGCCGCTTCCTGCAGCCTTTTGGCTGTAGGTTCTTCCGTCTGCTGTGATGGGTCGCGTTCGTCGGCCATCTAGAGGAACTGCGCCATCTGCGTGCTGTAGAAGTTCAGGAACAGTGTCATCATCGAGCCAAGCAGCAGTGCCAGGACGACGAAACCGAACATGATGTTGATCGGGACCGCGACGAAGAAGACCTGAAGCTGCGGCATCAGGCGGGCCAGGATGCCGAGCGCGGCATAGAGCGCGAAGCCGAATACGAGGAACGGCGCCGCCAGCTGGAAGCCCAGCAGGAAGCTAGCGCTGACCAGCCGGACCGTGAGCTCCGCCATGTCGCCGGTCGGAAGCGACGCTCCGGGTGGCAGCATCCGATAGCTGCCCGAGATCGCACCGATCGCCAGATGGTGGAGGTCGGTCGAGAAGATCAGTACCGCGCCCAGAAGCGAGAAGAAGTTGCCGATCGCGGCACCCTGGTCGTGCTGGGTGGGATCGATGGTCTGCGCATAGGCAAGTCCGGTCTGGGTCGCGATCAGCATGCCGGCTGTCTGCAGCGAGCCCATGATGATGCGCGACATTCCGCCGATCAGGACGCCGCTGGTCACCTCCTGCGCGATGAGAAGGCCGAGTTGAAGCGCCGTGGCCGGCGCTTGGGCCGGATAGGCATGCTGAACGCCGGGAGCCAGCGCGACGGAGACCGCGAGCGCAAGGACAAGCCGGACCGTCGCCGGTATGCCGCCCTCGCCGAGGGCCGGCAGCAGCATCATCATCGAGCCCGTGCGCGCAAAGACCAGCAGGTAGGTGAGTACGATCCCGGAGAGCGAGGCGAGGTGAATGTGCAAGGCACGCCCCGCTAGTAGGCGGAAATTCTCTGCGCGATATCCAGCATCAGCCCGTTCATCGCCGCGCCGGCGAAGGGGAGGGCGATCAGCAGAACGACGAAGATCGCCACGATCTTCGGTACGAAGACGAGCGTCATCTCCTGGATCTGCGTCAGCGCCTGCAGCAGGCCGATGGCAAGACCGACCACCAGTGCGGTCAGCATGGCCGGCGTGATGATCTCCAGCAGCACCAGCATGGAGGAACGGGCAAAGTCGATGGTATCCGCGGGTGTCATGGCGCCTCAGATCGGCATGTTCATGATCGACTGGTAGGCCTGCACGACCTTGTCGCGCACGGCCACGACGGTATCGAGCGTGATCTCCGCCTGGTTCACGGCGTTCACGACATCGACGATGTTGGCCTGGCCGGCGACCTGGCGCGCGGCCATCGTCTCGCCCTGCTTCATCGTGCCGATGCCGTCCTTCAATGCGGTCGCCAAGAAGTTCGAGAAGTCGGGAGCGCCGGCGGCTCCGGTGGCGGCGGCGCCGCCAGCGCCGACCGTGCCCGATCCGGCCATGTTTGCTACGGCCTGATAGGCGGCGGCCGCGGCTGCTGGGAGGGCCATGGTCTAGTTTCTCCTCACTTGCTCACTTGCGAAGCAGGTCGACGGTGCGCGACAGCATCGCCTTCGAAGCGTCCATCACCGTGAGATCCGCCTCGTAGGAGCGCTGCGCCTCGCGCATGTCCATGATTTCGACGAGCTCATTGACGTTGGGAAGCTTGACGTAGCCCTTGGCGTCCGCGAGCGGATTGCCCGGGTCGTACTGCAGGCGGAACGCGGTCGAGTCGGCGACCGGCTTGCCGGAGGTGACGAGCGTCGCGTTCAGTTCGCGATCGAATTCGCTCTTCATCGTCGTGATCTTGCGGCGATAGGGATCGCCGCCCGGGATATTCGACGTCGAATTCGCATTGGCGATGTTCTCTGCGATCGTGCGCATGCGGTCGGACTGCGCCCGCATGCCGGAGGCGGCGACGATCAGGGACGTCGTGAAATCCATGACTGTTCTCCCTCAGTGACCGATGGCGGTCTTCATCATGTCGATGGCCTTGGCGTAGAGATTGCTCGCTGCCTGGTATTCCGCCTGCGTGTCCGAGACGCGGATCATTTCCTGCTCGAGCGACACGGTGTTGCCCGTCGGGTTGGCAGCGACATCGGGCGAATCGGTGTCGGCATAGCTGGCTGCGTGCGCCGACGTGGCCGCGATGTGGCGCGGGTCGGTGACGGTCATGGCGCCCTGGAACTGCGTGGAAGCGGTCGCGCCCTTCAGCACGTCCTCGAAGCTCACGGGCTTCAGGTCGCGCGCGGTGTAGCCGGGCGTGTCGGCGTTCGCGACGTTCTGCGCCAGCACGCTCTGCCGCGCGTTGAGCCAGCTCATGCGCTCTTTCAGGATGCCGAGCAGCGGCATGTCGGTGATGTTCATCGCCATCGACGGCTCTCCGTATACGGAAAATTAGCCTTAAGACGCCGCACGATGCGCCCGAACGATTAAGTCCCGCTTAACGGCGATGGAGTTTTCTGCCGGGCAGGTTCTGCCGCTCTTTAACGCGCGATTAAGGTAAACAGTCTCTGATGCGCGCATGGATGTGATGGACTTCGCGCGCTACGTCGGCGCACTCGTTCTCGTGCTCGGCCTGGTCGGCGCTGCGGGTCTTGCCGCGCGGCGCTTCGGCCTCGCCGGCCTCGTCAAGCCGCCGGCGACGCGGCGCCTCGCCATCGTCGAGTCGCTGATGATCGGGCCGCGGCAACGCCTGCTCATCGTGCGTCGCGACGGCGTCGAGCATCTCGTTCTCTCCGGACCCGACGGCACCAGCGTCGTGGAGTCCGGCATTCGCGCCGCACAGCCGGTCGCGGCGTCCTTCGCGACGACCGAGGCGGCCGCGTGAGAAATTTCTGGCCGCTGGCCGCGGGCCTCGCGCTCGCGATGTTCCTCATCGTGCCAGGTGCGGCGCATGCCGCCTCGCCGGCGGCGAACGCCGTCGTCGCGGCGACTGCGGGCGCAACCTCCACTGCATCCGGCAGCGGCGGCCTCAACATCGATCTGACCGGCGGCGGCCTGTTCACCGACCGCCTCATGCAGATCATCGCGCTGATCACGATCCTGTCGATCGCGCCGTCGATCCTGATCATGATGACGAGCTTCGTGCGCATGGTCGTCGTGCTGTCGCTGTTGCGCACCGCGCTCGGCCTGCAGCAGAGCCCGCCCAACAGCGTGATCGTCTCGTTGTCCCTGTTCCTGACGCTGTTCGTGATGACCCCGACTCTGAAGGACGCCTACAACCAGGGCGTGGTGCCGCTGGTCAACAACCAGATCACGACCGAACAGGCGTTCGACCGCGCCGCCGTGCCGATGAAGAAATTCATGATGGCGCATGTCCGCGAAGCCGACCTGAAGCTTTTCGTCGACATGTCGGGTACGAAGGCGAAGACCCCCGACCAGATCGGCGTCAGCACGCTCGCCCCCGCCTTCATGCTCAGCGAGCTCAAGCGGGCGTTCGAGATCGGCTTCCTGATCTTCGTGCCCTTCCTCATCATCGACATGGCCGTCGCCTCGATCCTGATGAGCATGGGCATGATGATGCTGCCGCCGGTGATCATCTCCTTGCCGTTCAAGCTCATCTTCTTCGTGCTGGTCGATGGCTGGCGCCTGGTCGCGGGCTCGCTGGTCGAGAGCTATCTGCACTCGCCGCCGCCTACGTAACGGAAGATTCGCCAAGCCGGTGCGCCCGCTTTAGGCTCTCCCGACCGATATCGGGAGACCGCCATGAACAAGCCGGAGCGCATCGCAACGAACGAAGTCCTCTACGAGGTCAGCGACCATATCGCGACCATCACGCTCAACGCGCCCGAGCGCATGAACACGATCAGCGGCCCGATGCTCGGCCGCCTGTCGGAGTGCCTTATCGAGGCCGACCGCGATCCCGAGGTCCGCTGCATCATCCTGACCGGCGCGGGCCGCGCCTTCTGCGCCGGCCTCGACCTGCGCCAGGCGACCCAGGGCGGCAGCGTCGGCGAGGGCAGCGGGGCAGTCGCCACGGACATCGACCTGCGCAACACGCCGCCGACCGTGCTGCATTCGATCAACACGCCGGTGATCTGCGCCGTGAACGGCGGCGCTGCCGGCTATGGTGCCGACACCGCGGTCGGTTGCGATATCCGCATCATGGCGGAATCGTCCAAGCTGGCACTCTCCTTCGCCAAGCGCGGCATCCTCCCGGAATCGGGCGGAACCTGGCTTCTGCCGCGCCTGCTCGGCTGGGAGCAGGCGGCGAAGATCATCTTCACCGGCCGCACGCTCGGCGCGCAGGAGTGCGTCAAGCTCGGCCTCGCCTCCGAAGTCGTGCCCGATGCCGAACTGATGCTGCGCGCCCGCGCCCTGGCGACCGAGATCTCCGCCAACGCCCCGCTCGCCGTGGCAGCCGCCAAGCGCATGATGCGCATGGGCCTGTCGGAACCCTTCGACGAGCATGTGCATCATGTGTACCTGCAGTTGCTGCCGCTGATGCGGACCAAGGACGCGCGCGAGGGCATGCTGGCCTTCATCGAGAAGCGCACGCCGAAGTTCGAGGGGAAGTAGCGGCGCAAAGCGCGATCATGCCTGGCTGTCGGAAGGCTCTTGCCGCCACACTCGTTTCCGCGACAGCGCTCGCACCAGCGCTGGCCGACAGTTACACCAACGCCCGCTTTGGCTACACGCTCACCTATCCTGCGGGAGTGTTCGCGCCGCAACCGGAGGCCGAGAATGGCGACGGCCGCCATTTCACGGCGCTCCACGGCGCCGCCGACCTTGCGGTATGGGGTGCTTACAATGCGCTCGATCAGTCGGCCAGCGACATCGCGAACGGCGTCGCCAGCAATTGCGCTCCCGCGCCTCAGCCTTATCGGCTGATCAAGCCCACGGTGGTCGTGGTGTCGTGCTCCACCGCGAACGGCATCCTCTATCACAAGACGTATATCCGCGGCGATGTGCTCACCAGCTTCGAGCTGACCTATCCGGCGTCGGACAAGGTGCGCTGGGATGCGGTGGCGGGCAAGCTCAGGCTGACGCCGGCGAAGTAGCCGGAATCCGGAGCACGCGCGTGATGTCATGCGCGATCTGCTCGGGCGTCAGCGTCGCCGCGTCGATCCGCACCGCGAAGTCAGCGCTCTTGTGCGCCTCGCAGCAGATCTTTGCCTTGCCGCGCTGCCAGGCGAGATCGCGTTGCGTGCCGCCGCGCCCGGCGATCCGCCGCTCCACCACCTCCAGCGGCGCAACCAGGCAGAAGTGCCGCACATCGGGATCCATCCGCCGAGCGCCCTCGCGGAATTCCTTCAGGTAGGCGAGGTTCGAGAACGCCATCGGCACGAACACCAGGTCGCTGCGCAGGCGCGCCAGCCTGAGGCCGCGCACCGCCCAGTGTCGCCACGCCGGCATATCCTGATAGTCGCCGGTGTCCCTGTTCTCGAGCCGCATCCAGCGCGGCATGCGCCGCACGAAGAACCCGACGAACTCCGGATCGTAGATGACGCTCCCCGGCATCAGAGCCCGCAGCGCCCTCGCGGTGGACGTCTTGCCGATCCCGAACGATCCGTTGATGAATACGATCACTCTGCTGCGATCTTCGCTTCCGCCGGCTTGCGCGAGCGGTGGTACGGGCGGTCGCCCAGTATCGTCGCACGATTCATGATGCGGCGGTGCGGCAAGTAGTCGTTCACCGCGTAGTGCTGGGTGATGCGGTTGTCCCAGAACGCGATCGCGTTGGGTTTCCACTTCCAGCGCACCTGGTATTCCGGCTTCTGGATGTGCACGAACAGCATCTGCAACAGCGCGTTCGATTCCTCGCGCCGCAAGCCCTTGATGCGGTCGGTGAAGCCGTAGTTCACGAACAGCCCGTCCACGCCGGTCTCCGGATGCGTGCGCACGACCGGGTGGATCACCGGCGGATGCTCCTCCAGCGCCCTGGCATGCTTGTCGGCACCGGCCTCCTTCGCGACCTGTCCGCGCGCCGGGAAGCCGCGCGCGAAATCGTGCACCGCGTCCAGTTCGCTCAGGAACCGTTGCAGCGGCTTCGACAGGCCTTCGTACGCAGCCTGCATGTTCGACCAGCACGTATCACCGCCCTCGGGCGGGAGCAGCTTGGCATAGAGGATCGCGCCCATGGGCGGTGTTTCGATGAATGTCACGTCGGTGTGCCAGGCGTCGTTGTCGGTCGGATTGTTGGCGTGGTTGTCCAGGACGAACATCTCCGGCGCCTCCGGCACGCCGGGATAGAGCGGATGGGTGTGCAGCTCGCCGAAGCGCGCCGCGAAGTCGCGATGCTGTACCGGCGTGATGTGCTGATCCTCGAAGAAGATCACCTTGTGCTTCAGGAGCGCCGCCCGCACTTCCGCGATCTGCTCGTCGGCAAGCGGTTTCGAAAGATCGATCCCTTCGACGACCGCGCCGATGGCCGGTGTCAGCGAACGCGTGGTGATCTTCGGCATTTTGAAACTCCGCACTCAAGCCGCGGAAAGGCTACTAAAGTCTGGGTAGCCGGTCGATTCCAATGTGGCCCGGCTGCTCTCGCACGCGTTCCAGCCAGCGCGCGACGCCCCTCAAGGTTGAACCCGCCCTCGGCTGCGCAATGCACATACCCGTGGAGGCAGATGTCCGCCGTGGAATGCGCCTCGCGCGCAAAGAACGGCTACCAGATATGCACCCGCTTCGCCGGCTCGACATACAGCTTGTCGCCCGGCTTCACGCCGAACGTCGTGTACCACAGGTCGATGTTCCGCACGACGCCGTTCACGCGGTACTGGCGCGGCGAGTGTGGATCGCTCACGACCTGCCGCCGCACGAAGTCGTCCTTCACCTTGCCGCGCCACGCCTGTGCCCACGCTAGGAACACGCGCTGGTCGCCCGTCAGTCCGCCGAGCACCGGCGCGGGCTTGCCCTTCAGTGACGCGTGATAGGCCTCCAGCGCCAGCGTCAGCCCGCCGAGGTCGGCGATGTTCTCGCCCATGGTCAGATCGCCGTTCACTTTGGCGCCCGGCACCGGCTCGTAGGTCGAATACTGCGCTCCGAGCATCGCCGCGCGCGCCTTGAAGATCTCCGCATCCTTCGGCGCCCACCAGTCGCGCAGCGCACCCGTTGCATCGAACTGCCGCCCCTGATCGTCGAAGCCGTGCGTCAGCTCGTGTCCGATCACGCCGCCCGCCGCGCCATAGTTGATCGCCGGGTCGGCGTTGGCATCGAAGATCGGCGGCGTCAGGATTGCCGCGGGGAATACGATGTCGCGCAGCGCGCCGTTGTAGGCATCATTGGTCTGGGGCGTCATGCCCCAGTCGCCGCGATCGACCGGCCCGTTGAACCGGGCGACATAGAAGTCCCATGCAAGCTCCGCCGTGCGCCGCGCATCGCCGAACGCATCGTCATCGGTGATGACCAGTTTGGAGTAGTCGCGGTTCTTGTCCGGATAGCCCACCTTGATCACATAGGTGTCGAGCTTCTTGAGCGCGTCCTTCTTGGTCTTCGGGCTCATCCAGTCCAGCTTCTGGATCCGCGCATGGAACGCGGCCTTCAGGTCCAGCACGAGTTGCGTGATCTTCGCCTTCGCGCTCGGCGGGAAGTATTTGGCGGTGTAGAGCTCGCCGACTGCCCAGCCCATCGTGCCGAAATAGTCGCCGCGGTCGCCCGCGCCGTAGTCGCCGCCAGACACCGCATGTACCGCGCGCTTCCAGCGCGCCGCCAGCTCCGCCTGGCCGGTCAGGGTCTTGGCGTGGAAACCGAAATGCGCGTTGACGAACGCCTTGGACAGGAACGGTGCCGCGTCGTCCGCGATGCGGAACGCCTCCCATGCCTGCAAGGTCTCGAGCGGCGTGTCGGCATAGACCTTGGCGATCGCCGGGAACGCGCTCTTCTCATTCACCACCACGCTGGCCAGCGATCCCAGCTTGTTGGCCTTGAGGTACGCGGCCCAGTCGAAGCCCGGTGCCAGCTTCTCGAGGTCCGCGATACTCATCGGGTTGTACATCGCGACCGGATCGCGCTGCTGCGCCTTGGCCCAGCTCGCGTTCGCGATGGCGGTCTCGAACGCCACCACCTGCTTCGCCGCACCAGCCGGATCGCCCCAGCCGATCAGCCCCAGCATGGTCGCGACATAGCTTTCGAACGCCGCCTTCTGCTTCGCGAAATCGTCCTTCAGGTAGTAGTCGCGGTCCGGCATGGTGAGCCCGCTCTGGCCCACATAGGCGACATAGCGATCGGGGTTCTTCAGGTCGACGTCGAGATTGACGCCGAAGACCGCCCCACCGAACTCGTAGTTGTTGCGGCCCATATAGGCCGCAAGCGCCGAGCGGTCCTTCGCCGCCCGCACCTCGTCCAGCAGCGGCTTCAGCGGCGTGGCACCCAGTTGCTCGATATGCGCCTCATCCATGAACGCCTTGTAGTAGGCACCCACCTTGCCCTCGACGGTCGTGGGCTGATGCTCCGCGTGCGCCGCGGCAGCCTCCAGGATCTCGTGGATGTGCGCCTCGGTCTGGTCAGCGGCCAGGAGGCGCAATGTCATCGCGGGCTTGTCGGCCGGTATCACCGCCTTGTCGATCCATGCACCGTTGGCGAAGCGGAAGAAGTCGTCGCCCGGCCTGGTGTTCAGGTCTTGCCCCGCCTGGTCGAAGCCGAAGTCGCCATATTGCGGCTTGCCGTCCGCCCCCAAGGCGACCGAGGCAACAGCCAGCGCCGCGCCCAGCGCGCAGGCAGACCAGATTTTCATGGGAATCCCCGAAGATGTGACGCCGCACTCTGACCCGCTCCTGCCAAACCTTCAACGTGGCTGGCGCGCTTGTAATCGTGGCGCGGCGAGGTCGATGGCCGTCTTGCTCGCCTCCGGCTCCTTGCGGCCCTGTCGGCGCAAATCCGGGTCGCGATCAAACAGGGTTGCTCTTTTCACACGGCACTTCGCGGTGAACGCAACCTGCGCGATGCGCTAAACTCCGCCTTCGTTTTCAGACGGAGCCTCCTCATGTCCCTGCGCATCGGCGATACCGCCCCCGATTTCGAAGCCGACACTACCGAAGGTCATATCCGCTTCCACGACTGGATCAGCGATCACTGGGCCGTGCTGTTCTCTCATCCGAAGGACTATACGCCCGTCTGCACCACCGAGCTCGGCTACATGGCAAAGGCCAAGCCGGAGTTCAACCGGCGCAACGTGAAGATCATCGGCCTTTCCGCCGACCCCGTGGCGAGCCATGCCGGCTGGGCCAAGGACATCGAGGAGACGCAGGGTGCCGCGGTGAACTATCCGATGATCGGCGACTCCGACCTCAAGGTCGCGAAGCTCTACAACATGCTGCCGGCGGAAGCGGTGCCCGGAACACGAACGCCCGCCGACAACCAGACCGTGCGTAACGTCTTCATCATCGGGCCCGACAAGAAGATCAAGCTCATCCTCGTCTACCCGATGACGGTCGGACGGAACTTCGACGAAGTGCTGCGGGTGATTGATTCGCTGCAACTCGGTGCCAGGCACAAGATCGCGACGCCGGTGAACTGGAAGCCCGGAGAGGACGTGATCATCGCCGGCTCCGTCACGGACGAAGAGGCGAAGAAGACCTATCCCGGCGGCTGGAAGGCGCCCAAGCCGTATCTGCGCATCGTTCCTCAGCCGCGCTAGTCGGAACCCAGCGGAGTCGTTGCGCAGGTTACAGCCTGCGTCCGGAATCTTTTTTGCGCTGCACTATGCGCCGCGTGAATGCCTGCCCATTGGTTCTGGCATGAGGATTTTTTCTTCGCCAAGTAGCTGACATAACTCGATGATTTACAGAACCCCGCACCGCATCAGAAGATTTGTTGCGACTGCGAAGAATTTGTCCTTGAAATGACGCGGCCTGATACTAATCTTCTAAACGTTGAACCTTGAAGGAATTATTCACATGAACAAGTCCCGCTTCCTCGCCGCTTCCTTCTTCCTGGCCCTTTCCGGTTTCGGTGTCGCGCATGCCCAGGCCCCCGCCCTGGCCGCAGGCACCTACAAGCTCGCGATCGGCTCCAAGGCTCCATGCGACCTGACGCTCAGCGCCGACGGCGCCGTGACCCAGGCGGCCGACTGCGCCACCGGTACCAACCTGACCAAGTGGGCGCCGACCGCGACCGGCTACCAGCTGATCACGGCGGACGGCGCGACCTATGGCACGCTGAAGCCGCATGGCGACACGCTCGAGGGCTTCACGTTCGCCGACCAGCACAAGCTGGTTCTCAGCCACTGAACACCGCTTAGGGACGCTTCCCGGAACAAGGGCCGCGCTGGTGCGCGGCCCTTGTTCTCATTTGTGCTTAGTGCGAGTGCGCGTGAAGGCGAACCGGCGCGGCGCTCTCGCCGCAATCCTCGTCGGGGCAGTCCTCGACATCGACCTGGATCGTTGAATGCGCAATGCCGTATTTCTCTTTGAGCCGCGCATTTATCCCTGCAACCACATCCGCATTCCGGTCGGCGCAACGCGCATGTAGCGTCACATGCGGCTGCTCCGATGTCAGCGACCAGATGTGCACGTGATGGATGTCGCGGACGCCCGGGACGCTCGCGATCAGATCCCCGGCGATGACCTCCGCATTCAGGTTCGCCGGCGTGCCCTGAAGCAAGATGTGGGACGAGGCGCGGACCACGGTCCAGGCGCTGCGCAGGACCAGAACCGCCACCAGCATCGATAGAATGGGATCGATCGGCGACCA
>Ga0335069_10010869_pt1 | contig 12879 bp, 8 predicted proteins | sample Lox_Sample_11_FD_206714 | JGI IMG/M metagenome (GOLD analysis project Ga0335069, IMG submission 206714) | Soil microbial communities from Loxahatchee National Wildlife Refuge, Florida, United States - Lox_Sample_1.1 | ecosystem: Environmental > Terrestrial > Soil > Wetlands | place: USA: Florida... | reverse complement strand
GCCGATACGATCGTTTCCTCCGACGCCATCCACATGCTGGTCCGGCATTTCGAGGATCCGCAGGTCGGCGCGGTCGCCGGCAATGTGAAGGTCGGCAACCGGCATTCCCTGATTGCGCGGCTCCAGTCCCTGGAATACGTGACGGCGCAGAACATCGACCGCCGCGCCGCGGAGGTATTCAACGGCATTCTGGTGGTTCCGGGCGCAATCGGCGCCTGGCGCCGCACGGCCGTGGAGAAGGCGGGCTACTACTCGTCCCAAACTCTGGCGGAAGACGCGGATCTCACGGTCTCCATCGCGCGTGCGGGATATCGCGTCCTGTTCGAAGAGGCGGCGATCGCGACGACCGAAGCGCCGGAGACCATCCGTCAGTTCCTGCGGCAGCGACTGCGCTGGATGATGGGCATGCTGCAGACCGCCTGGAAACATCGCGGCGCGTTCGTCGAGCGGCATTGGATCGGACTGGTCTCGATCCCGGAGCTGCTGATCTTCAGCATCATGGTGGCGACCCTCGCCCCGATCGCCGACTTGGTGTTCTTCGCCGCGGTTGCCGACTATCTCATCGACCTGCTGGTTCTGCCGCAAACCGCTTCCCTATCGGTCGGCATCGTCGCGGCCTATTCGGTGTATCTGTTGTCGGATGCCGCCGTCGGAGTGCTTGCCCTCAGATTTGAGCCTAAGGAAGACAAGCGCCTGCTCTTGCTGCTGCCATTCCAGCGCTTTCTCTACCGGCAACTGCTGTATTTCTCGGCGATGCGGGCGCTCTATGCGGCCCTGTCCGGTCGCCTGATGCGATGGCAGAAGGTCACGAGAGCGATCGGCGTCGCGACGCCGGAGCAGGCTGCCGCCCGCGCGGCACGACGCCAGATTCAGCTGACGCCGCGGTGATCTGGTGCCCGTGGGCCGAGACTAGTTCAGCTGGGCCACGGTCTTCCTGCAGCTGCTGTCGGCAACCTCGCCGGCATCGACCGGCAGGTTCGGCGCTGGGTTGACGATCACCGCCTGTACGTCGGTGATACTGCGCGCGCAGGCTGCGGCTGTCTGCGCAGTGACCTTCTCGCCGCCGACATAGACGTCGAACCAGGGGTGGCCTTCATACCCGGTGTGGCAAGGCCCATTCTGCGGCGTGTCCCCGTCGCCGCAGACGTCTTCGACAATCGCGTATTTCCGCAGGCGCTCGATGTAGAAGCGGGTACCCGCGGGAACGTCCGGCGTCGATCGTCCGCCGGTGATCGAATGGCCGACCGCGAGCGTGATGGGATCGGCGAACGTGCCTTGCCCGCCGGCGGAGGCGTGGAGCACCGGCAGCGCAATCTGCGCCGAGCCGACCGGCGTGTTGTCCCAATAGCTGTATCCGGTGATATAGGCCGTGATTGCTTCCGGTTGCTTGGCCGCCGCGAGTGACACGACCGGACCGCCGGCGCTGGCATTCTGTGACAGGGCGCTTCCGCTCGATGTGCCGCAAGCTGCCAGCAACAAGCTGCCAAACAGCGCATAAGCGATCCGTGACTTCGATGACATCGAATTCCCCATTGGCTCAAATACAACGAAAAGTGCTTCGAAGCGATACTGCGGCCTCGGGCTTCGGGTAATCAGTATTGGCATTCATCGGTTAAATATCCAGAAGCCGGCAAAATAGATCCCTCGAACCTAAGACCTCCATCGAATTCTTGACGACGATCAGATCACAGCCGCTGCACAGAGCCTTTTCGGCAAATTTGCAGCGTTTTTCTTCCCAGAGATTCGATAAAAATCACTTCAACAATGCGACAAATGTGTGGGCCGCGGTGCCCATGCTGCGGAGCCCGGCGCGTGCTAGCAAGGCCTGCGTCAGGCGAACAAGCAGACTGCGCGCGAGCTCTTCTCCGCTACAGGTTGTAAGACGCGAGCGAAAAGCTGGGCGCCTATCTCGCCAGTTCGAATAAGGCCTCCGCTTGTTCCTTGCGATCGACGCCTTCCGCGATGCAGGTGATGCCGAGCGTGCGCGCGCGAGACCGTCGCCTCGATGACGCTTCGAATGCGATCTGATTCCAGCATTCGGATCACAAACGAACGATCGATCTTCACCACGTCGATGGGGAGACTGGCCAGATAGCCGAGCGACAAATGAGTCATCCCGAGATCATCGATGGTGCGCCGACAGCTTGCACGTCGACATCTCATGACTTGCACGGTGACGCGCCTGAGTTCGAAGCTCAGGAATCCTCGCTTTTGCCGCGCGGGTCGTGTGGGCCGCTGCGAACTTTGAACCGGTGCAAGTCAGAACATCCGAGTTGTTAAAAATATTGATCGACGTGATAAATATCTTGACCGAAGCTCCCAAGCTGCGGTTATAACGCCGCGATTGTCGGCCAGGATTGCCGAACCGGGCGGATTGCGGCATTGCTGGCGGCCTGAGCATTGGGAGCAAGCGCATGAGGACGATCAATCATTTTGTCGGCGGCCGGGAGGTTTCGGGCACCAGCGGCCGCTTTGGCGAGGTCTTCAACCCCGCGACCGGCGAGGTGCAGGCGAAGGTCGCGCTCGCCTCCAAGGCCGAGCTCGACGCCGCGGTGAAGGTTGCCGCCGAAGCCTTCCCGAAATGGGCCGCAACGCCGCCCCTCACCCGCTCCCGCATCCTCTTCCGCTTCAAGCAGCTCTGCGACGAGCGGCTGGACGCGCTCGCGGACGCGATCACCTCCGAGCATGGCAAGGTGCATTCCGACGCCAAGGGCGAGATGATCCGCGGGCTCGAGGTCGTCGAGTTCGCCTGCGGGGCGCCGCAGCTCCTCAAAGGCGAGTTCTGCGAGAACGTCGGCACCAATGTCGATTCCTGGGCGGTGCGGCAGCCGCTCGGCGTCGTCGCGGGCATCACGCCGTTCAACTTCCCGGCCATGGTGCCGATGTGGATGTTCCCGATCGCCCTGGTCGCCGGCAACTGCTTCATCCTGAAGCCGTCGGAGCGCGATCCCGGACCGTCGCTGCTGATCGCCGAGCTCCTGAAGAAGGCGGGCCTGCCGGACGGCGTGTTCAACGTGGTGCACGGCGACAAGGAAGCGGTCGATGCCATCCTGACCAACCATGAGATCCAGGCGGTGAGCTTCGTCGGCTCGACGCCGATCGCGGAATACATCTATCACACCGGCACCGCGCACAATAAGCGCGTGCAGGCTTTGGGCGGCGCCAAGAATCACATGATCGTCATGCCCGATGCCGACATGGACCAGGCGGCGGACGCGCTGATGGGGGCCGGCTACGGCTCCGCCGGCGAGCGCTGCATGGCGATCTCGGTCGCGGTGGCTATCGGCGACAAGGTCGGCGACACGATCATCGACAAGCTGGCGCCGAAGGTTCGGGCGCTCAAGGTGGCGCCCGGCACCGACCCCGAAGCCGAGATGGGTCCGCTGGTGACCCGCGCGCATTTCGAGAAGGTCAAAGGCTATGTCGATCTCGGGGTGAAGGAAGGTGCCAAGCTGGTGGTCGACGGGCGCTCCTTGAAGCTCCAGGGCTATGAGAACGGCTTCTTCCTCGGCGGCTGCCTGTTCGACCACGTGACGCCGGAGATGCGGATCTACAAGGAGGAGATCTTCGGGCCGGTGCTCTCGGTGGTGCGCGTGCCGGACTATCAGAGCGCGGTGGACCTGGTGAACGACCACGAATTCGGCAACGGTACCGCGATCTTCACGCGGGACGGAGATGCCGCGCGCGAGTTCGCGTCCAAGATCAAGGTCGGCATGGTCGGTATCAACGTGCCGATCCCGGTGCCGATGGCCTTCAACAGCTTCGGCGGCTGGAAGCGCTCGCTGTTCGGTGATCACCACATGCATGGGCCGGAGGGCGTGCGCTTCTACACGCGCTTGAAGACCATCACCTCGCGCTGGCCGACCGGAATCCGTGCCGGCGCCGAATACGTCATGCCGACGATGCGGTGAGCGACTTTCGTCTCTCGCGCCGCGGGCTGCTCGCGGCGCTCGGCGGGGCGATGGCGCTGCCCTGGCGCGCGGCGGCGGCGCCGGGGAGCGGCGGCGAGATCGTGTTCGCGACCTGGGGCGGCAACGAGATCAACAACCTCACGCGCGCCTATGCGACGCCGTTCAAGAACGCGGGCGGCGCCAATATCGTATTCGACGGGACCGGCCCGACCGAAGGCGCCATCCGCAACATGGTCGATTCCGGCGACGTGGGCTGGGACGTCTGCGACGCCGACGGCTATTCGGCGATCCGGCTCGGGCGCACCGGCGCCCTCTCCGCCATCGACTACACGATCGTCAACCGCGACGCGGTGATGCCGCCCTTCGCCTTCGACCACGGCGTCGGCGGCTATACATACGCCTATGTGCTGGCTTACGACACCGAGCTCTACAAGGATCGTCCGCCGCAGAGCTGGGCCGATTTCTGGGACGTGAAGCGGTTCCCCGGCAAGCGCGGCCTCTGGCGCTGGATGAACGGCGGGTTCGAAGCGGCGATGCTGGCGGCGGGTGCGACGCATGACAAGGTCTTCCCGATCAACCTCGCCCTGGTCATGGATCGGCTCAAAGCACTGAAGCCGGATCTGCTCACTTGGAAGAACGGGGCACAGTCGAAGCAGATGCTGATCGACCGCACGGTCGGGATGTCCTGCATCTGGCATAGCCGTGCGGCGCAGCTCGCGGCGGAATCGAACGGGCGCATCGCCTGGACCTGGGCCGACAGCATCCTCTATCCCGGCGTCTGGGTGGTGCCGAAGAACAACCCTGCCGGCAGTCAGGCCTTCAAGTTCATCGCCTTCATGCAGGACGCGCAGCGCCAGATCAACTTCACTGGCCTGCAGGGCGTCGGACCCGCCAATCCCGCAGCGACCAAATCGATGCCCGCGAGCCTCCGCGCCATCGATCCCACGCAGCCGGAAGCGCGGGCGCAGATGGTCACGGTCGACAGCGTCTGGTGGGCGGATAATTACGATTTGGCGATGAAACGGTTTCAGGATCTGCTGAACCAGCCGTAGTTTTCCGTCCCATTCGAGGATCATTTTCGCAGGAAATGCGAAGGGCTCTGGCCAATCCCGCAGGCTTCGATTAGGAGTTGCAGGTAAATCGGCCTATCCGCCTCCCTGCCCGAGCACGAGATGGACCTGCCCGCCCATCTGCTTCCCGCCACTCGCCTCATCGAACTGTATGCTTCCCACCAGCTTTCGCCTGTCACCGCCGTCAAGGCGGCGCTGGAGCAGATTGGGCGGGTGAACCCGCGCTTGAACGCGCTGTGTCTGGTCGATCCGGAGCGGGCGGTCGCGGAAGCGCGCGCATCCGAAGCACGTTGGGCGCGCGGCGCGCCGATGGGTGCGCTGGATGGTATACCAACCACGATCAAGGACCTGATCCTCACGCGCGGTTGGCCGACTTTGCGCGGCTCGCGCCTGGTCGATCCCGACCAGGACTGGTCGGAGGACGCGCTGCTGGTCGGCAGCCTGCGCCGCTCGGGCGCCATTCTGATCGGCAAGACCACGACACCGGAATTCGGCTGGAAAGGCGTCACCGACAGCCCGCTCTGCGGCACCACGCGCAATCCCTGGAACACGGCGCTGACGCCGGGCGGCAGCAGCGGCGGCGCCGCCGTCGCCGCGGCTTGCGGCATGGGCGCCTTGCATGTGGGGACCGACGGCGGCGGCTCGATCCGCATTCCCGCGAGCTTCACCGGCGTGGTCGGGTTCAAGCCGAGCTATGGCCTGGTGCCGCGCCATCCGCGCTCGCCCTTCGGCACGCTCTCGACCGGCGGCCCGATCACGCGCAGCGTCGCCGATGCGGCACTGATGATGAATGTGCTGGCCGAGCCCGACGACCGCGACTTCAACGCTGTGCCCTATCACGGGCCGGCCTTCGATGCCTGGCTCGACGGCGGTATCAGAGGCTGGCGCGTCGCGTTTTCGCCGACGCTCTCCGGAGCGCGGGTCGATCCGGAAGTGGCGCGCCTGGTCGCGGAGGCGGCGAAGGTCCTTGCCGAACTGGGCGCCACCGTCACTGAAGTGCCGCGACCGTTCGACGATTCGCTGGCGGTCTTCCAGAATTACTGGTTCTCCGGAGCGGCGAGCCTGCTGCGGTCGGTACCGGAAGACCAGCGGTATCTGCTCGATCCCGGCCTCGCCCATATCGCCGAGCTGGGCACGCGGATATCGGTGCTGGACTACCTGGAGGCCGAGCGGGCGCGCGACGCGATCGGATCGCGCATGCGGCTGTTCTTCCGCGACTGGGACCTGCTGCTGACCCCGACCATGCCGGTCGCGGCTTTCGCAACCGGCGCCGACTTCCCGCCGCAATCCGACCGCGGGCCGTGGACCGATTGGACGCCGTTCAGCTATCCCTTCAATCTCAGCAAGCAGCCGGCGATCAGCGTGCCTTGCGGCTTCACCGCCGCCGGATTGCCGGTCGGGCTGCAGATCGCGGGCCCTCTGCTCGCCGACCAGCGTGTGCTGCGCGCGGCCCGCGCCTTCGAGCAGGCGCGGCCGTTCCGGTTGCCGGAGATCTAAGGCGCCGATTGCAACCGCGCGGCCGGCGCGGGGTTGTGAGAACGAGACCCCTCCGGACGCGGGAGCCGCGCTTGAAACGGGCGGCAATCGCCATTCTCTCGATTCTGGTTGTCCTGCTGCTGCTGATCGGCGGCGTTGTCGCATGGGCGATGACCGCCGACCTGAGGCCGCTGGTCGAAAGCAAGGCGAGCGATGCGCTCGGGCGGAAGGTGACACTGGAATCGCTGCACATCCGCTGGGGCGATCCGCTGATCGCCGATCTGGACCAGCTCAGCATTGCCAATGCGTCCTGGGGCAGTCGGCCGGAGATGGCGACGGTGGCGCATATCCATGCCGAAATCGATCCGTGGTCCCTGCTGCATGGAAGGCTGTTCTATCGGAAGCTCATGGTCACGCAGCCGGTCATCGTGCTGGAGCGCGACCCGGAGGGACGCGGCAACTGGAAATTCGGCGGCTCGGGCGGTGCGGGCGCGCTGATGCCGAAGGACCGCACCGAGTTCCCGACCCTGCTCGACTTCGCCCTCAGCGACGGTCTCGTCACCTACCGCACCAGCAGTGGCAACGTGCTCAAGATCGCGCTGGGAAATATCGCGGTGCAGTCGGCCGGCGAGGACCAGCCGGTGACGATCTCCGGCGCCGGTGCCTATCAGGATATTCCGGCCAAGGTCGAGGCGAAAACCGAGTCCTTCGCGGCGTTGCGCGATGCGAGCCATCCCTTCTCGATGCCGTTTACACTCTCGAACGACGACGGCGCCATCGATTTCAACGGCACCATGATGAATCCCCTGGACGTCGACCAGGCGAAGGGCACGCTCGCCATCGACATGAAACGCTTCGGCACGCTGCTGAAGGCGTTCGGGGGCGGCGGCGGTGCCGATTTCCCGATGAAGGTCGCCGGCGCCTTCACGCGGAACGGCGATCACTGGCGGCTCGACGATGCCAAGGGCGCGCTCGCCGGCAGCGTCTTCGGCGGCGCACTGGCGCTCGACGAGGGCCCGCGCGGCGGCACCGATCACTTAGGCCTCACCGCGCGCTTCGACCGGCTCGATCTCGATCCGGTGCTGAAGGGGATGGGCAGCTCGGGAAGCAGCGGCGATTGGCGCAGCACCGATCTCTCGCTGCCGGGCAAGACCGCGCCGGCGATCGCCGCAGACCTCGCCGCCCATACGCTGCATTGGAAGCGCTATTCTCTCGGCGATGTCGCACTCAAGGGCGAGGTCGGGCCTGCGAAAGCAGGCGTGGAGGTGCTGAAGTTTGCCCTCGCCGGTGCCCCGCTGACGGCCCATGCGACCGCCGAGCAGACCGAGGGCGGGACGCATCTCAGCTTCGAAGCCGGCGCACCGGGTCTCGATCTCGGGAAACTGCTGGCGACGCTCGGCAGCCCGACCGATCAGATCTCCGGCGAGATCAGCGCGCGGGTCGAGGTGGAGACGACCGGAAAAAGCGCCGGCGATGCCATCACCCGTGCGAAGGGCAGCGCGGTGGTCGCCATGGTCGGCGGCAAGGTCTCGCGCGATCTCGTGGAGAAGGCCTCGACCGACTTCCGCAATCTGTTCCGCAAGGGCGAGGGCATGGAGCCGTTGCGCTGCATGCTCGCCGTCGCGGAGATGAAGGATGGCATCGTCGGCATCGGGCCACTGGTGCTGAAGGCACCGGAGGCGACGGTCAGCGGCGGCGGCAAGGTCGATCTCAAGCGCAACACGGTCGACCTCCGCCTGCGCTCCGATCCCAAATCGTCCGGTTTCTTCGCCCTCGATTTGCCGATCGCGATCACGGGCACGCTCAGTGCGCCGTCGGCGAAGCCCGCGGCGAAATCGGAAAAGCCCGCCGATCCACCCGGCACCAATCTGCCGCCGGCACTCCGCAGTGTCGCGGAAGCGAGCGGGTGTTTGTGAAATCTTGCCGTGGCTTGCAGAGAAGGGATTACTTCGCGACCGGAATCGCTTTGTTGCGCGCGGAGAGGAGGCGCTCCATGCAGATGTCGGCGGGGAGCGGCTTGCCGAACAGCCAGCCCTGGCCGTATTCGCAGGAGAGCGCCCTTAAGAGCTCGCTTTCCTCATTGCGCTCGATGCCTTCGGCCACGACCTTCAAGCGGAAGAGCCGCGCCAGCTGCAGGATCGCTTCCACCATGCGCACGCCAGCGGAATCAACGCCCATTGAGGAGACGAAGGAGCGGTCGACCTTCAAGGTGTCGATCGGCAACCGCTTTAAGAGCGAGAGCGAGGAATAGCCGGTGCCGAAGTCGTCGAGGGAAAGGCCGGCGCCGATCGACCTCAGCTTGTTCAACAAGCCCAGCGTCACCTCGAAGTCGCGCATGACGGCGCTCTCGGTGATCTCCAGCTTCAGCCGCTGGGGGGCGAGGCCGTTGCTCTCCAGCGCCGCGCGCACGATCTCGGGCAGCGCCGGCCCGTCGAGCTGGCGGCTCGAGACGTTGACGCTGACGAAGAGATCGGGATTGGCGCCGCCGTCGATCCAAGCCCTGGCCTGGCGGCAGGATTGCTGCAGCACCCAGGTGCCGATCGGGACGATGAGCCCGGTCTCCTCGGCGATCGGGATGAAGTCCATCGGCGAGACCATGCCGCGGGTCGGATGGCGCCAGCGAACCAGCGCCTCGAAGCCGGCGAGATCGTCGGTGTTGAGGTCGACGATCGGCTGGTAGAGCACCAGCAGCTCGTCGCGGCGCAGCGCCTGGTGGAGATCGGCCTCGATCCTCAAGCGGTCGCGGGCCCGGCGCTGCATCTCGGGATCGAACACGACCTCCTGGCCGCCGCCTTCGTCGCGCGCCTTGTTGAGCGCGGCGGTAGCGTCCTTGATCAGCTCGTCGGCAAGCTCGTGATGCGGCTGGGCCTGGGCCATGCCGATCGAGAGCGTCAGCATGACCGATTCCTCGCCCATGGTGATGGGCTCCTCGGCCGCAGAACGCACCCGGTTCGCCACGCGCACGAGGTCGGTGTCGTCACGCATGACATCGACCAGGATGCACATGGTGTTCTCCGACATGATGGTAAGCGTGTCGGTGGTCCTCAAAGTGCCGATCAGGCGCTGGGCGACCGCCTTCTGCACCAGATCGCAGAAGGCCTGGCCATAGGCTTCGCGCATGGTTTCGTAGCGGTCGATCTGCATCAGGATGATGCCGAAGCTGCCGCCGGTGGCGCCCGCCCCGCCGCGGCGCCGTGTCTTGATGATCGATTGATTGATACGATCATAGAGCACGATGCGGTTCGGGAGACCCGTCATCGCATCGGTCAATTTGCGCTCGCTGATGTCGCTGATCGAGCCCGCGACCCGCCAGGCCTTGCCGTATTCGTTCCTGAGCGAGGTGCCGCGGATCAGGAACCAGCGATAGGTCATGTTGGTATGCTGGATCCGGCATTCCATCTGGAACGCGAGCGAGATGCCTTCCAGATGATTGCGGAGCGACAGCTGGAAGGCATCGGCGTCGTCGCGATGCAGTAGCGCCACCCAGTCGTCCATGTGCTGCAGCGGCGCGTCGCGCTCGAGCCCCAGGAGCTCCAGGCAGCGCGGCGAGAAATAGAGCTGGTCGTTCTTGATCAGCCAGTCCCAGATGCCGTCGCTGGAGCCGGCGACGGCGAGCGCAAAGCGCTCCTGCTCGCTCTTGTTGGCGGCGATCGCGGCGCAGCGCGCGAGATGGGAGCGGATGCGCGCGAGCGCCACCGCGAGGTGCAGCGGCTTCGAGATGTAGTCGTCGGCGCCGTCGCCCAGCGCGCCGGCGACGAGATCGTCCGAGCCGGGATCCGCCATCATGATGATCGGCATCTCCTCGGGGCGGATCACGCGGCGCACGCGATAGAGCACCTCGAGCCCGCCCATCTCCGGCATGGCGAGGTCGAGCATGACGAGGTCGAATTGCTGGGCGTCGAGCAGGTCCAGCGCCGCCTGGCCGCCGGCCGCCGCGGTCACGGTATAGCCGGCCTGGCGCAGCTGCTGGCCAAGCTGCGTCAGCGAGGCGATGTCGTCGTCCACGCAGAGAATGTGGGCGATGCTCACGCCACGCTCCTCGTCGAACCCACCGACATGACCCCACGAATTCCCATGACCCTGATCAAGGGCCATCATATACGCGATTCGACGCGGATTTATTAACAGAATTGCGCCCGCCGTCTCCGACGAGGACTTCTCACCTAACGCCAGAAAGCAAGCGGATGCGGACGTGGAAGCCGCGTCAGGCGCGGCTCCCGAACCGATGCAGCGCGAGCACGGCGCCGCCGGCGACGAGGCCCCAGAAGGCGGCGCCGATGCCGAAGTATGAAAGACCGGACGCGGTGGTGACGAAGGTCACAATGGCCGCATCGCGTTCCTTCGGCGCGTTCAGGAAGGCAATTCCCGCCGAGCCGAACGCACCGAGCAGTGCCAGACCGGCCACCGCCTCGATCAGGATCGGCGGCGAGGCGCGGATGAAGCCGGCGGCAAGAGGCGCCAACACGCCCATCGCCACATAGGCGACGCCCGACGCGACCGCAGCGATGTAGCGTCGCTTGGGATCGGGATGCGCGTCGGGTCCCGCGCACAGCGCCGCGGTGATCGCCGCAAGGTTGACCGCATGACCGCCGAACGGCGCCGAGATCAGTGTCGCCACACCGGTGCCGATCAACAGCGGTTGCGACGGCGGCTCGTAGCCGTTGACGCGCAGCACGGCGAAGCCCGGGATGTTCTGCGATGCCATGGTGACCAGGAAAAGCGGCAGCGCAATGCCCACGATCGCCGATCCGGAGAAGACCGGCGTCACCCATTCGAGCTGCGGCCACAATGAGACGCCGGTGCTCAGCGACACCGGCCCAGCGTGGCTTGGAATGATCCCCGTGGCGGACAAGGTCAGGATCAGTGCCGCCGTCAGCACCGCGGCGGGCGCCGCATAGAGCCGCGCGAAGCGGGCGACCAGGACCCAGACGACGATCACCGGGAGCGCCAGCACCGGCACTTCGGCGACCGCCTTGACCGGCGCGATGCAGAAGCTGAGCAGGACGCCAGCCAGCATCGCACTCGCAAGTGGCGCCGGGATCGCGAGCACGGCGCGGCCGAGCGGGCGCCACAGGCCCGCGATGACGACGAGCGCTCCGGCGACCAGGAACGCACCCACTGCTGCTGCGAAACCGGCGCGATCGGGACCGGTCGCCGCCAGCAGCGCCGCGCCGGGGGTAGACCAGGCGATGGCGATCGGCATGCGATAGCGCAGCGCGAAGACGATGGCGCAGAGACCCATCATCGTGCCGACCGCGAGCAGGCCGGAGGCGGCTTGGCTCGGCGAGGCGCCGACGCCGATCAGGCCCTGCAGCACGATCGCGAAGGAGCTGCCATAGCCGACGACCGAGGCGATCAGACCCGCGAGGATCGCGGGCCAGGGACCGACCGTGGGGCCGGCGCGCGGCGCAGTCTTCTCCCCGCCAATGGCTTGGCTCTCGGCGCTCATAGAGCCCCCTCTCGCCGTTGTCGTCCTTCGAGGTCCCAGCTATACTGCGATTGGATCCAATCGACAATCTGCAAATTATAAAGGTATTTCAAATAATTGACTAAGCGATTCCAGCTTTCCGCGGCGATTGCGGCGCAGCCGCGGTTCCGGACCGCGACGGAATACGTGGAGCACACGCTGAAGCGGGCGATCCTGTCGGGCGCGCTCGCCGGCGGCACCCCGCTCCGGCAGGAGGATCTGGCGGCCGAATTCGGCCTCTCGCGCATGCCCATCCGCGAGGCTTTGCGCCAGCTCGAAGCCCAGGCGCTGGTCGACTTCTATCCCCATCGCGGCGCCGTGGTGACCGAGATCTCAGCCTCGGAAGGCGCCGACAACTACGCGATCCGCAGCGCACTCGAACCCGCGGCGCTCAGGCTCTCTGTGCCGCATCTCATCGCGGCGGATCTCGATCGCGCCGGTGCGCTCGTGGACGAGATGGACGACGAAGAAAGCGCGAGGCTCGGCGAGCTCAACCGCCGCTTCCACATGACCCTCTACAGCCGCGCCGGCCGGCCGCGTCTGCTGACGCTGGTCGACCAGCAGCTTGCCGCGGCGGACCGCTTCCTGCGCTTCCATCTCGCGGTCATGGGCCGCAACCACCTCTCGCAGGCGGAGCACCGCAGCATGATCGACGCTTGCGCCGCGCGCGATGTCGATCAGGCTTGCGCGATCCTCACGCGGCACATCGAAACGGCCGCGCGGAACTTGCAGGAGTTCTTCGCCAAACCCTCTCGCTCGTCATCCCACGACTAGGTCGCGGGATCCACGCCTTGGACGCACGATGAAGAGGCTTGGATGCCGGCACCAGGTGCCGGCATGACGGAGATAACGAGTCCTCTTCATTAGCCCCAAAGCTCCGCGTCGTTCGGGTGCATCACGCTGCCGGTGTATTTGAATCCGTGCGGCCGGTCTTCCGCCAGCAGCAGCGGGCCGT
>Ga0335069_10010868_pt1 | contig 12879 bp, 11 predicted proteins | sample Lox_Sample_11_FD_206714 | JGI IMG/M metagenome (GOLD analysis project Ga0335069, IMG submission 206714) | Soil microbial communities from Loxahatchee National Wildlife Refuge, Florida, United States - Lox_Sample_1.1 | ecosystem: Environmental > Terrestrial > Soil > Wetlands | place: USA... | reverse complement strand
ACAAGGTGCGCATCAATTACTATCCACCGCGAGGCGACAACAAAGAGGGCTGGGACAATATTGATATTTTCGGCTGGCTCGGCTACCCCATGCAGATCAAGGTTGACTTCCTTTGCCGCGATTCGATCCTCGCCGCACCCATCGTGCTTGACTTGGTTCTATTTTTAGATCTGGCTCAGCGAGCGGGGATGCGTGGGATTCAGGAATGGCTGAGTTTCTACTTCAAGTCACCCATGACCGCGCCGGGGCTCTATCCCGAGCACGACCTGTTCATTCAGTCGATGAAACTCAAGAACACACTGCGCTGGATGATGGGCGAAGATCTAATAACGCACCTCGGACAGGAATATTACGATTGAGCGCTGTTGTGATCACTCCGTTTGCAGTGCTCGTTCTGGCTCGTAGTTTTTAGTCTGACATTCCAAATGGGAAGCCTAAGCCCCGGTGTCGTGCATCGAGCCAATAGAGGACCGTTACAGTGCGCTATGGTCTAGGTCTCTGGCGCCCTTAGGAGCCACATAACACCTGAACATCAGAAATCGGAAGGCCATCGCTTGCTGAATTTGTTCAGGCGACGTGCTTTTGATCGATATCTGCAACCGACTGGTGCAAATATACAAGCTCTTTGCGAGTGTTCGAAACGCGACGGACACACTGAGCCCAATCGTCGAAGGAACATTGGCTCTTGCGGCATTCAAATTCGCATATCGCCAGATCCTCGGGAACTTCCGCCACCCACTGCGCTTTGAGCCAATGAGAGAATTCAATTATGGCATTCCGTAGGGCCACTACCTGGACTCCTTCTCCACTCTAAGTGCACACGGATTGCCAGAAGGGTTGCGGACGGACGGCATAATTGCAGCGAACGAAGGCCATTCCCTTTCCTGACAAAGACATGTGAGTGCTGAGCAAGGCTCCCGACTTAGGTTTCTTTCTGTCGACCCACACCGCATGACTGCTGGAGGGCAGTGACTCTATGTGGGCACATGGTTTGAGACAGACGACGGTTCACACCGTTCAGGGCATAAGGGTTGCCGACTGTTTGCATTTGGCAACTGAAGTGCCCTCCGATAATGAGTGTGTTTGAGGGGCGAGTGTCACCAACTTTCGATTCCTGAAAAACGAACATGCACAGTCTTCGGAGATTAGCGAATGTCAGCGAGCACCTAATCTGATAACGAGGAGATGAATATCGTGAACAAATTGATCCTAGGCATAGTCGTAATGACGGGCATACATTTGTGCGGTCATTCATGGACCGAAACTCTTGCTCAAGATAGACCGTCGGCGTCAAACGGCATGGCCGTAAGAAGTACCGATGTTTTTGGGGATCAGCAGGTGGCGCATAAACAAATCGATTCCATGAAAAAACAGGTAATCGCTGCGAATGTGACACTCACCGACACGGAGGCAATTAAGTTCTGGCCAGTGTACGAACAATATTCGGCGGAGCTCAAGAAAATCACGGACACAAAAAACGCGTTGATTAAAGAATATGCCGAAGAATACGGATCCTTAACCGACGAACAGGCCGACAGTCTAATTCGTCGCTGGCTGGACTCCGATATAGCGGCTTTCGAACTCCGCAAGAAGTATTTTCCGATCTTCCGAAAAGTCCTGCCCGGAAGAGTAACGGCGACCTTTTTCCAAGTGGAGCACCGGATCAACGCCATGATCGACTTGCAGCTAACTTCACAGCTGCCTCTGATGCAGAGCCAGAATGAATCAACTGAGGTGCACTGAACTGAGATCCGCTGTTGCAGTCAAACGAGGTTACGAAACGAACCTCGCGAGATATAAGAAGATGCATGGAGAAAAGGTCGCAAGCCAGTGGAGTCGCTTCACTTCAACTTGTGATATCCCTGCTTTTCTTAAATCTTGCTAGTTGTCTTCTGGACTCAGATTCCTATCCAAAATCCAAGGTCGCTGATAATGGATAGTGATCGGAGCCGGCTACGGAACGATGGACCTGCGCCGCACCGGATCGCAGAGACCCCCGCGAGAAGATCCAGTCGATGACTCTCCCGTCTGCGAGAAATGAGTTAGGTGTCGTCGGAGTGTGCTGGTCTCCGAAGGCGTCTTGAAAATCGGCACGCCTGATCACCTGCGCGATCTCTCCGGCAGATACATCTATATTGAGATCGCCGGCGAACACCACCGCGGTGTCGGAATTGTATCGCTGCGCATCCTGGATAGCCTCTTTTATTTGAGCACCGCGGAGCCGGTCGTCACCTCGGCTCTCAAGATGCAGGTTGTAGGTCACAACCAGCGTCCCGCCTACATTTGCATAGGCAACGAGTGCCATCCGACCACCGAGCCTCTCTTGAAATGGTTCAATTTCCGGGAGAAACCAGCGCGGATGCCAGAAGCCGGATTGCTGCTGGAAGCGGAGAATCCGTGCATTTGACAAGGGCCAACGGGACAGCGTCGCCTGGCCGTGGTAAGCGGGGGATTGGCTTGTACCCTGAGTCAATTCCTGAAACTCGCGCCCAAACACGTAGTTGAGTTCCAGTTTTCTTGCGATCTCCCGGGCGACATTGAGGTGATGCGTCCGCCGCGCATTCAGGTCCGCCTCTTGCAGCAGCAGTATGTCCGCTTGGCTCCGACTCAAGAACTCGATGATTCGCGGCAGTTGAAGTCCACGATTGATATTCCAGCAGACAACTTTGATCGAACTAGGTGGGCAAAGAAGCCATCGCGCACTGGCGAAGCTGCCTGTTTCGATTTCCGGTCCGGAAGCCACAAGTCTCTCTACACCTTCTCCGAAAGTCATGCGCGTGGTTCAGCGTTCGAGCTTTCCTTTGTTCGACAAACAGATTGTACGGCGCTCTGCAGCCTGAATGTAGCGCTTCAATGTGGATGCAGAAGAGTTCTCGGGGTCGAGACTGCAGTGACTAATCTGTTTAGGACGTCAAAATCCTTGCTAAGAAGCCATCTCTCTGCTTCTTTTGCTTCTTTTCCGTTCTCCAAAACGTCAGAGATTGCCTGATTCACGACGGCCAGAAACAACCGCTCCGTAGCTTGAGCGTGGAAATCATTGGATTTGTTCTGCATTCTTCAACACTCCTCATTTGTCGACTGCATGGCTAACTTAGGCATTCCGATCGATGCGCAGCCCCCACTCAGGAAGTCCGTGGTAGTGCGCCCATGCATGGTAGTGCAATGAGCAATCTGGAGACCAAGCTTGCAGGCGCAATTACTAGTTGATTTCTTTGGACATAGGAATCGTGCAAGCAGTTCGCGATGTTAACTCAGCGGCGTCAAGCGTGCCACGCTGCCGACCCGCGGGCACTAAGTTAGGCGAAAGCGGGCGCTCTCAAAAGCAAAAAAGGATTGGTAAAAAGCGCCAATACCTTTTACGCTTCCCTTTGTTTGTGCGGGTTTCTTGAAGATTTGGTAGCGATACTGGGATTTAAGCTGATCACCTGAATCCCAAAGAATTTTGCTGTTTCCTCTTTGTTTCCAGTAGGGTTGTAGCCCTTGAGCCGCTTCGGAAACCCTCGGCGGCCGTGATTACATATCCCGGGTATTGGCAGAAAGAGCTACCATCTGACCAACGTGGAAGTGAAAAAAATAGCGGAAAAACATGACGACATGAGAGCCTATGTACCTGCGTCCAGGGCGGAGTTGTTCAAGGCGTTCAACCGCGTGCGTTCCGGCGCGCCCGACAACAACAGATCCGGTCCGCCCACAGGATTCGGTACCGTTTCCTCGCCGGCGAACGGACCACGAACGATCGAATTCGGCTTGCGGCTTGGCTTCTGATTCATCTGCGCCAGGGCGCCCTCCGAAAACGAGGGGTACCGTGCGCCTGATGAGGGGACGCATGTTCAGCTGATGCCAGGAGGAACCCCAATGACGTGGAGCGCTCGTGAGATTCTCTTGATGCTGTCGATTGGCGCGCTGAGCCTGATCTCCCAATCGCCGTCGAGTCTTGCTCAGGACCGTCCCGCCGCAGAGCCACCGAAAGTGATCGTGCAGGCGGATGGTACCGTGGAAGTCCCCGCTCAATCTGTGCCGATCTCGACTTTTCTCAGTCCGGAAGCGAAAGCTTACGTGACGCAGCATCTGAAGGATATGCAGAATCCGGAAATCCTGAAACAGGACGGCGGTGTGCCGCGATTCATGAAAGGATATCTCGCGCGGGACCACGAGTTGTTCGCTGTCGACAGGAAAGACGACAAAATTGGCGGTGTACACGCGTACATTTACACACCGAAGGATGGCGTTTCGACCCACAACAAGAATCGCGTCCTAATCAATCTCCACGGGGGCGGGTTCTCGGGTTGTTGGCCCGGCTGCGCGGAACTGGAATCGATTCCGGTTTCTGCTTTGGGGCAAATTGAGGTCATCAGCGTCGATTATCGCGAAGGTCCGGACCACAAGTTTCCTGCCGCCAGCGAGGACGTAGGGCGCGTGTACGCGGAGGTTTTGAAGACACACAAACCCAACGAAATCGGCATCTACGGATGCTCGGCTGGAGGCATGCAGACCGCGATGTCTGTCGCCTGGTTTCAGACTCACGCGCTCCCCACACCCGGAGCGATCGGAATTTTCTGCGCGTCGGCAGGCGGTGCCTTTGGGGGCGATGCGCTCTATACGGCTTTGCCACTCGGTGAGGCGCGCGTGCGGTTGCAGAGCGAGTCAGCCGGGCCCCCGCCGCTAAGCTATTTCGCAGGGACAGATCCAAAGGACCCGCTGGTTTCGCCGGTAGCCTCCCGCGAAGTTCTTTCGAAGTTCCCGCCCACCCTGATCATAACGGGCACTCGAGGTTTTGAATTAAGCGCAGCACTCTATACCCACGAACAGCTTGTGAAAGCTGGCGTAGACGCGGAACTCCATGTTTGGGAGGGGCTGTTCCATGGATTCTTCTACAACGTAGATGTCCCCGAGTCGAGGGATGCGCTCAACGTGATGATCAAGTTTTTTGACCGCCACTTGGGCCGAATGTAAGGGGCCGACAGAAGGGGTTCGGCCATTCGCTTCACTTTCAGGGCAATGCCTCGATGGTTTGGGACAAATTTGGGACAAGCTCAAGGCAGGCTATCAACCGTGGTCAAATGAATTACTTAGGAAGAGTTGGTAGCGATACCGGGATTCGAACCCGGGTTTCCGCCGTGAGAGGGCGGCGTCCTGGACCCCTAGACGATATCGCCAATAGTCGAGCGGGAACGCGCTCCACCGACAATTCTTTATTTTCCCATGACCCGCGCCTTGCCCGCAAGGCGTCAAACCATCTTGCGTTTACGTCCCTCCGCAGTAACCCGTGCGCCAACGGCTCTGCTAGACTAGGGCACCTCACGTCAGAACACACCCACGAGGAGGAACAATGCGCAACGAGCGGGCAGGTGTTTCCCGCAGACAATTTCTGACAGACGCTGGCCGGCTCAGCGCCTTGTATGCCATGGCCGGAGCGCTTCCCTTTCCTGCGGTCGCGCTCGGAAAAATGCTGAGCCATCCCCGAATCGATCAGACTCCCATTGCCGATGCGGGGTTTGCGTCCGTGCGAAAAATCGGAGATGGGCTGTATGCCACGATTTCCGACGTGTCCAAAGGGCGGTCCACCATTTGCAACGGCGGCTTCCTCGTAGGCAGGGATGCAGCTCTGCTGGTGGAAGGGTTTGCCACACCGGACGGCGCAGCATTTCAGATGGACACGCTGAGGAAGATATCCGCCGCACCTGCCGCCGGCGCGCTCGACACGCATTATCACTACGATCACACGCTGGGTAACGCCTACTACGCTGGCAACGGGATACAGCTGTGGGCTCATGCGTCGGTGCCGCAGCGAATCGTGGAGAGCTACGCGGCGATGCAACGGAGCGATCGCGCCGCATTCGTCGCGCCGATGGAGAAACGAATCGCCAACGCCAGGACGGAGGCCGCGAAACAGCACGCCGAGGGCGACCTGACGATGTTTGGCGGCGTATTCGACCTGGTCAAGCGGGCCGCGTTGACGCTGCCGAATCGCCTGTTGAGTCCCGCCGAGTTGCCTCTTTCCGTGGACCTGGGCCATTTCCCGATCGTGATCGAGAGCTACGCCGGGCACTCGGGCACGGACCTGGTGATTCGCGTGCCTGACCAAAAGGTGGTCTACGCGGGCGACTTGCTCTTCAGCGGGGCGTATCCCGTCACGTTCGACCCACAGTGCACGATCTCCGGATGGCGCGACACGTTGAAGACGTTCTCGACGTGGGACAAAGACACCATCTTCGTGCCGGGCCACGGCCAGCCCTGCGGCCAGGAAGGAATCCAGTTGCTTCGCGACGTGTTTGACGAACTCGTGGGGCAAGCGGAGAAGATGTACAAGCAAGGCGTGCCCGCAGCGGAAGCGGCGGACCGCTATGTGGTGCCTGAGAAGTTCAAGGTCGTGGCTGTGTTTGCGTGGGGCTTAAGTATCAGTCCTACTTTCACGAAGCTCTACGCGGAGTGGGGCGCAAAGTAGGGCGGACTTCCTCATCGGCAATGGGAAAAGGGGCACGATCAACGTGTGCCCCGTTTCTTCTGTGCGCTGTGATTTCTCGAAGAGCGCAAATCGTCATCACCATGCGCCCTCCTTTCTTCCCCACCACCAGATGAGACCGAGCGTCGCGGTGTTCTGCTGTTTACCCAAAACTCCCGGGACGCTCGTCAGGAACGTCGGCTGGTTCGAATAGTCAATGCGCCATTCGTAGCGCATCAGGAATCCATCCCAAACCAGATAGTCAAACGTCACGGTGTTTTCCTTGAGTGCCTGATTTAACCCACTGAAGAGGCCGCCATGATCGGATAGGTATTCAGCGCGCGTTGCCAACGCAATCCTTGGCGTGAATTGATAACGCAAGTAAGCCGCGCCGCCATCCACATGCGATGGAGCCGAAGATCGCCCTGGCGCCTCATTCTGCCAAAGACGCTGGATGAAATAGTCACCTTCCGCTTGGAAAGACAGCTTCGGCGTCAGTTGCCAGGTGAGGTAGCTGTCGAAAATATGGGTGTGGCCATTGGGTGCGGGACGGATGGCTTCGAAGCTCAGACCCGGCTGCACGGGGATGGGACCAGTCGGCGGAACAACAACGCGATCAGGATGATCCTGCCCAAAGTAGTAGTTCACGGTCCATGTGACCGATTTCGCCGGCCGCGTCGTAAATCCGAACAACTCGTCCTTGAAGCCATTGGTGGCCTCTACTTGGTTGGTTCCATTCACGAGCCAATAATTCACTGCGAACCGATCCGTGATCGGCACGCTCACTCGAGCTCCCATGTGGTAAAAAGGAAGGAAATTAAACCAGTAAGACCGAGAGTAATTCCATTGATCCTTGGTGTAATTCCCCTCAACACCCAGCGCACTGCCCCATTTGCCGAAGTCGATGTTGATACCCTTTCCCAGCGGCACAACATAGGTTCCATACGCCTGAAAGATGCTGCGATAGATGTCAGGGCGAGGCTCATTGTTGGGATTCCCCTGCAATGTGTCTGTGGCCTGGCCGTATTGCAGGTCCAGGCGTCCACCCCAACGGCGGCCCGATGCGAGATCAGGGGCGTGCTCGAAGATGACGCTGGCTTGGTTGAGGCTGAATTCGTTGCTGAGGACGTCATAGGCACGCAGAAGATTAACCCGGCCGACCGGCTGATTGAAGTTGTAGGCATAATAGGTGTCCAGTCCGACGTTAATCGTGGTGTCGTCCAGGAATCCAGAGCCGGATTGCTTCTTTGGCTGAGCGACATTCGCTTGCCGCTCGCCCTCCGCACCATGAAAGTATTCGCGACTGGACGGACTGGCAATGCTCTCTGCCTTGGAGCTAATCGCAGCCGTGTTTGGAGCCGACGCGGCTTGCAGTTGTTTTACGATCGCCGTAAGTTCCGCTATTTCCGCTTCTAATTTCGCAATGCGCGCTTCCGTGTCGCCTGAAGAGTCTGGTGTAGACCGTCGTGCGGCGGGAAGTGCCAACTGGGGTTGTAGCAGCGCAACCATGACGAAAAGCGCCGGTGCGAAAGTCCAACCGCTGTATCGAATTCCACAGAACGTAGCAAGGCTCACGGGACCCCACCTTTCTTCAGCACACTTCACTCATGTGCCCAGGCAACCCTTCAGAACTTCACCAGGATGGCCATGTCGATGAACGACTCGTTCTTGCGCAGGTCCGGGAACCACACACTGCTGATTCCACCACCGCAAGCCGTTTCCGCCGCCGCAAACGCTGTCTGACCCGACGACGCTCCATTGCTGCACGCAAAGAACTGCGGCGATCCGTTGTTGCCGCCCGGGGGCGTCACGCCGCCGCGGCCTGACCAGTAGGGCACATTGGCGTGCCGGTAGTCATACTCCCACCGGAAGGTGATGTATTGCTTCGGCATATAGTCAAACGTGAACGACGAATCCCAGGCCTTGAAAGGATCGCCAGGATTGCCCGTAAAGTACGGCGCATTGGTCGCCGCGGAGATGGCGGTCGCGCCGTTGATGGGTGGAACCAGAACCAGGTAGCGCCCCGGGTTGTTGATCTGACCATAACCGACCGTCACGCCGAAGATGTCGCGGTGAAACCAGAAGCGGTTATAGCCCATCCAGCCGATGAAACTCTGCTTCGGCCCGCCGCTCTTGTTGCCGTAGCAGCTCACGCCGCCGCCGTATTCGCAACCCAGGTCACCGGTCAGCGAAAATGCCATCTTGTCGAGAGTCTTCTCCGGCTTGTCGTAATACTTCACCTCAACGCTGTTATCCGTGTGAATGCGATGGCGGTTCGGAATAAACAGATCATCCGCGCCCAAGGCATAGTTGTTGGAGATGATGTTGAGCCACGGCTTTGGAGTCCACTTGATCTGACCGCCAATCCCGGGTCTGTGATTCGCCGAGCCGTAGGCCTGCCACCCGTTGATGAACCACGGTTCGATCTTTAAGTGCTCGCTCGGAAAGATCTGTACGCGCACCCCGTTGAAAAACCACGGAGTGTTGGACGAAACGTAGGAAGGCTGATACGCCCAGTTGTCGAAATTGTAGTAGCTGAACAGGCCGATATACGACATGAAGATTCCGGCATCCACATTGACGCCGTGTAGAACGTCAAAGTGGTATCCGCCGTACGCTTCGGATATGTAGCGATACGCCGTGTTTAAATCCCACTGCCCGTGACCCGGGCTGGGGTCGTTGCGGGGCGTCGTTTCCGCGTACATGCCAAACTGGGTCATCAACCGCGCGCGCACGCTGTCCCAATGGAAGTCGCCGCCGACCCCGAACTGTGTCAACTGCACTTCGTAGGAGCGGAACAGCTCGCTCGATCCGCTGATCGTGTGATCCGCCGGGTGATTGAAGTTGGCAACCCAGCTGATGTCGGCGCGTATTTCTGGAGTGAAGAATTTGTTACCCCAATAAATGTCTTTTGTGCGCGCATTCCCGTTGAGCCAGGTCCAGTCCGTGTTAGAGAAGGGCTCGACGTATTTCGGTTTGTCCGATCCGCCGGCAGCAGCCTGGTCTTGTGGAGGGCCGATAGCGGCTGACGCCGAGGTCAGCGACGAACTGCTCCCCGCCGCCGGCAAGACCGAGGCTGTCACCACAGGGCTGGCACCAAACGAGGCGGCAGGCGGCTGCGCAGTGGACGGAATCGCTGCCGGCGCCGCCGACACGGTCTCCGCCGTCGAAGCCGTCGGTTCGCGTGACTCCAACTCAGCCACGCGCTTCTCCAGCTCCTCCACTTTCTCGAGCAGCCATTGCTCGCGTTCCGTCAATGGTTGCGCTGATTTGCTCTTGGCGGAAGTGGCCACCTTGGGTGAAGGCGTCGCAGGTTTCTCGTCGTCAGCGAGGCACCGGCCCGTAAAGAGCGTGAAGGAAAGAACCGCAGATACGGCTAGGATGTTGAAAATCCGAGAATTGCGCATGCGTGCTCCTCCCTTGGAGCGATCCGGCAACGAATTGGATGTTGAGAAGGCGCGCTCGCCCCATCGGTATTTCGGGAAATCCGTCTCTTCTCGTTGCCAAAAGACGATAGCGCGCGCGGTGTAAGGATTCTATGAAGGGAGGGTCAGCGATCCGTAAGGGGGTTTTGGCAGAAAACAAAGAGGCGCGGAGCGCTTGCTGAGACGGCCCGGTGCCACCCAGTCCGTTAAGTGGCTAACCGCACTTTTCTCTTGACAACTTATTCCTATTAGATTAGTTTACTTATGCGTATATTTCTCACGAGCCGGATTCCGTTCCGGCTTTTTTCTTTTTCTCGGCCTTCTTCTTCATGGTTCGCGTGCTCAACTCGGAAGGCGGGTTCCTCGCCGGTCGCGTAACTCTTTGCGATTCTGCACTTGCGCAAATCGTCTGCGCAAACTCTTTAGAATCCGCACATGCACATCTGCATCAAAACAAAAGGCCTGTAACCCCTGTTCCTTCCGCACATACGGGCAACAGTTTCGCTATCCCCTTCTCTTTCTGCACTTACGTATTTTTCGTGGACCCGCTCGTCCGCGCTTCGCCGGACACCTCTGCCGCCACGCGAACCATCTCATCGTGGATGCTTCCATTAGAAGCCAGAATCGAGGGACCACCAAGACGATAAGCTTTGCCCTGCATGTCGCTGATCTTGCCCCCGGCCTCTTCGACCAGCACAATGCCCGCGGCGACATCCCACGGATTCAAACCGAATTCCCAGAAACTGTCGAAGCGTCCCATGGCGACCGAAGCGAGGTCCAGAGCCGCGGACCCGTCCCGGCGCACGCCATGCGAACGCAGCGTGAAGTCCCAGTAATAGTGAAAGTTCGGATTGGCTTCGCGATTGTGGTTGGGAAATCCGGTGCAAAGAAGGCTGCTTTTCAACGAAGTGATCTTCGAGCAGGAAATCTTCCGCCCATTGAACGTTGCGCCTTCGCCGCGCGCCGCGGCAAACAATTCCTGATAAATCGGATTGTAGATTACGCCGAGCAGCAGTTCGTTCCCCCGCGCGAGCGCCATCGAAACGCAGAAGCACGGGTAGGCATGGGCGAAATTCGTCGTGCCGTCAAGAGGATCTACGTGCCACACATACTCGGATCCCGTGTTTTTGCCGGTTCCCTCTTCTGCCGCCACCGTGTGACCGGGAAAATGCTGCTGGAGCCGGGTGACGATCACTTGCTCGGAGCGGCGGTCCGCCTGGGTCACCAGGTCGAAGTCCCCTTTGTACGCGATCGTCGGCGGCCGCTCCATTTCCTCGCGCAGAACCTTGCCGGCTTCCTGCGCAATTTCAATGGCGATTTCCAGAGATTGCTTGATCATTTGTGCCCCAGGGTGCCGGGTCGCGTCTACTGTGGCCCGGTGAGATAGGTGGTTCGATGCCGCGCGGTATAGCCCGGAAGCACCTTCACTTCGATTGTACGGTAAGTGTTGGCGGGACCGCGAGGATTCGGGTAGTACGCCAGGCGATACTGCGTGCGAAGTTCCGCGTCGATGCGATCGAATATGATGGGGAGTTCTTCCATCGATTCGGGGAAGAACATGGCCCCGCCGGTGGTTTCTGTAATCGTCTCGAGAGCGTGTTCCCCGGCGGTGTTTCGGCCATTTTCGTTCTTCACCGGACGCACAATGATGGTGTAAAGCAGAAGGCCTGCGCGGAGAGCGGATTTGCGCGCGGACTCGAAGTCCGTACGGCTGGTGGTTTCGCCGCCGTCGGTCACCATGATGATCACCCGGCGGCGATCGTTCGGCCGTGAATTCAGAGCCCGCGAGCCCAGGAAAATCGCGTCGTAGATCGATGTGCCGGAGCCATCCGTAATTTTGTGGACCGCCGACTGCAGCGAAGTCACATCCGACGAAAACTTGGCGACCTGCGTCACCGACTCGTCAAACGCGAAGACCGACAGGCTGTCGTCCGGCCGCAGCACTTGCTTGATGAAATTAGCCGCGGCGTCGCGCTCGAAAACGATCTCCTTATGGGCGCTCAGGCTCGTGTCGATCATCAAAGCGATGTCCAGCGGCTGCTTGGTTTCCTGCTCGAAGACGTCGAGCTTCTGCGCCGCGCCTTCCTCGAAGATCTGGAACGCGTCCGCCGGGAGGTTCGGCGCGGGACGATTGTGCTCGTCAAGGACGCTGACCAGAACGTTCACCAGGTTGACCTGTACCTTGACGGTGTTCCGCGGTGAACTGGGTTCAACGGGCTTGCCCTGTCCCGGCGCAGGCGCCGATTGCGTTTGCGAGGAACTGGAGCCGGGCGGTTGCGCCCATGGCGGGCGGTCCGGCTTCTCCTGCGCTCCCAGCGACAGCGCAAGGCCGAACGACAGCACAACTGCGGCGGATTTCGAGGCCTGGGTCATCATCTACACGTTAAGATGCTGCTTTTGGTGCCGGAGGAAGTTCTCCGTCGGCCCACACCGCGCCGTCCTCAAAGAACTCCTTCTTCCAGATCGGCACCGTGCGTTTCAAAGTATCGATGGCAAAGCGGCAGGCGTCGAACGCGGCGGAGCGATGCGCCGCGCTTACCGCGATGAACACGCTGGTTTCGCCGATAGCGAGATGGCCAAGCCGGTGAAGGACGGCGACACGGTGAATGGCGTACGTTTTGCGGATCTGTGCGCAGATCTCATGCATCTTCGTGAGCGCCATGGACTCGTAGGCTTCGTACTCGAGGTACAGCGTGCGGCGCCCACGCGATTCATTGCGGACGAAACCGTCGAACGTCACGATCGCTCCGTCTCGATCGCCACGCACGTACCGCACCGCGGCGTTGGCGTCAATCGGTGCGCGGAGTAGTTCGCACCACTCGTTCTCGGGCGTGGGGGTCATTGGGTTGGCGCTAGCCTCCGCTGACCGGGGGAAGGAAGGCAATATCGTCGCCGGACGTCAGGGCCGTTTCCCAGGAGGCGAACTCCTGGTTGCGCGAGGCTACCAGCGATGCGCGGAAGCCGGCCAGCGCCGGAAATCGCTTCTGGTAGAGATCGAAGAGATCGCCAAGA
>Ga0335069_10010867_pt1 | contig 12880 bp, 11 predicted proteins | sample Lox_Sample_11_FD_206714 | JGI IMG/M metagenome (GOLD analysis project Ga0335069, IMG submission 206714) | Soil microbial communities from Loxahatchee National Wildlife Refuge, Florida, United States - Lox_Sample_1.1 | ecosystem: Environmental > Terrestrial > Soil > Wetlands | place: USA... | reverse complement strand
CCACGATTCACGCCACCTCGCCGCCTGCAACATGCCTCCGGGTCAAACTCACTTTTTCACACCCGCAATCAGCCGCACCGCTCCCGCTACGCACATAACCCCGCCCACCGCGGGAGGCAGGCCATGACTGCTATGCGTCGTCACGCCAATCGTCGTATCGTCGATCTTCGCCCCGTGCGTGTTGCTTTGGGGAAACGGAACAAGAAACGCCTGCACGCCTAGCACCAACACTACGATCCCAACCATCGCTAATGCGCGCATACATCCTCCGTGAAAGTTTTTCGATCGGCTGAACCGCGCCGATTCGACTGATCGCCGCACCAGCCGCCGGAGCCGCGACTCGCACAGCTCATCCAAATTCACTGTAGCGTCGATTGAAATTCAATTGAGCGGAAAAGCGCCTTTCTACACGCGCTTTGTAAGCAATCTAAAGCAGATACCTTATTTTTCAGGCTCGTCCGGCACCTGCGCCGCGCGCCCACCTAACTCGCGACCGCCTCTGCCGTTTCCACCGGCAGCCCCGCTCCGGTCCACGCGTCGAACCCGCCTGCCACATCTACCACATTGTGATACCCGGCTTTCTGTAGCAGGCTGCACGCCACCAGGCTGCGATATCCGCTTTTGCAATGCACGGCGACGGGCGCGTTCGTCGGAATGTCCGGCAGCGACGCCTTGAACCGATCCAGCGGATGCCAGTCCGCACCCTCGATATGTCCGGCTTGGAACTCGCCTTCGCGCCGCACGTCGAGTACGTCCATGCCCCCGCTGCGTTTGCGCGCGGCTAATTCCTGCACGGTCATTTGCGGCACCGATGCCACCGGCAATCCCGCGTTGCGCCACGCCTCGACTCCGCCGTCAAGGTATCCGATCACATCTTCAATCCCCACGCGTGCCAGCCGCACCCGTGCCTCGCTGATCTGGTCCGAACTCCCCGCAATCAGTACCACTTTGGCCGACAGCCCCAGCACCGCTCCTCCCCACGAGGCAAACTGCCCCGACAGTGGAATGCACACCGATCCCAGCACATGCTCCGCGGCAAACTCCGCACCCTGCCTCACATCCAGCGCGATCGTGCCCTGCTCGAGTATGCTCTTCAGCTCCACCGGCGCAATCGCTCGCAGTGCAGGCAGCTCCGACAGCGCCGGAGCGCCCGCGCGATTGATCGCCGCATCCTCCAGAAAATAATCCGGCCGCACAGGCAAGTTCGATGTCATCTGTCGCACAAACTCGTCGCGGCTCTTGATCTGCAACGCATAGTTGGTCAGCCGCTCCGTACCGATCGTCGAGAACCGCTCCGCCCGCATGTTGCGCCCGCACAGCGACCCCGCTCCGTGCGCCGGATACACGGTCACGCTATTCGGCAACGTCATCAGCTTGGTGTGCAGCGAGTCATAGAGCATTCCTGCCAATTCCACAGGTGTGTGTGTCGGCGAAAGGTCTGGCCTGCCTACGTCCCCAATGAACAGCGTGTCGCCCGTCAGCACCGCCCACGGCTGTAAGGCCTTCTCTTCGTCCGTCACCGCCAGGCAGATGCTCTCCGCCGTATGCCCCGGCGTCGCCAGCACTTCGATCTTCAGCTTGCCCACGCGCAGCACCGCGCCATCATCCACTGCCAGGTGCGGAAACGTCGCTCCCGCTACTCGCGACAGCACAATCTGCGCCCCCGTACGCGCCGCCAGTTCGCGGTGTCCCGACACGAAGTCCGCGTGCAGATGCGTCTCAAAGATGTACTTGATCAGTAGGCCCTGCTTCTGCGCGGCCTCGACGTACTGGTCCACGTCACGCTGCGGATCGACCACCGCCGCCTCACCCTCCGACCCCAACAGATACGAAGCATGCGCCAGACAGCCCAGATAGAACTGTTCAAAATACATAGATCCCCTCTAAATCGCACCCCACAAGAGTGCGCTCACGAGAAGATACTGCGGGGAGTGTGCGGCTGTCCACCGTCGCGAACAATGAGTAGCCTGGCAGGGCGAAAACGACTTTTGGTGCAGACGCAGTGCCTTCCCCTAAGGTGCATCCTTCCATCCATCTTGGAGTCCGGTCGCCCCACTGCCATCCATTACTCTGCCCGCCCCATCATGCAGTCCTGAGGATGTGGAAACCGCCCCTCACCAGTTGCGAGTTACGAACCACGAGTTACGAGCTACGAGTCACGAATTACCAGTTGCGAACCCTGCGCCCTTTTCCCCTCCCCATGTTATTTTCAAAGATTGAGACCAACACAATGATCCGCTCTTACAAAGGCATCTCGCCCACCATCCCCGACACCTGCTACGTGGACGAATCCGCGCAGGTGATCGGCGACGTTGTCTTGGGCGAGAACGCCAGCATCTGGATGAACGCCGTCGTGCGCGGCGACGTGCACTACATTCGCATCGGCGCCAACAGCAATATCCAGGACAACTCCGTCATGCACGGCATGCTCAACCAGTGGCCGGTCATCGTCGGCGACTGGGTCACCGTCGGCCACAATGTCACACTGCACGGCTGCGTCGTCGAAGACCGCTGCCTCATCGGCATGGGCGTCATCATCCTGAACGGCGCGCGCGTGGGCGCGGGCTCCATCGTCGCCGCAGGAACGCTGATTCCCGAAGAGACCGCGATCCCTTCCGGCTCGCTGGTCATGGGCGTCCCTGGCAAAGTCCGCAAACAACTCAGCGAAGAGGAGCAGCAAACCATTCTGCGTTATGCGAACAATTACTTGGGCTACAAAGAGACGTATCTAGCAGAGAGGAAGAAATGAGTGCCGCTCTTCGCCATTCGCTCCCGCCACCGGCGATTCTTGCGAAGAGCGAAAGGCGAATAGCGTCCTTATGATTCGTGCCATCCGCGGAACCCGTGACCTGCTCCCGCCCGACACCGACCTCTGGAATCGGGTCGAATCCACGGTGCGCGATGTCTTCGCCCGCTACAACTTCCACGAGATCCGCACCCCTGTCTTCGAAGACACCAGCCTGTTCTCCCGCAGCGTCGGCGAAGAAACCGACATCGTCACCAAAGAGATGTTCACCTGGGAAGACAAAGGCCGCGCGGCAAGCGAGAAATCGCAGTCGCTGACCCTCCGCCCCGAGAACACCGCCGGCGTCGTCCGCGCCTACATCGAGCACGGCCTCGAAAAGCTCGGCAAGCTGCAAAAGCTCTACTACATCGGCCCGCAATTCCGTCGCGAGCGCCCGCAGAAGGGCCGCTACCGCCAGTTCTACCAGATCGGAGCCGAAATCATCGGCCCGCCCACGGCAGGCAGCGAATCGCCCGCGCGCGATGCCGAAGTGCTCGAGATGCTCGCGACCTTGCTCGACGAGCTTGGCCTGCGCGGCTGGACCTTGCAACTCAACTCCGTCGGTTGCGGCGCCGACCGCGCCCGCTACAATCAGGCGCTGCGTGACGCCCTCAAGCCCGTCGTCCACCAGATGTGCGCCGACTGCCAGCGCCGCGCCGAAACCAATCCGCTCCGCGTGCTCGACTGCAAGGTTCCCGAAGACCAGCCCATCATTGAGAAGCTGCCCAAGATATCCCAGTACCTCGACGATGCCTGCCGCGAGAACTTCGCCGCTGTCCGCGCCATGCTCGACGCCGTCGGCGTGCCCTACACCATCAACGAGCGCATGGTGCGCGGCCTCGATTACTACACCCGCACCACCTTCGAATTCACTCACGGCGACCTCGGCGCGCAGAGCGCCGTCCTCGGCGGCGGCCGCTACGACGGCCTCTCCGAATACCTCGACGGCCCCAAAGCCCCCGGCATCGGCTTCGCCATCGGCGAAGACCGCCTCATCCTCGCGCTGCAAGCCGAAGGCGTCACCGCCGCCGAATCGCTCGACGCCTACATTGCCCCGCTTGGCACAGGAATGAATCCCCACGCCCTGAAGCTTGCCCGTGAACTCCGCCTCGCCGGAGTCCGCTGCGATCTCGGCGACGAATCCTTCCGTCTCAAGAAGTCCTTCGAAGCCGCCGAAAAAACCGGCGCGCGCTACATCGTCATCGTCGGCGAAAACGAGGTGACTTCCGACACCTTCGCCGTTAAGAACCTCACCGCAGGAACGCAGGAATCCATCTCAAGTGCCAACCTTGTCACTTATTTGCTCCCTACAACCTAATTATTTGTCGTCCTGAGCGAGGACGGCTAAGGGTTTAAGCCCGCGGGCGTGCATAATAGCCCAGCACGCAGCGCGGCAGAGTGCTGGGCTCCCTACCCCCCATTCGCCCCGCTCAAAAACCCTCCCAAATGCCCGGTTGCGCCCACAACCAGCACTGCCAACAATTCCACTGCCAACCGATATTTCGGTAACACCCGTTGCCTTCGCGCCGCTCTCGCGTGGATCCACCATGCCACCCAGATCAGCACCGTCGAAACCACACCCAGCAAAAGGTGCTGCAACAGGATCCCTTTTAGCTTGTGCCCGCCCAGCTGCCACTGCCACGCCAGCAGACCGGTCACTACTGTCGGCAACGTCGCCAGCGCCGCAACCCATAGGTTGAATCGGGCCACCAACGCGAAAGGCGATTTGCCAGTCCATTGCGCTGCAAAATCGAACCCAACCGCTGTCAGAAACAACGCTATGGGAAAATGCACTAGCACCACGTGCTGCGCGTGCTTCGCGAACACAACTGTCTTGGCATCGAACGGGTTCACCATGGCCGTTACTGCACCACTACCTTGCCCGTCATCTTAGGATGAATCGAGCAGTAATAACCGTACGTGCCCGCCTTCGTGAACGTGTACGAATACTGGTCGTCGGTGTCCAGCGTCTTCGACTGAAACTTCCCGTCGTCACTCACCACTGTATGTGGAATGTCGTCGCGATTCGTCCATCGCACCGTCGTCCCGACAGGCACTGTGATCGTCGCCGGAGCAAAGCTGAAGTTATCGATCTTCACCTCGACTATCGAAGGCTTACCACCCTGCCCCGATTGGGCTACGCTCTGGCTGTATCCCACAAGTAAGACGGCGCCTACGAGCCCAACCACCGCCACACAAAGCTTGTACTTCGCGAGCTTATTCGCCACAGATTTCCTCCACCTCTATTGAATGTTCATTCGAAATTTGTCTACCTCTCGCTACTAGCCACCAGCCACTAGTCACTGCCCTCCCAGCGTTTCATCTGTCACCGCCAGCGCATGCTGGCCCTGCTCGAAATTCACATCCGTAATCCCGAGCACGCTTCGCAACTGCTCTCCTGGAACCTTCATCGGTCCCGGTGACGGAGCCGCGCCCGGCTTCGGTTGCGGGAACGCCGTTGACATTGCCGTGTGGAATGTTACGTGTCCTTCCACCTTCTGCATGGTCTGATGGATGTGCCCATTCAGCACCGTCACCGAACCAAACTTCTTCAGATATCCCAACGCCTGCGCGCTGTCCTCCGTGCCCCAGCCCCACGCCGGATACACGCTCCACAGTGGAATATGTGCAAACACCACAATCGGCGTGCTCTTGGAGAGGTGCTTAACGTCTTTCTCCATCCACTCCAGTTGCTCGCCGCCCAGGCTACCCAGACCGCCCGCCTTCAGGTTCATCACGTTCACCAGCCCAATGAAGTGCACACCATTCTTGTCGAAACTCTGCCACCCGTTCCCTTGCGTGCCCTTTCCATAGCGCTCGCGGTATTGCTCGCCGTTGTCTTCCAGAACGTCGTGCTCGCCCGGCACAAAGAACGCCTCTTTCACCTTCAGGCCTTTCAGCATCTGGTCCACCTGATCGAACTCACCCGGTTTTGACAAGTGACTGATATCGCCGGTGTGCAACAGAAACTCCGGTGTCGCCGACAGCCCATTGATCTTGTCGATCGCCGCCTGCAGCGTCGCCACAACGTCCGGATTCGCCGGCTTATTGAAACCCATATGGCTGTCGCTGATCTGCACGAAGCTCAACTCGCCCTTCAGGTCGTGTTTATTCTTTCCGCCGCGCCCGCCCAGCGCGAACGACTTCATTACGCCGCCCTCCATCACGCAGAAGGCGCCCGTCCCCGCCCATGCCATACACTTCAGAAATCCTCTCCGATCGATGCCATCATGGTTGTGGTCATGTTCGATTACGCCGCCTGCACTCAACAGAGTCTTCTTATCGGATTCACTCATCGCTCACCTCATGTGCTTGCACTCTATCTAACTGCCACGCGCGCGGATTATTCCCGCCAATCAGCGGCCAAAAGAAACTTGAGATAATGGTTTTTCGCCGGGAATAAAACCTGCAGCGCGTAGTTCTATAGGTGGGGGAGTGAAGCCAGCAAGCGCCAGTCACGAGCAATTCGAGCGGCTGGCTCTGCCTCTGCTCGACGCTCTCTTTAACTTTGCTCGCTGGCTCGCACACGACCAGACCGAGGCCGAGGACCTCGTGCAGGAGACATTCGCCAAGGCGTTGCGCGGCTTCGACTCATTCACGCCCGGTACCGATTTCCGTGCCTGGATGTTCCGCATCTTGCGCAACACGTTTCTCACCTCGCGCAACGGCTTGCAGGCCAGGCTCACCGTCCCGCTCGAAGCTGACGACGAGCCTCCCGCAACCATCACGTGGGAGACACCCGAATCACTCGCGCTCGCCTCCGCTTCGGCGCACGAGTTGCAAGTCGCCATGGAAGCCCTGCCCGTCGCTTACCGCGAGGTCATCCTGCTGTGTGATGTCGAAGAAATGAAGTATCAGGAAATCGCCGACGTTCTCTCGATCCCGATTGGCACCGTAATGTCGCGGTTGGCGCGCGGACGCAAACTTTTGCGCAAGACGCTCGCCGGCGAACGATCTTTTGCCGCACGTGGAGAATCTGATCAACGATGAGCTGCATTGCCTGGCAATCCCGGCTTGATGCCTACGTCGACGCCGAGCTCTCCCCCGACGAGATGGCCTCCTTCCGCGCGCACGCTGCTACTTGCATGGACTGCGCCAGCGCCGCCCTTGCATTCACGGAAGAAAAGGCTGCTCTCCGCCGTGCCGGCCGCCGCTACTCCGCATCACCCGATCTCCGTGCGCGCATCCAGTCGACACTCGCATCGCAAGCCGCGGCCACCCGCAACGAACAAACAATCCTTACTCCGAAAGCGACCAGCGTAATCTCCTGGCCGCGCTGGATCGCCGCAGCAGCGGCCGTGCTCCTCCTCGCCGCCGGACTCTCCTTCCTCGCCGTCCGCAACCGCGACTCCCATCCGCTCGCCGAGTTCGCCGACCTCCATGTCGCCACGCTCGCCAGCTCGAACCCAGTCGAGGTCGTCTCCACCGACCGCCACACCGTGAAGCCCTGGTTCCAGGGGCGCATCCCGTTCGCCTTCGACCTCCCTGACCTGCAGGGTTCGCCCTTCACGCTCGTCGGGGGCCGCGTCGCCTACTTCCACCAGGAGCCCGGCGCGCACCTCATCTTCTCCTACCAGCGACACTTCATCTCGGCCTTCCTCTTCCGCGACACGCCCCAGCTCGCCATCGCCCAAACATCCTTCTCCGACCACGGCACCTCGTTCTACCTCCAGACCTGGACGCAAGACGGCCTCCGCTACGTCCTCGTCAGCGACGTAAATTCCGCCACCCTCGCGCAACTCGCCGCGCTCCTCCAGCACCGCTCTTAATCGCGTCAGCTACTAAGGCACGTTTAGGGGCGTGTTATATGACTTCTCATCCTGAGCGAGGACCTGCTGAACAGAGCGCGTCTGAGTCGAAGTTGAGGCGCTTGCGAGGCGTCTGAGCCGAGCGCCGAAATCCTGCGCAAGTGGAGCGAGTCGAAGGAGCCTTCGGCCCGCCCCGCAACCGCGCTCCCATCCGGTAAAATCAATATTTCCACAAATTACTAAAGGACCCTATGCTCGATTTCCTCGGCAATCTGCAACGCACTCATATGTGTGGCGCGCTCCGAGCCTCCGACGCCGGCTCCAACGTCGTTCTCATGGGATGGATCAACCGCCGCCGCGACCTCGGCAACCTTATCTTCCTCGACCTGCGCGACCGCACCGGAATCACACAGGTCGTCATCACCGCCGATGCCGGCGCCGAGCTCCACAAGAAGGCCGAATCGCTACGCTCCGAATACGTCATCGCCGTCGTCGGTCGTGTGAAGCTGCGCGACGCCGCCACCATAAACAAAAACATCCCCACCGGCGAAATCGAAGTTGTCGCCGATGAGCTCCGCCTGCTCAACGACAGCAAACCGCTGCCTTTCTCCCCCGCCGACAACGACATCGTCAACGAAGAGCTGCGCCTCAAGTACCGCTACCTCGACCTGCGTCGCCCCGAGATGTACCAGAACATCGTTTTGCGCGACCGCGTCGCCATTGCGATTCGCCAGTACCTCACCTCGCAGGGTTTCCACGAGATCGAGACGCCCATCCTCACCCGCTCCACGCCCGAAGGCGCGCGCGACTACCTCGTCCCTAGCCGCGTGCACAACGGAGAGTTCTACGCGCTGCCGCAATCGCCGCAGCAGTTCAAGCAGATCCTCATGATCTCCGGCTTCGACAAGTACTTCCAGATTGCGCGCTGCTTTCGCGACGAAGATCAGCGCGCCGACCGTCAGCTTGAGTTCACGCAAATCGACCTCGAGATGACCTTCGTGCGCCCCGAAAACGTCTATGCCGTCGTCGAAGGCTTCCTCAAGGCCGCATGGACCACCATCGGCGTCGACATCCCCACGCCCTTCCCGCGCATGACCTACGACGAGGCCATTCGCCTCTACGGCATCGACAAGCCCGACATGCGCCTGCCCGCGATGGCCGACGTAAAGCCCGCCTTCACGCCCGAGAACCTCGCCACGCTCAACATCGACCCTTCCTTGCCCATCGTCGCCATCGTCACGCCCAAAGTCGGAGAGCTCTCGCGCAAAGAACGCGACGACCTCAAGCTGCTTTTTGGAGACCGCAAAGACGCGAAGCTATTCGAAGACATCAAGCGCCTGGAGAAATCCTTTCCCGACGCCGTCGCCAAAATCCGCGAAATCGCCAAACCCAACCCCGACGACCTGCTCGTCTTAGTTGCGGGCGCCCACGCAACAAATCCGGGTGCCCCACCCTTGTCGCCTTCTTCTGGCGAGAGGGTGGGATCCAGACTCACCAACCGCGAACGCGAAATCCTCGCCATCGCCGGCCAGTTCCGTCTCGCCCTCGCCCAGAAGTTCGCCGCCAAGCACGGAGCCTTCGCCCAGCGTGATTTCCGTTTCCTCTGGGTCACCGACTTCCCCATGTTCGAATGGGACGAAACCGAGCACCGCTGGAATGCCGCCCATCACCCCTTCACCTCGCCGCATGAAGAGGATATGCCCATCCTCGAGAGCGACCCGGGCGCGGCCCGTTCGCTCGCCTACGACGTGGTGCTCAACGGCACCGAGCTCGGCTCCGGCTCCATTCGTATTCACCGGCAAGACATCCAGAGCATCATCTTCAAGGCGCTCGGCATGTCGCCCGCCGAGCAGGAGGCGCGCTTCGGCTACTTCCTCGAGGCGCTGCAATACGGCACCCCGCCCCACGGAGGCATCGCCCTCGGCCTCGACCGCATCGTCATGATCCTCGCCGGAGCGACGTCGCTCCGCGAAGTCATCCCCTTCCCCAAAACCGCCAAAGCCATCGATCTAATGATGGATGCCCCCACCCCCGTCAGCGACAAACAGCTGAAGGAGTTGGGGATTGGCGTGGTGGTTCCGAAGAAGGATATCTAGGCCCCATACAAACAATTAGGTGTCATCCTGAGCGAGGACGCGCCAAACAGAGCGGGTCCGAGTCGAAGGACCTGCGGTTCCTCCGAACTAACAATCTCGCTGTCATCCTGAGCGGAGGCGGCGCCGCCGGGGTCCCCCAACGAGCGCCGCTTTTGCGCTTGTTGGGGTGGTTGGCCGCCGGAGTCGAAGGACCCCTTTGTGTCCAAGCAGCTTTGCAGTTAGCCTTGTATCAGAGCACGACTCAACAGGCTGCGGAGTAGCTCCTTCCAGCGAGCAATTGGTATCAGGATGCGGCTTCAGCCGCACCGCCAGCGATGGAAAATCTGTAAGGGCTTTGGGCCCTCTAACAATTCGTTTCCGTCTCCCGGGGAGTTGATAAGGCCGCTTCTGGCCGCGTCGTTGCTGAAAATCACAGCCAACATTGTAGGTAACCAAAGTGTGCTCATCCGGTTACCTTCGTAATGTTGCGGCACGACTTTCTTCGTGACACGATCTTTTTGCCGCTGCATCATTAGCCGGGGCTCGTTTACGCTGGCCTACCGGCGCAATCGGCCTAATGCCAGACGCCCACTGCGGCTGGCTTCCGTGCTCTTTGACAGATTAGACATAACTCCAATGTTTGTAGGAATTTACGCGCGACCACAAGCGAAGTGATTGATTCTAAAGGTCAACCAAAAGCCGCTTCGCTGCTAACTACATTGTTTTGAGGATTTTACATGTAAGTCGTTTGTTTTGAAGAATTTGCTCGGATTCTTCTCCGAAGCCACTGATTCTAAGGAATTAACGAGGGGGGAGGGGGAGGGGGTACTGGCTTGGTTTTGCTTGCCTCAGCCATAATCAATTCAGGCGAACAAGATGGACCGCCCCAAACCTACCCGGTTCGTCATCCTCGCCGGACTCCCCGGCACTGGCAAGACCACGCTTGGCGCCGCTCTCGCCCGGCAGTTGCGCGGAATCGTCCTCAGCAAGGACGAAGTTCGCGCCGCCCTGTTTCCTCCCGGAGCGATCACCTATTCCGGTGGCCAGAACGACTTCTGCATGTCGGTCGTCCTGATGGCGGCACAGCGAATTGCCGCCGATCGTTCGCTCCCTTTCATCTTTCTCGATGGACGCACCTTCTCTCGCAGCCGTCATGTGAAGCAGGTGGTGGAAGCTGCCTGGATGGTCGGCGCCCAGATCAGCATCCTGCACCTCCACTGTCCGGACAGTCTGGCGCTGGAACGAATCAAGAAAGAGCAGGGCAGGCACGCCGCGAAGAACCGCGATCCCCTGCTCTATTTCCTGGTGAAATCGTATTTCGAGCCCATCACGCTGCCCAAGCTCGACGTGGACACCTCGCAACCGCTCGAAGATTGCGTCGCTCGATGCGTCGAGTATTTGAGTAGCTAAACCACGAAGCCCGCAAATCGCACCGCGATTGCGAGCCGATAAGCACAAACTCCTGGTTTCCAATTGCCAGTTGCTCATTGCAGCGATGCTAAAATCACCTGTTACGTTCCCCGCCTCGGCCCCGCTTGATGAGCGCATTCCGCGCGGGTTTTAACGGCCATTTCTATGCTTACCGGATCGCAAGTTCGCCGCAAATTCCTCGACTTCTTCATCTCCAAAGGACACAAAGAGATCCACTCCTCCTCGCTCGTTCCGGCCAACGACCCCACGTTGCTCTTTACCAACGCCGGCATGAACCAGTTCAAAGATGTCTTCCTCGGCCTCGAGCACCGCGACTACTCCCGCGCCACCACCTCGCAAAAGTGCGTGCGCGCCGGAGGCAAGCACAACGACCTCGAGAACGTCGGCTTCACCAATCGCCACCACACCTTCTTCGAGATGCTGGGCAACTTCAGCTTTGGCGACTACTTCAAGAAAGACGCCATCGCCTACGCCTGGGAACTCGTCACCTCGAAAGACTGGTTCGGCATCGATCCAGAAAAGCTCTACGTCACTATCTTCGAGGGAGCAGATATACCCGGCGCGGACATCCCGCGCGACAAAGAAGCTGAGAAGTGCTGGCTTGACGTTGGTGTGCCGAAACATCGCGTCTTCGCCATGGGGATGACAGACAACTTCTGGCAGATGGGCGATACCGGCCCCTGCGGCCCCTGCAGCGAAATCCATTACGACATGGGTCCCGTAGCCAGCGATTCGGGACACACCGACTGCCACTTCCCGTGCGACTGCGGGCGCTACGTCGAGATCTGGAACCTTGTCTTCATGCAATACAACCGAGAAACTTGGGTTACTCCGGGTGTTGGTCCAGGATCGAAGTTTAGTCTTTTGCCCAAGCCGTCCATCGACACCGGCGCCGGACTCGAGCGCGTGACCGCGGTGCTGCAGGGCGTGATCTCGAATTACGACACGGACCTGTTTGTACCGCTCATCGAACGCGCCGCCGAGCTGTGTAAAGTCGACGTGTACGTGCCAGGGAAAGTTGCTGCCGTACCACCCGATCCCGCAAAATTAGTCGCTGACTCGGCGCTGAGTCTGAAGCAAAGACTCTTGGCGAATCCCTCTCTTCGGATTATTGCGGATCATTCGCGCGCAGCGACTTTCCTGATTTCCGACGGAGTGCAGCCTTCCAACGAAGGGCGCGGCTACGTCCTGCGCAAAATCATCCGCCGTGCCATTCGTCATGGACGCTCCCTCGGTCAAGAAAAGCCTTTCATGCGCGATATGGTTTTTGCGGTTCGTGACCAAATGAAGGACGCATACCCAGAACTTGTTGAGTCAGCCGATAGAGTCGCCAAATCAGTTGCGGCCGAAGAGCTTCAATTTGCCCGCGTAGTCGCAGAAGGTTCGCGACGCTTCGATGTTGCGATTGCCGAGTTGCTCCAACCCTTGGTCTCGCGAGATGGCGTGCACCTAAGGAACATTGCCGCAAGGCGAGCCACGGTCATCCCCGGGACGCATCACGTTAACTTTGACGAAATGCAGGCTGAGTTGCAGTCTGGCGACCCCGGCGCCGCAAACTCCTACTTCGTAGGACTTCTAAAACAGATGCCCGGACGCAGATTTCACGTCAAAGTCCCAGGCGATAAAGCGTTTCATGTTTTCGAGACCTTCGGGCTGCCGCTGGATTATATGACCGATGCCGCGAGGGACCTCGGACTTGACTTTGATCTCCAGAGCTTCGAATCCGCAAAATCAGAGGAGCAGGCTCGCGCTCGCGCCTCTTGGAAGGGCGGAGGCAAAGGGACCGCGAGCCCCGTCTATTCCGCGCTGCCCAAGACCGTCTTCGAAGGCTACGCCCAAAC
>Ga0335069_10010866_pt1 | contig 12881 bp, 10 predicted proteins | sample Lox_Sample_11_FD_206714 | JGI IMG/M metagenome (GOLD analysis project Ga0335069, IMG submission 206714) | Soil microbial communities from Loxahatchee National Wildlife Refuge, Florida, United States - Lox_Sample_1.1 | ecosystem: Environmental > Terrestrial > Soil > Wetlands | place: USA... | reverse complement strand
GACAACCTGAGCCCGGTCAGCGCGGCGCCGCGAGCCGGCTCTAGCGCCGGACCAGGGCCAGCCGGAGGCCGAGCGCCACCAGGACGCCGCCGGTGATCCGCTCGCGCCAGGCCCCGGCCGCCAGCCTCCGGCCGGTCCGGGCGGCGAGCACTGCCACCAGCGCGTCGCCGATCACCCCGAGCGTGGCCAGCACCCCGCCGAGCACCGCGAACTGGAGGAAGACGCCGCCGCGCTCGGGGCGCACGAACTGCGGCAGGAAGGCGAGGAAGAACACCGCCACCTTGGGATTGAGGACCCCGGTCAAGGCGCCGTGCGCCAGCAGTCGCGAGCGCTGGACGCGTGGCGTCCCCTCCGTCGCCCGGTCCGGCACCGCCACCGGGCGTGCGCCGAGGGTCCCGGCGATCATCCGCGTCCCCAGCACGATCAGGTACACCGCACCTGCCAGCTTCACCACCGTGAAGGCCGTCGCCGAGGCGAGCAGCAGCGCGGAGAGCCCGAGCGCTGCGGCGACTGTGTGGGCGAGCGTCCCCAGGTTGAGCCCGACGCTGGTGAGCAGCCCGGCGCGCACCCCGCCCTGGAGCGTGCGGGCCATCACCAGCGCCTGCCCCGGGCCTGGCGCAGCCACCAGCGCCGCCGCGGCGCCCAGGTAGGTGCCGAACGTCGCCGCGTCGAACAGCTCCCAGGGGGCCCAGTGCATGGCCGGCCGCTCTAACCAGCCCGAGGCCGGGGCGCAGCCTCGCCTCCAGGCTGGGGGCTGCTCGAACCTGGCGCTTGACCAGGGCCACCCCCGCCGTCGAGCGGGCTACTCGGCCATCGTCCTGCCCGAGCCACCCATCTCCGCCGGCAGATCGTTCATCTTCGGAAGCCCGTCGGCCAGGCGGAGCGTGTGCTCGGCGTAGTTCACGTGGAGCCGGGGATCGAACGGGAATGCTGGGAGCATCGCCGCGTAGACGTCCACCAGGCCCCAGTGCGGGTGCTCGGTGAAGAGGTGCCCACCACACCGGGTGCACCACTTCCGGACGCTGCGCTGGGTCTTCGCGTACGAGCCGATCAGATTCGCCCCGCGGGCGATGGTCACCGCGGTGGGCTCCCACAGGATGAAGCCATTCACTGGAGCCGCGGACCATTGCCGGCATGAAGCGCAATGACAGAACCCCATCGCGGCAGGCCTGCCAGAAACTCGCAGCTCCACCGCACCACAGAAGCAGCTCCCCAAGTACTCGCGCCCACTCATCTTTTCCTCTCCCAGGTCAGTGCCCATCGGATCTGACCTGGGGGATGCGACGGAGGGCGATGGTTGCGCCCCGCGGGGCCCTGTTCGCTGGGTCCTGAGTGCGAACTGTGCCGTTCCAGGGATCAGCTCAGAGGGATCTGCCTGGCGTGGCGCGCGAGCCACTGCCGGAAGGTCTGCAGCCCCGGGTAGAGCGCGCGGGACTGATCCACCGGTCGGGCACCGCAGAACTCGCGCTCGAAGTCGTGCTTGAACTGGAACATGTTCCCCAGGTCGTCGGCGCCGGGGAACCCCAGCTTCCGGTACGCCTCGAAGGGCAGCGCCTGGTAGCGCACCGGCTGCCCGAGCGCGGTGGAAAGCTCGGCGGCCATCTGCGCGCCGGTCAGGTGCTCACCCGCGATGCCGACGGAGCGGCCGACCATCTCCGCCCCGCGGAGATAGACGCCGTAGGCGCACGGGCCAATGTCCTCGGCCGCGATGCCCGGCAGCTTCCGGTCCCCCATGGGCAGCGCGAAGACCAGCTGCCCGGAGGGCTCCTTCCTGGGCCCCATCCCGAAATGGATCAGGTTGTCCCAGTAGAACGAGGTGCGCAGCCAGGTCGTGGGCACCTTCGCCTCGGCAAAGACCGAGTCCGCCTCTCCCTTGCCGTCGAAGTGCGGCACCTTGTAGCGGCCCATCAGGGTGGGCATCCGCGGGTCGGAGACGGGGACGAGCGTCCGGGTGTCCTCGAGCGTGGACCAGATGACGTGCCGGACGTCGGCCCGGGCGGCGGCGCGCGCCATCGCCCGCGCCTGCGCCACCTCGCGGTCCGGCGAGAAGTGCTCCCAGAAGTTGGTGACGCAGAACGCGCCCGCCGCGCCCGAGAATGCCCGCTCGAGGCTGGCCTGGTCGTCGGCATCGGCGCCCACCACCTCTGCGCCCTGCGCCGCGAGCGCGCGGGCCTTCTCCGAGTCGGGCTTCCTGGTGATGGCACGCGCGGTGAACCGCCGCGCCGGATCCTCGAGGATGGCGCGGACCAGGCCGCTCCCCTGCGCGCCGGTGGCGCCGACCACTGCGATGACGGGTGTGTTCGAAGGCATCGAGGTCTCCTGCAGTCGTGGTGGGACCGGCATATAGTCGAGTGCCTGGTGGAGAGCAGCGAGTGGCAGCGGAAGGCAGGCAGCTGGCCCGGCCGGGAGCGGTCGATCGACACGCTGCCATCTGGGAAGTTCGGCCACGCGAGGCCCTTCTGCCCGGGCTGCGGGGACCCAGTGCCGGCGGGGCTCGATCGAGCCCTCACCTCGGGGAGAGGTCAGGCCGGCTGCAGGAACCGGGCGATGACCCGCTTCAGGCCCACCGTCCGGAAGCGCACCGTGAGCTTTGCGTTCGGGCCCGATCCGTCGCAGGCCATCACCTCGCCCTCGCCGAACTGGGCGTGGCGCACCCGCATCCCGACGACCGAGCCGTCCTCCATGTACGCCGCGTCCTGGGCGTAGCTCCGGTCGATGCGCGGGCCGGTGTCGTCCTGGCGCGGGCGGCGCTCGGCGCGACCGTACGACGGTTCTGCCGGCGGGGCGCGCAGCTCCGGCTGGAAGTCGAACAGCTCCTTTGGCACCTCGCGGAGGAACCGCGATGGCGGATTGAAGCGCAGCTCGCCGAAGAGCGACCGGGCCTGAGCCAGCGACACCAAGAGACGCTTCCGGGCGCGGGTGAAGCCGACGTAGCACAGGCGCCGCTCCTCTCCCATCTCCTCGTCGTCGCCGAACTCGTCGAGCGCCCGCTGATGCGGGAAGACGCCGTCCTCCATGCCCGGGAGGAAGACCGCGTCGAATTCCAGTCCCTTCGCCGCGTGCAGGGTCATGAGCGAGACGCGGCCCTCGCCGGCCTCGGCGTCGGCCTCGGCTACCAGGCTGATCTGCTCGAGGAAGGCCTGGAGGGGCGGCGCCTCGGCCTCGAGCGCCTCGGGGCCGGGTGGTGGGCGGGCCGCCCGTTGCAGGTCGAACTCCTGGGCGGCACCCACGAACTCTCGCAGGTTCTCGGCGCGGGCGAGCGACTCGTCGTCCCCGGCCTCCATCAGCGACTCGACCAGCCGCGTCTCCTGGAGCATCCGCTCGAGCGCTGCGGCGGCCGACGGCGCCTCGACCGCGAACTGGACCAGGGGCTCCATGAGGGCGCGGAAGGCGCGCAGTCGCTTCTGCGCCGCGGCCTGGAGGGTGGGGATGGACTCCACCTGATCCAGCGCCTCCCAGAGCGAGATGCCCCGGTCCGCGGACCAGGTGCTCAGCCGCTCCTGGGTGGTGTCGCCGATGGCCCGCGCCGGCACGTTGACCACCCGGAGCAGGTCGGCGTCGGAGCGCGGGTTGGCCATGAGCCGGAGGTAGGAGGCCGCGTCCTTGATCTCCGCCCGCTCGTAGAAGCTGCGACCGCTCACCAGGGTGTACGGCACGCGCGACAGCCGCAGCGCCTCTTCCAGCACGCGGCTCTGGGCGTTCACCCGGTAGAAGATCGCGATCTGGTCGTAGGAGACGAGGTCCTCCTGGTGCAGGGCGTGGATCCGCCGGGCGACCTCGTGCGCCTCCTCCCGCTCGTCGCGCGAGATGAGGAGGTGGAGCGGCTCGCCCTTCGGCCGGTCCGTCCACAGCCGCTTCGGCATCCGGCGCGGATTCTGGGCAATGACCGCGTTGGCGGCGGCGAGGATGTTCCCGTCGCTCCGGTAGTTCTGCTCCAGCTTCACCACCCGGGCGCCGCGGTAGAGATCGGGGAACCCGAGGATGTTGCTCACCTCGGCGCCGCGCCACCGGTAGATGGACTGGTCGTCGTCGCCGACCACCACCAGGTTCGACTGGGGCGGCGGGGCAAGCTGCTGCAGGAGCTCGTACTGGACGGGGTTGGTGTCCTGGAACTCGTCGACCAGCACGTGCTGGAAACGCGCCCGGTACTTCTCCAGCGTCTCGGGGTCCTTGCGGAACAGCTCGACCAGGAGCAGGAGCAGGTCGCCGAAGTCGACCGCGTTCGCCGCGCGGAGGAGCTTCTGGTAGGCGCGGTAGGCCCGCTGGACGGCGAGGCCGCGGTAGTCGTCGGGTGAGACGCGCTCCACGTCCGGGCCGCGGCCGGCGTTCTTCTCCCCGTCGATGCGCCGGAGCACGTCGCGGGGATTGAGCACCGGGTCCACCCGCTCCTCGCGCATTGCCCGCTTCACCAGCTGGAGCTGATCCGCGTCGTCGTAGATGACGAAGGAGCGGGTGAGCCCGACCTTCTCTGCCTCGCGCCTGAGGATGGTGGCCGCGGCGGAGTGGAAGGTGGACACGTTGAGGTCGCTGGCCCAGGGGCCGAGCAGCGACTCGAGCCGCTCGCGCATCTCGCGGGCGGCCTTGTTGGTGAAGGTGACGGCCAGGATGCGCCAGGGGGCCACCCTGCGGGCGAGGACCAGGTGGGCCACGCGCCGGGTGATGACCCGCGTCTTCCCCGAGCCGGCGCCGGCGAGGACCAGGAGCGGCCCGTCTCCATGGAGCACGGCCTCGCGCTGGGGCGGGTTGAGGTCCTCGAGGAGCTGGTCAGGAGACTGGAGCGGCGACGGCCCGGACATCGGAGCCGGGCACCCTCTCATTCCTCGGGCCTGGATTCCAGGCGACCGGGCGTCCTCGGCGCGGACGGGATGGGACCGGCAGTGTTCGAGCGGCTGATCGGCGCCCCAGAGCGCCCCCGGGCCAGCCGCGCCCGCGCAGTAGACTCGCAGCGTGACCCCTCGCCTGGAGACGCCACGCCTGCTGCTCTGCCCGCTGGAGCTCGCCGACGCGGCGCAGGCACAACCGCTCTTCGCCACCTGGGAGAACGTGCGGTTCCTATCGGCGCGCGTGCCTTGGCCATACCCTCCGGACGGCGCGCTGACGCATTACCGGGACGTCGTCCTCCCCGGCATGGCGCGGGGCGACACCTGGGCCTGGTCGCTCCGACCTCGGGCAGAGCCCGAGCTTCTCATCGGCGCCATCACGCTGTGGAAGCACGAGCAGGACCAGCGCGGTTTCTGGCTCGGGCGCCAGTGGCAGCGCCAGGGTCTCATGACCGAGGCTTGCGACGCAGTCACCGGGTTCTGGTTCGAGGTGCTCGGGATGCCGGTCCTCCGGACGTCGAAGGCCGTGGAGAACGAGCCCTCGCGCCGGATCTCCATTCGGCAGGGCATGAGATTCGTCCGGACCGAGGAGCGGGACGCAGTCTGTGGGCGCATCCCCTCGGAGGTCTGGGAGATCACGGCCGAGGAGTGGAGAGCCGGCCGCCCTGCGCGCCCCGGCTCCGCCTGAGCCTCGGAGCCCTGTAACAGCGGATGACCGGTCCGAGGATCTGGTCGAACGGCGCCGGCGGATTGAAGAAGGTGTCGCCTCCCTGGCACCACGCCGGGACCGACGGGAGGCTCGGGTCCGGGTAGTCGTTGATCAGGATGCCCCAGGCGCCGTTCCGCACCACCCGGGGTCGTCCCGGACGGTGTTGTTCCTCAGCCCTCCACGGGCGCCGCGCCCGGAGGGGCCTCGGGCACAGGTTCCTCGGCGGGCTTGCCCATCCACCGCATCCACTGCTGGTACATCACCGGAAGCACCAGCAGGGTGAGGAGGCAGGCCGACACGGTGCCGGCCACGATGACCACCGCGAGCGGCCGCTGCGTCTCGCTCCCGGTCGCCCTCGACATCGCCGCCGGTACCAGGCCCAGCGCGGCCAGCGCCGCGGTCATCAGCACCGGGCGCAGCCGCTCCCGCGCTCCCTCGAGGATCGCCACTCGCACCGGGTCGCCGCGGCGGTGACGATCGGCGATGGCCGACATCACCAGCACCCCGTTGAGCGCCGCTTGCCCGATGAGGGCGATGAAGCCCACGGCGGCCGAGACGCTCAGCGGAAAGCCACCCAGGGCGAGGCCGAAGACGCCTCCCACCAGGGCCAGGGGGACGTTGAGGAGGGTCAGCACGGCCAGGGTCAGCGAATCGAAGGCTTTGAACAAGAGGACCAGGGTGATGAGGAGCGCGACCGGAATGACCGTCGCCAGCCGCTCCATGGCCCGCTCCTTGTTCTCGAACTCGCCGCCCCATTCGATGTTCATCCCCGCGGGGAGCGGCGCCTCCTGCTCGAGCCTCGCCCTTGCCTCGGACACGAAGCCGCCCATGTCCCGGCCCCGGACGTTCATCCGGATGCCGATGTAGCGGCGGCCGTTCTCACGATTGATGCTCGCGCGGCCGACGCCCGTCCCGACGTCCGCGAGAGCTCCGAGCGCGATCAGGTTTCCCCCCTCCACCGGCACGCGAAGGCCGCGAAGCTTCTCCAGGTCGTCGCGCGCCGAGAGCGGGAGCCGCATCACCACGTCGAATCGGCGCTCGCCTTCCCAGAAGTCCGCCACCGGCCGTCCGCCCACCGCGGTCTGGAAGACGCGCTGGAAATCTCCCAGACGGAGCCCGTAGCGCGCCAGGGCCTTGCGATCGGGAGTGATCTGGATCTGCGGCACCTCGCCGCTCTTCACGATGCCCAGGTCGGCGACGCCCGGGACCTTGGCCATTGCTGCCTTCGCCTTTTCCGCCTGTGCCTGCAACGCCACCAGATCGCTTCCGTAGAGCTTCACCGCGATCTGTCCGAACTGGCCGCTGATGTTCTCGTTGACGTTGTCCCGGATGGGCTGGCTGAAGTTCGCCTCCAGCCCCGGAATCGAGTCGAGCGCCTCCCCCAGATCGGCGATGACATCGGACAGGTCGTCGATGCCGGCCGGCCACTGCTCGGGCGGCTTCAGCCGGACGAAGTACTCGAGGTTGTTGGTGAGCGTCGCATCGGTCCCGTCCTCGGGCCGACCGAGCTGCGAGAGCACGCTCTCCACCTCGGGCTTGTGGGCGATGAGCTGGGTGATCTGGGGAACGAGTCGCCGGCCCTGGTCGAGCGAGACGTTCGATGGGAGGGTGAAGGTGATGTAGAGCGCCCCCTCGTTCAGCTCGGGGAGGAACTCGCTTCCCAGGCGCGGCAAGGTGAAGGCCGCGGCGGCGAGGAGGAACGTCGCCGCACCGAGCACACGCCAGGGCCGAGCGAGGCAGAAGCGCAGCGTGGCGTCGTAGGCGCGCGCCGCCACCCGCAGCACGGGCGACTCGCGGTGACGGAACGCTCCCCGGTAGGCGATCGCCGCGAGCACCGGCACCAGCGTCACGGAGAAGAACAGCGCGCTGGAGAGCGCGGCGACCACCGTGTTGGCCATCGGCGCGAAGATCCGGCCCTCGACCCTCTCGAGCAGGAAGATGGGGAGGTAGGCCGCGATGATGATCAGGAGCGCGAACACCGTCGGCCGCACCACCACCCGGGTCGCGGCCTGAATGGACGCGTCTCGAGGCTCGTCCAGGTGCGACAGGGCGAGTCGCGCCACGATGGCTTCGATGATCACCACGCCCCCGTCGACGATCACCCCGAAGTCCACCGCCCCCATCGAGAGGAGGTTGGCGCTCATCCCGCGCAAGCGCAGGTAGATGAAGGAGGACAGGAGCGAGAGCGGGATGAGGACCGCGACGATGAGGGCCGCGCGCAGGTCGAGGAGGAAGACGAAGAGCACCAGCGTCACCAGCGCGGCGCCCTCGAGGAGGTTGCGACCGACCGTCCGGAGCGTGGTCCCCACCAGCTCGGTCCGGTCGTAGAAAGGCTCGACGTGGGCACCCTCGGCCCTGAGCCGGCGGTTGATGGCATTCACTGCATCGCGGACGTGCGCCAGGACCACCGAGGGGTTCTCGCCTCGGCGCATCAGCACGATCCCTTCCACGGTGTCCTGGTTGTCGCCCCGGCTCACCACCCCCTGCCGCGGTGCCCAGCCCTCGGCGACGTCGGCCACGTCCTTGACGAAGACCGGCGTTCCCTCGCGGCTCGCGACGCTCACGAAGCGCACGTCCTCGATACCGTGGAACAGACCGTCGCTGCGGATGACGAACTGCTCGGCGCCCTTCTCCAGGACACCACCGCTGGCGTTCAGTGAGCCGGCCCTGATGCTCTGTTCGAGGTCGTCGAGGGTGAGGCCGAAGGCCGCCAGGCGCAGCGAGTCGGGCTGGACGTGAATCTCACGAACGAGCCCGCCGTAGCTGACGACGTCGGCCACGCCGTTTGCCCGGAGCAGCATCGGACGCACCACCCAGTCCTGAAGGGTGCGGAGGAGTCGCGGGTCGCCGCCGGCGCCCTCCAGCGTGTAGCGGTACACCTCGCCGATGGGCGTGGCGAACGGACCGAGTTGTGGAACGACTCCTTCGGGAAGCTCGGCCGCGCGCAGCCGCTCGAGAACCTGGGCCCGGGCGGCCAGGCCGTCGACCCCGTCGAGGAAGGTGAGGGTGAGGAAGGAGAGCCCGAACAGAGACAGGTTCCGCAGGCGCCCGAGTCCCGGCGTGCCGTTGAGGGCCCGCTCGAGGGGGAGTCCGATCTGCCGTTCCACCTCCTCGGCCGGCTGGCCGGGGTACAAGGTGATGACCTGGACTTGTGTGTCCGTCGGATCGGGAAACGCCTCGACGGTCAGCTGCCGAAAGGACACCCAGCCGAGAAGGGCGATGACCGCGGAGGCACCGAGCACCGCGGCTCGATTCTGCAGGCAGAAGGCAATCCAGCGATCGAACACGTGGGGCGCGTGACGTTAGCCGCTCGCGGATGGGCAGGTGCGCCCGGGGGGCCATCCTGCAACTCGGTTTCGGGACACTGGCCTCAGCGACCCGGGAGCCAGCCCCTCCAGCACGCGGCCCACCCTGGCGTCCATCATCCCCTCGCGCTCGAACCCGCTCGCGGAGCGGGCCGTCGGCGCTCAGGCATCACCTTGAGGGACACCTCGGACATCCCCCGCTCCCGAGCAGGGCCACGACCTCGTACCGGCCGACGGGTACAGTCGCCCCGGCCCGGAGGACATCACTTCGCCTGGAGCAGAGAATGGATGACGTCCAGAGCAGGCAGGGAGGAGCACGGGTCGCCGTTCCGCCCCCGCTCATCTTCCTCGCGGCGCTGATTGCCGGCGTGGCGCTGGACCGCCTCGTCGCGCGCTGGCCGGTGCCGGGCGGTGCGGCGGCCCGCGTGGCGGTGACGGTGCTCGCTCTCGGGGGGGGCCTCGGGATCGGCGGGGCCGCGGCCCGACTCTTTCGCCGCACCGGGCAGGACCCGAAGCCGTGGCAGCCGACCCCGGAGCTGGTCTTCGAAGGGCCCTATCGGTTCACGCGAAACCCGATGTACGTCGGCATGACGCTGATGACCATCGGGCTCGGCGCAGCGGCCGACACGCTGTGGACGCTGCCGTTCGCTCTCGCCGCGCTCGGAGCCGTGCACCTGCTCGCGGTCCTTCCCGAGGAGCGCTACCTGACGGCGAAGTTCGGCGCGCCGTACCTGGAGTACAAGGCGCGGGTTCGCCGCTACCTCTGACGCTCGAGGGTCACCCCACCCGCTCGAGACGCGCCGGGACGTGCTTGTGCCAGGGCGTGCCCACGAACGGATCGCGGTCCTCCGCGGCGGTGAGCTCGTTCGGAGCCACGCCGGTCGCGGCCTCGCCCGACCCGGTCGGGTAGCTGATCCCGAGCCCGTTCGGCAGCGACACGTGCCAGCGCTGCATGGTGTCCGAGAGCTCCACCGGCACCACCGCCGAGCCCCGCTTCGTGGTGAGCCGCACCTGACCTCCCTGGCCGACCCCGAGGCTCCTCGCGTCCTCCGGGTGGATGCGGAGCGCCCCCTCGGGGTCCTTCTTCCGCCAGGTCGGGTCGCGGATGATCGTGTTGGTGGTGAACGAGCGCCGCTCGCCGGCCGAGAGCACGAAGGGGAAGGCCGTGTCCCGAACGTCTCCCGCTCCGCCCAGCAGTCCCTTCCAGGCCTCGAGCAGATCCGGCAGCCCGAGGTGAATCTTCCCCTCCGGCGTCGCGATGCGGCCCAGCACCTCCGACCATTCGTCGACCGCGAACACCACGCCCGACGGAGACCCGAGGATCGCCTCGAACAGTGCTTGGGCGACGGCCAGAGGGTCGTCTCCCCCGAAGCCCGCCCGGGCCAGGGACGGGCCGTGCTTCATCGCCAGCCGCAGCGCCAGGCCGAGCATCACCGCTCCTTCGCGGAGAGGCTCGGGCAGCTTCATCGTCCGGTAGAGGAGCACCGGAGCCTGTGCTCCCAGCCGCGGATCGCCCATCACCGCGGCCGCCACCGCCTGGCCGTAGGCCTCGGGCCCCAGCTCGGCCGCCTCACGCAGCGGGGCCAGGTCGGCCTCGGTCACCGCGCCGAGCGCCTCGCACAGCCGGGAGTGAATCTCCGCCTCGGGGAGGGGCCCCGGGATCGGCTCGAGCAGCCGCGGCCGGAGGTGAAAGGTGTTCCTCGGGAAGTCGAAGTTGAAGAAGGTCGCCTCCGCCTTCTCGAACTGGCTGCTCGCCGGCAAGACGTAGTGCGCCAGCCGTGCGGTCTCGCTCATCGCCACGTCGATCACCACCAGCGTGTCGAGCGCGGCCAGCGCCTCGCGCATCCGCCGGGAGTCGGCCAGCGAGTGCGCCGGGTTCGCCGCCTCCACCAGCATCGCCCGGTAGCGCTTGGGGTGGTCGGTGAGAATCTCCTCGGCGATAAGGTTGCACGGAACAAGCCCGCTGATGATCCGCGCACCGACCACCGGGCTCACCTGCTTCGACGCGCCGGTGGCGAATGGAATCATCGTGGTGGGGATGTAGTGGGTGCCCGGCTTGCCGAGGCTCCCGGTCAGGCACACCACCAGCCGGTGCAGGTAGCTCACCAGCGTGGAGTGGTGGTTCATCTGCACACCGAGGTCCTCGAAGCTCGACAGCGCCCGAGCCTTGCCGATGGCCCGCGCCGCCTTCCGGACCAGCGCCTCGTCCACCCCGGCCCGGGCCGAGCACTCGGCCACCGGCACGCCGCGCAGCAGCGCCAGCACCTCGTCGGCCCCGGCGGTGTGCGCGGCCACGAAGGCCTGGTCCAAGAGCTCTTCCTGGAAGAGCACGCCGAGGAGAGCGCTGAGCAGCCAGGCGTCTCCGCCCGGGCGGACCTGGAGGTGAATGTCGGCCAGCTCCGCGGTCTCGGTGCGGCGCGGGTCGATCACGATCAGGGTGCGGGCCGGGTCCCGGGCGATCTCCTTCAGCGTCACCCGCGCGCGGGGGATCGAGTGCGAGTGCCAGGGGTTCTTGCCGATGAAGAGCGCCACGTCGCAGTGCTCGAAGTCCGCCCGCGTCGTGGCCACCCCCATCATCCGGTCACCCACCCAGAACTCTCCGGTCTTCTCCTGCGCCAGCGCGCTCGAGCGCCAGCGCGAGCCGAGCGCACGGCGGGTCGCGGTGGCGTAGGCGCCAGGGAGGTGGTTCCCCTGCCCTCCGCCGCCGTAATAGAAGATGGTGTCGCCGCCCCAGGTGTCGCGCACCTTCCCCAGCCGCGCCGCGACCTCCCGGATCGCGGTGTCCCAGTCGATCGCCTCGAACGAGCCATCCTCGCGACGCCGCAGGGGACTGGTCAGCCGATCGCGCCCGTTCTGGTAGTGGTCCAGCCGGTGTGGCTTCTCGCACGCGTACCCTCGCGACGCCGGGTGCCGTTCGTCCCCGCGGATCTTCACCAGATGCCGTCCGCCCTCCCCGCCCAGCTGGACCTCCAGCCCGCAGTTGCACTCACAGAGGATGCACGCCGTCGGCTTCCAGTCGGTGCCAGCCATGGCGGCGATGGTAACCGCCCGACCGCAGCGACGTCAGCGGGTGCTCTCCTCTCCGTTGCAACGCAAGTAGTCGCGCTCGCTGAGGTGAAGCACTGACTCCTCCCAGGGTTCGAAGTCGATGCACCAGCCGTGATGGTCGCCAGAGCCGGACCCCAGCTGCACGTGGTGAAGCTCGTGGGGGAACGCGAAGACGGCACCCTGGACGAGATCCACCACCCTGCTGTCGGGATACGTCAGCGCATTCGCCTTCCCATTCTCCAGCGTGGTGTTGGCCCGGACACGGACCACCCAGCCTGAGGTCTCGAAGGAGAGGACGCCCCAGCGGGCTTCGTAGATCGACCGATACTCCATCAGCGCCGCCCCGAACCTCTCGCAGGCGGCTCGGCCAGTGACTGGAGCGCCGGCGTCCCAGGACCAGGCGGTCCCCCGTTCGAGCTGAAGCCGCAGTCCGTCGACCTCGCAGGTCACCTCGATGTCCATCGACGGGGCCTCGGTGCCGGCTGGGCCGCCACACGCGCCGAGTGCAAGCGCGAGGAAGGCGAGGCGATGGGCCGTACGCCCGTTTCGACTCGAGCCTGTCGCGGAGTCGGAGTCCATCCGCTCGGACCGGTGCATCGCCAGGCGCCTGATCGTGACCTCCTGGACGGGCATGGCGGAGCTCCCTTCGAGGTCCACCAAGCGGATGCATCGGTCGAGCCACGGCCCAGTCCGGGTGCGGTCAATGAGGGCCACAGCCGGGTTCCGGGTCGCGCCGGTTCAGCGGACCCGTCGGTCCATCCACCTGCGTCAGTGGACTGCACAGGTCGTGCAATCCCCTGCGCAATCCTCCTCTCCGATGGGCATCGGGGAGACCGCCCAGGTCAGGGGCGACGGGAGCCGTGCACCGCGTCGGGAGCGGCGTAGGGATCGGGCCCGGGATCCCCGCCCTCCTCCCGCGTCTTGAGGCGAGCGAGGTAGTGCGTCCAGCCAAACCGGTGGGCTTGCTGCTCGGACTCGGGAAGGCCCGAGTGGCGGAGC
>Ga0335069_10010865_pt1 | contig 12881 bp, 14 predicted proteins | sample Lox_Sample_11_FD_206714 | JGI IMG/M metagenome (GOLD analysis project Ga0335069, IMG submission 206714) | Soil microbial communities from Loxahatchee National Wildlife Refuge, Florida, United States - Lox_Sample_1.1 | ecosystem: Environmental > Terrestrial > Soil > Wetlands | place: USA... | reverse complement strand
CCGGTTCCGCCAATTACCACGATCTTGATGTTCTTTTTCATATGCGTTTTGTTGCTGTGAATTTCGATTGAGGTTTTTGCCTGCGCCAATATGTGCGCCCACTTCGTTATCCCCTCTTTTGGCATCCCTCAATCATGAGGCAGCTTCGCTTCCAAGAACGCCCGGCGCTATTAGCCATATGGGCGGATTCTTGTCGTTCGAAAGGACCAGGCCGTTCTACTACTTTCGAACGAGGCGATGACGGCCACTCGTGACCACCTCTGCCACGAGCCAGTGCCGGAGGTCAGGGCTTGGGCCGCCGGGAGCCTACAGGGCTTACAGCCTGTCCATTGACATGCTGGATCGCGGCTTGGTAGCATGAGGCCATGCTTGGCGAGCCCGAAAGCCAACCCTTTCTCACCCGCGCAGCGCTCGGTAGGCGCTGTGCCCAAGAGCTAGTTCCCACCCGTGGTTTTTGCCGCCTGCTCGCCGTGGCGGTGCTGCTGCCCCTGGCGCTATTCGGTGAGACGGTGCCGCTGCCATTGCACTGGTGGTCGAGAGGGGCAGGTGGTGGCGGCGCGTTCTTTTCGCCGAGCCTGAGCGCGCTGGACCCAGGCACCCTTTATATCTCCACAGACATGGGTACGGTGTTTCACTCTGCGAACGGCGGCGCGCTTTGGGACAGCTACGCGTTCGGCAATCTCCAAGGGGGCCGCCTTGCCCGGGTCCAGTTCACCTCGGACCCCGCCGTGCTCTATGTCCTGGACGGCCGGGTGGATTACGTCTCTTACCTGGGCGGTGCGGTGTTCAAGAGCGTGAATGGCGGCAGCTCATGGTTCCGGCTCACGAGCGATCCATGCCTGAGCAATGACGCCACACGCAAGAAGCTGCGGGCCGATCCCGCCCGCACCGATCGTCTCATCCTGGGGCACGACCGCGGCCTGTGGTTCTCCGGCGATGGTGGCACGAATTGGACTGCCTTTTACGCCCCGGGCAGCGGCTGTTACCTTGCGGACACATTCTTCGCCGGCCCCAACGTGTTCGCCGCGGGCAACTTCGGTCTCTATGTCTCCACCAATAACGGCATTAGCTTTTCCCCCGGCGCGCTGACCGGCCTCGGCACCGGGGAGAAGATCGTCGCTTTCACTGGCGCCGCGCGCAACGGTCAAACCCGCCTCTATTGCATCACGACGGACGCGGCCACGGCGGATTCGCTGGATGACGGCTATCCCAGCCCGCCGGAACTGATCTATGGGTCCTCCTCGATCTACAAAGGGCTCTACGCATGCGACTGGGGCGCAGGCAACTGGAGCAAGTGCACGAATGGGATCAGCGCACTGGACCCTCTGGCGTTCGTCGGCGCGGCGGCCGGCCGCCCGGATATCGTTTATGCCGCGGGTCAAAGCCTCGACACCGGTTGGCCTGCCATCTACCAGTCCACCAACGGGGCGACCAACTGGACCAAGATCTTCAACGGGACACAGAATTGGAACGTGCAGACTGGATGGGAAGGGCACCACGGCGACCTGGATTGGAGCTGGGGTGGTGGCGCGCTGGGCTTTGCGGTCAACTCGGCCGACCCCAACCGGGTGGTGTTCTGTGACTGGGGGTTCGTCCACGGGACTACGAACGGCGGGGCGAGCTGGCAGGCGCTTTACGTGCCACCCGGCGATTTGAACGCCACCAATTCTTACAGCCCCAAGCGCCGGGCCTATCATGGCATCGGGCTGGAGAACACAAGCTGCTGGTGGCTGACGTGGCTCGACACGAACACGCTGTTCGCCTCCTTCACCGACTTTGGCGCCTTGCGCTCCACCAACCGCGGTGCGGCCTGGATTCCCGCCATCGCCGATGTGAACATCAACACCGTCTATTGCTGCGTAACCGGCGCCGCGAATCGGGCTTACATCGCGACCTCCTCCGTCCACGACATGTATGAAAGCACGCGCCTGCAGGATAACCCCATCAACAGCGGCACGGGTGGAATACTGTTCTCGACCAACCAGGCTGCCACTTGGGCAACGCTGCACGACTTCGTCCATCCCGTGATCTGGCTGACGCCGCATCCGACCAACGCGAACGTCATGTATGCCAGCGTGATCCATACCAACGCGGGGGGCATCTACGTCACCAGTAACCTGCTGAGCGGCTTAACGCCCACCTGGACCCGCCTGGCGGTGCCGCCGCGCACCGAGGGCCACCCGCTTTCCATCCAGGTGCTGCGCGATAACACGCTGGCCTGCTCCTACTCAGGGCGGCGCGACCCGGCTGGCAATTTCACCCACAGCTCCGGCGTTTTCGCCAGCGCGGACGGCGGCGCGTCGTGGGTGGACCGGTCCGTCGCCAATATGCAGTGCTGGACCAAGGACCTGGTGCTCTACCCCTTCGACCCCAACCAGAACACGTGGTTCGCCTGCGTTTACGAGGCCTGGGGGCCCAACCGCCCCTACAGCGCCGGGGGGCTTTACCGCACCACCAACCGCGGCCAGACCTGGAGCGCGTTCACCTGCGACATCTACCCCTCGCTCTTTCGGGTGGCCTCCATCGCCTTTCACCCGGCGAATACGAACTTCGCCTTTCTCACCACCGAGGGCAACGGGCTGCTCTACTGCACGAACATCCTGGCGGCTGCACCCAGCTTCTTCCTCGCCTCAGCGTATCCCTTTTTCCATCCCATGCGGGTCTTCGCCAATCCTTACGACGCCGGCGAGATCTGGGCTACCAGCATGGGCAATGGCTTGCGTGTCGGCTGGCTGACGGAGCCCCGCCCGGGCTTCGATCCATTGAAAGTGAACGCGGGAACGGCCAGCTACAGTGGTTGGGGCAGCGACAGCCAGCACTTGCGGATTCAGGCCAGTGCCGATTTCGCCGGCTGGAGCGACATTGGGACGAACATCGTGAGGGATGGCCGCTTCGGCGGCACCGATGCTGCGCCCGGCAGCGGCGCGGACCGATTCTATCGGGCAGCCGTTGCCTCACCGCTCACCGGCAGCAGCCCGTAAGCTCCCGAACCGCCGGGCGGCAGCGCTCCTGGTCGGTTCAACCGCGAATAGACGCGAATGAACGCGAATCACCCCCTGGAGGCGCTTTGCACTGCGCACTCCCAGGGGATACCCGGGAAACACGGCCAGGTAAGGAGCGAAAGCTCGAAATCCGAGACCTGAAACCCAGGATAAGCGCAAAACTCCAACGGCCAAATGCCCAGAAGTCCCGCCTGGACAGCGGCTTACGTCATTCTAAGCCCTGCCCAAGCTGAGGCTGGGTTCCCGCTTACAACGCCGTATCCTCGCCGTATCCTCGCCGTTACCTCACCGTAGAACCTCTAACTTCAAGTTAGAGGTTCTACGGTGAGGTAACGGCGAGGATACGGCGAGGTCCCGGTGTGGCTACGGCGGTATCAGGCCGGGCTGGAGGCGGCAATGTGGTCGAGCATTAGCCGTATACCGGTTGACGCGATCCCCTTTACGCCGGCGGCACGCCTCTCTGGGCCGGAGCACCCTGGCTTGACTACAAGGGGCTAGAGCTGAACCAACCCGCGATGGCTGGCGGCGGCGATTGCCTCCGTGCGGCTCAGGACGTTCAGCTTGGAGAAGATGCTGCGCAGGTGGGCCTTCACCGTGGTCTCGCTGATGTAGAGATTGGCGCCGATTTCCTTGTTGCTCTTGCCGCGCGCGAGCAAGCTCAGCACGTCCAGCTCCCTCCCCGTCAGTGCTTCACTGCTCATGCTCGCGGCCAGCTTTTCCAGGAGCGGCGCGGGGATGGAAGTCTCTCCACGGCTCACGCGTCGGATGCAGTCCAGCAGCTCCCCGCGCGGGGCATCCTTAAGGAGGTAGCCTTTCGCGCCCGCTTTCACTGCCCGGTAGATTTCGTTGTCCGTGTTATAGGTGGTTAACACGATGACCTTTGCGGATGCGTCCTCTTGGTGGATTTCCGTAATGGCCCCGACGCCGTCCAGCACCGGCATGCGCAGATCGAGCAGCGCCACGTCCGGGCGGTGCTTGCGCCAAAGCTCTACGGCCTGGCGCCCATTAGCGCCTTCAGCGATGACCACCATGTCGGGCTGCATGCCTATGATTGTTGCCAGTCCCGCCGTTACCGTCACGTGGTCGTCGGCAATGAGCACGCGGATCTTGTCGCTACCGCCGCTCCTTGCTCCCTGGCGCGAAGGAGATGGGGTGTCAGCCGTGAGATCGGGTTTCTTCTTAGAGCCCGTAGTCATGCCGCAATACTGTTCAGGGTGTTTGGCAGCGGCAGTTCGATGGAAACTGCTGTGCCCGCATTATTGTCGCTCCGCATCGTCAGCCGTCCTCCCATCGCTTGCGCCCGTTCCTTAATCCCCTGTAAGCCAAAGCCGTCATGGCGACGCGCCAGATCGAAGCCTTTCCCGTTGTCGCACAGATCCAGGCGAATGGCCTCCTTTTCAAAGGCGAGGCGGGCTTTGAACTGACTGGCCTGGGCGTGACGCAGCACATTGGTCAAGACCTCCTGTCCGATCCGTAACAGATTCTCCTCCCACTCCGGCGGGAGTTCCTGCTGCCGTCCCCGGACGTTGAACTCCGCGCGAATGCTGGTGCCGCTGGTCATCTTCCGGATGAGATTTTGAAGCGCTTCACAGACGTCTGTCTGTTCCAACGACGCGAGGCGCAGAGCCCGCACGGAACGCCGCGCCTCCTGGAGGCTTTCACGAGCCAGCGAAGCCGCGCGAGAGAGACACTCGCCGGCCTTGGCTGCCAGGCCCTTGGACGACGCCTCTCCCACTGCTTCCAACTGCAGAATCACTCCGGTCAAGCCTTGTGCGAGCGTATCGTGAATGTCCCGAGCCATGCGATTGCGTTCCGCCATCACCGCGGCTTGTCGGCTTTGCTGTGAGAGGCGCATCAACTGAAGCGCCAGCATTGCCTGGTGCGCCAGTGCCTGCGCCAATTCCAGTTCCTCTGTCCGGAACGAGCGCTTCCGGGTAAAGCGAATGCCAATTACCCCCTCGACCTGGCCGGCCATCAGCATCGGCACGATCAATATGGTTACGACGCCAAGCGAAAGCACATGCTCCCGCCAGGGAAAGGAAGGCCCCTCCTTGATGTCGGCAAGGACGCCGGGTTTGCCCGTGCGAAAGATTTCCGGCCATGGATCGACGTCCTCAATGGCCAGCGCGGGACTGATCTGTGCCAAGGCAGCTTCGGCTTTCGTCAACAAGCTTCCATTCTCAAAGGCGAACTCAAAGTTGACGAGGCCGGTCTCGTGATCTCTCAACCAGACGCCGCTGCTATGCGCGTCCAGTTGGCAGATGATGGTCCTTAGCACATGCTCCACCAGCCTGTCGGGAGCGGATTCTTTTGCGAGCGCATCCAATGTGCAGGAAAGAGCTTCGATTTGCCCGCGGGCCAACTGTGCCGACGCGCGAAGGGCCTCCGCATCGCGCTCCCGTTCGATCGCGACCGCCGCCAAGTGGGTCATATGTTCAATCAGATTCCACTGCTCGCGGGAAGGCTCGCCGGGCTGGTGAGAATAGAGGGCGAACGTCCCCATCACTTGCCTCGTCGTGGAAAAGACGGGGGTGGACCAGCAGGCCCGCAGCCCGTGTTGCAGAGCCAGGTCGCGGTAATGGTGCCATAAAGGGTCCGTAGCGATGTCAGAAACGATGACCGGCTTTCTTCTGAAAGCCGCGGTGCCGCAGGAGCCGGCGCGGGGCCCAATCTGTCCGCCGTCAATGGCTTCGATGTACTTCTTGGGCAGGCTGGGGGCTGCTCCGTGCCGGAGGCTCCTTCCGTCGGGACTTACGAGCAGGATGGAAACCAGCACGTCGTCGGTCATTTCCTCACTGAATCGGCAAATCGCTTCTAGCAGCGTTGGCAAGGTCACGCCCCGAGCGGTCATCTCCAAAAGTTGTTTCTCTCCGGATACCAGGGCCGCAGCCCGCTTCTGTTGAGTCACGTCCATGATTGCACCGACGAACTCGGCCTCCCCGCAGCCATTCCTGGCTGGCTGAGCGATCACATGGAGGTGCTTGACCGAGCCGTCCGGCATCAGCACGCGGTGTGCAAGGTCCAGGTCTTTCATTTCGCGCCTGGCCGCAGCAATCATTCGCCGCACCAGCGGCAGGTCGTCGGGATGAACTCGGTTCAAGACCATCTCCAGCGTCGGCGCTAACGTCGGCTCGTATCCGAGTATGCGAAATGTCTCGGCAGACCAAACCAGTTTCCCGGTAGCCACGGTCCAGCCGAAACTGCCCGTATGGCTCAGTTCCTGTGCTTCGGTCAAATAGGCCTCGCTTCGCCGCAGCGCTTCTTCGCTTCGCTTGCGTTCGATGGCGATGCTGGCGAGATGGGTGAACTGCTTGATGAGGCCCTGATGTTCGGGGGCAGGGCTGCACGGCTCGCGGGACAGAATCGCCAGGGTACCCAAAACTCGTCCTTCCGCCGAGAATATTGGGGTGGACCAGCAGGCCCGCAACCCGTGAGACAAGACGATATCGCGACAGCCGTCCCAAAGAGGGTCGGCTTCCATATCGGCGGCGATGACTTGCTCCCTGTGAAACGCAGCCGCTCCGCACGGCCCCCAGCAAGAAGCGATTTCACGGCCATTGAAGGCTTCGAGGTAGCTCTTTGGGAGACTGGGCGCCGCACCGTGCCAGAGCCGCTTGCCCTTCACATCCAGCAACAGAATGGAGCAGAACGAACCGCGGCAGGTTGCTTCAACTGCGAGGCACAATGCCTCGAGGATCGAGAGGAGAGAATCCCCGCCCGCGATCATTTCCAGCACGCGCTTCTCTCCCGAAAGTGCCGCCTCGGCCCAGAGCCGGGGGGGCGGAGCATGACCCTCGCGCACCAGTTCGAGCGGCGCTGACTCGAACGCAACAAAGGGACCTTCGCTTTCCAGCTTCCCGGCGTTCATGCCACATCAAGGATGATCTGCGGTTGAGACATAACCCCGCATAACTTGGACCATAACATGTTTTTCGCCTCCGGCCAATGCTGAACATCGTTGGCCGATCGGGTCATTGTCCCGTGCAGATGGCGGAGGAATTCCGGAATGGCCAAATCTGTCGGAGGGCATTCGCACTGCGGGGCTCTACTCAGCCCGTTTGTGGAAGTGGTGTGGGTGGTGGAAATCCGTGAAGTGTTCCGCGAGCAGGCGCGAGCCCGCGCGAATCATCGCCTGCTCGTCATCCAGCCAGATAATCAGGGCCGGGTGCGTGCCATCGGCACCTCGCCGCGATAGGGAGACCGGCTGCCGTGCGTTTTCCTCATGCCAAACGTAATCCTGAGGATCTGAATGATCTTGCTGATTCATCGAAGAGGCCCCGCAGGCACTCGCAGTTTACTGATATGTCCATGACTGCTTCCGACTGTTCTTTGGTGAGCGACGTCTTGAGGAGTTCGTGAAGAGCAAGTGCCACCCTTCCTACAGCATTTCGCATGTCATGCTCATACTCCAGATGCAGAAGAAGTTGGCTTTTCACCCTCTCCAACTCCGAATCATTGGAGTCAGGCCTGGCTCGGAGGTGGTTCGGGCGCAAGTCATCCAATTTTGCTGCAGAACCTTCCGAGTCAAGCTTCGTCTTGATCGTATTGGCGCGCGTGGCTGACGGCAGCGGGTTTGGAAGTCGCTCAAGCACCAACTTCGCCATTTCGCGCGCATAGGGGTCACACGCGGCCTCGAGGACGGACTGCACGTTCTCAGGTGCGTCGGCACAAACCTTGACCAGCGCCCAACCAACCGCGGAGCGGACGCCGAAGCAAGGATCGCTAAGGGCGCGCAGAAGTGCTGGCCTGACCACGTCCGCCCCCAATCGGTCGAGCGCATAAGCGGCCAGGGTTCTAACCTCGGCGGACTCATCCTGCAGCATCAGATTCGAGATTTTGACGCGATAGCCAGCTAGTCTGTTTGAGATGATTTCGAGCAGAGCTTCTCGGCGGCGGGTTGCATCGGAGGACGATAGTCCCGCCATGGTGGAGGTGCTGACGGCGTGGCATTCCGAGGACGGGCAAGAAACTGTCACGCTGCCTGGCTCGTGGTTCCTGCTCCGTAATGAGATCAAGGTCGTTTTTGTTAACGCATGATTTAGGTGTCATCTTCGTGCCATTTGCCTCAGTTTCCTTAAATTGTTCCAACCGCACGCGCGTTGCTAGCTGGTCGTTTCTGTCGCCCGTGTGGACGTTCCTGTCCAGAAATTGGACAAAATAGCCAGCAATGTGCCCGCCTTAACTGCCGGCTTGAAAAAAGAAACTTCGGAGCCAAGTAGAATTCGATTGTGTTGGGCTCTTGGCAGCGCAGACCGGCTTCCAACCCGGATGGTTAACTGGTAGTTGGGTCAGTGGTGTGCTGTCCGCTCGCTTGTTGGCAATTTGAGCCGCTGCCCAAAGAACTACTGAAGCCGAGCGAGGGCAGCCAGAACCGTGGGCCAGTGGAACCTCCACGCTCGCTGGTTGAAGCCAATGGCCGGTAGCCGGCCGGCCCTGACCTGCGCGCGAATCCGGTTGGCTGAATACTGGAGGCGCTCGGCCAACTCCTCAATCGTAAGTAGGCGCTGCTCGCTCATTTTGTTAGCATTCCGTAGCAGCGCAATCCCTTGCCAAATTCGGCTTGAGAAGCGCCCGCGGTCAACGGCGTGGCGCAGTCTGTGGAGCCTGGGTAGAAGCCCCACGGCAAACCAAACCTGATGCGCCATCTCCCCGGGTTAGATTCACTCAAAATCATGCTTTTCTGTTTGCCGATTTACTGGGCCGTAAGGAGGGTTCTAGCGTGTTAACGCATGCGTTGGGTGCGCTGGCGTGCTAAAACGGGCTGGTGGATCCTTCATTGCGATGGTCGCGTGCCTGGATGTCGCCCATGAAGATGCCGCAGCGTATGCTGCCGGGATGATTTTTCGCGATTGGGCAGACGCGAGCCCGTTGCAGGGCGAGTCCGAGGTTCTTGTGGGCGTTTTGGGGCTTGGGCGTGATCTCGATCGCGCGTCGGCAATAGAGTTCAGCCGCATCCCGGAGGACGGGAGCCGTGCCCGCCTCGGCCTACCGTAACACCAATTGCCGTTCGCAAGGCTCGCGCAGGCCGGCCACCCCAAGCCGAGGAAGTCGCAGCGGCCAAAAAACCAGCCTCTCCGCTTGAGAGGCCAGAAACAAAATAAACTCTCATTTGACAAAATTGGACTATGTGTGTATATACACACCATGACGAAAGAATTCGATCTTTCAACGCTGGAAAACTGCGTCTGCTTCAACCTGAGGAAGGTGACGCGGAGGGTAACGCAGTTCTTTGATGCGGAACTGCGGCGTCATGGGATTCGCCCAACGCAGACCCCCATCCTTGGTGCGCTTTCCGCCAAAGCGGGCTGGAGCATGGAGGAGTTGAGCGATTGGTTGGGCATGGAACGCACCACGCTGGTCCGCAACCTCCGGCCTCTGCAACGCAATGGCCTAGTCGCCATTGTTGGTGCGGGCCGCGGCGGCCATGTTACCGTGTCGATCACAGCCAGGGGCCGAAAGAGCCTAGCGCAGGCTATGCCGGCATGGCAGACAGCTCAACGGGCCGTTGTCCAGACCCTCAACGAACAGCGGTGGTCCAGCATCCTCGCGGACCTTGGGGCATCCGCCGCCGCCCTGAATAAATGACCTAAACCTTCAACTTTACGCGACAACTTGAGCCTTTGCTGACGCGCTGCATTCGAGTGAGGGGAAATCCCAAGTGGCTGCTGGCATTTAACCTAAAAGCCGCAGTTAGGGTTTCATCCACTGGGACACAGGACAGTCTGCGCGAACCATTCCCCTGGATCAACGGGCGTCTCGAACGCCAGGAGGCGCAAAAACTGCCGCTGGCTCTCCAACTGCGGCGCAGTTGCCTGCAACCAGCGACAAAGCCTTTGGTAGCAGCCCTTTAGCTCGCGCCACCATTTTGAGGTCACGGCCAGTTTCCACCGCCGCTGGCGCCCGCTCCAACTCATCTGCGCCGCCAGCACCAGAAACTGCCGCCGCGACCGCACCGCCTCCGTGTGTTGCTCCGGCTCCAAGCCCATCAGCCGCACAAAGAGCGTCCACAGATTGTAGGTCACCGCCATACGAAATGCGCTGACCTACGTTGACTCAATCAAACCAAGTCCCCGCGAGGAGGAGCCCAACCCGGGGCTGCTGCGCCCGGGGGATTACCTGCTTTATGACTGAAACCAAACGCAAGACCCTCACCCCCCTGCCGTGGCGCATGGGCGATGAATTAGACCACGCCATAGAACTCGTAAATGACAACGGCGATATATGCGTTGCCACCGTTAGCAACGGCGAATCCCCAAATGACCAGCCCCCGGATGCGTGGGGTTTAGCTCACGCGGCATTCATATTTAAAGCCTGCAACAGCCACAGCGCCTCACTAGAGGCTCTCAAATTGGCAGAGTTGCTAATCGCTCGCCTGAACCACGCCTTTTATGTCGAAGGCACCAGCAAGGCGCTGCGGCCCATCATGGGTGAGACTAAGGCGGCGCTGGGCACAATCCGTAACGCAATCGCCAAAGCAGAAGCCAGCGCTGACTGACCTATGACTGAAACCAAACGCAAGACCCTCATCAAGCTTCTCAACCAGGCCCAGCAGACCTGCGACGAGTCGGCCCAGTGGAAGCGGCGGTCTCTCTGATTCTCGTAGGTCAGCAGGCGCAAACACAGAGCAAGCAGCCGTGGTTTATACCGGAGAAGTTGGAAGAGGATGCGAAGAAGGCGGAAGAATTCATTGCCAGGCAGAGTGAGCAAGCGGGGATGAAGATGATCCGATACATCTACGGGAATGAGCAATCTCCTGAGCCTAGGCACGATCGGCGGCGGAAATGGTGGGGGTGGGAGATTTGAAGGAAGCTTGGCGGGGAGCGGAGAGCGGCGCTTGGCGAGCGCAGCGCCGGCGGCGTAGGCTGGGTCATGAATGACGATTCAAATCCAGGTAGGTTCGCCTCCGGTCAGCACGCAGTGCTGAGCTGGAAAGGAGTCCACTTTGCTGAGAATTGCGTCGAGGGACATCTGGTCGCCCTCCGGGTCCCAGGAGGCGTACATGGTGTCGCACCAGTTGCAGCGAAGATTGCAGCCGGAGGTGCGGACGAAAACGGAGGGAACACCAGTAAGTTCGCCTTCACCTTGGATGGAGTAGAAGATCTCCGAAATGAGCATTTCAGGTCTCGATGGCTGTTGCCGGCTTCGGGGGCAAGGGTGAGGTGTCGGCGTAAGCCGTGGGGTCAGGAAGCATTGCTAACATGAAGGCTTCGCGGCGTTCCACGCAGGTGCCGCAGGTGCCGCAGTGGATCGCCCCACCCTTGTAGCAGGACCAGGTCTTGGAGTAATCGACTCCGAGCTCGTGACCTCGCCGGGCTACCTCGGCCTTGGTGGAATGAATGAACGGGCGGAGGATTTCGATATGGGCGTAGGTGCCGAGCCGGATGGCGTCGCCCATGGCTTTCATGAAGCCCTCGCGACAATCCGGGTAGATTGCATGGTCGCCGGCGTGGGCAGCGATCACCAAGCCCTGAGCCTCGATGGACTCGGCGAAGCCGCCGGCAATTGAGAGCATGATGCCGTTCCGGAACGGAACTACGGTCTGTTTCATGGTTTGCTCTTGATAATGACCATCCGGGATCGTCCCGCCGGATTGAAGGAGGTCAGACTTGAAGAGCCGGCCAACGAAATCGAGCTTGATGATACGGTGGGGAATACCGAACTGCTGGGAGTGCAGGAGGGTCTTGGCTTCGCCCTCGTCTTTGGTGCGAAGGCTGAGCTGTTTGCCGGTGGTCGTGTCTTCGCAGTAGAATACCCCGGCTCGGCGAAACGTGATAAACCGCTGATTCATAACTTGCATGTCATGAATCGTGCCCGGGTCCGGCACTACCGCGTTAGCTCGTAGTGGGCGAGTTTCAGCGAGTTCTGTCTAGTAGTTGCGCTGTTTTAACAGAGCGCACCGGTTTACTGACAGTCTCGCTGACAGTGGCCCTTCCGCCCTCCTTAAGTTCTTCTGCCATCCGCACTTACGGATGGAGGCGAGGGTCGGAATCGGCTGTTTCTCGCCGCGATTGCGGGCTAAATTGCGGCTGCGATAGGATTCAAGCGCGTGAAGGGAATCGAACCCACCACGTGTCTTCAGCGACTTGCATAAGTATGCAGTTATGTGCAGCTTACGGAGCGGTATTTGCTGCGTCAAGTGCCATGAAGTTGCACTGATGGTCAACGTTTGTCCACTTAAGACCCTATGAGATTCGAATTCATCCGCACGCTTCGCCTCCTTGGGGCGTTTGCCTCACTGCTGCCGGTCGCCTGCCCTTGTTTTGCCGGCGAAGCCTCATCCGCGTCGAACTACGAATCCGCAACGTCCATTCGCGGGGCGATTTACATTCCGGCAGAGGCTTACAATGCCCCGCAACTCTGGAGGGGCTTCAACGTGGCTGAAACCCGCCGCGATTTTGCGTATGCGCGCAAGATCAACCTGAACGCTCTGCGCATCTGGGCGAGCTACGAATATTGGCAGATGGAGCCCGAGCGATTCAAAAAGTCATTGGATCAACTGCTTGAAGCGGCTCATGAATCGGGCATCAGGATTCTCATCTCACTTTTCGAGAATTGCGGCGTGCCCCCCACGCCCGAGAACCTGTGGACGACCAATCCCGTCACGGCTTTTGCCATCAACTCGCCCGACAAGGACATATCGCTCCCGCAGAACCGCGAGCACTGGGAAAAGCCGCGGGAGTTTGTGAAGTGGTTCATGCAGAATCATCGCAATGACAGCCGCCTCCTGGCGATCGAGGTCATGAACGAGCCGGAGCCACAATTCAGAGCCAACAAACCCACGATGCCCTTTGCCAAATCCATGTTCCAAACCGCTAAATCCCTCAAGGGCTCGGTGGCGCTCACCGTCGGCACCGTTTCCGTAGAGCAGGCTGAGCAGTT
>Ga0335069_10010863_pt1 | contig 12882 bp, 24 predicted proteins | sample Lox_Sample_11_FD_206714 | JGI IMG/M metagenome (GOLD analysis project Ga0335069, IMG submission 206714) | Soil microbial communities from Loxahatchee National Wildlife Refuge, Florida, United States - Lox_Sample_1.1 | ecosystem: Environmental > Terrestrial > Soil > Wetlands | place: USA... | reverse complement strand
TGCCCTTAAGACCCGGGGCCGGGGGCAAACTCGGATGCCTCACATGCCCCCACGAAGCCTCAAATTCGGCAACACTCAGCTCTGATCTTTGCAAAGGATCCCACACGCGCTGTTCGAACTTCGCCGGTAGCCATTCTTCCGGATTCGAAGATTTGCACACACTGACAAAAGAGCACCCACCATAGTCTGTGCATGCACCGTCAAGGGAAAAGTCCCAATAGCCCTCTTCCCAGCATCGGATCATTCGCTGGATATCTCGGTTAACCTGCTGTTCCCAACGATCAATTTCGTAATCGCTTCGATAAGTTGCCACTTCAAGAGTGTCGTATTTGGTTTTGAGGATAGACACTCCTCGTACAATCGTACCAGCCGTTCTAATTCCCTGTCTGCGTGCGGCCCAAGAGTAACCGGTAAACTGTGAACGCATTTCCCACTGCCTGCCCCACGTAGCTCCAAGACTACTTGTAGTTTTTTCGTCATAAATCCACACTCCCGCGCCGAAGCGCTCTGCAATCATGTCACTCCGGCCCGTGTAGAGGATGGGGTCCCCCGTCACAGGGTGTCTGACTTCAAGCGGCTCTGCAAACGCCCCACACATTCGTTCAAGGGACTTTGCTGAGTCATCAGGGCAGTCGAAGTCGCCATAATGTGCAATAAGGGCAGAAAGTCCTGCAGCCTCTGCGTCAGAAGAGCTTCGCCCCTCGCAGTAGAAGGCATTTCTAGCCGCCTCAATAGCGCTTGCAAACGCTCCCCCGGCGACGAGGTGGACAGATTGCTGGAGGGGTTTGTAGTGGTCAACATATTGGTATTTGAATTTGACTGGACACGAACGAAACGTTGAGAGCATTGTGCTATCTACAGTGTTCGGAAACATAGGCTTCAATTGCGGTTCCATCAGCGGATCTCCTTATTACGGGCTATTTCTAAAGACTTTCGAAGACAGCATGCTTCGAAAAAATCTCCCACCCTGTAAACATCTCCGTGAAACTTTACCCGCCATTTTCCGTAGTGCCATGAAACACCAGTAATACCAGTAGTACTGTTAATACGAGGTGCTGTTTCCGCCGCAAATGAGCGTCGATTCAATCCCGATAATCCATGACTCGCCCATCGGCAATTTTCTGCACAATAATCCCCATCAACATTAATTCTGTCGAGCATCATCCCCTCTGGCTTCTCTCCCATGTCTTCAAGAAAGTTTTCATATTTCTGCCAACGAGGGTCTACTTTAATCCCACGACCTCCATAAGATGAGTAGTCTTTGTTATAGATGTTTTGACATCTTTGCCGCATACCTTGCCAGCAATAGTAAGTCTTATCCCCACGACGGGGCCTCAGTTGGGGTTCCATCACACACTCTCCGACAATTGCTTCTTGAGGTCGGCTACTCGGTTTTCCGCGTATGTCAGATCCTGCTTAATACGCTCTGCGTATGTTTCACGGAGGGTGGTGTCCAGATCAAACCCGTCTGGAATTTCCAATTGGAATTCCTTCTTCATGACTAAAACTTCACTCTTGGTGAGAGGTTGCTCGAAAGAGTCAATCCGATACACCACTTTCTTGCTGTCGTTGTAGTCCTTGTATGCATGCACATACGCAGTCACGGTTACAATCATTTTGAGCCTCACTTAAGCAGATTTTCAAGTTGCAGACGGGCATCACCCTCAACACCGGATAAAATCTGAGCTGCAAAAGATCGCCGAAGATTTGCACGGTAAGCATCAGCTACGGCCTCTTCGATCTTGCGGTTTCTCTCCATGTTGGCTTCGTGCTCGGTCAAGTCGATTTTCATGATGACCCATCGCAATTCGTATTCCGCATTGGGCTGCACTTGCACCGTATCATCAACATTGACGACGGTTACTACTTTCATTTGCCCAGCCGCCTCTACGAGAACCTGTTCCCCAACTTTTACATCAAGATGAGTGACATAGTTGTAGAGCTTTGCTTGTTCCTTCTCTCCACCATTCCTGGCGATGTACTCGTTATCATAACGAGAAGGGGTGAACGTTACTCGAATAGTCTTTGCATCGTGGCGCAACAGTGCTGCGATATTCTTATCCATCATGAGCCTCTTCTATCAAACGGTTGGGGAAGGTTACAGGCCAAGTTCGCCTAGCAAATCATCACTGTTAATCGGCTGAGCCTTTGCCTTCGCATCAGCCTTTTTGGCCTTTGATTTGGTGCTGGTTTCCTGCGCGGAAACACGCTCTTTGCGGATGGCCTGGATTGCCTCACGCATTTCATCGAGAGTGAGACCTTCGGGGGTTGCAGCCTTTGCACGCCAATATTGGATCTTTTCGGCGATAACGTCAGACATTGGAATCCTCCACTTCATCGGTGCCTTCGTATTCACGAATTTCTTTCAGCCCTTCCATAGCAAATTCCCATCCATCATTTGCCAATCCCCTCAAAGCATCTTTGCCCATTTCCCACAGCTTTTCTGGCACCAGAATGTAATCCACGCCAGCAAAGGTCACTCGTTTTTTCAGGTGTGCCACACAAACCTCCATTTGTTTGTAGGAATTAACCTATATTAATTCCTATAATTAATTCCCGCAACTCAGTTTAATCCGGCTCATTAAACTCCGGTTTGGGCTTAGACTTCGTAGTGCGAAGGAGGCGATTGCAGCCACAGCAGTACCAATCATAGTTCCGCTCGACACCAAATTCGTGATCGAAGGAGCAATCATCAATTTCCACGGACATTTCAGCATCGCAGTCGGGGCAGAAGCAGGTTGTCATGCCAGTATCAGCCTTGTGGTTGGTCGAGTACACGCAACGTAAAGGCAGGAAAAGGCTTCCTTTCGATTGCGGTTATATAAAATATCCTGATAATCGACAAACGCCGTTTCGTATGTGGATCCCTGCGAACGATGCGCAGTAATCGCGTTTCCATATCTTATATCATGGAACAGTTCCTTGTGTTCCCAGAACCTCTTCCACAGTTTCGGATTGCCCCTTGCCTCATGTGCCAGTGCCTGGCAGTCGTTATCAAACTCTTGCTTGGAAGCTGGGTGGATGACAAGGAGGCGGACGAGTTTGTTTTGCTCCGTGCGAGCCTTCAATTCAATGGCCCTGTATTTGGGCTCTAGCGGGTGCGTACAATTAGCCACAGATTCCACAATTGCTTCATCATCTGTTGACATAAGAAACTCATCCCCGCGTTCGCATAGTCCAGCTGCAACAATGCGGTCACCAGGCAGGAAAAAACCAGGAACAGCATCAGCACCAAACAGAGCCGCACGCACAATGTTGTTGTATTCAGCCACCCGCACATTGCGCCATGAGATGATTTTGGCTGTGCTGCCGTCGGCAAACTCTCCATTCTGTGCTGCCGCGAAGATTCGTTCCTTGAATTCTCGGCTTGTGAGCTTCCAGACCCCTGTGTGCCCATCGTTATCGCTCCGAATTTTGATTGACGGGGCCAAGGAATTGATCTGCTCTCGGACCGTGGTCGCGAATGTGAGGATTTGGTTATCGTGGCGCATTACTCGGGTGAGATTGGCCCCCTCCATGCCCGTGAGCGCCATCGACGCGGGCTCTCCCACGGGGGGCAATTGCGCCAAGTCCCCCATAAACACCACCTTCAACCCCCACCTCTCCGCTGTCACCCGCAAAATATCGAAGAGGTTCCTGTTCACCATCGAAGCTTCGTCAACCACAATAACATCAAGATTGCTAAGGTCAGGAGTCTTACCTGCCACAACCTGTTTGGGTTCCCCAGACTTATCCACACGTAGGCCAAGCAAAGAGTAAATAGTACACGCATCGCCAGTTACCTGTTTGAGGACTTTCGCTGCCTTGTTCGTAGGAGCCGTGTAAGCGAAAGCCGAAGCCGAAGAACGACAGCGCGCCACAACTTCACGCATACAAAAAGTTTTCCCGGTGCCTGCGAAGCCTGTGAAACAAAAATACCACTGGAATGTGGAGGGGTCTTCGATGAAGTCGATGAGGCGCTGAACCGCGATCTTTTGCTCGGGGTTGAGTTCGATTGGTTTGTGGACGGCAATCGGGGGCGTCGAGTCATTGCTGCTACCATCTTCCCACGGCGGGAGAGTGCTATCTGTCATATGAGCCTTCAAGTTTGTCTGTGCGTGCCAGCACGCGTTAGGAGTTGAGGGTGTTACCACTTCGGGATAACGTCTGGAACATGGCAATAGGTAATTTCAAGGCCAAGCATCTTTGCAATCCGATGCTCCCACTTCGCCCCCTCGCTATTTTGCCAGTCTGGAAGCATGCGCATGCTGTCACAAAGGGGGATCTGGCCTACGCAGATACGCATGCAATACTGCCAGAGCCGTTCACTTTCAATGCCGCCCCATTCTTCGATGGTTTCCTCGTTGGGTAGGGTGATGGAAAAGGGGCTGAACGTCTCATACCCACATTCCCGCAACAGCCTTTCCTCGTGATCGAATGCATCCCGATTGAGATTGGGCTTGCCGCTGATGGGGCCACTGATGAAGACTCGGGTCACGGCATCACCTCCAAGAGATATTTTCGAACTGCCGTCTCGATGAGTTCGGATTGCTTCCCGTGCGGGACTTTGCCTTCAGCTTCGCTCCACAAATGGAGCTTCATGCGGGCAACGAGGTCTTCGGGAAGGCTAATGTTGATTTGGACACTGCGAATGGTCTTGGTGGGGCGACCACGGCTCGTTTTGACTTCACTGTTGGGCATCTGGATACCATCCATTTTCGTTAGTGCCTGCAGGCTTCGAATAGTTCTTGTGTGCAGCCCATGTGGCAATGTGGGGGGTTTCGTGTTCGGTGAGATAGAGATTTTCGTCCCGCCAATTCTCCGTGTCGATACAGCTCGCACACACATCAGCCAACTGTTCAACGATCTTGGTGAAATGCGGCAGGCCTTCAAGCATAGTGTGATCGGATGCTGGCACGTATTTGAAGGAATGTTGCTGCCATTTGTGCTGCTGGTGTTGGAAATAGCCCTGAAAATGGCGATGGCGAGAGCCGCAACAGGAGCAGACTTGCTCATAGAACATGGCAATAGCGGCAATAGGCTTCCAATCAACCTTCACCTCTGCTTTTTGGATTCTTTTTATCTCTGCTCTGTGGCCGCTACGCTGGAAATGTTCGGCAGCGCCTAACTTTTCTTTCCGGGCCTTGAGTTTTTGTGACTCTTTGTAATCGTTACTTTCTACGATTAGTGAATCGAGGTCTGCAAAATCATCGTCTGACATGGTGAGCCTCCGTGTGGTTTGTGTTACGGCTCTACTATGACGCATTGTAGGGCCATATTCCAATGAGACTTTTCTCTCAATTCGGAGTTTTCCATAGGAATTAATAATTATTAATTCCTACAAACAAAAGAAAAACGGTAGCTAACCGGGGGATTAGCTACCGTCTACTGCAAGGCACAACCATGGAGGCTCAATTCATGGTCTATTGCAGGTACATTTGGCGGGATCGGCGGGAATCGAACCCGCGCCATAGGCGTGAAGAGCCTTGTGTGCTTGCCAATTACACCACGATCCCATAAAGGCTTATGCCAGTTCGTCAAGCAGTGCATCCGTATCCACTGCTTCCTTTTCCTTCTTCTTCTTCTTGGCTTCAAGCTCAGCCACAATCGGAGCGATCTTCGGATTTTGGCGAAGAGCCAGCTTCTCGGCATTCGATTTCGTCTTCAGATATTCCTTGATTGCCTGCGGCGACTTGCCAGTCTGCTGGATCAGGGCACGGGCTAGCACGCTGGTGCCTGCCAGACCAGACGATTCACGCTTGGCCGTCCATTCGCCTTCGTTCAGACGGTCGATGACTTCCTCTACAGCGAGGACCATGTCCTCAATGTCCTTCAGACCCGCGACTTCATCGCCCACCTTCTGCTCGATACCGTGCGCGGCGAACTTCGCGAAGAGTTCGGCATTGGGGGCGATGGTGAACGAGCGGACTTCACCATTGCGGAAGTCAAATCGCGTGGTCACATGGCCGTGATGGTCAACCGTGCTGGACTTCAGAAGCTGGCGCTTGCCCGGAAACTTAACCGTCGTGCCATCATCCATTGCCACTTCTTCGTATTGCGTGCCCTTTGCCACTGCTTGTTCTTCGCTCATCGTTCACTCCATCAGGATTGTTGGGGACGACACCTCGTTTTGTGTGCCGTTGATAGAACTATACAGGGAACCCCGCAACAATGCAACGAAGAATGACGCACTACTTGCGTTTGCGAATGGCGGCGAGTTTTTCGATATTGGCGGTCAATGAGGAATCCGGTGCGATGACGCCACGGGTTTCCACGGCATCAAATCCCGGTCGCAGCCCCAATGCTTCCCTCATGCGCACGCGATCCAATGCATCCTCCGATCGGAAGAATACAAGAGCACTCCCGGCACACCGCAATGATACATCGGTGCATAGGGCCGTCAAATCTGGCCGTTCCGTGGAATTGCGCAGGGCCTTGAAGTAGGCATACACACGGCCACGCATGGAAGTGGCGATGTTGGGGGAGGCGAACTGGATGACGTATTCCTCGGAGCCAGACGAAAGGGCGGCATGGGCGCGAAGGAGGCACTGTTCGTACTCGCTGCCGAAGCCTTTAAGGGTGGTAGGTAATGGCATGGTTTCCCCTATTGTTTACCGGGGTAAAGAATAGCACGCCGGGAGTTTACCGGGTTAACGGCTAGCCGCGGCGTGCGTGGGAATTCGTTCGGTGAATGTGTCAGGGACGTTGAAATTGGCGCATTTCCCGTTCCGGCCATGGTTGATAGTTGTCCACCACGCTTCCGTCTCGCGGGCCGTAATAATATCCGCCATTGCCACCTTGGGAAGAAGCCGTGCCAGCCGGGGAACCCATGCTTGAAGGCCCGCCGGAGTGCATGCCTAACATGCCGGGGCTGGCTGCGCCTGTGCTCATGCCGCCGTGAGGGCCACTGCCGATGAGACCGGCATGTGCAGGGAGGGCAAAAGACAGGGCGATGACTGCGATAATGGTTTTCATGATTGCCCCTCCCCGCGCTCGTTCTCGGCTTTGCGGGCGGCGTCGACAGCAGCTTCGAATGTCTCGCCGCGGAGCGCCCAGTCAATTTCCCAATTGGGATTGCCGCTGGCATAGTGCTTAACCGCAACGGCTTGTCGGCGCAACCACCGATACCGCGCCGCATCCTCTGCATCGCTCATGCGCTCGGTTGGCGCTTGGATGAGAAGAGCGCGAAGTCCTTCTGCAGCTGCGCGGTCCTTTGCACTCGTGCTGCGCGAAAGAGAGTCTGCGATAAGAGTCAGGCGGTCGCGTTGCTCCTCCGTCAGCGCTGCTTGCGGTGCTGCCGCGCGGGCAGCGGCCAGTTTGCGGCGAAGGTCGCCCGCGACCACGAAAAGCGCTTCGGGATCGGAGAGAAACTCTTCGTCATACGATGTGATGCCCAGATCGTTGCAAAGCGCCTTGAGTCGAATTACCGCCATCGGGTCGATCTTTACCGTGGTGTGAGAGGCGGCGCGGTCGCGCCACCCTTGCCAGCACGCCTGCACTACTTGATCGCTATACTCTTCGGGATGCCTTACCCAGCGCTCAAGGCCAAAATCGGTGGCGCCCTTCGCACGCATATGCGCCTCGAACGCCGCCCGCTCGCCGTCCTTCATCGTTTCATTAGTCATTCTTCAATCCTCCAATGTGTGCATTTGTAGGAATTAATGTAGATTACTCCCTACAAATAATTCCTACCTAATGCCAATGCTGAATCAGCCAACATGCACCAATAATCGCAAATGCGAGGGTGAGGAGATAGTTCACGGCGCATAACCCCGCAGCGTCATCCACGCATGGTATGCGTAAAACCATGGCTCACGGCGCAAATGTCTCCGACGTTGCGCCAAATATTCGAGATATTGCTCGGTTGTGTTCATGACAATTCCCAATTTGCATATTGCAATGCCGCTTTCCAGCCAAGTTCCCACTCAACTCTTTTATCACCTGATAAAGGACAATCATCTAAATGATCCCCTCGTTCAAATGCGTCATAACCTTCTCGCCAATAGTCGCTATCCATTTTCGTCACCCTCCCCTCACGGGGTATTGATATTTTAGCAGCCTAGCCTGCCTACCGACAACACAGTTTTGCTATCGGTAGGCAAGTCTTAGGGCCGGTCATGCCACCACTTCGGCTTTGGCTTTGGCTTTGCGAGTGCGCTTGGGCGCGGGCATTGCCAATTGCGGGGTGACCATCGGCTCGCCCGTTTCGACGTTCGATACCTGCTCAACCGGTTCCGCACCGAGTTCGCCCAACAATGCGTCCGTGTCCACGTCCCCGGCCTTCGCTGCCTGCAGTTCCGCGATGATTGCCACAACCCGTGGATTGCGTTTGAGCGCCGCGCGCTGTTCCTTCGTTTTGGCGGACAGGAATTGATCTACGTAATCCTTGTCACGTCCGGTCATTTGCATTAGGGCGCGAATCAAGAGATTGTTGGTGCCGCCCGTTGATTTGCCTTCGCCACCATCCCCGCGCGGTTTGTTCCATGTGCCATTAGGCGATGTGAGGCGCGTGTATACCTCATGCACGGCAGCATATTTGTCATCAATCGATGCGGATGCGCCGGTTTCCGTGTTGCGGGCAATCGCCCCCGCGTCAACGAGCTTTTGCTTGATGCCGTGCATCATCGCCATGCGTTGAATCTCGGGCGACAACGTGGCCGTGTCGATGGCAAGGTCTTTGCCGTTTGCAAACGTGACCGTGACGGTGGTGCCGAAAATGTCAACGGACATTGCATTGCGTTTGGTGGTATTCATGAGTGAGCCTCAATGGTTGATTGGTTAGCCAGCCTCGTGCTGGTGTAGCTATAGGTTAGGACAGAAAACTGGACAGCACAAGGTCAATCTAGGTATTTTTTCGCGAGTCGTTCTAGGGATTCGTCGCAATACTCCCAAAAATCGGACAATGTGCTCATGATCTGACCAAGCAACAGGAGAAGATAGATACCTAACATGACGCCAAGAGCAATAGTGATAATCATGACAACCTCCTATTTCGCGAGAACGAGAACAATCACGGTAGCGAACCCCGCAGCCATCGCATAGCACGCCAACATTGCGAGAACGTCCCCAATGCGAGCGCGACGTTCACGGGTGCGCTGCGTGGCCCATGAGTAGGTGTAGTTATTGCGCCAATTTTCCATTAGACACGCTCCATGTTTTTGCCAACCAAAACGCCCGCAATCATTGCGCGAATGCAATTGTACAGTTCGCGTTTTGTCGTCAATCCGATGACGTCATGCGCGCCGCCTAATTCATTACATATGGAATGCAGCCCGTATTTGCCATATGCCGCATATACGTGATAGTTGCCGATTTGCCCTTTCCCATCGGCCCATGCGGACAATGGGCGATTGGCAACCTCATTTAGCGTTTGCACAGCACGGTTTAGGTCTTTCATCTCGATTCGTGGCATCCTGAGCCTCCATTGAGCAATTGTTTATAGGAATTAATCTACATTAATTCCTACTAGAAAACCAATCGGGATTGTCAATCAGCTGAGCAATCCCGATTGCCTCTCGTCAGCACCACACAATCTCGCCATACCCGACCGTCCGCACGAACCCGCCATTGCACCACTCGTCATAGTGCCATGCAAACAAGGTCAGCCATCGCGACGGACGGGGACGGTAGGCGAATACGCCATAGTCGGAATAGAACATGGCGGGCCTCAGTCAATGGCGTATGGTTCGGCGAGATACGCGTACACCTCATCCAATGTCACATCCCCGCATTTTTCCCAAATCTCGCGTGCCTCATTGATAAACGCGTCAGCCTCATCGCCCTGCATGAATGCATATTCACCAATTGCCACGGTGCCGAACGCCGTATCGACGTCAATCTCAACATCAGACATGCGAGCGTATGCGGCACGCACCATATCGGATAGATTCATGTTCGTTGCTTCCACAGGTTCAATCGATGAGAACATGCCGAATTGGTCGAGCACGGCATCGATTGAATAGTTTTCCAGCAGATTGGCTTTCACCCATGAGCCGTCCGAAAACGTGATTTTAAACAACATGACATTCTCCATTGTTGGTCTCGTCAGCGCACGCCTAACGTGCGGACCCCGCGAGGGGGTTTCGACCTGTGCATTAGTGGATGCGGGAGATAATTTTCTCAATCCGTGCTACAGCAAATTTATGGAAACGGTATCCGCCGTCAATGCGCTTATTAGCAAGATAGATTGCGTATGACCTATACCCAAGTTCGTTCATTTCCTCAACAATTCGCAGCATGATGTTTTCTCCTTCGTTGGTTGTGTTGCGTTGATCCATGACTCAACTATAGCACACACTCAGGCTATGTCCCATTGATTTTGCCTATCACGCCAACTCAGCAATGTTAACGGCTTAAAGCATTTTCCCGTGCGACACGAACGAACCGACCTGAGCCGACATGCTATACATATTAGAGGGATGGTGATAGGACGAATGAGAGAGCGTGCGAGAGCTAGGCAGGCGCACACATGGAGGGTGCATGCCATCACTCCGCCCGCCATCCCCTCGCTCAGTCACGCGATTGTAGTGGTATCCAATTGGTATGCAACTAGTTGCACAGACCATTGGCCTAGATTGGTCCTATAGTGGTATTACTATGGATTGGCAATGGTCATAGTCTCGGCCTATCGATTGATAATTGGACGTTATGTTAAATAGACGGACGCTAGGCGAGAGGGCGGGGCGATAGGATCGAGCTATCAACTATGGCGATCGGAGGGCGATAGCCGGGGGAGGGGGAGGGGAAAATCGCCGCTGAGTAAAATTGATCTAATGCACCCTTCCCAAATTTTCTGAAATTTTTTAAAGAGACCACTTTTTCGGTCCCTGAGTTCGATGACTACTATTTATTTGCAGGAATTAAAAATTCTTAATTTCTACAAATAATTTTTAAGTTGCTTTCTTGGGGTTCCATCGTTATAAATATCTAGTACTAACCACTTTTAAGGGGCAAAAAATGGATAACGATGATCTCACGTATCTGGCTCAGATTCTTAGGCAAAGAAGGACTATTGATGAAAATGGATGCTGGATTTACAGAGGCACACATAAAGGAAACTACAGAATTATTAAATGGAAGGGAGTCCAATGGGGGGTACACAGGCTTTCTTATTACATTTATAAAGGGCAACATCCGGGGAATTTATTTGTATGTCATACCTGTGATGTTCGGAGCTGCTTTAATCCGGACCACCTTTTTCTGGGGACGGCCCAAGATAATGCAGATGATATGCGACTCAAGGGTAGAAGTTATTACCACAACCATCCAGAGTATGTAGAAGCTATAAGAAATGGGTTGAATATAGAAAAATTTCCGGTACTAAAGAGGGAGGATATCGAATACATTAAAAGAACTTACAAGAGAGGAAGTAACCCTACTATGAAGGAGTTGGCTCAGCAGTTTGGGGTCAGTATTTATGTCATATCAAAAGCGGTCAATGACACTCGCTAACCTGGCCTATGTGTGCTATAGTTGCAGTCATCTACCCACGCGCAGGGGAATAGCATGACCACAGACAGCAGCAACACTCTCAAGAAGCTCACGTACACGCATGAGGCGATGATTGACCTCATCCTCCAGGAGCCCACAGTGTCCTATAAGGAACTGGCGGAGATTTTTGGCTTCTCGGAGGGCTGGATTCAGCGTGTCGTCGGCTCCGATGCCTTCAAAGCCCGCCTGTCGGAGCGCAAGGCCGCCCTCATCGACCCGGTGATTGCCCGCTCCCTCAATGAGCGCCTTCGCGGCGTGACTGTCAAAGCAATTGACCTCATCAGCGAAAAACTGTCCTCGGAAGAGGCTGGTGCGGCATATGCTCTAGATGCGTTGGGTATCGCCACCAGTGCCATCTCGAAGGTGCGCAATGGTTGAAAAGGCTTCGACGGAGATGCGGAATCTTGCACAAGAACTCCATGACCAAGGACAGTCTACGGACCCAGCCGCCTCGGTGTCGGTTCTTGTGCCTGTGAAGGATGCTTCCGTCCCCTACACCCCCGAGCGCATGGTGCAGTTAATGGTTGACCATCCCGATTGGGGGCACAAAGAGTTGGCTGCGGCTTTCGGGCGGCTACCTTCATGGACTTCCGCCGTATTGGCGAGCGATGCCTTTCAACAGGCTCTCGACATGCGACGCCATGAGGTAGCTGACCCATCCCTTTCCGCTACGATGGAAGAGAGATTCAAAGGGCTGGCCATTCGAGCGGCAACTGTGTTGCAAGAAAAGCTCAACGGCCAAGGCGTGTCGGATCTTGTAGTGCTGAAGGCCGCGGAGTTAGGCATCAAAGCGCTTGGGCTTGGGAATAAGGCTCCTGAGACCCCGCAATTGCCGTCGAATCAGAATTCTTCTGAGTCTGTAGCTGAAAAACTCCTGGCTGCGATGGATGCCCGTGATCGTGCCCGGACTGTTGACGTTGAAACTGTTGAGGTAGTGGATGGCCAACGCTCAACAGACTGAACTCAAGCGCACCCCCCTAACGGCAAGGCTCATCGAGGCTTTTGCCGTTAATTACTTGTATAAGGGATTCGATGAAGCCAAGCCAACGCCTCAATTCCACCGGGATGGTTGGGCTTTATACGCCTCGGATGCTCTGCAAGCTTCGGTTATTGCCCCACGGGGCCATGCCAAGAGTTCGGCATTCACCCATGTCTTCATACTGGCGTCGGTACTGTTTCGCGACGAGTCCTACGTTATATTGGTATCCACAAACGAAGAACTCGCCATCGAGCACTTAGGCGATATCACGCGCGAGCTTGTTGAAAACGAGGAATTGATTCATGACTTCCAGATCAAAGGATTCATCACCAATTCCAAGACCGAAATCATCGTCGAATTCCTCGATGGCCACCAGTTTCGAATACTCGCTCGTGGCAGCGGGCAAAAGATGCGAGGCCGCAAGTGGCGAGGCA
>Ga0335069_10010862_pt1 | contig 12883 bp, 11 predicted proteins | sample Lox_Sample_11_FD_206714 | JGI IMG/M metagenome (GOLD analysis project Ga0335069, IMG submission 206714) | Soil microbial communities from Loxahatchee National Wildlife Refuge, Florida, United States - Lox_Sample_1.1 | ecosystem: Environmental > Terrestrial > Soil > Wetlands | place: USA... | reverse complement strand
GCCAATGCACTGCCGGATACGGCGAGTGGGAGCACGGCCATCACGGCGGTTGCGGACGTGACGACGACGGTGAGCGTGCCGGCGAATGCGAATGCGGGGAGCACGGTGACAGGGACGGTGACGTTCAGCAATAATGGGCCATCCACGGCGGCCGGGGTGACCTATCCGACCTTCCACATCACGCCTGGGTTGGGGACGGTCTCGTTCCCGACGGTGCCGAGCGGGGTGACGGCCAGCTACAACAACACGACGGGGGATGTGACACTGACGGGGATGCCGACCAGCCTGACCAGCGGGCAGACGCTGACGTTTGGATTGAGCTACACGGCGCCGGGTGGGATCACGCCGGTGGTGGTGAACACGGCCATCGGGACAACCACATCGGAAGGCGCCAATGCACTGCCGGATACGGCGAGTGGGAGCACGGCCATCACGGCGATTGCAGACGTGACGACAACATTACATGCGCCGGCGAGTGCGAACGCGGGGGATACGGTCAACATTCCGGTGACCTTCAGTAATAATGGACCGGAGACGGCAGCAGGAGTGACCTATTCGGCGAGCCTGCCGAGCGGGTTGAGCGGTGTGAATTGTACCGGGACGGGCATCAGCTGCACATATAACAGCAGCACCGGAGCGATCACGTTCAGCGGGCTGCCGACCAGTCTGACCAATGGGCAGACAGCCAGCCTGACGATCTCGTATACCGCGCCGGGGAGCGGGCCGGTACCGGTCAGCACAACGATTGGTACGACAACGAATGAATCCAACACGAACAACAATACAGCGAATGGAAGCACGGATATCACGCCGATTGCGGATGTAACAACGACGGTGAGTGTGCCGGATAGTGCCAACCCTGGAGATACCGTAAGCGGGACGGTGACGTTCAGCAATAATGGGCCATCCACGGCGGCCGGGGTGACATATGGGTTCACGATCACGGCAGGGGTAGGGAGCATCACATGGACGCATTTGCCGAGCGGGGTGACAGCCTCGTACAATAATACCAGCGGGGTGGTGACTCTGACCGGAATGCCGACCAGTTTGGATAACGGGCAGATGTTGACGATCCAATTCACCTACACAGCGCCGGAGAGCGGGACGGTGGCGATCGACACGAACATTGCAACGACGACCTCCGAGGGAGCGAATGTGGCACCGGATACCGCTTCGGGGAGCACGCTGACGCCAGTCACGATAGCGTACTTCCAGACGCAGCAAGTGGGGAGCAGCGTGAAATTTACCTGGTCAACGGCGACGGAAACGGGCAATGCCGGATTCAACCTGTATGCCAAGGATGGAGGCAAGCTGGTGCGGATCAATACAGGGTTGATCCCATCAGTGGTGCTGAATTCGCTTGAACGGCAGGATTATAGTTATAGTGGCAAAGCGAATGGGAATGTATTTTACATAGAAGATGTGAGTGTAACCGGGAAGACGGAGCGATATGGGCCATTCAAGCTGGGGAAGACATATGGTGCCAAGCTGAATGAGCAGAAGATCGATTGGAGTGATGTCCAGGCGGAATATGCGAGCAAGAATGCGGCCAGGCAGAAGGCCCTACAGCAGGAAATGACGACTGCGAATGGGGCTGGGTCAGCCGGGGTAGTGAACCCGGCTGCGGCGACGGCGACGCGCACGCCGACAAAGACGCTTACCCCAACCAAAACGTTAACGCCGACGCGAACACCTACGCCGACGAAGACGCCCACGCCGACCAAGACTTCAGCGGCGACCAAGTCGGCGACACCGACCAAGACGCCTACGCCAAAGAACACGGCGGATCCAACGGCAACGCCGGTACCGCCAACTTCGACACCCACACCGAAGCAGCCTACGGCAACGCCGATACCGCCGAGTGTGACAGCAACCCCGGTACCACCAAGTGCTACGCCAATCCCGCCGAGCGCGACACCGACGCCAACGCCGGTACCGCCGACGACAACCACGGAAGAGACACCTCCGCCTGCAGACACTTCGGTACCGCCAACTACGACACCGATCCCGGCGACGGATACGCCAGTGCCGCCAACTTCGACACCCATCCCACCGACGGACACGCAAATGCCGCCAAGTGCGACACCGATCCCGGCGACGGATACGCCAGTGCCGCCAACTTCGACACCCATCCCACCGACGGATACGCCGGTCCCGCCGACGGCGACACAGCCGCCCACAGCGACCCAACCGCCGACAGCAACGGATACGCTGGTTCCGCCGACGGCTACACAACCGCCGGCAGCGACGGATACACCGGTCCCGCCAACGGCCACGCAGCCACCAATGGCGACCCAAGTGCCAACCGCAACGGCTACCGCAACCCAAACGGCGACGGCTACCGCAACTCAAACGGCGACCGCAACAGCAACGCCGGCCACCCCTGCGCCAGCCAGTATGCCGGTGGAACCATCCAGCCTGCAGTTGACGACGACCTATAATTTCCAGGTAAGCCAGACTGGAATATACCGGGTGAGCTATGAGAGTCTGCAGGGGGCCGGGCTGGATCTGGCAGGCGTGCCGGTGAACGAGCTCACGGTGCTGAACCAGGGTCAGATGGTGCCGGTGTATGTGTATATGCCGAACCAGTCCAGCACGTTCGGAGCTGGTGGATACATTGAATTCTATGGACAAGCGCTGGATACACTCTATACCGGGACAAATATCTATACGGTACAGGTAACGACTTCGCCAGTGAACCAGTTACCACTGGTGGATGCCACTGCGGGCAACGGATCGATGGCAGCCGGATCATATAGCGCCACGCTGAATATTCACAACCGGAATGGATATGTCAATACCACGCCAGGAGACGATCCCTGGTACGACACGGCCATGTGGACTTATACCACACCACAGAGCTGGAGTTTTCCATTTATGATAAATGGTCTGGCCAGCTCTGCGGTACCGAACAGCCTGGAGCTTACATTATGGGGAGGGTCGGCGTTCGTCAAGAATCCTGATCATCATTTGCAGGTAAAGATCAACGGGATGCAGGTGGCAGACACGACCTTTGATGGAATAGTAGCGCAGGACGTGAAGATCACTTTGCCGGCGGGGAGCTTGCATGAAGGGTCGAACAGTATGCAACTGACGCTGCCCGGGGATGAAGGGGTCGACTATGATGTGATCTACCTGCAGAAATATAGCTTAACGTACCAACGTCAGTTCCAGGCGCAGAACGGGCAATTGACGTTCAGTGCGGCGGGGGACATGTTCAGTGTGACCAACCTGCCGACCGGGAATGTGGTGGTCTACCGGATAAGCAAAGCGGGCGAGGAGCGGCTTGCGAATGTGCAAGTTCAACCGAGCGGGAGCACATATACGGCCAGCTTTGCAGGGTCAAAGGAAAGCGCAACATACCTCGTCAGTACGGTGGAAGCACTGAATAAAGCAGGATTGGCAGCAACACGCATCCCACCAGCGAGCCTGAACCAACAGGCGCAATACCTGATCATTTCGCATCCCAACTTTATCAGCGGGCTGGGGCCGCTGGTGCAGTTCCACCAGCAACAAGGCCTGACGGTCAATGTGGTGGATGTGAATGACTTGTATGCGAAATACACATATGGCGTGTTCGACCCATCCGCCATCAAACAATACATTGCCTATGCAGCCAAGAACCTGGGGACGAAATATGTTCTGTTGGTTGGTGGTGACAGTTTTGACTACCGCAATTTCACGGGACTGAACAGCATCAGCTTCATTCCATCGCTGTATATGGGCACGGGGCCGGATGCGAACTTTATACCGGTGGATCCATTGTATGCGGATGTGAACGGGGACAATGTACCGGACCTGGCGATCGGAAGGCTGCCCGTGAGCAGCTTGTCAGAATTGGGGATGGTGATCAATAAGACGCTGGCATATGAGAGCAAAACGTATGGAGGTACGGCGGTATTTGCTTCGGATCAAAATGATGGTGTGGTCTCGTATAAAGACCTGATCAACAGCATGGCGAGTGAATTGCCTTCGTCTTGGAAAGTGCAGAAGATTGCCCTGGATGATCTGAGCATTTCTGCAGCACGGACGCAGTTGCAGGCGGCAATGAATGCGGGGACGGCGCTGGTGACCTTTGCCGGTCATTCGGGGCCGGATTCATGGGCGATGAATGATCTATTTGATACCACGGATGCCGGCAAATTAACCAATGCAGGGAAGCCATTTGTAGTGGTTCAATGGGGTTGTTGGAACAATTATTACAACGATCCTGAGTACCAATTCCTAGCGCAGAGCTTCCTGTTCTCCGGGAACAATGGTGCCGCAGCGGTCTTCGGAGCGACGACATTGGTGGATTCGAATTCGGAGCAAATGCTGGGCAACCTGCTGACACCACGTATGACAACGGCCGGGGCGACGATTGGTCAGGCAGTGCAGGATGCAAAGAGTGTGCTGGCGCAGACGCATCCGGAGATGCTGGATGTGCTGCTGGGCTGGTCGCTGCTCGGCGATCCGGCTCTGGTGGTAGCGCCATAACAAAATCCAGGCGTCAGGGATTTTCCGCAATGAGAATCCCTGGCGCCCATGTGGAAGGCATTCGTGAGCGGATTTGCTGTGGTCTATGAACGTTCTACCAGCCCGATCCAACCGGGAGTGTTCGAACGCGTCATGGGGAGGTTGAGCCATCGCGGTCCGGATGGAAGTGATGAGAAGATTGCCAATCAAATTGCCATGGGCCACTGGCATTTTTGGACAACTCCTGAAGAAGTGGGAGAAAAGCAGCCATTGGAGTTGGCGGGCATGCCGTTCCGGATCGTGTTGGATGGACGGCTCGATAACCGGATGGAGTTGATCTCTGAATTGAATATTTCTCCTGCTGAGGGAAAACTAATCAGCGATGCAGCTTTGGTCTTGCATGCTTATGACCGATGGGGAGAGCACTGTTTCGAACATTTTGTTGGCCCGTTTGCCCTAGTAATTTGGGATGAACATCATCATGAGTTGCTGTTTGCCCGGGATGCCCTGGGGGATCGAACATTATTCTTTTCTTGTGAGGGAAGTTACGTCGTAATTGCCTCTGAAGCATGGGCGGTAGCCGGTACATATGAATCCCCTCTGCAGATATGCGAATCTGCAATCGCATATTTCTTTTCTTTACGCGCGCCTGAGGAAGGGCTGACTCTATTTAATGGTATTCACGAATTACTCCCAGCCCAGGTGGTGGTATTCAATCCAGTGAGCGATAGAAATTGGAGCTATTGGCATCCAGACCCTTCCCGACGGTTATTCGGGAAATCGGATCGGGAATATGCCGAACAGTTCCGGTATTTATTAAACGAGAGTGTACGATGCCGTATGCGTTCTACCACCCAGGCAGGAATACTCATGAGCGGGGGATTGGATTCTACCTCGGTAGCTTGTCTTGCGGCCAAAATGGCTGGCCAAACACCTTTGACAACAATATCGTATGTTTTTAATGAATTGCACGAATGCGATGAGCGTAGTTATATCAATTCGGTGAAAGAGAAATGGGGCACCCGCTCCTTACAAATTGCTTGCGATGATGCCTGGCCGTTCAAGGAATTGCAAAAATGGCCATTGAACCCAAACCAACCGGATTGGAATGCGTATCGTTGGCTCAAGGAACGTGCCTATCAACAAGCTCATGATGATGGTATTCGAGTTCTGCTTACAGGAGAGTTTGGAGATCATCTTTATAGTGGAGGCGCTAATTTCCTGACAGATCTACTAGCTGATGGAAGATATGGAGATGCTGGAAGAGAATTGTGGCTGCAAATCCGGTATGGCGGCTGGCGTTGGACTTGGGAAAATGGTTATATCCAGCGGATTGTCAGGCGAAAATTGGAGTCCTTTCACCGGACGTTCCCTTCGAAGCGCAGATTGGACCCTGCATTGCCATGGCTAACACCATTTTCTCTGGAGCTATTATCCAATTCAAATGAGCAGAAAAAAACCGATCTTGAAGATCGAAGCGGCATGCTGGATTTATGGAGTTCGATGGTTTGTGCGGGAGAGAGTACTTATTCAAGTTCCTGGGCAGTGGAACAGCGATATCCCTACCGGGACCGCCGCTTGGTAGAATTTGTTCTCGCTCTTCCAGCTTATCAACTTTATTATCACGGTTTTATGAAATATATCCTCCGCACAGCCATGCAAGATATCCTGCCTCAACCGATACGAACCCGAACCCAAACGAATCGGTTATCCCCGCTTTTTTTCCGCGGAATTGAGCAGGAAGATGTTTTAGACAAATTCTTTCGAGATCCATCTTCATCCTGGAGAAAATTTGTTCAGAGCAGATGGCTCGAGGATCGCTGGAAAAAAGGTTTTTCACTTATTGCGGATGAATCAGAAGCTGTACTTCCATGGCTTTGTGCTTCTTTTGAATTATGGTGTCAACGAGCGCAAATATAAATTGGTTTATTACATTATGTATTATGGAGATAATTATGTTCTTACAACAAAACAGCGAAGCAAAGATGAAAAAGAGTGACGACCGGCAGGGGCTTCGTAAACCGTATCTCAAACCTCGGTTGAGTGTATTAGGAGATCTAAGAACACTAACATTAGGGCCATCCAAGGTTGGTATCTCAGATAGCCCGCTGAATTCAGGGCATAGGAATCTACTTCATTCTCCTGGTAGCCTGCCGAATGTCCTCCCTTCTCTTGATGTGACAGGGAGTATGCCCACTCCTGGATCGAATTCGCCATTGGGTAACCCATAGGTCGGGCGAGGGACGAATTTGATGCAACCAGCGAAAATGCATCGGTATCGTTTGGGCGGGGAGGAATTTCAGTTGCCTGTCCGGATGCCGGAAGCGGAGAATTTTGAGGTAGAAGAGGATGAAATGGGGATGGCTGAAAAAGCCACCCCATTTGTTTCTACAGGAAGAGAGGCATACTTTCCAAAAACTGACAGCCTGGTCTGCCTGCTGAATGGCTGGGTGGCATTTGCTTGGAGAGATGTACAGGTCTGGTCGAAAAAGTTTGGTTTTCTGGTGCGCGTGGAGGGGGGACGCGATTTTTATATCCGTTCTGATGGAGATGAGATCCGCTGGGTGGGAGATACACAATCCGGGATAGGATTGAGCGAGACCGAGCGGCAGATCTTGCTTGGGCCGGTCATCGTGCTGGCGCTGGCATTACGGGGGGTATTGAGCCTGCATGCCAGCGCGGCGATTTTCAGGGGAAAGCTGGTGCTGTTTCTGGGGGAATCGGGGCAGGGTAAATCCACCCTGGCGGCATATCTATCGGGACAGCCAGGCTGGAGATTGGCGGCGGATGATATCCTGCCAGTAACGGAGGGGGTGGATGGGCTGACCGCCTGGCCGCATTTCCCGCAGCTCAAGCTGCCGAAGGAGGCACAGCCGGGGCCGGGGCTGCCGGAGCAAATCGCAGTTCACGCCGTTGTTATGCTAACCGAGGCTGATTCTGATGGAGATCCCAATTTGAAGATCCTGCCAGCCAGCCAGGCAGTCCAGGCCTACCTGGGGCATACCGCCGGAACGCGCCTGTTTGGGCCAAAGCAGCTTGCCGATCACCTGGCTTTTTGCGCCAATGCGGCTGGACAAACGCCAACCTACCGCCTGATCTATCCGCACCGCCGGGAAACGCTTCCGCAAGTCAGAGAACTCTTGGAGAGCTTATGTTGACATTGGACGCAAAATTGCAAATACCCTCTTCCGTGTCGTTCACGTTCGTGGATGAGGATGCTATCCTGCTCAATATGCATACCAACCAGTATTACTTGTTGGATGAGGTTGGGGCGCGATTATTGAAGCTGTTGAAGGATGGGAAGACTCTGCGCGCGAGTTACCAGTTGCTGCTGGAGGAATATGAGGTGACACCTGCCCAATTGGAGCAGGACATCCTGGAGCTGCTGGATGGTTTGAAGGAGCAAGGACTTGTTGAAGTCGGTCCGGCATAAGCTGCAGACTGCCAGACAGCTCTCCTGGCCGGATTGGCTGAACCTGCTGGAGGCCTGGTGGGGGCTTCTGGCATTTTACCTGGCGATCCGCCTGGCCAGGTTTGAGCAACTGGATGTGTCCATGCACCCTGCCAGGCAGGGAAGGGATCTGCCGAAGGATGCAACTAATCGGGCCTGGCATACGCAAAAGCTGGTGAGCATGGCAGCGCGCCTGCATCTGCTCTCCATGACCTGCCTGCCAAGGGCACTGACCTTGCGCTGGATGTTAAGCCGGCGCGGTATCCCGGCACAGTTGCAGATCGGGATGAGTAAATCTCCGGCTGGAGTGTATGCACATGCCTGGGTGGAGGTGGGTGAGGCAGCGATAGGAGAGCCAGAGGATATCGGGGACAGGTTCAAGGTATTGCAGCACTCCATATAAAAAAAGTCTTTCCAGCTCTTCTCGATATCCGGCAATCCCAGCGAGCCATGATATAATTTCCTCCTACCAACCCGGAACGGAGGCCATATGGAAATTACAACTAAACAGTATAAACATTGTGACCTGCTCAGCATACAGGGCAAGGTAGATAGTTATACTGCCCCGGATCTGACGAAAGCCATTGAGACTCTTAATGCTAATGGGCAGTTCAAAATCGTGCTCGATATGGGCGAATTGGAATATATGTCCAGCGCCGGGTTCCGCGCTTTGTTGATCGGGCAGCGTAACTGCAAGCGCTACAACCGGGGCGAGATCATCCTGACCAGGGTTCCCAAGAAGATCATGGATGCCTTGGAATTGACTGGCTTTACGCCGCTTTTCAGGATGTTTACGGATGTAACCGAGGCAGTTGGCAGTTTTTAGCTTCTTTAAGAGCATACCACTTTTCCAGGCCGCCTCAACTTTCAGGCCGTGAGGCGGCCTCGTCATTCCCACGCTCCCATGCGAACGGCTATCTTTCCTGCCAGGTTTGACCAGTTGGATATCATCCGCGGATTTGCTGCTCAGGCAGCCCGGGATGCTGGTATGAATGATTCCGAGTCGTATGCTATTGAACTGGCTGTTGATGAGGCTTGTACCAATATCATCGAACATGCTTATGATGGTGAAAATCGGGGGGACATCGAATGTACCTGCGAAACCGAAGACAATTGCCTTACCATCGTCATCCGCGATCATGGGATGCCATTCGATCCGGCCACTGTAGCCGTGCCAGACCTGGATGCAGATATCGATAACCGGGCTGTAGGCGGCCTGGGTGTCTTTCTTATGAAGCAATTAATGGATGAGGTGCATTTTGAACCTCTGGGGGATGCGGGCAATGTCCTGACGATGATCAAGCGCAGAAAAAAAAAGAATCCTGCTGATTCCTTGCTAGAACCGCGAGATGCCATGTGGAGACAGATCATCAAGTTGGGGGAAGGGTTGATGCAAAAGGAGCGCCTGGCAGACCGGCGCGACCTTATCATAGATACTGTCAGGCAACTGCTGGATTGCCAGGTGGAGCTTTGGTTAGATGAGAGTCTATTCCGGCTGCCAGGTATAAATCAATCTCCCGTATTTCCCTCGAAACCGGCCGATGGGCTGATGAACGAAGCATTCATTTCGGGAAAATCGTATGCCCTGGAAAAGCAAAGGAAGGCAGCCGCTTTTCTTCTAAAAAATGGGGATACCAGCATAGGTGTGCTCCAGGTAAGCCGGCCTGCCAGGCCGTTTCGCAAAAATGAAATCGAGACCCTGGAAGGTCTGGCAGGGCACGTATCGTTGGCATTAGTGGCGGCACACCGCTTCATTGTGGATCAATGGCGCGTAGAACAATTGATGCTGGTCCGGCAGGTGAGCGCCCAGATAGCCAATTTGCTGGATCTTAATGAGCTGACCCGGCGGGTGACCAAACTGATCCAACGGACTTTTAGTTACTATTATGTAGCTGTCTTTACTTACGAACCGGAGCATGAATACCTGAGTTTCAGATCCAGCGCAGGGCAAGGGCGTGGACGCGGGAAACCGCTGAAAATCCGCGTAGGGGATGGCTTGATTGGCTCAGTGGTACGCACCGGTGTAGAGGCCATAGCGAACGATGTTTCCAGTGAACCACGCTTTCGGTTCCTTGCCCGGCTGGCTGAGACTCAATCTGAAGCTGTAATTCCTTTGAGAATTGAGAGCCAGATCCTGGGCGTGTTGGACGTACAGTCAGATCGGCTGGGAGCGTTCCACCCGAATGACCTGTTGGTATTACGGGCCTTGGCCGATACCATCGCCATTGCTATAAACGGGGTGCACCTGTACGGAGAGCTGCAAACCCGGGCCGAACATCTGAAAATGGTGGCCGAGGTCAGCAACGATATCACCTCCATACTCGACCTGGATGAGTTGCTAAATAAAGTGGCTGTTCTCATCAAAGAGCGCCTGGGTTTCCCATACGTGCATCTCTTTACTGTTCATCCCAACCGGCGCCAAATCATATACGAGGCCGGCAGCGGGGCGCGCAGTGCCGCCTTGAAAGGATACAAGATCAGCCTGGACAGCGACGAAGGGATCATTTCGTGGGTGGCACGCGAAGGCCGGACCATTCTGGCCAACGATGTCAGCAAGGAAGCGCGCTACAAGCCCTCACCGCTGCCGCCTGAAGATACCCGCGCTGAACTGAGCATACCGCTGGTTTTTGATAATCGAGTTGTAGGTATACTTGACCTGCAGAGCGACCGGACAGGCGCCTTTTCTGAGGAAGATCATTTTCTGTGCGAAGCCCTGGCCGACAGCGTTGCCCTGGCCATTCACAATGCGGACCTTTACCAGACCGAAAGGTGGAGGCGGCAAGTAGCTGACAGCCTGCGTGAGGTGGCCGGTTCCATTTCTGCAGAAGTCGGCGTGGATGACGTGTTGGACAGCATCCTGCATGAACTGGAGCATAACCTGCCTTGCGATGTAGCCGCCATCTGGTTGATGGAGGGTGAAGAGCTGTATTTGGCGCACATCCATGGGGCCGAGAGACCGGACGTGGCGGATGCGCTCCTGCGCTGGCCGGAATCCTATGATTTTCTCAAGTCTGCTCTCGATTCCGACCAACCGGTCATCCGGAAACCGGAAGACCCCATCGGCCCATCGGGGGCGGCACGCGGTTTCTCGGCTGACTATTCTTCCATTGCCGCCGGGCTGCGGGCGGGTGAACGTCCCCTGGGCGTATTGACTCTCACCCACCATGCTTCCCGACAATACGGCCACGAAGCCCAGGCGATCACTTCCACATTTGCCAATTACGCTTCGGTGGCGATCGAAAATGCCCGCCTGTATGATGCAGCCCAGGAACAAGCCTACGCCTCGGCAGCCTTGCTGCAAATTGCCCAGGCGGTTGCCAACTCGAACAGCCTGGATGAAACGATCGGCAGCGTAGTCCGTATCACGCCCATCCTGGTGGGGGTAAAAGCAAGCGCAATATACCTCTGGAAAGAGGGACATTTCCACCCAACCCAGGCGTATGGATTCTCGGAGGAAGCCCAGGCCAGCCTGCTGGGCAGGGATTTCCTACCAGGGGATTTCCATTTCCTGGCGGTTGTGCGCGAAGAAACTCGAATGAAAGTTGGTTTGCTGGAAAATTCTGTCCCTGTAGCCTGGTTGGATCCCATCCTGGCCAATACCGAGGCGGAAACAGAATTTATCATGCAGACCGGGGAACACTTGCTGATCGGTTTCCCGTTGATCGTCAGAAACGATTTTTATGGGGTCATGCTGGTTGAAGAGGATTCTGAAGCTCGCAGGTTCCGCTCGAAGCGTGTGGAGATCGTCACCAGCATAGCCCAGCAGGTGGCGCTTAGCATCGAGAATAATAACCTTCAACTCGAAATGATGGCACGCGAACGCCTGGAGCATGAGGTTGAGCTTGCCCGGCAGATCCAAAAAACGTTCCTGCCGGAGTATTTGCCTGAAATCCCCGGTTGGGAGCTGGCGGCCACCTGGCTGACGGCCCGGCAGGTGGGGGGGGATTTTTACGATGTGATCGAACTGCCGGGAGGCCGGTTGGGCCTGCTTATTGCCGATGTTTCCGATAAAGGCATGCCAGCCGCCCTTTTCATGGCGCTAACCCGGACGTTGATCAGGGCGGTCATCCATGATACTTTTTCACCAGCAGAGACTTTGCAACGGGTAAATGACTTGATCATCCCTGATAACCGGCAAAGCATGTTTGTGACGACGGTGTATGGCATCCTTTCGATAGAAAGCGGGGAGTTTACGTATGCCAATGCCGGGCATAACCCTCCCATCTGGCTGAACAGTTCAAGCGGTAAATTCGAAACTCTGCAACGGACGGGGGCGGCTCTGGGAATCATCGAAGGAATGAAAATCGACCAGCGTACCATTGTGCTCGGTAGCAACGATTTGTTGCTTTTATATACCGATGGTCTGACGGAGGCCTTCTCGCCACAGGATGAAACGTTTGGCGAAGAACGCGTTCTTGAAACGCTGAAAGCTATGGAGGCTGCCCCGGTAAAAAATGTGCTGGAAGCCCTGGAGACTTCGGTCAACCAGTTCATGCACCCTTTGCCGGCAGCGGATGACCTGACCATGTTGGCATTGAAACGGATAGCATAGTAGCAAATGCCAGAGAAATGTGAGACGGCTGTATTTGATCCTTTTGGTTCTCCCGTATCGAACGGGAAAGGAGGAGTTCATCCCGCTAAAAACGGAAGAACCGAGATTAATCAACAGAATCGCCATTTTTAATCCCCATGGTATAATAAAAAAGCTGGAAATTTCCTGAAGGAGCAATCCACTTTGGCTTTCAATCCACTCAATTGGCTTTTGGGCCTTTTTTCCCTGGATATAGGCATCGATTTGGGTACTGCCAATACACTTGTTCTTGTCCGAGGAAAAGGTATTGTCATTAACGAGCCTTCCTGGGTGGCGATTGACAAGCGGACCCGCCAACCCATGGCGATTGGATTGGATGCCAAGGAGATGGTGGGGCGTACGTCAGGCAATGTGATCGCGGTGCGTCCAGTCAGAGACGGCGTCAT
>Ga0335069_10010861_pt1 | contig 12885 bp, 8 predicted proteins | sample Lox_Sample_11_FD_206714 | JGI IMG/M metagenome (GOLD analysis project Ga0335069, IMG submission 206714) | Soil microbial communities from Loxahatchee National Wildlife Refuge, Florida, United States - Lox_Sample_1.1 | ecosystem: Environmental > Terrestrial > Soil > Wetlands | place: USA: Florida... | reverse complement strand
GCGGGAGCGTATCACCGCGCTCTTCAAACGCAAGTTCACCACCGACCTGCCGCTCGATACCGGCGAGGAGCTGACCAAATTCGCGAGAGAGAAGCTGCGCGAGCAGTTCATCGCCGCCGACGCCGGCATCTCGGGCGCGAACCTCATCGCCGCCGACAGCGGATCGATCATGCTGGTGGAGAGCGAAGGAAACATCCGCATGAGCACCACGCTGCCGCCGCTGCATATCGCCATCGCGGGCATCGAGAAGGTCGTGCCCTCGCGCACCGACTTCGGCACCTTCATCGAACTGCTCCCACGCAGTGGGACAGGCCAGCCGCTTACCTCCTACGTCAGCATCCTGCATCCGCCGCTGAAAGCGCCGCCTTTCGTCGCTCCGGGCAAGACAGCGAAGGCGCGCGAGTTCCACATGGTGCTGATCGATAACGGCCGCAGCGGCATGCGCGACGACCCCGTGTTGCGCGAGGCGCTGCGCTGCATCCGCTGCAGCGCGTGCCTGAACTCATGCGCGAATTTCGAGACGGTCGGCGGCCACGCCTTCGGCGGCGAAACCTATTCCGGCGGCATCGGCGGCTCTTGGGAGGCGGGCACGGGCAAGCTGTTCAACGCCCGCTTCAGCGAGCTGTGCACCGGCTGCTCGCGCTGCGTAACGCAGTGTCCGGTGCGCATCGACATCCCCTGGCTGAACGAAAACCTTCGCCAGCGGATGAATCTTGCGCAGCCCCGTTCGGGCGCGAGGTCGGCGTTCGGTGCGATGACCGGCAGCGCCGCTGAAGACCGCGTCGCGCCGCTACAGAAGCAATTCTTCGCCAACTATCAGAGCATGGCCGAACGCGCCTCGCGATTCCCCGCACTTTCCAACGCGGTCAACAGCCTGCCATTCGTGCGCAGCCTGATGGAGGACGCCGTCGGCCTTGATCGCCGCCGCAAGCTCCCGCCATTCGCGCCCAAGACCTGGCAGCAGCTATATCGCGAGCAGCCGGACGGCGCGTCAGCCGCACAACCCGCATCGCCCGCAGTCCTCATGTTCGCCGATGTATTCACGAACTACGGTTCGCCGGAACGGGGCATGGCCGCGATTCGCGTGCTCCAGCAAGTTGGGTTGAACATCGAGCTAAGTCCTACGCTGTCAGACGGACGCGCAGCGATTTCGCAAGGCATGATCGCGACCGCGCGCGAACAGGCAATCGCCACGGCTCAAATGCTTCTGCCGCACATCGAGGCCGGCAAGACGATTTGCGTCGTCGAGCCCAGCGTTCTCGCCATGTTTCGCATGGACTACGTCCACCTGCTCGACGACGCCACCTGGGCGCGATTCTCGCGCGGCCAGTTTGTAGAACCGATCGAGCTGCTGCACTCGATTGCGAAAGAGAATCAGATAGATCTGGCGCAGAAATTCTCCGCGAGCCGCACGCCTCACGGCAGGCGCGTCTTCTACCACTCGCACTGCCAGCAACGAAGCTGCGATGCCGCATGGCAGACCGTCGAGGTCCTGCGCGCCTGCGGTTTCGATGTGGTGACGTCGTCGGTGGAGTGTTGCGGAATGGCGGGCAGCTTCGGCTACAAGCGCGAGTACTACGAGCTCAGCATGGCGGTGGGCGAAGACCTCTTCGCGCAGGTGCGCGCCGCCGAGCAGGACGGCCCGCGCACGCTGGTCGTCAGCGGCACCTCGTGTCATGAACAGTTGTGGGCTGGAATGGATCGAGAAGTCATGCACCCCGCGGAATTGCTGCTCAGCACATGCTAGAAGTCCGCTTCGTGTCAGGGCACGTCTTTAGACGTGCCGCAAGCGAAGCACTAATGTTCGGGCTTCAGCCCCGGGCTCGCGTATGCAGGGGCTAAAGCCCGGCTCCTAGAACGCCGCCGCTCGGCACGACTGAAGATCGTGCCCTGACACGAACCAGCCCTTGTAGGATAAGCACCAGTCCGCCTACGCGAACGCCGTCTCCTCATACGTCCCGTACACCTCGCGCAGCGCATCGCAGATCTCGCCCACCGTCGCGTAGGCCTTCACCGCGTCGATGATGAACGGCATGGTATTCACCGGCGAAATCTGACCGTTCTCGCCCGCCTTCGGCTCTTGCGCGGCGGCATGCTTCAGTGCGTCAAGGCAACGCCGCACCTCGTCATTCGAGCGGCGTTCACGCAGCGCTTTCAGCTTGCGCGTCTGCGCCTGCGCCACCTCTTCTCCGATGTAGAGGATGTTGGGCGCCGGCTCCTCGACCACAAACTCGTTCGCGCCCACCATGATTTTTTCCCGCGCCTCGGTGGCGCGCTGGAACTGGTAGCTGGCCTCGGCGATCTCCTTCTGCGGATATCCCTTCTCGATCGCCTTCACCATTCCGCCCATTGCGTCGAGCTTGTCGAAGTACTCGAACGCGCCGTTCTCCATGTCGAGCGTCTGCCGCTCGACGAAGTATGAGCCGCCCAGCGGATCGACCGTGTTCGCCACGCCCGACTCATACGCGATAATCTGCTGCGTGCGCAGTGCGATGCGCACCGCGTCTTCCGTGGGCAGCGCCAGCGCCTCGTCGTAGCTGTCGGTGTGCAGCGACTGCGTCCCGCCCAGCACCGCCGCCAGCGCCTGGATCGCGACGCGCGCGATGTTGTTCATCGGCTGCTGCGCCGTCAGCGATACACCCGCGGTCTGCGTGTGGAAGCGCATCAGCCAGGTGCGCTGCTGCTTGGCACCGAAACGGTCCTTCATCAGCCGGTACCAGATCTTGCGCGCCGCGCGATACTTCGCGATCTCCTCGAAGAAATCGTTGTGCGCATTAAAGAAAAAGCTGAGCCGCGGCCCGAATTCGTCCACATCGAGCCCGCGCCGCCGCGCCCACTCCACGTACTCCACGCCGTCGTAGATGGTGAACGCCAGCTCCTGCAGCGCCGTCGAGCCGGCCTCGCGAATGTGATACCCGCTGATGGAAATCGTGTTGAACTTCGGCGTGAACTTCGAGCCGAACTCGAAGGTATCGATCACCAGCCGCATCGACGGCGGCGGCGGGTAGATGTATTCCTTCTGCGCGATGTATTCCTTCAGGATGTCGTTCTGGGTCGTGCCGGAAATCTTTTTCCAGTCCGCGCCCTGCTTTTCCGCGACCACCAGGTACATCGCCCACAAAATCGACGCCGGCGAGTTGATGGTCATCGAGGTCGTCGTCTTCTCCAGATCGATGCCGTCGAAGAGGATCTCCATGTCCTCGAGCGAATCGATGGCGACGCCGCACTTCCCTACCTCGCCCTCGCTGAACGGATGGTCGCTGTCATAGCCCATCAGCGTCGGCAGGTCGAAGGCGACCGACAGCCCGTGGCCGCCGTGCGCCAGCAGATACTTGTAACGCTGGTTCGTCTCCTCCGGCGAGGCGAAGCCGGAAAACTGGCGCATCGTCCACATCTTGCCGCGATAGCCGGATGCGTGAATGCCGCGCGTGAACGGCGGCTGCCCGGGATAGTTCAGGTACGGATCGTAGCTCCAGTCTTCGGGCAGGTCGGCTTGCGTGTAGAGCCGCCGAATCGGCACGTTCGAGATAGTGCTGAAGCGCGCGTCGCCGTGCTCATCGAGATTGACGCCGGTCGGCGCGCCGATCGGCCGCTCCGGGGCCTTCTCCAGCGTCGGCGCCAGCGTCTTCTCCGCCCACTGCTTCTCGGACTCGGCGGGACGGCGGCCCGCTTCGAACAGATCGGTTACCGGCGATTCAGATACAGCTTTCCCTTCAGACCTGCGGTTGTTGGCCATCGTTTTTCCCCACGTTACGACGAACCTTCCATGCTAGTAGATGCGACCGAGGCGGGCAAGAAGCACGAGTGCTGAGTGCTGGCAGTGCGAAGTTCAAGGCACCGTGCGACCCGAGCATAGCAAGAGAGCCCGCAGGGCGTGCATGACAGCCCAGCACGGAGTGAAGCTCAGTGCTGGGTCTCGGGCTCGGTTCGTTCCAGAGTCCCTCGGGGACGACGCCCGCGCCCACCACGTGCCCGAGGCATTGCGAGCCCTTAAGCAATCCTTGTACCCAGCATTCCGCTACGCTCCATGCTGGGCTATCATCCACGCCCTTCGGGCTCTGCTCTTCGATCACTCCGCCGGTTTACTGGAGAGGTTAACTGCATCCCCTACAGAGTTTTGAGGTCGGCGTGCGTGAACAAAAGTCCTGTGTTGATTACGAAAGGCTAATTACTCGCACCCCTACTTTCGTAATCTTGACCGCGCCCATCCGAGCGATAGGCTAGTAGGTTGGGCTTCGTGTCCAATGCAGGCCGCTTTCTGCCTGCCTCAAGCTCTTTGAAAATTGGGTTCGGTCGAGTGCCCATGCGACCAGCGAGCCGGCAATCCGTTCCTTCCTGCCCTCCTCCCGGATCTCCTCCTTGGCGAATCAGGTATGAAGTAAATTGCTTATATTCAATCGGTTACACATAAGTCATTTGTTGAGAAGACTTTAGACTCAGTATGCAAGTGATTGAATGGAAAAGGACTTACTAGGCAGCCTAAGTCCAATGTTTTGACGACTTTGCGCTAAAGTCGTCTAAACAAAGGACTAGAGGAGGGGCGTATACCCCCATATAAATGTGCGCACTGAAGGGTCTACCGGTAAGTCTTACCTCATTTGGCAGGCAGAAATTACATCCCGTTCGGTAGCGGGTGAACCACGGCTGCACTCATTATTTACGTCTGCAGCACGCCGACGCTGAATTTCGGCACGTCGGGGTTGAGCGCGGCGGCTTCGAGCGCGGTGATGATGGCCTCGCGCGTCTCCGCCGGATCGATGATCTTGTCGATCCACAGGCGCGCGGCGCCGTAGCGCGGGTCCATCTGCTCGTCGTAGGTGGCCTTCACTTCGTTGTAGAGCGCTTTCTTGTCTTCCTCGCTCAGCTTCTTGCCGCCGCGCTCCAGTTGCTTGATCTTGATCTCGACCAGCGTGCCGGCGGCGGAGGCGCCGCTCATCACGGCGTACTTGGCCGTCGGCCAGGCGAAAACAAAGCGCGGATCGTAGGCCTTGCCGCACATTGCGTAATGTCCTGCGCCGAACGAGCCGCCGATGATCACCGCGATCTTCGGCACCACCGAGTTGGACACAGCGTTCACCATCTTCGCGCCCGCGCGGATGATGCCGCTCCACTCCGCGTCACGGCCAACCATAAAGCCGTTCACGTCGTGCAGAAAGACGAGCGGCACGAGGTTCTGGTTGCAGTCCATGATGAAGCGCGCAGACTTCTCGGCCGACTCGGTGTAGATGACGCCGCCGAACTCCATGCGCTTGTTGCCGGCGTGATCGGTCTGCTGCACGTGGGTCTTCTGGTTGGCGACGATGCCGACGGCGAAGCCGCCGATGCGCGCGTAACCGCAGAGCACGGTCTCGCCGTATTCGGCTTTGTATTCGCTGAACTCGCTGCCGTCGACGATGCGCGCGATGACCTCCTTCATGTCGTACTGGCGCGCGGGATCGCCGTCGAAGATGCCGTAGATTTCCTCGGCGGCGTAGCGCGGCTCTTCGGCAGGCTTGCGAGCGAAGACGCCGGACGGGCGAGCGCCGATCTTATCGACCAGCTGGCGAATGCGGGCGAGGCAGGACTCGTCGTTGGGCTCGCGGAAATCGACGGTGCCGCTGATCTCGGAATGCATCTTGGCGCCGCCGAGTTCTTCGGGGGAATACTTCTGGCCGATTGCAGCCTGCACCAGCGCGGGCCCGGCGAGGAAGAGTCCGCTGCCTTCGGTCATCAGGATGTGGTCGCACATCAGCGGCAGATAGGCGCCGCCGGCGACGCACATGCCCATGATAGCGGCGATCTGCGGAATGCCCATCGCCGACATCACCGCGTTGTTGCGGAAGACGCGGCCGAAGTCGTCGGTGTCGGGAAAGACGTCTTCCTGCAGCGGCAGAAAGACGCCGGCGGAATCGACCAGATAGATGGTCGGGATGCGATTGTCGATGGCGATGTTCTGGGCGCGGATCACCTTCTTCGAGGTCATCGGGAAGAACGCTCCGGCTTTCACCGTGGCGTCGTTCACGATGAGCATCACGAGGCGGTCGTGCACGCGCGCCAGTCCGGTGACGACGCCGGCGCAAGGCGCGCCACCCCATTCCTCGTACATGCGCCACGCGGCGAAGGAGCCGAGTTCGAAGAACTCGGTGCCAGGATCGATGAGCAGTGCGATGCGCTCACGCGCGGTCAGGCGGCCCTTCTTATGTTGCGAGTCGATCGCTTTGTCGCCGCCGCCCTGAGCGATGATCTCTTCCTCGTTGCGCACCTGGGCGACGAGTTCGGCGACGGCCCGCTGGTTGCGTTCGAAGCGCGGCGAATCGGGTTTGACGTTGCTTTCGAAGGAGGTCGTGGAATGTGAATGGTCGGTCATAGGCGCGTCGGCAGACCATCCACGATAATGCAGCGGCGCGCGGGGGCGCAAACAGCCCTGAGCCGTCAGTTGTCAGCTATCAGATAGACCGTATGAATATGTTATTGAAACTGACAAACAGACTAGATGCCGAGCTTCTTGACTTCCTCGTTGTAGTACTTGCGATAGAGGATGTCCCACTCCTGCGAGCCTTCGAGGATGGTGCGGCGCTGGCTCTCGATCTTCTGCCGGGCGGCAGCGTCGATTTTGGCTTCCTGCGCCATCAGGAGTTCGAGCAGGCGCTTGGTTTCGAGGCGGATGCTGTTGCGGTCCTCGACGAACTCGACTTCCGGCATCTCGGCCAGCGCGTCGGAGACGGCGTGCGCAAGCTTATTAATTTTTTCGCGGCTGATTCGCATAAAGCAGCAATTAGCAGTTGGCAATTAGCAGTTAGCCTTCACTTGAGGCGCTGTGGCCAAGTGCTAAATGCTAAGTGCGCTGTTTCAAAGAACGGCCTTGTACTTTCGCACCAGCTCGTTCTTCACTTTCTTGAACATCTCCTGGTAATTGGCGCCGCTGCGCTGCATCTCGTCGGCGTAGGTTTCCAGGATGATGCGGACTTCGTCGTTGATGCGGTCTTCCAGCGTTAGCTCGTCGAGCATCGCCTGGTTGACGCGCTCGGCAACAGCAGCCTTGTTGGGCGTCTCGATGAACTCGCCCGCAATCAGCTTGTTGGTGATTTCGCGGGCCAAGTAGCCCACATATTCTTTGGAGAAGAGCATCGCCGGTTCGCAGAACGACTGGGAAAACAGTTAGTTTAGCACAACGAATTGCGGCGGCTGTCGCCCAGAATTCGTTCGGAGTATCATGAGTTTCGCCGCGGCGTTTGCGCCGCGCTCGAGGGAGACGATGCCCGAAGACCTGTCCGGGTTGAAAGATGACATGAACGCTTTCATCGTGGGTCACGGCTTGAGCCGCTTTCAGGGCTACGTGACCGAAGACGTGCACAGCGTCATGTGGGACCCGCGCGATAATCCCGAAAGCTGGAAGGACTTCGTGGAGCTGGCCAAAAAAGCCGGCGCGCAGTTCCTGTCGATGGACGAAGAAGTTTTGCAACGCGATGAACTCGATTACCTCATGCAGCGTCTGCAACACACCGCTTTTCCAAGCGATGAGGACATGGAAGAGGCGCGCTGGCTGCGCAACTACATCGGCAAGACAGGCTTCATTCAGCTCGGCTGGCCGCACGAGGGAATCATGTTCCTGTTCGAAGTCAGCACCGAGTGGTATGAGCGCTATCAGCACCTGCTTGACCTGGTGGAAGACTTCGGCAGCATGGCCATCGACGACTCGGATCAGGAGGATGAACGATAAGGCAGTGGTCAGTGGTCAGTGGCCAGCAACGGCCTCAGCGCAAGGATTTGCGCGATCACTGACCACTAGCCACTGGACACTGACCACTGTTTCTCATGCGCTGGATTCTTCGCAACGCCGATTCACAATACTCCGAGACGCTCGCGCGCGAGATGAATCTCGCGCCATCGCTGGCGCGTCTGGTTGCGGCGCGCGGCATTGTGACTGTCGACGAAGCCCGCCAGTTCCTCGCGCCGTCCCTGAGCGATCTGCACTCCCCTTACCTGATGACCGGCCTTCGCGCCGCGGTCGAACGCCTGCGCGCGGCCATTGAGCGTGACGAGACAGTACTCATCTACGGCGACTACGACGTCGATGGCACGACGGCGATCGTCATCCTGAAGACTGCGCTGGAGCTGTGCGGCGGCAAGGTCGAGTATCACGTGCCGCATCGCATCCGCGAAGGTTACGGCATGCGCGATGAGGTGATCGAGCAGGCCGCCGAGCGTGGCATTCGCCTCATCATCAGCGTCGATACCGGCATTCGCGCCTTCGCCGCGGCAGAAACCGCCTCCCGCTGCGGAGTCGATCTCATCGTCACCGATCATCATCTGCCGCAATCGGGCGCGGTGCCGAAGGCGCTGGCGGTCGTCAATCCCAATCAGCAGGGTTGCGATTATCCGTGTAAATCTCTTTGCGGCGCGGGAGTGGCCTTCAAGATCGCACAAGCGCTGCTGGTAGAGAGCGGACGCGAACGGCTGCTGCCATCGTTTCTAAAGATCGTGGCGATCGCGACGATCGCCGACGCGGTGCCGCTGGTTGGCGAGAACCGCGTCTTCGCTAAGCTCGGACTGGAAGGCCTGCGCAAGCCAGTGAATGCAGGCTTGCGCGCATTGCTGGCGAATTGCCAGCTCGATGGCTCGCGGCCGCTCAGCGCCGGCGACATTGCGTTCCGCGTTGCGCCGCGACTGAATGCCGCAGGTCGCATGGACATTGCCGAGCGCGTGATTCAGCTCTTCACCGAGAAGGACGCCGCCAAAGCGGCGGAAATGGCGATGCAGCTAGACCAGTTGAACGGCGACCGGCAGCAGGAGGAGCAGCGCATTCTGCAGGAGATCCAGCAGAAGATCGAGTCATCGCCGGAGTTCAAAGACGCGTACTGCCTGGTGGTGGACGGCGAAGGCTGGCATCGCGGCGTGATCGGGATCTGCGCGACCCGAGTGGTCGAGCGATATCATCGTCCCGCGCTGGTGTTCTCCTGTGAGAACGGCGAGGCGCACGGCTCGGGCCGCTCGATCACCGCCTTTCACCTGCTGGAGGCGCTGGAGTCCTGTCCTGAGTTATTCACGCGCTTCGGCGGTCACTCTCACGCTGTAGGATGCGCCTTGCCAACCAGCCGCGTTGCCGACTTGCGTGTGCATCTGGATGGCTACGCGCGCCAGCATCTGACGCCCGAAGATTTCGTTCCGGTGCTGGAATACGACGCCGAGATCGCCCTGGACGAACTCAACCGGGATTTCTGGCTGGCATTACAGAAGCTGGAGCCGTTTGGCTCGGGAAATCCCGTGCCGGTTTTCGTGGCGCGAAATGCGAAGCTGATTCAGCCGGCTCGGGTGCTGAAAGAAAAGCACGTGAAGCTGCGCGTCATCCCCGGCGACCCCAATTCCAATGGCGGCCGTTTCCAGCGCGCCCATGACGTGATGGGCTGGCGCATGGCCGAGCGCCTCGCGCCGAATGCGTTGCTCGCCGGAGACGTTCTCGACCTCGCCTTCAGCGTGGACTACAACGAGCATCCGGAATTCGGCGGCGTGCAGTTGAACCTGGTGGATTTCGCTCAGGCAGTTCCCGTGAATACGGTGGCCCAAGCGGCGCGATGACAGATCTCGGGCATCACTGACAAATCCCCTGCGCTTATTGCACCCTCTAAGTTGATCGGGGCCGGCAATTCGCCACCAGGAGGGTCGTCATGGCGGAGTTGAAGCTGAGATTCGATGCGGTGTACTACCACGTCAACGACATGGATAAAGCGGTCGCGTTCTATCGCGACGTTCTGGGATTTCGGCCGAAGTCCCGGGACTATGTTGCGCGCTTCGATGTGGACGGTGTTCTCTTTGAACTGGTGCCGAATTCCTCGGGCGGCGAGTTGCGCGGTACCGGCAATGCGCGATTGAGCCTTGGAGTCGCCGATATTCATCAGGCTACGCGCGAGTTACAGGCCCGAGGTGTACCGACAACCCCGGTGAAAGAGGAGCCGGGAGGGCTGCTCGCGTTCTTCCATGATCCTGACGGCAATGAACTTTGTCTTTGGCAAGATGCGTGATGCAGGCCGCGCGAATCCCCACGTGAGCGACTCGATCCCCACGTGAGCGACTCGATCTCCGCCGCACTTTACAGGTCCGCCACGCGGGTTTAGTATTCCCAACCAATGGAGACGGTGCTGGACGAGGTGTGCGCAAGTTGCGGGAGCGACCGCCTGGCGGACGGCCGCTTCTGTCTGTTCTGCGGCGACCTGCTGTCCGATCCGAGTCCGCGAAAGTCCTCGCCTTCACGAGCTGCCGGCTCTCTACGCCAGCACAGTGCGATCGTTTCTTCTGACATCGAATACGCCGGATTCTGGCGAAGATTTTGGGCGGGGTCCATCGATCTCGCCATCGAGGCGACGGGAGCCCTGGTGCTTACCTACGCCATCGACCTCATCTTGCGGACTTTCGGTCGAGGTTTTGGCATCGATCCCTGGGATTCGAAGGTCTTTACCGGCGTGGCCTTCATCCTGATCCTGGCTGTCGGTTCATGGCTCTACTGCGCATTTGCCGAGAGCTCCGCCTGGCAAGCCACCATCGGCAAACGCCTGCTCGGAGTTCGGGTGATTAGCGCCGACGGAAGCCCCACGTCGTTTGGCCAGGCGACGGTCCGCCACTTCATGAAGTTCCTTTCTCTCTTCTGCCTCATGATCGGTTTTATGATGTCAGGTTGGACCAAGCGCCGCCAGGCGCTGCACGACATGCCCTGCGATTGTCTGGTAGTTCGCACGCGGTAACGTATTCTCCCTATCGCATTAGAAGCGGTATGGCCGACAGAGCGGGCTTTCGAGACCGTGTCGCGAGTCGGGTTGCCGCTACCGCCTCCAACGTTCTTCCATTCGGACGCGCGTTTGATGGAACGCACAGCGGAAGACGTTCTCTACCCAGCATTCATGGCGTAAGATCGAAGCAGATGTTCCAATCGTTAGCTCAGGTGCGAAAGTGGCTGGTCGGTGGGGTCTGTGTGCTCATCGCCGCAGTGACCGTGTCGTACTGGATCGCTCGCTCGCGCGTTCAGCCGCTGTTGCACAACGTGCCTAGCCAGTTGGGTATCGACATCCAGCAGACGAGCGACGGTTTTTCGCTCTCCAAGTCGGAAGCGGGTCGGACGATTTACACCATCCGCGCCTCCAAGGCGGTGCAATTCAAGCAGGGCGGTCATGCCGACCTGCGCAACGTGCAGATCGTCGTTTACGGGCGCAATCACGATCGCTACGACCAGATCTACGGCGACCAGTTCACCTACAACCCGGAGACCGGCGACATTAAGGCCGTAGGCGAGGTCCACATCGATTTGGAGGGAAACGCCGAGGGGCCGACGAAGCCTGATCAGGCGCCGCCGGCAGAGCTGAAGAATCCTCTGCATCTGGTGACACGGGCGCTCACCTTCAATCAGAAGACGGGAATCGCGCAAACCGATGACGTGGTGGATTTCCAGACGGAACAGGCGACGGGCTCGGCGCGCGGCGCTTATTACGATTCCAAACAGAACGAGCTGCAGCTCAAGTCGGACGTTCACATCGTTACCCGCGGAGAACATCCAGCAGTCATTACCGGGACCTCCGGAATGATCCAGAAACAGCCACGGCAGGCGGTTCTGCTGAATGTGAAGATCGATCAGCCCGACAAGACGTTGACCGCCGATAAGGGAACTTTGCTCTTCTCGCCAGACAATACGGTGCAGCACGCGGTCGTGGAAGGAAATGTGCACATCGAAAGTCGGGGAGCGTCGGTGATTGACGTCTACGGGCCACGCGGCGATCTCAACATGGGCCCGAAGAACACAGTCGAGCAGGCGATTATTTCCGGCGGCGCCAGGTTTGACGCGCACGGGGCCAGTGTTGCCCATGGATCGGCCGACACATTCATTGTCGACTTCGCGGGTCAGCATCAGCCTTCGCGCCTGCACATGGTGAAAAACGCATTGCTGAAGCAGGAGCCTCAGCCGGGCAAATCGGGTTCCAGTGGGCAGCCGATGGAGATCGCCGCCGAGCAACTTGATTTTCAGCTTGAGAACGGGAATCAGCTCAAAACCGCGGATACAGTCGGCAAGGCATCCATCACCATCTTGCCGTCGCCACCCGCACAGAAGACCGCACAAAAAACCGCCAGTTCGCGGCAGCAGACGACCGGCGGTAATTCCACCACCGTCGCCACTGCCGGCAAGTTCCACGCAAACTTTGACGGCAATAACCGCGTTCAGACGCTGCAGGGTTGGCCCAATTCGCGCATCGTCTCCACCGCGCCGGGTAAACCCGACAAAGTCAGTACGGCCGACAAGCTCGATGTGAGCTTTGCTGCTGACGGCGGCGTGCAGAAACTGATCCAGACGGGCAATTTCGAATACCATGAGCCGCCGCCGAATCCCACCAGTGGCGGACGCGCGGCGTTCGCCGATATGGCGACATACAAGCCCGACGATCAGATCCTGGTACTCACCGGGTCGCCGCGGATTATTGATGGAGGAATGACGACAACGGCAGCTCACATCCGCATGAATCGTCAAACGGGAGAGGGCTTCGCCGAAGACGACGTGAAAACGACGTACAGCGATTTGAAACCCCAGCCCGATGGCGCACTGCTGGCGACGTCGGATCCGATTCACGTCACCGCCCAGCACATGAGCGCGTTCAAGCAGCCGGGAGTGGCGCACTACAGCGGCAATGTTCGTTTGTGGCAGGCAGCGAATGTGGTGCGCGCGCCCAAAATCGACTTCGACAACGAGAAGCGTGCGATCTTTGCCGATTCCGATAAGTCGGAAACGGTTTCCAGCCTGTTCGTGCAGCAAGCGCAAGATGGCAAGCTGACCCCTATCGACGTAACGGCGGACAAGCTCACATATGTGGACGCGCAGCGACTGGCGCGATACAGCGGGAACGTGTTTGCCAAGTCAACGACGGGGACAGT
>Ga0335069_10010860_pt1 | contig 12886 bp, 9 predicted proteins | sample Lox_Sample_11_FD_206714 | JGI IMG/M metagenome (GOLD analysis project Ga0335069, IMG submission 206714) | Soil microbial communities from Loxahatchee National Wildlife Refuge, Florida, United States - Lox_Sample_1.1 | ecosystem: Environmental > Terrestrial > Soil > Wetlands | place: USA: Florida... | reverse complement strand
CACCTCCATGACCTGTTCTATGGGATCATCCGAGTCTACCATGAGGAAGTTCCTGAAATTCCGGATGTGCAGGAAGTGCGTGTCTCTCGTGAGAAGACACCTGCCCTCCTGCACCGCCAATTTCATGAGATCGCCATCATTTATATCCGGATAGTAGAGGGTATCAAAACCGAGAAGTCGCAGCCACCGGGAGAGACGGCCAAGCATGGCATCCGCGATGAAACGCGCATCATGGGAGGATTCATTGTTCATGCTCAACAGCTCATCGCCCAATAAAATACCGGGCGTCTTCTCGACATCAGTCTCTTGATGTCAGGGGAGACGCCCGATCTGTTTTTCCGCGCTCTCAGTGAGGAACGAGCACCCCACGCCTTTGCGTCACTCTTCCGTTACGGGCTCAGGGGCAGTGAATGGCTCCAGTTCCCTCTTCACAAAGGTGTTGCGGTACTTCTGCATCCCTGAACCGGCAAGAACAATTCTGCCCATGATGACATTTTCCTTCAATCCTCTCAATTCATCTATCTGGGCATTCAGCGCAGCCTCGGTAAGTACCCGTGTGGTCTCCTGAAAAGATGCAGCAGAAACCCAGCTTTCTGTAGTAAGGGAAGCCTTGGTGATGCCGAGGAGAAGGGGCCTTCCCTGCGCTGGCGCCCCTCCCGATCCCTTCACCTTCTCATTTTCCTCCAGGAAGAGTGTCCGGTCAACTTGCTCTCCTATAAGGAACGTCGTATCGCCCGTATCTTCAACCCTCACCTTTCTCATCATCTGGCGCACAATGGTTTCGATGTGCTTGTCATTGATCGAAACACCCTGGAGCCGGTATACCTTCTGCACCTCATCCACGAGATAACTCTGGAGTTCATTCGGTCCGAGGATATCGAGGATGCTGTGGGGATTCACCGCCCCATCCATTAAAGGCTCCCCTGCCTTTACCCAATCACCTTCGTGGACGCTCACATGCTTGCCCTTGGGGATATGATACTCACGCTGCTCCTCTCCACCCTTCACCACCACGACCCGCATTCCCTTATGTGCTCCACGGAATTCTACGACACCGTCGATCTCTGTGACAATGGCCTGTTCCTTTGGTCGTCTCGCTTCAAAAAGCTCAGCAACCCTTGGAAGGCCACCCGTGATATCCTTTGTCTTTGTGGTCTCTCTGGGTATCTTTGCAAGAATGTCGCCCGGAGAGACAAGGGCTCCCTTTTCCACAAGGATATGGGCGCCCGATGGCAATAAGTATCGCGCGAGATTCGTAGATCCCGGTATCTTCAGGGTCGCTTTCCCATGCTCATCTTTTATGGAGATCCTCGGCCTCATGGACGCGGGGTAATCGATGATGACCTTGTGAGAAAGTCCAGTAACCTCGTCGACCTCCTCCTTCACCGACACCCCCTCCGCAATATCGCCGAGGGCTATTCTTCCTCCCACCTCGGTGAGTATGGGCGTTGAGTAGGGGTCCCATTCCACGAGCCTCTGGCCCGCCCCGACCTTGTCGCCTTCCTTCACCTTCAGTTTTGCTCCATATACGAGATTGTATTTCTCCCTCTCTCTTCCGTGTCCGTCAACAATAGCAATGAGGCCGGTCCTATTGACTACAACAAGGTCACCTTCCCTGCTTCTCACTGCGTTGATATTTATGAACTTCGCTTTCCCCGGATTCTTGGAATCAAGGACCGCCTCTACTACTACCTTTGCGGCACCACCGATATGGAAGGTTCTCATGGTCAGCTGGGTGCCCGGTTCACCAATGGACTGCGCCGCAATGATTCCCACTGCCTCACCGATCTCCACAAGATCGCCCCTCGCCAGATCCCTTCCGTAGCACTTGGCACACACACCGAACTTCGTCTGGCATGTGAGCACAGACCGTATCTTCACCCTGTCAACCACCGATTCCATCACCTTTTGGGCAATCTCCTCGGTAATCTCATTATTTTTCTTTACGATTAGCTCCTTTGAATCAGGCTTATAGATATCTTCTACGGAGAATCTGCCGACGATCCTCTCATCCAGCGGCTGGATGATCTCTCCTCCTTCCACAAGGGAGGTGACGGTGATCCCCTCTGAGGTGCCGCAGTCGTCCTCGGTGATGATGACATCCTGTGCAACATCCACAAGCCTTCTGGTGAGATACCCTGAATTTGCTGTCTTGAGGGCAGTGTCCGCAAGTCCCTTCCTCGCACCATGGGTAGAGATGAAGTACTGCAAGGGAGTAAGACCTTCCCTGAAGTTCGCGGTAATGGGCGTTTCGATAATCTCGCCCGAGGGTTTTGCCATAAGTCCCCTCATACCCGCAAGCTGCCTGATCTGGGCAGTGCTTCCCCTTGCGCCGGAGTCGGCCATCATAAAGATACTGTTAAAAAGCCTTCTCTCCTTGAGCTCTTCCTCCGAGAACTTCTTCCCGTCCTCGGCCCCAAGTTCCTTCATCATCTCATCAGCGATCCTCTCGGTCACATTCGCCCATATATCGATCACCTTGTTATACCGCTCTCCGTGCGTGATGAGTCCCTCGTTGTATTGTTTCTGTATCTCCATAACCTCTTGTTCCGCGACCCGTATCAACTCAGGTTTCTTGGAGGGGATATGCATGTCAGCCATGCAAATGGATATACCTGACTTTGTGGCAAGGTCGAACCCCAGCTTCTCAAGGTTATCAAGAAATACCACCGTGGCCCGCTTTCCGGCCTTCTTATAGGTATTCTCTATTATTTTGGTAAGTTCTTTCTTCGTGATCTCCTTGTTCACCTCTTTAAAATGTACCCCCGAGGGAATGATCTCGCTGAACAGTACCCTGCCACAGGTCGTTTCAACAATCTGTCCATCCATCCGCACGTTGATCCATTTATGCAGATCCAGCTTACCCGCATCATAGGCCATTCTCACGTCATCGGGACCCGAATAGACGAGAGGCTTCCCTTCAATTCTCGATTTCTTCCTCATGCCCGCAAGGACCTTATCACACGTAGTTTCCATAAGATAGGTTTCGGTCCTCATCGTGATAATATCCTGTTCCTGCATCTTACCCTCATCGTAGGCTTCCTTAACCTCTTCAGGTCCTGCATACACATACCCCTTACCCTTTGTGAGGAAGTAGAGGCCCAGTACCATATCCTGTGTCGGCACAACAATGGGTTTCCCGTTTGCTGGGGAGAGGATGTTGTTCACTGACATCATCAAAACCCTCGCCTCTACCTGCGCCTCTATAGAAAGGGGCACATGGACCGCCATCTGGTCGCCGTCAAAGTCCGCGTTAAAGGCCGTGCAGACCAAGGGATGGAGCTTGATTGCCTTGCCCTCTACAAGGACGGGATCAAACGCCTGGATGCCAAGCCGGTGAAGGGTAGGGGCACGGTTCAGGAGCACCGGATGCTCCGCGATCACCTCTTCCAGGGCATCCCATACCTCCGGACGCTCCTTTTCCACCAGCCTCTTCGCAGCTTTGAGTGTAGTTGCAAACCCCTTTTCTTCGAGTCTGTTAAAAACAAAAGGCTTGAAGAGCTCCAACGCCATTATCTTCGGGAGACCGCACTGGTGGAGTTTCAGTTCAGGTCCCACCACGATTACCGAACGACCGGAATAGTCAACCCTCTTGCCGAGAAGATTCTGCCTGAACCTCCCCTGTTTTCCCTTGATCATGTCACTGAGGGACTTGAGGGGCCTCTTCGTCGCGGTCTTAAGAACCCTGCTCCTTCTGCCGTTATCAAAGAGGGCGTCAACCGCCTCCTGGAGCATCCTTTTCTCATTCTTGATGATAACACTGGGGGCCTTGAGTTCCATCAACCGCTTCAGTCTGTTATTCCTGTTGATTACCCTCCGATAGAGATCATTAAGGTCGGACGTAGCAAACCGTCCTCCCTCCAGAGGAACCAGGGGTCTCAGGTCAGGGGGGAGTACCGGGACAGCATCCATAATCATCCACTCAGGTTTATTCCCTGACTGTCTGAATGCCTCAATCACCTTCAGTCGCTTCGTGAGTTTTTTCTTGACGCCGATGGATGACGCATCCTTTATTTTTGCCTTGAGTTCAGCTGCGAGGCCATCCAGTGCAAGCCCTCTCAGGAGCTCACGTATCGCCTCCGCACCCATTCCCGCCTTGAAACGTGCGCCATACTCAGACGCCCTCTTCTTGTATTCTTCTTCGTTAAGCAGTTCTTTTTCCTTCAGAGGGGTGTCTCCGGGGTCGATGACAATGTAGCTTTCGAAATAGAGCACTTTCTCCAGTTGTCTCATGGTCATATCGAGCAATATTCCAATCCTGCTCGGTACTCCCTTAAGAAACCAGATATGCGCCACAGGGGTCGCAAGCTCTATGTGGCCCATGCGCTCCCTTCTCACCTTCGACTGGATGACTTCAACACCGCACTTATCGCAGACAACACCCCTGTGCTTCATCCTCTTGTACTTTCCACACAGGCATTCCCAGTCCTTCACAGGTCCGAAAATCTTTGCGCAGAATAGTCCGTCCCTCTCAGGTTTGAAGGTACGATAATTAATGGTCTCCGGCTTCTTCACCTCTCCGTAGGACCATTCCCTGATCTTCTCAGGCGAGGCGAGTTTGATCCTTATCGCCTCAAAATCTGTCGGATTCTTTGGTCTCTGAAAAAGGGCATTCACATCGTCTCCCAAGACTTATTCCCCCTTGCTTTTTTTCTCCAGAAGCTCTACGTCAAGGCCAAGGCTCTGGAGTTCTTTAATTAATACATGGAAGGATTCCGGAACCCCAGGTTCCAGAGTCGCATCACCTTTCACAATAGCCTCATACATCCGCGCCCTTCCGGTAACGTCATCACTCTTGACGGTCAGGAATTCCTGAAGGGTGTAGGCTGCACCATATGCCTCAAGGGCCCACACCTCCATCTCGCCCAGTCTCTGACCGCCGAATTGTGCCTTGCCTCCCAGAGGCTGCTGAGTAACAAGGGAGTAAGGACCTATGGAACGCGCATGAATCTTGTCGTCTACGAGGTGGTGGAGTTTTAGTATATACATATATCCCACCGTGACAGGCCTTTTAAACGGTTCTCCTGTCCTTCCGTCATGAAGGGTTATCTGGCCGGATGAGGGGATACCCGCTCTTTTCAACATCTCCTTTATCTCATTTTCCTTTGCACCCTCAAAAACCGGGGTAGCTGCATACAGGCCCAACACTTTTGCAGCCCAGCCGAGATGGGTTTCCAAAATCTGCCCAACATTCATCCGGGAAGGAACGCCCAAGGGATTCAGAATGATATCCACCGGCGTCCCGTCAGGGAGATACGGCATGTCCTCTTCAGGGAGGACCATGGCAACAACCCCCTTATTCCCATGCCTTCCTGCCATTTTGTCTCCCACCTGGAGCTTACGTTTCATCGCGATATACACCTTCACAAGCTTGTTCACCCCAGGGGGCAGCTCGTCACCTCTTTTGACACGGTCAACGCTCTCATCATAGCGCGTTTCCAGGTAACGGACATATTGGTTGGCCTCGTTGTTAATAGTGTCCAGCTTCTCCTTAATATCCTCGTCAGCTATCTTTATCCGCATCAGCTGTTCATCCTTCACCCTCTCAAGATGCTTCTCAGCGAGCTTCTTTCCTGCCGGACAGATAACCTCTTTCGTCTTAGCCTCCTTCACGTCCTCCAGAACCTTGCTGCCCACAATTAATTCCTTTATCTTCCTGAACTTCTCCTCTTTAATGATCCTTACCTCTTCCTCAAGGTCCCTCTGGAGCCTGAGGATATCATCTTCCTCGATACTCTTCGCCCGTTCGTCTTTTTCGGTACCCTTCCTCGAAAATATCCTCACGTCAACCACAACCCCCTCAATGCCGGGCGGGACATAGAGGCAGCTTTCCTTCACATCCTCTGCCTTCTCACCAAAAATTGCCCTGAGCAGTTTCTCTTCAGGGGTAAGCTGGGTCTCGCCCTTGGGGGTAACCTTTCCCACAAGGATATCCCCTGGCTTCACCTCGGCACCGATTCGTATAATGCCGCTCTCGTCAAGGTCCTTGAGGGCTTCTTCTCCCACATTGGGAATATCCCTCGTGATCTCTTCAGGCCCGATCTTTGTTTCCCTCGCCTCGATCTCGAACTCTTCTATGTGCACTGAGGTGAGGAGGTCATCCTTGACAAGTCTCTCACTGATGAGGATCGCATCCTCAAAGTTATATCCTCCCCAGGGCATGAAGGCCACAAGCACATTCTTGCCCAGGGCCAATTCTCCCATATCAGTTGATGAACCATCAGCAAGAACGTCTCCCCTTTGTACCACGTCACCTACATTCACGATGGGCTTCTGGTTGATACAGGTTGCCTGGTTTGATCGTTGGAACTTTACCAGACTGTAAATATCCACACCGCTGGTATCCTCGGACGTCCTCACCACGATCCGTGATGCATCTACACTTTCTACAGTACCCGCCCTTTTTGCAAGCACAAGGGCACCGGAATCCCTGGCTGCCACGTATTCCATACCGGTCCCCACAATGGGTGCCTCGGTCTGGAGCAACGGCACCGCCTGTCTCTGCATGTTAGAACCCATGAGAGCCCTGTTTGCATCGTCATTCTCGAGAAATGGAATCAGCGAAGCCGAAACTCCCACAATCTGCTTCGGCGAAACATCCATATACTGGACTTCATGGGGTGTCACCATCTTGAAATCCCCGCCCACTCTCGCAGAAACCGCTTCGCCCATGAGGTTACCTTTCTTGTCAACGGGAGACGTAGCCTCGGCGATGATATATTTTTCGCCCTCAATGGCGGAGAGATACTCGACCTCCTGAGTAATCCTCCCGTTGGTAATCTTCCTGTAAGGGACCTCGATAAAACCAAAATCATTCACCCTCGCATAGGAGGCAAGGGAGGTGATCAGTCCTATATTGGGACCTTCAGGGGTCTCTATGGGACATATCCTTCCATAGTGGGTAGGATGCACATCCCTCACCTCAAACCCCGCCCGTTCCCTCGTAAGACCACCCGGACCAAGGGCAGAGAGCCTCCTCTTGTGGGTAATCTCAGAAAGGGGATTGGTCTGATCCATAAACTGACTCAGCTGACTGGACCCGAAGAACTCCTTGACCGCAGCCATGACCGGCTTTGCATTAATAATGTCATGGGGCATGGCGGTCTCCAGTTCGGTGAGGGTCATCTTCTCCTTGATGGCACGCTCCATTCTCACAAGTCCGATCCTGAACTGGTTTTCCAACAGTTCTCCCACACCCCGTATCCGTCTGTTTCCCAGATGGTCAATATCGTCCACCTCTCCCTTTCCCGTCCTGAGATCGAGAAGATAATGCACAATCTTAACGATATCCTTATCGGTAAGAACCCTGGTCTCGAGGGAAATGTCAAGATCAAGCCTCTTGTTGATCTTTAATCTCCCCACAGGAGAAAGGTCATATCTCTTCGGATCGAAGAAAAGTCCGTTAAACAGGTCCTTTGCAGCATTAAGGGTCGGCGGCTCTCCCGGCCTCAGTTTCTTGTATATTTCGATAAGCGCCTCAGACTGGCTATTGACCTTATCCGTTAAGAGCGTGTCGCGCAAGGAAGAGAGATATTTGACATTGTCTATGTACAAAAGGCTCAGGGTATCCACCTTGAGGGTGAGAATCTTATTAAAGATCTCTTCTGTGATGGCTTCGTTGCCCTCCAGCAGCACCTCGCCTGTTTCAGGATCCACGATATCCTTAAGTGTGATTCTGTCGATAATCTCCTCTTTCAGTATAGGGATCTCTTTGATACCGGATGCTTCCATCTTCTTTATGGCACCCTTGGTGATCTTGCTTCCCTCTTTTGCGATGAGTTCCTTCGTGTCAGGCGCCACGATATTCTTTACCGCCTTTATCCCCGCCAACACCTCGCTCACCACCCTTGTAAAGGTCGATCCTTTAATCTTAACCGCCTCCACAGGATAGAAGGTTTTAAGAATATCCTCATTAGAGTATCCCAGCGCCTTGAGCACAATGGTTGCGGGAAGCTTTTTCCGCCTGTCAATGCGCACATAAAGGATGTCTTTTGTGTCGAATTCAAAGTCAAGCCACGACCCCCGTGACGGAATCACCCTTGAAGAATACAGGAGTCTCCCACTGGCATGGGTCTTCCCCTTATCGTGGCTGAAGAAAACACCGGGGGAACGGTGAAGTTGGCTCACTATAACTCTTTCGGTGCCGTTCACAATAAACGTCCCTGTCTCTGTCATCAGGGGCATCTCCCCGATGTACACCTCCTGCTCCCTGGACTCCTTAAGCCTCTTATTGCCACTCTCCTCCGCTTCCCACAGGTTAAGTTTAACCCTTATCTTAAGTGGGGCAGCATAGGTGATCCCCTTTTGCAGGCAATCTCTAATACTGAACTTTGGCTCGCCGACGATGTATCCAATGAGCTCCAAAGACGCAGTCTCATTATAGTCCATGATGGGAAACACGCTCTTAAAGGCTGCCTGGAGCCCTGCTTCCTCCCTACTGTCCATGGGAATGTCCTTCTGGAGGAATTTATCGTACGAGCGGCTCTGTATCTCGATAAGGTTCGGCACAGGCAGGAAATGGGGAACCTTACCAAAATTATGTCTCTCTCTCAAAGCCCTGTCCATATATCTCCTTCTGTGAATAAGGTTCAGATGAGGGTGAAGGCGAAGAAAAATCCTCCGCCTTCACCCTCATCTGTTGTTACTTTATCTCGATCTTTGCGCCCTGCTCTTCGAGTTTCGCCTTGATAGACTCAGCCTCTTCTTTCGTGACCCCTGTCTTCACCGGTTTCGGAGCGCCGTCAACAAGGTCTTTTGCCTCTTTGAGGCCAAGCCCGGTAAGCTCTCTCACCACCTTGATCACCTGTATCTTCTTGTCACCTGCGCCGGCGAGTATCACGTCAAAGCTTGTTTTCTCCTCGACCGCCGGAGCCGCAGCTGCCGCTCCAGGCGCTGCTGCTACCGCAACAGGCGCGGCAGCGGTCACCCCGTACCTTTCCTCAAACTCCTTCACAAACTGTGACATCTCAAGGATCGTCATGGTATCAATAAACTCAAAAACCTGTTCCTTTGTTACTGCCATTATCTCAACCTCCTTCATTATTCATTGTTCATTCGTTCACTATAGGGCAAGGGTCTGTCCATCCCGTAACCTTAACCCTGTGCCTCTTTCTTCGTTTTCAATGCAGTCATGGCATAGGCAAAACTGCTCACCGTCGCCGCAAGGGCAGCAGCCATTTTGCTTGATGGCGCCTGGAACGCACCGGCGAGCATCGACAGCAGTACTTCCCTGGGCGGCAGGGCTGCGATGGCCTTCACTTCGTTCACGTCATAGAGCTTCCCGTCAATCACCCCGCCGCTGAGTTTAAGCTTCTCATTCTTCCTGGAAAACTCTATAACTTTTTTTGCGGTCATTACGGGATCCTTATACCCGATGGCAATGGCCACCGGCCCCTTGAACGCATCCTTGGCAACGGAAATGGGCGTATCCTGGGATGCGATACGGGCAAGGGTATTCTTCACGATCCTGTAATCCACGTCTGCACTGCGAAGAAGCCTTCTCAGTACGGACAGATCTGCAACGGTCATGCCTTTGTAATCAGTCAAGATTACGGCCTTTGCCTCTGAGAACTTCTTCTTCAGTTCTGCTATGGCCTGTCCCTTCTCTTCCTTCTTCAGAGTATCCTCCTTTCCCAGAGACCCATTTTCCCCTTTTCTCGACCCTTCGCACTGTTCCGTGGCAGTCGCTCAAAGTACCACCACACAAAAGGATGTCTCGGTAGGCAGTTTGTCCTGATCACCTCAGGCGGGCAGAACAAACAATTAAGTAACCACCTACTGTCTCTGACTAGATATTTCAACGGACTAAGTCCGCGCATTCCGCTAAGGTTGAGGCTGAGATCAAGTATTTTCTTAACCTTGGCCTTAGCCTCTCTTATTTACTCGCCGTTGATTTCCCCACATCAACCCTGATTCCTGGACCCATGGTTGATGAGAGAGCGACTTTCCTGAGATATTTTCCTTTACTTGTTCCGGGCTTTGCCTTCACTATCGCGTCAATGACAACCCTCGCATTGTCCACAAGCTTTTCCGCATCAAATGAAACCTTCCCTATGGGGACATGCACAATCCCCGCCTTTTCTGTCTTGTATTCAACCTTTCCTGCCTTTATCTCCTTCACTGCCTTTCCCACATCAAAGGTCACTGTTCCCAGTTTCGGGTTGGGCATCAATCCCCTTGGGCCCAGCACCTTGCCAAGCTTTCCCACGAGGCCCATGATATCGGGCGTCGCTACTGCCCTGTCAAAGTCCATCCAGCCCTTCTGTATCTTTTCCACCAGGTCCTCTGCTCCCACATAATCCGCACCCGCATCCAGGGCCTCTTTCTCCTTTTCACCCTTTGCAAACACAAGCACCCTCACCTTTTTTCCCACACCGTGAGGCAGCGCGACAGTACCCCTTACCATCTGGTCGGATTTTTTGGGGTCGATTCCAAGGTTAAACGCCATATCAACGGTCTCGTCAAATTTTGTGTATGAGGCTTCCTTCACAAGCCTCACCGCCTCTTCCAGGGAATAATCTTTCCCTTCCCCGACTTTTTTGCTGGCAGCATCCATTTTCTTTCCCATCTCTAGCCTCCCAAATATGCTAATTTCCTTTAGTCAACGATATCGACCCCCATGCTGCGTGCAGTGCCGCGTATAATTGCGGCCGCCTCTTCAACAGAGTATGCGTTCAGATCCGGCAGTTTGGTTTTTGCGATCTCCATCACCTGGGCGGCGGTCAACTTCCCCACTTTCTCCTTGTTCGGTGTGCCCGAACCCTTGACAATGCCTGCAGCCTTCTTAATGAGCTCGGATGCGGGAGGTGTCTTGGTAATAAAGGTGAAGGATCTGTCCGAATACACGGTCAATACCACCGGAATTATGGTATCACCCATTGCCTGTGTCTGGGCATTAAATGCCTTGCAGAACTCCATGATGTTCACGCCGTGGGGGCCTAACGCAGGGCCAACCGGTGGGGCGGGATTTGCCTTCCCTGCTGGTATCTGCAGCTTAACCTGAGCCATTACTTCCTTCTTAGCCATTTAACCCTCCAAATATAGTTCGTAGTTCATAGTTCATAGTTCACAACCGCTGTTCTCCGTTTTTGAGCCACAAGCTATGAGCCATGAGCCAATCATGCCTTCTCCACCTGGAAGAAATGAAGTTCTACAGGGGTCTGTCTTCCAAATATACTGACCATGACTTTTAACCTTCCATGGTCCATATCAACCTCATCGACATAGCCGACAAAGTTGGTAAAGGGTCCGTCTATAATCCTGACATTTTCCGCTTTCTGGAACTGGGTTTTCACCTGAGGGGCGGGTCCCTTTTCGAGCTGCTGAAGGATGATCTCCACCTCTTCTTCAGGGATTGGCACGGGTTTCGTTCCGCCCACAAAACCGGTAACCCTCGGGGTACTCCTTACCAAATGCCAGGTCTCGTCGTCCAGATCCATTTCCACAAGGATATATCCGGGATAAAATTTCCTGTCGCTTTCTCTCTTCTTACCTGCCCTGAGCTCGATCACCTTCTCGGTAGGGATAAGGATTCTTGCAATCTTTTCCTTAAGGTCCTTCTTCCCGACCTTATCCTCTATGCTGAGCTTAACTTTTTCCTCGTAGCCTGAATACGTATGTACCACATACCAATTTTTCGTCATTTTTCTACCTTAGCGCGGCTTTCACAATCTTTGAAAGACCGAGGTCGACTATCCCCAAAAAAACCGATATGACGATCGCGGTGAAGATCACCACCCAAGTGGAACCCATAAGTTCCTCCCTGCTGGGATAGACAACCTTTTTAATCTCGATCTTTACTTCCCGGAAGAATTCCTTAATTTTTTCAACCATTCCCGTAATACCCCTTGCTGTTCACCCTCTCGTGAACTGGTTATTATGGCAGGCCAGGAGGGATTTGAACCCCCAACCCTCGGATTTGGAGTCCGACGCTCTAGCCGTTAGAGCTACTGGCCTAACCCTATTTTTTCGCAGCGAGCCCCGGTCATCACCCGACAGCATGAGGAGTTTCTGCCTGCATACTGCCAACATCAGACCGTTGACCGTCTCTACGCCTTTGTCTCCTTATGCATTGTATGACGTCTGCAATGCCTGCAGTATTTTTTCAGCTGAATCTTCTCTGTCGTGTTTTTCTTGTTCTTCATACTGGAATAATTTCTGTTCTTGCACTCGGTACACTGAAAAAGTATTATGTCTCTCATAGTTTTCTCACTCCAGGACCTCGGTCACTACGCCTGCACCAACCGTCCTTCCCCCTTCCCTGATGGCAAACCTCAACTCCTTCTCCATCGCGATAGGGCCTATCAACTCCACCACTACACTGATATTGTCCCCAGGCATCACCATCTCCACTCCCTCAGGTAAATGCGCCACTCCGGTCACGTCAGTCGTCCTGAAATAAAACTGCGGCCGGTATCCATTGAAAAACGGCGTGTGCCTGCCTCCCTCTTCCTTCGTCAATATGTACACTTCTCCCTTAAACTTCGTGTGCGGCGTGATGCTCCCAGGCTTCGCCAATACCTGCCCACGCTCTACTTCGTCCTTCCCTATCCCCCTCAACAATACCCCTATATTGTCTCCTGCCCTTCCCTCATCCAAGAGCTTCCTGAACATCTCTACCCCGGTCGCTACCGTCTTCTTCGTCGCCCCTAACCCCACGATCTCTACTTCCTCCCCTACCTTCACTATCCCCCTCTCTACTCTCCCCGTCACTACCGTCCCACGCCCAGATATCGAAAATACATCCTCTATCGGCATCAAGAACGGCTTGTCTATCGGCCTCTCAGGCGTCGGTATGTAACTGTCCACCGCATCCATCAATTCATGGATGCTCTTGAACTCGGGTGCATTAAAATCCGTGCTCCCAGACTCCATCGCCTTCAACGCA